>Ga0310696_10008811_pt1 | contig 11725 bp, 14 predicted proteins | sample AusTroGonzalo_MG_4_FD_203885 | JGI IMG/M metagenome (GOLD analysis project Ga0310696, IMG submission 203885) | Bovine rumen microbial communities from tropical cattle in Woodstock, Queensland, Australia - Gonzalo_02 (v2) (version 2) | ecosystem: Host-associated > Mammals > Digestive system >...
AAGACTCTCTAATGCAGAATAAATGATTTCAGAATACAGATAATCATCTACTCAAATTCAAGCAATACGCTGAATTCTCTGCACCCCACACACATAGCTAATCTTTTTGTTTGTAAATTTTATTTACGCCATTAAAATAATTTATTAATTTTTTTCTACAAGTTAAAATTTTAAAAATGCTCTAACTATCAGTTCTCACATTTTATACAACTACAATAATATAATATTTACAAAAATTCAAAAAGTTAAAATAATTATATTAGATTTTCTATAAAAAAGAGTAGTTCATCTCTTCACTTTCAATGAATATTATCTACAAAAAACCTTTCAACAGATTTTATTTCATTTTTTTTCATTTCTTCCTCGAAAAGTTTTTGATTTTTACTACGATCTTTTTGATTACACTTATCCAACTTTGTAAAGATTAGCGCAAAATCTATATTTTCTTCCATAAAACATTTCATCATCTCAAAATCAATTTTTTGAGGAGGAATACTTCCATCAATCAAAAGAAAAGTTTTTTTCAAAAACTCTCTATTACTCAAAAATTCTTGAGCAAAATCCAGCCATTGTTTTCTATCTTGATTTCATGATTTAGCATATCCATATCATGGCAAATCCACAATCACCCATGAATTATTAACTACAAAAAAATTAAATAATTTAGTCTTTCATGGAATTTTAGAACATTTAGCCAAATCTTTTCTCTGAGTCAACATATTAATTAAAGAAGATTTTCATACATTTGAACGTCAAAAAAAAGCAAATTCTGGGAAATTTAAAGTAGGACATTGTTTAATATTTGGCACACTTTTTACAAATTCAGCTGAAATTATTTTCATACCAACTTATATATTCAATAAAACAACAATAGAATGATATAAAAAAGTAATTAAAAATCAAAGTAAAATATTTTATTTTAGACAAAATTAGACAAATATAGACATTAAATATGGATAATTAAATTTTATTTGAATATAAACTCACAATAATTATAATACACTCCATAAATTTATAAGAATAATCTTCATTTATGTCAGAAATATCAGATTCAATAATCACAGAATATAACAAAAATCCAGTAAATTTCTACGAAATGAAAGATTTTACTATTTCTCATCATGAATGAAATTTTATATGCTGAGATGATATTACAGTTTACCTAAAAATTAAAAACAATACAATTGAAAAGTTCAGTTTTTCATGAAATCCATGACAAGTAACTACAGCTTCATGTAGTCTATTAGCTGAAATGATAAAATGAAAGACTATCAATGAAGTAATGACTCGATGATACGACACATTTGTTAATCAATGATTAGAAGTTTTACCTAGAAGAAGAAGGGCAGTAGTAATCGGATTATTATGAGTTAGAAATGCGATTCACGAACGAAGAAAAGACAAAAAGCCAAATTCTAACGAAATTTTAATAGAAGAATTTGAAGATATTTTGGAAGACTAATTTCAATAACAAATTAAGTAAAAGTTTAAGACAAAAAATATTCATACACATCAAATATCACTTGAAATAAATGGACAAAAAAATATAAAGTGTCTACTTTTATATATTACAGCAATCTATGAAAATTATAAAAAATCTGATTGCAAATATTGTTGTGTGTGGAATATTATTATTCGTATTCAAATATTATTCTATATGAATAAAAATTAACTTTTCAAATCCAGAAACGCAGAAAAATATAATTATTTTAGTCTGAACATTTCTAATTCTCTGATTTATATTCCGGATTTTCAATTCCCCAATTAAACGAATATTAAAAACTTTGTCTTTCCCTGTCAACTTCATAACATTATGACTAGCTTCTATAATAATCAATGTATTGGTATTTTACATGTTTGCATACACTATAAATAATTATTTAGATCTAGGAGTTAGTGTTCAATTGTGACAAATTTGGCAAACTCTAATATTATCTTTCATTATGGCCATAGGTATAGCAATATTAACAAAAATATTATAAACAAGTTTATATTTTATTCAAAATCATAATTTAAATGAAACGTTATACAGTAACTAGAAATCAAGCTGCATCTTTACTATGAGTATCTACAAGAACTATTGATAGATATGTAAAATCTGGTAAGCTTTCTTATAAAAAAATAGCTAATAAGGTAATATTAAATGAAGAAGAATTAAGAATATTACAGAATGAATTTTCATCACTACGTCAAGAGATTTCCACTGAATTAATCGGAGATAACACAGATAGATCAATATCTATAAAACCAGCTTCAGACATATCTACAATTGATGAAAAATTAGATAAATTTTATTTAATTTTTCAAGAAAAAGATAAGCAAATAGATGAGAAGAATAAAATTATCTTTATGTTACAGCAAAGAATAGGGGAGTTAGAAGCTAAAATTCAAACTATGATCGCTCTACCAGATTATAATAAAGAAAAACAACAAGCGATTGAGGAAAAAAGAATATTAGAAGAAAAACTAGCAAAATTAAAAGCTAGGGTTAAAGAACAAGAAACTAAAACATATGTTGTACTAATATTCGCTATTATATTTATTATTGTTGCATTCTTATTCTATATGAAAAACATGCAATAATTTTCACTATAAATTTATTAAATATAAAAATCTCCCTAAAAAGGGAGATTTATCTTTTATTAATCCGACAATTATTTACCTTTCTTGAATAAATAATTAAATAAACAAGCTGCTAAAGCTGCTCAAATTAATGGAGCCACTATAAACACCCAAACTGAACTAAAAGCTCAATCTTGAAATAACGCTGGTCCAAAACTTCTAGCTGGATTTACTGAAGTTCAAGTAAATCCTAATCATAACAAATGAACCAAAGTTAATGATAATCAAATAACCAATCAAGCAACCGAACTATTTTCTGATTTACTAGTAGCTCCAAGCACAGCGAACACAAAAACAAAAGTCAAAATTACTTCTGCTAATAATCCTAACCAAACATTTCAATTTACTCAATCTAATCAATTCGCTCACAAACTATTAAATGATGATAATAATACTCAAAGAATCAATGCTCATAAAATTCATCAAATAAATTGTGCTATAACATAGAGTCCGAATTCTTTAGCTTTCATCTTTCACGTTAGCCATACTCATAAACTAACAGCTGGATTAACATGACATCATGAAACTGGACCAATAGCATAAGCCAAAGCAACAATTACCAATCAGAAAGCCAATGCGGTTGCAACAGGATCTACATCAGTCCAAACAGCAACTCCACATCAAAAAATCACAAGAACCATAGTTCATAGACATTCAGCAATGAATTTTTTCATTATAAGTGCTTTTTAAAAAATAAAAATACACTTATTGAATATTAAGTCTAATAAAAAAATCAAGATATTTATAATTCTTTAGAAAGGGTTATCTATCTGTCATTGTTCTTCTTGTCTTTCTTTAGAAAAAATACTACTAAAGATGTCAAATAATTCCTTTCTCTGTTCGCTAGTTTCAGGGCTTACCAACCAATTTTCGAACTCAAAGTTACAAAAATTAACCATATATTGTAATCATTTTCTCTCAAGACGAGGATACGATTCAATAGCTCACAATTTTAGAATATATACATTATCTTTATATAAATCTTCAATTCACTGAATAATTCTATGATATTTCTGTGGATAGAATTTCTTTATAGTAAATACCAACCTATTATAATAATCACCACTTACCCATTTATCATTTTTTATATGTTTATTTGCTAATTGATAATATTTTCATAACTCCTTGGGAGTAAAAAATCCATAATCCACAGTATTATCCCAATCTCAAATAAAATAATTATCAATTCAGAATTTATTTAAAAACTTATGCCATGCTTTATATGATCATTTTCCATTAATATTTACTATTTCATAAGTTCAAGTTATAAATTCCCAACCTGGTTGTTCCTGTAACCATTTCAAGTAATGAGAAAAGAAATATAAATCTGAATCTCATTCAACCATAATAATTTTATTCACAAAAAATATTTTTGAAAGATTCTCAAATCTGAGCAAATGAACTAATTTTGCATCATCCGGAGCTATTTTAATATAAGGAGTAAATACTTGCGTTCATCAATTATCCTTCGAGAATCTATAAACATTTGTAATATTATCTTCATTTATAAACAATGCTGAATATGTAGACAAGAAAAACTGTGTTCAATTTTTTTCACTAATATGATTAAATAGCAATGCCAATTCCTTTTGTAATTGCGGATGTATATGTAGCTCAGGTTCATCAATTATCATAAATCCATCTTCAAGATCATTACCTAGCAATGCAAATATAATTAGTAATAAAGATTGCTGTCATGCTCATAAATCATCAAAATAACAAGGTTCTCCATCAGGATTTCTTAATTGTAAATTTATTCATCATTGAACATATTCAATCGTCAAAATTCTATGAATAAATTTTTCGACTAAAGTCGTCAAATGAATCCAAAAATCTGATTGATACAATCTATCCTCTCGAGATTCCTCAAGCAAAACTACTTCATCAGATTCTATTTTCTCTCATTTTTTAGCTCATTCAATATCATTCTGTGTACTTTTCTTTATAATATTCCATATCTTCCATAAACATTTATAATATCATTCCAAATTAACATTAGTTTCTTCACTTCTCTTAAAAATATAATTATCAAAATCCTGTAATTCATTCAAATACTTCCATTCTACTAAATCTCTTTGTGAAGATAAGATTGTAAAAGTATTTTTCAAAGGATACCACATCGATTCATTAGATTTTCTTTCCCATTTGTTATATATATGCATACAAATATATAATAATTCTCTCTCCTGTATACAAACTAAAGAAAAGAATTCCATAGGAGTTAAAGCTGCTTTATCTATAACAAATTCTTGTTTTTTCTCATCAAACTCTGCTTTCAAACGAATTTCTTTTATCTCATTTTTTATATGATTTAAACTGAAATGAGGAAATCTATATTTTAATTCACTATACTTTTCTATAATCGAGTTAATTTTCTTAGCATTTTTACATACAAAACCAATATTATCAAAATCTGAATCAAAAAGCTCTACAACCACTTCGATTTTTGATGGTTTATCCTGAAATTTATTATGTTTACTAAGTTTATAGGCAGTCTTTGAAACTAATTGAATTGCATTTTTGTATTCTTCTTTTCTCTTCTCTTTTAAAATAGAAGGATCAAATGTATAATCAAATATCAAGTTTCTACAAAACTGATTAATAATTTCTATAAAATTACTTTTTCATGAACCATTTGCACCAATCAAAATATTCATATCTGAATTGTTCTCAATTTTCTCAAAATCCATTCAATCAAAATCATCCAAATTATTAACATATGGGAAACTCATAAGATTGGATATTTTTAACTCCCTAATTTTCATAGAAACAATTTTCCTAATTTAAAATTTTGTTTACTACATTAGTATAATTCTTTTTTTAGAAAATGCAAATTTTCAAACACTAAATTATAAAAATTTTCAAATAATCCTTAAACCAATTTTTATTATAAATTAATTAAAAATCAGTTTCTATCTAATATTTATAACTTAAGATTATTTTAAGATTTATGAATATAATGCCACCGTTCCAAAAGGAACATTCTCCCAGAGAATATTTTAATCTCTAATATTATAAACATGAACACAAAATGAAAAAGATTAGCTACAATTTTATGACTTTCATCAGTAGTATTGGCTACATGAGTGGGAGTCTATGCAGCAAAAAATGATGCTCAAATTGAGTGAGCTTTAGACAAAGAAAGACCTCAAATGGAGATGAGACAACTTGAATCTGGAGAAATGATGAAACATCCTGGAATGGAATGATTTAATCCAGAAAACTTTGATCCAGAGGATATGCCTCAAAGAGAAGAAAAAGGAGATCGATTCTGATTTGCTTTTATTGATGAAGAAAATTTAACAGATGAACAGAAAACTGAGATTGAAAAGCTTCAAGAAGAAAGAGATGAAGCTATCAAGAAAATTAATGATGAATTCTTTGATAAACTAGAAAATTTTATCTCAGAGAATAAACTTGAAGATTACGAGAATTTCGTTGAAAATCACGAAAATATGAAATGAATGCCTCAACAAAGATGAGAGCACAAAATGAAGGGAGATTGTCCCATGAAAAATATTCAGAAACCAAAAGAAACTAATGAAAAATAATATACATTAGTTAGACTTAAAGAGCGAAAGGTTTTGATAGTTTCTTTCGCTCTTTTTTATATTGAAAAGTTATAACCAAAAAATATATTGAACTAATATAATTTTATATTTAAATCGTTTAATATGAAAAAGTGATATTGTCTTTCAATTCTATGATTACTTCTGATTTGAACATATTGTTTTTGAGAAGAATATAGTTCAGAGCTAAAACAAGCCTACAATTGGGCTTATAAAAATGAAATAACAACCATGAATTCAATAGACAAAGCTAATATGAAATGAAACATTACTAGAGAAGAAATGGCTAAAATGATTAGCAATTATGCTATAAATATTCTATGAAAAACCCCAGATACAACAAAGTCCTGTTTATTCTCCGATTCGAACATAAACCCTGGTTTAGTTGAATTCATTACCAAAAGTTGCCAATTATGATTGATGGGACAATGAGTAGCATCATTTAGACCTAAAGATTCAGTTACTAGAGCAGAATTTTGAACTGTTCTTTCTAGAGCTCTACGATGAAATAAAAACGAATGATGATCTACATACTACGAAAATCATTTAAAAGCCTTAAAATCTGAATGAATTATGAATAAAATAGATATACCAATGAACAAAGAGGTGAGGGGATATGTAATGTTAATGCTCATGAGAAGCTCATGAGAAGATGTTTCAAATACTGATAATTCAAACATAGACAACCAAATTTCAGATGTGATATGAATGTTAGATTAATTTATCGAAATTTTAACAAAAAATTTTTCAAAAAAAATTCAGATTTTCAAAAATTTTATAAAAAAATCTTTCACTTTTTTTACACCAATTAAAATTTAACCAGTTTATAACTAGTAAAACTTTTTATAAAAAAAGTCCTCAAAAATTTGACAAAAAAAATTTTCTGATTATAATATATTCGTCATCATGAATCAGTGATTTAAGAAGTTCATGTTGATACAGATGAGTTCTTTCACAAATTATGTAACTGGTAAATGTTCTCCATTTGCTTTAATAACTTGCTGAATGTGCAAATCATTCTATACTGTTATCTATGAATCCACATATTTAACTAATTTCCTCTTCCACCCTGGTGAAAGATGTATAGCAATTATTAAGGTCGACATTTTCATTGAGAATACCTTCCAAAGATTAAGGTTCTCTAGCTAATAATTTAAACAATTATTAGTTCAACTGAAAATCGATTCTAGTTATCTCTTATAGGTTTCTTATATTTATCTATTTCGCTCTAAAATAGTGATAAGCATGATAGAAATACCTACTATTGTTACCTTATCAGCCTATTATGAAATATTTAAATCTTATAAGGGCAATGATTAGAAAATAATGATCAAGGCATTTAGATTCATATGTTGCCGGATACAATTTATAACAATCATTTGAGAGAAGGTCTTAAATGAGGATATATCCTGCTCTCTAGAGATTTATTTCTTTAGCTGATAAAATTCATTTGAATTTGCTATCTCATGGAATCTTCTACTTTAGGTTTGCCTAAAGCATGAGATACTTCATTAGTTAATAGCTAATGATGCTTCATACCAAAGGCACCTTACATAATTTATATCTCATTCTGGAGATAGAGTAGATTCTTATCTGCTCTTTTTTTATTTCAAAAAATATATTGAAATCTGATTTTATTACATTATTAATCAAATTATATTGTTGTTAAGATTTTATTTCATTAACAAAATATCATGAAACTAACTTACAAAGACTGATCACTAGAATATGTTATAGAATGAGAAACATTATTCGTGTTATCTATTTTTGTAGAAGAGAGAAGACAATGAACCGCTACTCAATTGATGAATATGTTATTAGAAAAAGCTAGAGAAGAAGAAGTTAGTGTAATTGAGTTGCCTGCTATGTCTTTCGATCCAGAAGAATGAATGGAAACAGAAGAACTAAAAGATCGATGTGAAAGAATGTGATTTGAAACTGTAGAAAAATATTCAATATGAGAAAACAAATGATATGCTATGAGGATGGAATTATAAAATAGAAAATATACACTCATATAACAATTTAGTCTAATTGAACCTTGATTTTTCTGTATATAAAAATATATTATTAACTATATAAAATAAAACCTAAAAATAAAAAAGTTATGTATACATTCGTAAATTCTATCGTAGAAATCCAAGTTGCTCAAAAAGAACTTGAAAAGTATTCAACTGAAGCAGAGCAGAGACAAGCTATGGAAAAGATTCAATCCAAGACAATTATTTCCTCATGTCGCAACATTCTCTACTTGATTGGAGCCATCACTTCAGCGGGATTGATTCAATGGGCATTACAGTAATTCTATTCGGACAGGTAGTTATTTTAACTACCTTTTTTGTTATTTTTCTTGAAAGAAATATACTTTTTTCTAAAATAACTCTCGTTATTCAATTAACAATATTTTGAAACGTATGATAAAAAACGGTATTCAATCAAATATAAAGGATAAAAACATTAATAATATTTTTTATAAAATAAAAAATTATACAAACTACTCAATAATAGAAACTTACAATATAGACATTAAAAATGACTACGAAACAATACAAAAAATAACAAAAAAGAATTGACTAAAAAATTTTTCCGAATGCTCAGAAGAAGTACAAGATGCCATAAAAATCGTATATTGAATGAAAGAGTCTGAAAGAATATTTATTCATCAAGAACGAAATAATTTTCTTAAATACTTAAAAAGAATCAGGCTTATTTGAGCTATAAAATCTGCATATTCAATTTTATGCTTATTTTTTACCAAAGAAAAAAGTCATAGAAGAATAATCAACATATGAAAAAATATTAGTTATGAGTGAATTAATAAAGATGGAAAGTACCTTGAATCTAAAATAAAACAAATTTCGAATCCCGAAGAGAAATCTGTAATAGCATATCTTCTGTGAAAAATAAAAGACAAAAAAATGAAAAAAAAATTCAAAAAGTTTGGCAAAACTCCAAATCAATTTGACCTTCTATTACAACAATGCAGAAAATGAGAAATTATGCTAACTAACGGTATAAACTTAGACTGAACTTCTTCATTATTTAAGGATTTAACCCAAGCTGTATCATGATCCAGACGATGCCACTGTCTAATAATTTCAGATGTAATAAAAGATAAACACTGAATTATAAAAGATCTAAAAGTTATACAATCAACTCTAAACTGATGAGTCCATGAAATCACATTTAGAAAATATATCAAAGAAAACTATTCAAAATCAGATTTTCTACTAGCATCCTTTCCAAAAGATAAAACGAATCCTATCATCATAAACGCAAAAAACCACATATGACAGAAATACGATAGAATTGCTATGATATTGGATATTATTACATGATGAGATTTTAAATATCTTTGAAAAGATTTAAAAGACATCAATAAAACCTACTGTACAGCTTTAATATTTGATGCAATTAAAAAATCTGATTACGACATACCAAAATTTCATTTAACCCCAGCTGACATATTATCAATAGAAGGATTAATCCCAGAATATGCCTGCTACTGTGATAAATTATAAAATATATTTTTAACTCATAATGTAAAAATATGGATACTTTAACAGCAATTAAAACTCGCAAATCTATAAGAAATTATAATTGAGAAAGTTTAGATATAAATCAGATTTCTGAAATTGTTGAATATTGATTATATGCTCCATCAGCACATAACGAGCAAGCCTGGAAATATTATATTATTTCCAAAAAAGAAGACCGTATTTTTCTATCTGAAATTATGGAATACGGTAAAATGCTACCTAGTGCAGGATGATGTATTTTAGCATGTTTTGATAACGATTTAGTTAGAAGCTTCGAATTTATCCAACAAGATATGTGAGCTAGTATTCAAAATATCCTTTTAGCAGCTCATGAAAAATGAATTTGAACAGTCCGATTATGACTATATCCTCACGAAGAACCTATGAATAAAATTTCTGAACATTTCAATCTACCAAATAACATAATTCCTTTTGCTATCATCTCTATGGGAATACAAGAATGAGAATTACCAGAAAAAAATCTAAAATCTGAATGAAAAATAGAAATTATATAAATTAAAACAAAGATGATATTACTTGAAATATTAGCGATAGCACCGCTCATATTATTTGAATTACAATAAAAAATATTATAACTTTTGCACAACCACTTGTTTGTTTCTTACCTGAAGGTTTTTCAATAGTTTTTATAATATTCTCAAATCATTCAGTTCATCATTTAGACAAATCAAATCAAAATATTTGATGTCCACAATATGGACATTTACTCACATTTAAATCCAATGCATTATTACAATTTGGACATAGTTTATAATCTTTTGCCATAAAGAAAATTTACTTAATAAACAACTAAAATAATAAAAATAGAAATCAAAATTACAATCCTTTTATTGAATAAATTTTGAATAAAAATATAAACTTTGTATGAATAATTCAAAAGATGACCAATTAAAATATGAAAAAGCTCTAGAATACGAAATCTTTGAAAAAGGGGAGTACGGTTTTGCAAAAAATAAAATAGAGGATGCAAAATGTATATTTGATATTTGATGACATATATGATTATTTTCAAAATGGTGCAGAAATATTAATCCAGACACAAAAATTCATTATTTTGAACCAATAGAAGAATTTTATAATAAGGCTAAAAAATCACTTTGAAATGATAAAAGCATCACCATAAATAATTTATGAATAAGTTCAGAATCTAATATCTGAATCATATTATTAAACAAAAAAATGACCATGCAATCCAGTAAATATTCTTCATTTCTAAATCCAAAATGAAAAAAAATTCAAGTTAAATACATAACTCTAAAAGAATATTTACAAAAAAATAATATAGAAAAAATTGATGTTCTCAAAATGGATATAGAATGAATGGAATTTGAAGTTTTAGATTCCCGATGAGATTTTGAACGAGAAAAAGTCGATAACTTAATCGTAGAAATTCATATTTTAAATAAAGAAATGGAAGAAAAATGGAATCAAATCTTTTTAAAAATTAAAAATATTTTTTCGAATGTAGAAGTTTTTGAATGATGATACCGTAAAGAAATATTCCTATTACGAGCAAATAGGAAACCTTGACTTTAATTAAAATTACATTATCATTAAAACTCTAAACAAAGATAAAATAAACAAAAAAACAATAAGATTATGAAAGAAGAATTAAAATTCGAGTTTTTGATACTATTATGTATCTGTTTCACGGGACTCCTATGTGAAAAACTCGTAATCACAACATCTCTTTCTCCATTATTATTGTATGGAGGAATCTTAGGAGTTGCCTTTTTGCTCTTTGTATGTGCTCTATTTACTACTATGTCAGTAAGCTCAGTATCAGATCATCCAGAAGCTCGAAAAAATACAAGAGTATTATATGGATTTCTTTCACTGGTAGCAATCTTAACTCTACTTCTACTGTTAGTATTTGAAGTTGAATCTATAATATTCTGGAGTATAATATGCATATTATGGTATTTAACGTGCACTATAAGGATAGCACTATTCTGGAAATGGTTCTAGATAGAA
>Ga0310696_10008812_pt1 | contig 11724 bp, 7 predicted proteins | sample AusTroGonzalo_MG_4_FD_203885 | JGI IMG/M metagenome (GOLD analysis project Ga0310696, IMG submission 203885) | Bovine rumen microbial communities from tropical cattle in Woodstock, Queensland, Australia - Gonzalo_02 (v2) (version 2) | ecosystem: Host-associated > Mammals > Digestive system >...
CTGGCAGTTCTTCTGGATGGCCGATGCGCTGACGAACATGACGAAGATTCCCTGGTCCTATGTGGTGTGGGCTGTTCTTTACGTTCTGCTTCAGATCGTCGTCTGGGTTTTCTGGGCGGTGTTTCTCTTTCAGGAAAACGAGCTGGCAAAGGACAGCCGCTGAATTGTGCGGAGTCTGACGGAAAATATGATCGAAGTCGAGGATCTTTCCAAGCGGTATGGCTTCTACACGGCGGTCAACGGCCTCTCCTTCCGCGTCGGCCGGGGGGATGTCCTCGGATTCATCGGACCCAACGGCGCCGGAAAAACCACGACCATGAAAATGCTCTGCGGCGTGCTTCCCGTCTATTCCGGATCCGTACGCATCTGCTCCATCGATCTTTCCAAAGATCCCCGTGCCGCCCGGGAAAAGGTCGGATTCCTCCCCGAGAACGCGCCTCTTCATCCGTCCATGACGGTTTCCTCGTTTCTGGACTATGCCGCCCGGATGCGCGGGATCGGCGGCCGGCGGGCGCGCCGGGAGAAAATTGCTCTGGCATCCGCCCGGTGCGGCCTTGAGTCCGTCATGGAAAAGGAGATCGAGACTCTGTCCAAGGGATTCCGCCGCCGTGTTTCGCTGGCGCAGGCGATTCTTCACGAACCGCCGGTGCTGATTCTGGACGAACCTACGGACGGTCTCGATCCGAATCAGAAGCGTGAGATCCGTGCGCTGATCGAAACGCTGCGGAGTACGTCCGCCATCATTCTTTCCACGCACATACTGGAGGAGGTGGAGGCCGTCTGCACCCGGGTCCTTCTGCTTTGCGCCGGGAAGAAGGTTTTTGAGGGAACGCGCGAAGATTTCCTGGCTCTCCGCGGGGCCGATGAAGATATGTCCGCACTCTTTGCCCGGCTGACCGGCGAAGGAGGCCGCACATGAAGCTATCGTTCCTCCGCATTTCCGCCGTGGCGCGGCGGGAGATCTCGGCCTCGCTGGCGTCCCCCGCCGCATGGGTCTTCCTGGTTCTCTTCCTGATCATGAGCGGGATCTGCACCTTTGTCGCCAGCGATCTCCTGGCTTCGGGACAGGCGGATCTCGGCGGATTCTTCAACTGGATGCCCTGGCTGTTTCTCTTTCTGGTTCCGGCGCTGGGCATGCCCTTCTGGTCGGAAGAGCGGCGGACCGGAACATTCGATCTGACTCTCTCCTATCCGGTGACGATTTCCGAGCTCGTCATCGGAAAATATCTGGCGGGGATGTTTCTGCTGGCGGCGGCGCTTCTTTTCACGCTGGCCACGCCTGTCACAGTCTACCGTCTGGGCAGTCCGGATACCGGAGCCGTGCTCTGCGGTTATTTCGGCGCCCTGATGATCGGTTCCGCCTTCCTCTCGGTCACCTCCTTCTGTTCCGCGCTCACGAAGAGTCAGACGGCCAGTTTCCTGCTTGCCCTGATGCTTTGCGGGATCCTCGTCTTTACCGGATGGGACCGGATCGCGGTCCTGATCCGGCAATATCTGCCCGGCCCGGTTGCGGACGGCATCGCCGCGCTCTCGATCATTCCGCATTATCAGGCATTCCAGCGGGGACTGCTGGACACGACGGAGATCGTCTACTGCCTTTCCATCACGGTCCTTTTTCTGTTCTGTACGGGCAGCGCTCTTTCCTTTTCCGCCGCGGGAAATCCCGGTCTTCTGACCCCGGGCGCGCTTTCGGACGGGAAGACCTGGAAATCTCTCGGACGTCTGGCCGGCGGGATCCTGGCCGCGTTCTACTGCTTCTTCTGCATCCTGTATGCGGCCGGATCGTTCCATGCGCGGATCGACTGCACGTCGGACCGGGCGTATTCGATTTCGGATCTCTCGCGGAAACTGATCCGCGAACTTCCCGACAAGGTGTCGATCCGGTTCTATCTGTCGTCCGAATCCGCCGACATGCCGAATTCCTATCGCCAGTACGGGGAACGGGTCCGCTGGCTTCTTTCCGAGCTGGCCCGCGAGTCCGGGGGGAAGATCGAACTCTCCGTGATCGCACCGGAAAACGACGCCCGTGGCGAAGAGATCGCACTTCTGGACGGCGTCCGCCCTGTCCGCAGTCAGACGGGCGAGGGCTTTTTCCTGGGACTGGCCGTTTCTCAGGGAGCGGAGGACGAGGTGATCCCGTTCCTGTTCCCGCAGGAGGAAAGCCTGCTGGAATACAACGTGATCCGGAAGATCCGCAACGTCTCCGCCCGCAAACGGAAGGTCGTCGGGCTGATGAGCGAATTCCCGCTGCTGGGACGCATGCCCGAGCCGCAGCATGGTATTTCCGCCTTCCCCGCCTGGCACATTTTCCGCGAGGTCTCCGGCGATTATGATTTTGCCGAGATCCCGCTGGATACGCCCGCGATCCCGGAAGGCGTGGACGTACTGCTCGTCGTCCATCCCGTCTCCATTGGGAAACGGGGGGAGAACGCCATCCGGCAGTATCTGGCCCGGGGCGGCCGTGCCCTCATTTTCCTGGATCCGAGATCGTCCTTCGCCGAGGCGTCCGCCCGGAAGGATTACTCCATGATGGACAAGGTGCGTTCCGATCTTCCCGAACTTCTTCCCGAATGGGGCTTCACCTACGACCCCGAATCCATGGCGGCCGACCTGGTTTTCAAGCTGGACCGCGTCGGCCCCTCCGGCGTGCGGCAGACGGTACCCTCGGCGCTTCGGATCACCCGGGAAGGGATCTCCCGTCTGCCGGACTGCACCGCCCGGCTCCTGTCGATCTGGATGAACTATGTGGGCGTTCCGGAGCTGACGGATCCCCGGGACGGCCTCACGTACGAGCTTCTTCTGCATACCTCGAAGAAAGCCTGTACCGTTCCCGTTTCCGCCCGTCAGGAACAGGTTTTCGCGGACTTCAAAAACACGGAACGCGATCCGCTCCCTCTGGCCTGGCACATTTCCGGCGCATTTCCCGCTTCGGAGACGGAGTCCGGAGCCGCTTCCGGCAAAGAGAAAAAGACCGGCGAAGTCTGGCTCTTCCTCGATATGGATATGCTTTTCCACGATGCCTGCGTGATCCAGACGCAGGACGATTTCGGGCAGCGTCTTCTTCTCCGGTGCAGCGACAACATCACGCTGTTCCAGAATATGCTGGAAGCCGCTGCCGGTCTGGAATCTCTGGCGGAACTCCGCAGCCGCGTTCCCATGAACCGGCCCATGCGCGCCATCCGTGAGGCCCGCGAGAAGGCGGAACTCCAGTTCCGGGACGGCATTCTCTCCCTGATGCGGGAATACGAAAAGGAATCGCGGACCGTGGATATGATCCGGCGCACCATGCTGGCCAATCCGGGACGCGTCCAGCTGACTCCCGTGCAGGAGAAACTGCTTTTGACCCATGCGCGCCGCGAAGCGGAATTCAAGCGGGAGATCAAGGAATTCCGCGGACGGCTCAAAACGGAACTGGATGCCATCAGCGCGGACGCACGGCGGCTCAATATCGTGATCATGCCTGCGGCGGCAGCTCTCCTCGGTCTGCTCTGGGGACTCTTCCGCAAAGGCATCCGGAGGAGGCGGAAATCATGAATCGCAGGACATTTTTCTTCCGGAGCGCCATTCTGCTGATCGCCACCGCGGCGGCGGCCTGCGCCTTCTTTTATCGGACCGGCGAGGCGGAGATCAAGGCGGTGTCCGACAGCCGGGCGGAGGCTCTGTGGCCGTCCTTTACGCCGGAGTCCGTCACGGAGATCCGGATCTCCGCCGGGAACGACGTGCTTACCATGGTCAGCCGGGACGGCCGCTGGATCATTCCGGAAGCGGGGGATGCTTCCGCCTCGCGGGCCGCGGTCACGGAGCTTCTTCTTTCACTCTCCAAGACCGTGCCCCTGCGTGAGATCCCGCTTTCCGGCGAAGATATGCTCCGGAGCCTGAATCTTTCTTCCGATCCCTCCCTGAAGCCGGGCTTCGGCACGGGGATCCGCCTGACTCTTTCCGGCACCGAGGGACCGATCCTTTCGATCCTCATGGGCCGGGCTCATGTGCGAAAACAGGACGAGCTGAACGGCGTTCCCGCACGGGCATCGTACGACGGGCGTTATCTCCGGACCGACGACCCGGACGGTACGGCGCATGTCTTCCTGGTCTCCCGGGTATTCGAAAACTGCATCCCTGCGGTGTCCGCCTGGCTGGAGCCTCTCCGGATCGAATCCGTCTCTTCCGGAGTCCGCCGGATCCAGTTCCTGCGGATCGGGCAGGATGATAAAAAGACTCCTGTCTGGATCGTTGTGCCGGATCCTGCTTCACGATCGTTCATGCTGATCTATCCCGCCGGATCCGTTCTGGCGTTTCCCGAGCTTGCGAAACGGCTGGAACAGCTTTCCGCTCCGTTCAGCCGCGGTCTGGTCCCCGCCGAAGAGGCGGCGTCTCTGCATTTCGACCGTTCCCTGACTCTGGTCTGCGGAAACGGCGTGGTCAGCACCCTCGATTTCGCTTCGCGGAGCGATGGAACGTGCGCGGCCAGACTTTCCGAGAAATTCTATCCGGAGCAGTTCCCCCGGGCAACGGGCGAATCCGATGCGGATTACGAGCGGCGCCGTCAGGCGCAGGCGTTCCGCGTTGCCGAGATGGAAAAGGCCTTTGCGGGCCGTGTTTTCGTGGTGGATCCCGCGCTGCCCGCACAGTTGGCGGAAGTTCCGGAACAGCCGCTTCCCGCCGCCGCGGGCGGAAAGGAGAAGGAGCAGTGAGCGGGGAAAAGGATGTGTTTCCTGTTGCCCTGACCATAGCCGGGAGCGATTCCGGCGGCGGCGCGGGCATCCAGGCTGACCTGCGGGCGTTCCGCGCCGCGGGCGTGTTCGGCTGTTCGGCCATCGCCGCCATAACGGCGCAGAATCCGGCCCGGGTGCTCCGGATCGATCCGCTCCCTCCCGAATCTCTTCAAGCTCAGATCGAGGCGGTTGCTTCCGTTTTTCATGTACGCGCCGTCAAAACCGGCATGCTCTTTTCCGCCGAACTGATCCGGACTGTCGTGGCCGAACTGAAACGGTTCGCCTGCCCGGTGGTCGTGGATCCCGTCATGGTATCCACCAGCGGTGTCCCGCTTCTCCGGCAGGATGCCGTTCAGGCGGTCTGCGGGGAGCTTCTTCCCGCGGCGGACTGGATCACGCCCAATATCCCGGAGGCGGAACTGCTGCTGGATCGGAAACTGAACAGCTTCGACGATCTGCTTGAAGGCGCGAAGGAGCTCGCAAGCCGGTTCCGCTGCGGCGTGGTCCTCAAGGGCGGACACGCGGAAGACGATCCCGAAGCCCGGGACGCCGTTTTCTTCGAGGGCAGGGGCATGATCCTGCTTTCTCCGCGGATCCGGACTCTGCCGCATGCCTCGCACGGGACCGGATGCACCTTCAGTTCGTCTCTGGCCGCCGGACTGGCCCGGGGGCTTTCTCCGGAATGCGCTCTGACGTACGCAAAACGTTTCGTCTTCGAATCGCTGGCCGGCGCCGCGCTTGTATCGAAACCCGATGTCCCGCCTGTGGCCGCCATGCCTCCGGATTTCCGCTGCGGGGCGGATGAGTCCGACAAGATACGTCTGGTGAGCATATGATGATGAAGTTCCGGTTCGTTTTCTTTCTTCTGCTGTTTCTCGTCCTCTCCCTGCCGGGCGCGGATAACAGGACAGGATCGGCGGATCCGGCGGAAGCCCTGCGGAAGCTGGCGGGTCAGGAGGCCAAGGCGGCGAAACCGATCCGGTATATTTTCTATTCGGGAGTCCGCTACGTCCTTCTTTTCGACGTGGCGGATTTTTATGGTCTGACCTCGCAATACACGAAGAAGGGCGTCGTGCTCTATTCCTCCACGCGCCGGGTGGAGATGTTCTACGAGAAGCGGGAGGGCTCCATCAACGGGACCAAGACCTTCTTTCTGGCGCCCGTGCTGTATCTGGACAAGCGGCCCTATATCACCGAATCGGATTTTCTGCGCGTGATCGATCCTGCCCTCCGGACGCGCATTTCCCGGAAACAGACCATCCGCACCATTATGATCGATCCCGGACACGGCGGCTCGGATCCCGGCGCCAAGGGCCCTGTCCAGTCGGAGAAGCAAGTCAATCTGCTGATCGCCGTCAAGCTGAAGCGGGCGCTGGAAAAACTGGGATTCCGCGTGATCATGACCCGGACGGGCGATACCTTCCCCGCCCTGAAGGACCGTACGGATATGGCAAAAAAATACAAGCCTGATCTGTTTATTTCCATCCACTGCAATTCCGCCGCAAACACCTCCGTTCGGGGCATCGAGACCTTCCTGGTCACTCCGGCCGGGGCCTGCTCCACTGCCGACAAAACGCCGCAGTCCACCCGTTACACCGGCAATGCTTACGATCAGAACAACTACCGCCTGGCCTACGACGTGCACCGTTCCCTTTTGAAATTCACGGGCTGCGAGGATCGCGGAGTCCGGCATGCCCGGTTCTATGTTCTCCGCAATTCCGTCTGTCCCTCCATCCTCATCGAGTGCGGATTCCTTTCCAACGATTCCGAGGGACGCCTCCTGGCCTCCAACGAGAGACAGAACAAGATCGTCGCCGGCATCCTTTCCGGACTGGCGCGCTATATGGAGGCCGTAAAACCCCTGCCGGATCCCTCTGCGGCGAAAAAAGCGGGAAGCGGCACGTCCGCCGGAACGAAGCCGGGCGGCAAAGCGCAGGGACGCTGACAGCCTTTTCCGGCGGGATCCGGAGCGGCGCTTTATCCGCCGGCACGGGAAAATGTTTATCCGTGGGAAACTTTCGGCAGATCGCCCGCGGCAAGGGCTTTGTTCCCTTCTTCCGCCGTCTTCGGACTCTGCCTCGTAAGCCATCCGGATCTCCGGACGGTGAAGACGCAGTAGGGCGAGATCCAGAAGAGGGTGAGGAAACTATAGATTCCGTACACGTAGGACCAGAGGGAATCCGCCGCGTTGTGTCTTCTTCGCGCATAGATGAATGCGGGCATGGTGGCCCAGAACACGATGGCGAAGGCCGCGCCGCAGATGAACGGGATCGCGTTGCCGAGGAAGCAGAAGACGGAGTAGACGGTAAAGACGACGGGCGCCAGCATCCAGAAGAACTGAACGATCAGATTGATCTGCATGCCGACCAGATCGTCATCCTGAAGATCGATCCTCTTGAACGCGAATTTCGACATGGTGATGTTTTCCCGCACGTTGCTGCGGCCCCAGCGTATGAGCATCCGGCAGAGCGTGCCGTAGGTGACGGGCATCTCCGTATAGACGATGGCGTTCCGCTGGAAAACGACGCCCCAGCCTTCCCGCAGAAGAATGTTCGTAATGGCGCGGTCTTCTCCGATATTGGAGGGCCGCCCCATGAATTTTTCGTTGACCCATTCATTCAGGAACGGCATGACGGCGGACCGGCGGTAGGCGCTCAGCGCGCCCGGCGTACAGAGAACGCTTCGGACCATGCTCTGGGCCGAACGGAGAAACTCGAACCCGAATACGAAGCTGACGTCCAGCATCTTCGGGATCATTCCGGCGTCCCGGTTCAGCACGCGGACGTTCCCCGCCGTGGCTCCCACCGTGGGATCCGCCACAAAGGGGGCGGCTATGGCCCGGATGGTGTCCGGCACGGCCATGGAGTCGCTGTCGAACGTGACCAGAACTTCGGCTTTCGTGGTGAGGAAACCGGCCATGAGGGCCCGGCGCTTCCCGCCGTTTCGGGGAAGATTGACGGCGCGGATACGGCCGCCGGACTCGTCCGCCGCCTTCTTCATCCAGTGCCAGGTGTCGTCCCGGCTTCCGTCGTTGACGGCGATGATCTCCAGCTTGTCCGCGGGATAATCGCTTTTCAGAAGACTTTCCAGCGCCAGAGCGACCTGCCGTCCCTCGTTGAAGGCGGGAACCACCACGGCGCAGGTGGGCAGCGCCTCGTCGCCGGGATCGTCGAAGGTCTTATAGCGGCCCGCCAGAAGGATCTGCCAGGCGAAATAGAAAAGATTGATGGAGAGGAGGAGCAGTCCCAGCAGAAGAAACAGAAAGACGAATCCGTTTCCGGCGGCAAATCGAACGGGCATCATGGTTTCGCCCATCACGAAATACATGCCGGATCCGATCAGGAGTGCTCCGGTGCAGATGAGGCGGATCAGGCCGGGCACGGAAATAAGCCCCCGGGCCCCGCCGGACTCCTTCTGCGTGAGATCGTTTTCTGTATTTGTATGGATCCTGTTCATTCCCGCTCCGGATGTACTTGTTTTCTGAAACCCTTACTATACACGCGCATCGTGCGTATGTCAAGTCGTTTTCCGCATTCTTCCTTCGTTTTTTCTCTTTCCGGGCACCGGATATGCGGGAAAAAGAGTCCGTGGAAACCGGGAAGTTTGCGTTTTTTTTCGCAAATTACTTGAAAATACGGGAAATGATGCTATAAGTATCGGATAACATCAGTGCATGGAAGAACGGAGTCGTTTGTTTTCAGACATCGGCTCGCGGGATGCCGTATTTGCAGAACCGGATTTTCTCCTGTGGAATTCGGACGTTATCAGCCCCCGGGGATCCATCCCCTTTCTCCGGAGCCTGATACCGCGATTCCGCTTAAGGGAATCCGATGCATCCGGCGCAGTCGTGCGTGCAGTCGGCACAGTCTGGTCTCCGTTTTCATTGCCTGAAACATGGAGGCTATACTATGCCCGAGACGAAAGTCGTCGTCAACATCGCGCCGGGGAAGGACATGATCCTTTCCACCGGCAAACTCTGCGCCCTGGCCAACGGTTCCTGTACCGTTCAGATGGGCGAAACCGTGGTCCTCTCCGCAGCCTGCTCCGGACCCGCGAAAAAGGGACAGGATTTCTTCCCGCTTTCCGTGGACTACCGCGAGAAGTATTCCGCGGCCGGAAAATTCCCCGGCGGATACATCAAGCGGGAAGGGCGTCCCAGCACGAAAGAAATTCTCACCTGCCGTTTTACGGACCGGCCTATCCGTCCGCTCTGGCCGGAAGGATTCTTCGATGAGGTCCAGATCTACGGACTTCTTCTTTCCGCCGACGGAAAGAACGAGGGTGACATCCTGTCCGTCGTGGGCGCTTCCACGGCGCTTTGCCTTTCCGATCTTCCCTTCATGGGCCCCATCGGGGCGGTGCGCGTGGGATACATTGAGGGGCAGGGCTTCATTGCGAACCCCACCAACGATGAAATGCGTCAGAGCAAGCTGGAACTGATCTACGCCGGGATCGAGGACAAGGTCATCATGGTGGAAGGCGATGCGAAAGAGGTTTCCGAAGAATTCCTCTCCCAGGCCTTCTATTTTGCCAACGAGATCGTGAAAAAGCAGATCGCCGCCCAGAAAGAGCTGGCCGCCAAGTCCGGACGCGCCAAGAAGACCCCCGAACTGCATCTGGTTTCGCCTGAAATGATGGCGGATATCCGCGCCGCCGCGGGAAGTGAGCTGGAATCGGCCGCGTTCTTGCCCGGCAAGGAAGAGCGCACCAAGGCGCTGGAAACGGTGTTCGCCCGCGTGGCCGAGGCCCTGAAGCCCAAATATCTGGAACAGCTGGGCGAAGAGGATTTCGAGTTCCACATGAAGATGGGATGGGACAAGGCGGTCCAGAAGTCCGTCCGCGACAACATCCTCTATAACGGCAAGCGCATGGACGGCCGCGGCGTCAAGGATCTGCGGCCCCTCTCCGCCGAAGTCGGCGTCCTGCCCGTGGTTCACGGATCCGCCCTCTTCCAGCGCGGTGAGACCCAGGCACTTGTGATCGCCACGCTGGGCGGCCCCGGCGATGCGGAGGAAGCGGACATCATCACCGATACGCAGAACAGCAAGAAGAAATTCTATCTCCACTACAACTTCCCGAACTACTCCGTGGGTGAGGTCGGCCGCGTGACCGGCCCCGGCCGCCGCGAGATCGGACACGGCAATCTGGCGGAACGCTCCGTGGCCCAGGTGGTCCCGGCGGACTTCCCCTACACGGTGCGCTGCGTCTCCGAGATCATGGCGTCCAACGGATCTACCTCCATGGCCAGCACTTGTGGCGCCTCCTTGGCGCTGATGGATGCGGGCGTGCCCATCTCCTCCCCGGTGGTCGGAATCTCCTGCGGACTCGTCACCGATCTGGAGAATCCTGAGAAGTACGTGATCCTGACCGACATCATCGGCGCGGAAGATCACTACGGCGATCAGGACTGGAAGATCTGCGGTTCCAAGAACGGCATCACCGGCTGGCAGCTGGACCTCAAGCTCCCCGGCATTCCCATCGAACGCCTGGTGGAAGCCATGTACCAGAACAAGGAAGCCCGGGAAAAGATCATGCAGGTCGTCACCTCCTGCATCCCCGCGCCTCGCGATCATGTCAGCGAGCGGGCGCCTCAGATGGAAGTGGTCCGGATCAACCCGGACAAGATCGGCGCTCTGATCGGGACCGGCGGAAAGAACATCAAGGAGATCACCGAGTCCACGGGTGCCCAGGTGGATATCGCGGACGATGGCTCCGTGAGCATCCTCGCGCGGAACAAGGAAGTGCTGGACGAGGTCAAACGCAAGGTCCAGTATTACACGGCCGAAGCGGAGATCGGCAAGATCTACCGTGGACTGGTGAAGTCCGTCAAGGATTTCGGCGCCTTTGTGGAGATCCTGCCCGGTCAGGAAGGACTCCTCCACATTTCCGAAATGGCCAACTACCGCGTGAACAGCGTCTCCGACATCTGCAAGGAAGGCGATTACGTCTCCGTCAAGGTGGTCGAGATCGACAGCCGCACCGGCAAGATCCGCCTCAGCCGCAAAGCCGCGCTTCAGGACGAAAAGTAAGCCGGAACAACTCAGAAAACAACGGAACCCGCCGTCGTGACAGCAGCTTTGCAGGTCGGACGGCGGACCGGTTCGTATTTTTAATTTCTCAGGAAGGAAAAAAAGAATGGCAAAGAAGTACGTTTATCTCTTCGGTAAGGGTATGACCGACGGCAACGCCTCCATGAAGGAACTGCTGGGAGGCAAAGGCGCCAACCTCGCCGAAATGGCAAATCTGGGACTCCCCGTTCCCGCCGGGTTCACCATTACCACCGAGTGCTGCGTGGACTATTTCAACAACGGCATGAAGGTACCCGCCGAACTGGCCGATCAGATCCCCGCCGCCCTGGCCAAAGTGGAAAAGGCCATGGGCATGAAATACGGCGATCCGGAGAATCCGCTCCTGGTTTCCTGCCGTTCCGGCGCCAGAAGCTCCATGCCCGGTATGATGGAAACCGTGCTGAACGTGGGGCTCTCCACCGCCACGATCCCCGGCATGATCCGCCGTACGAACAACGAGCGTTTCGTGTATGATGCCTACCGCCGCCTCATCATGATGTATTCCGACGTGGTCATGGAGAAGGCGGAAGGGATCGAACCCGCCGACGGCAAGGGGATCCGCAAGATGCTGGATGCCATGCTGGACGAATACAAGCGCCGCAAAGGATACAAGAGCGATCCTGAACTTCAGGTCAGCGACCTCAAACTTCTCTGCCGCGCTTTCAAGGAGAAAATCAAGGAAGTCCTCGGCACCGAGTTCCCCGATGACGCACGCGCTCAGATGAACGGAGCCATCGGCGCCGTCTTCAAGAGCTGGAACGGCAAAAAGGCCGTCTCCTACCGCCGCATCGAAGGCATTCCCGACGACTGGGGCACCGCCTGCAACGTCCAGAGCATGGTCTTCGGCAATATGGGCGACACCTCCGCCACCGGCGTGGCCTTCACCCGGAATCCGGCCACCGGCGACAACAAGTTCTACGGCGAATGGCTGGTCAACGCCCAGG
>Ga0310696_10008815_pt1 | contig 11722 bp, 20 predicted proteins | sample AusTroGonzalo_MG_4_FD_203885 | JGI IMG/M metagenome (GOLD analysis project Ga0310696, IMG submission 203885) | Bovine rumen microbial communities from tropical cattle in Woodstock, Queensland, Australia - Gonzalo_02 (v2) (version 2) | ecosystem: Host-associated > Mammals > Digestive system >...
CCATAGTTTGCTGAATTATTTGTGCAAATATACACAAAAACTATGTAACCGAAAAATCATTTGAACTTTTTTGTTCATTTGCTATCAGAAATCAGATATTTTTTGTATATTTGCACCGGTTTAAAAGCCGTTAAAACAAAGCAAGATTCTTATAATGACACTTGAAGAGGCTAAGGAGAAACTGGTATATAGATATCTCCGTGGAAGTTGGAGTCATGGCATAGCCATTGAGGGGAAATCCGACTATGACTATGGTGGAGTATACATCTCACCGTTCAGGAGACTGTTGGGTCTCAGAACGTATTACAATCAGATTGAACAGACATCGGACGAACGCAGCGATGAAACATACTATGAACTCGGAAGGTGGTTGGAACTTCTGTTGAAAAGCAACCCCTCTGCGCTCGAATCCCTCTACATAGATAAAGAGTTCATTATAGGGGATATCCATCCCGCAGTCCAGTCTATTCTGGATAATAGGGGTATGTTCCTGACCAGACAGTGCTTTAACCCAATCATAGGTTATGCATTTGAACAAATCAAAAAGGCACAAGGGTACAACAAGAAATGTATGTATCCCGATGATATGCAACGCAAAGGCATTCTTGATTTTTGCTATACATTCAATAAACAAGGCAGTATGCCTTTCAAGGACTGGCTGCAGGCCAGGGGAATGAAACATGAATACTGCGGATTGGTCAATGTGCCCAATATGTTCGAGATGTACTCCGTGTTCTATGATTGGGGCACACACATCCAGAATGAGGGGGAATCCCCTCTGATTACCGGAATGTTCGCGGAAACACCGGAAGGATATGCATACCTCAGGAAGGGACACTCTATGGGAGAAATTGAGCCGATAGGTTACAGGGGTATCGTTGGCAACGAATTGGATGCGAACTCCGTAAGGCTCTCATCTGTTAAGAAGGATGAAACTCCAATCTGTCACATGCAGTTCTCAAAGGACGGATACATATCCCATTGCAGGATATACAAGGAATGGGTTGAATGGAAAAAGAACCGCAACGAGATCAGGTATTCCGACAACAAGGGGTATAATTATGATGCGAAGAATATGTGCGAGTGTATGCGCCTTCTGCATATGGGCATAGAAATCGCATCCGGTGCAGGTTTCAACGTAAAAAGAACCTGGGATAGAGAGTATCTCCTTGATATAAAAGCACATAAATACACATATGATGAGTTAATGCTTGCTGCCGAAGACAGCCTGCAGAAGTTCAAGGAACTTTCCCTGACTTCAAATCTTCCCGAGAGGATAGATCCCGAAGCAGTCAACGACTTGCTCATAGACATAAGAAAGGATATCTATAAAGGATATTTGTAAAAAATAACCATTTTCTGTAATGGGATACGAAACAAGAATCAAACTGAAAGGAGAACTCGACGAAAAGTTCAAATCCTGGATGGCGATGGAAGTCAATGAGGGTGATATCCAGTCGGCCAAAGACATCCTCATTGTAACCTGTATGTTGTGTGGATGTGAACAGAACAGTACTGATATGTCACTTCCCGACAAGATATACAAGAATATCACATTCCGTGTCAGGTATTATGTCAACATCCTTACGCAAAGCAAGAAGAAGCACCTTGAAAAGGAACTGGAGGAAAATGACAACACGGTTACTTTGTGCGGAATGTCATTTTCGCCGGATAATGAAAGTTGCATCTGGGATGAGGATAAACTGCCTCAGTATTTCATAAGTCAGTTGTTCATGCTGGCAGCGTTCGCGACCCCCGGACCTTTCGATAGGAACAATGAAGCATATATGCAGAAACTCGAAGAGGTCACAGATATCATAGATGAAATAGAGTCGTCCGTATATGACATGATAGATTATCAGTTCGTCAAGAGATATAGAGGTTCTGAGGATGCTGTCGAGTTGGGGGATGACGATGATGAAGATAATGAAGATGGTGAAAAAGCATAATGCATAAAGGCAGGGCCCTTGGTGAAATTGGTAGTACACGTCAGATTTAAACCCTGAAGCCGTAAGGTGTGCGGGTTCGATTCCCGCAGGGCCCACAAGGTATCCTATGATGGAAAGATTTGGGATGCAGAATAGTTGGTTGCGGAAAGCTGTGTTCTTGGTACCGAAGGCACGGGGGAACGTAACGGCGAACTCTCATCTGTAGACATGGGGAAGTTTCAAAGCCCTGTTCAGAAAAGAACGTCCAGGTGCGAGTCCTGGTAGGGTACCTTCATTTGGTTGAATGGTGCAGTGGCAGACACCGGGAAGTAGTACTACCCGTTCGGAGGTTCGATTCCTCCTTCGACCACAAAGAAACAAAAATCATCACACTTTGGAAAATTTACTCATCAAAGGCGACAATATCGCCGCTATGCAGTGGTTGCTCGATAATGGATACGAGGGCAAGGTTGATTTGGTATACATCGACCCTCCTTTCGCAACGGGCAGAAAGTTCTGGGTTGGCAAGGGCCGCCGGAACACATCAACGGTATCCAGCAGAATCAAGGATGGCGGTACCGTTGCGTATACTGATACAGTGAAGGGCAGCGAGTTCATTGAGTTCCTCAGGGAGAGAATCGTGCTTATACACAGACTACTGTCCAAGAAGGGGTCTTTATACCTGCATACTGACTGCAAATACAGCCATTATATAAAGGTCATGCTGGACGAGGTGTTCGGTATAGAGAACTTCCGGAACGACATTACCAGGATAAAATGCAACCCCAAGAATTTCGGAAGGGTGGGCTATGGCAATGAGAAGGACGTGATACTGTTCTACTCCAAGAGCAAGAACCCGATATGGCATGAATGTGGTGTCCCCCAGGACGACGATCAGATGAACAAGACATACAAGTATGTCGACAGTAAGGGTCGCAGATACACGACTGTTCCTATCCACGCACCCGGGGAATGTCAAAGTGGAGAGACCTGCAAGCCTTTCAGGGGGATGCTCCCACCAAAAGGCAGGCATTGGAGATGTTCTGTCGAGAAATTGGAGGAACTTGACCGTCAGGGCTTGTTGCTCTGGTCTCCCAACGGTAATCCCCGCAAGATAATCTACGCTGATGACCATATGACCAGGAGGATGCAGGATGTATGGACCTTCAAGGATCCTCTCTACCCCATGTACCCTACCGAAAAGAACCAGGACATGCTGGATATGATAATAAGGACATCCTCAGATCCTGGATCGATTGTACTCGACTGCTTCTGTGGCTCAGGAACCACTCTAATTTCCGCTCAGAACAACTATCGGTACTGGATAGGTATAGACAACTCTATGGAAGCAATAAGTGCCGTAGAGAAGAGATTTGGCCTCGAAGAGGATTATGAGTACAAGAATATGGATAACATAAACGATTTGCCATTCTGACCGTATGAAGAAAGAGAAGACATATACCGGTTATGCGGCAGTATCAAAATCCACGAATACAAGTACGATTGTGGATAAGATTTGCAGATATTGTCAAAGATGGTGTAGTCTAACATCAACACTTGGTAACTGTCAAGAAAAGAAATCAAATCTTGTAGTAAAAATGACTTACGACTATGAAACCTGTAAAGAATGGATAGAGAAAAAGAATTAGTATATCTACTGATACAAAAACAATAAAGATATGACTCACGAAGAATACGTACAATCAATAAACAAGGAGCAGTCCCTAATCAGACGACTGTTTAAGAGTAGACGCGATATTTCTACCGAGATTGAAAAGATAACGAAAGATTACTACAAGGATATTATTGGTAAGTTCTTCTACATATCCCCTGAAAACATCAATGATGGGTTCTATTTTATCTATGACATAGGATCTTGCAGTAGCTATGCGTCTGATGATAAGGTTGAAATTCAACTTCATGTAAGGCAATATGGTACAACAACTAACGCCTTTGTTAATGTTGTCGGTGTAGATATTATGGAAAAAACATTGTATTTTTCACCATCAACGGATATGAAAAGTAAGATTGAGCCTTTAATAGTATCAGAAGAAGAAGCACTAAAGCCTCTTAAAGATTATTGCAATCGGTTAATAGATAATTTCAAAAAGAAGAGTTAGTCTTTCTAATGATACATTAACAGATATGGAAAAGAAAAAATATAAGTGTAATGTAAAGAAAGCACCACAGTGGTGTAGAATCGTAACTTGTGATGTTTGCCCTGCTGGTGAATTAGTGGAAACGCAAGAGGATACTCCTAAATGATACGTTAACAAATTTATAGGGTTATGACTGACGAATTGAATGATAAAATCAAGAAGTTCTATAAAGGGGTAAACTTCCCCGATTTTCTTGATGCCCACGAAGATAGAAAGAAGGCATTGGAGTCTGTTCGCGACAGGATATTTGCTCTTGCTTTTTGGCGTAATGAATGTCTTAATGATGACCATCCGGCCCGAATGAAGGAGAACAAAGAGGAACTGAAACAGGTCGAGGAAGAACTTTGCTGGCGGTTCCAAGATTACGATGCCTTTATGTATGACTTTCAGAAGGATTGGGACTTGAATTATCAAGACTACGGGCTTGATAAGGTTTATGAAAAGTGAGGAGAAATCATATATGGAAAAGGAAACCGCAGGCGACTGACCTGCGGTTTTTTCTTTATGCCCCGTGTAGATTCTCTCCTTGTCCTTGCTGTTGTTGAACGACTGGCTTGGCGGCCGGTGCCTGTTTTTTCTCCTCCTTTTTGGAGGGATTGGCACTGCTCTGATACAACTGTTTGACCTCCTTTTCACCTTCTATGAGGGATAATGCATATATCCTTGCGAGGAATACCTTTCTTGGTATGTCCACCTTTTCTTTGTTCTCGACATGGTATTTCATTGTCTTGCCACCATCGGCCGAGAACTTCTTGCTTTCGAGATATGCCTTGGTCTTGGGACCGCCATATTCTTTCATAATCTTGGCCTTGGCATCGAATACTGCCTTCATCTTGTCGTCTGCGGTGTAGTTCGTCGTAGCCTCCTTCGGTTCAGAGAACAGATATGTGTCCCCACAATCGAGGGTGTACTTGTAGAGGATATGCTCTTTTGTTGTCTTTGACAGGCTGGAATAGAATCCGAACACCGTGTCGATACCCATAAGTTTCTTGGCCACCTTGAATGCTTCGTCGTCTCCGTCAGCACAGATGTAGATGATATCCATTCCTATCCTCACCTTGTATGTCTTCGTGCCTGCCTGCTCATCGGTGAATTTTTCCGGTTCTTTGAGGGCGGAGAGCCTGGGGAACTTGTCGGGAACCGGAATACCCTGGATGACACCGACTGCGGTAGGCATCGTGAGAAGGATCCTGCCCTCATCGGTCGAACTTTTTATCTTGGGTTCTTTTATCTTGAATGTACAGATTGCAGTGTAGAACTTGGCCAGGGAGTCTGCTGTTTCCTGTGCTATCGTTCTTGCCTTGCCTTCGTCTTCAGCCGTAACATATGTTATGGTGTTGTCATCAAAGACTATCCTGAAAGTGTGAGAACCCTCATCGGTGAGTTTGCGCATGTCGGCATACTTCTGCCCGTTCCTGATTACCAGGGCGTTTGCCTGTTCCATAGCCTCGTTGCCATCATAAGCATATACCTTGACAATCTCATAGTTGCTGTACCTCACATACATGGGTTTAATCTTCTTCACTGCATCCTTTCTGGCTTCCTTTACGATGTTATTCACATCTTCGCCCTGCCCTCTCTCTATCGAGAATGTGTTGAAGCCTGTGTCTGAATAATCATCCTTCTTTTTATCCGCGCTGGCGTTTTTCATCGATGATGCGCCGGATGCTGTCCTTTTTTCCTCCTTTTCCTTTTTCTCGGGATTGACTGTGCTTCCCCAGTCGGACCATCTGTCCGTATTAAAGTTGGATATGAACCTGCTCAGGAACTTCTGTTCGTTGCGGTAATGGATGACACCTATCGCTTTGAGTGCGGTACCGGCCAGGCCGTATTTGGCGCAGCTCACTGCAAGGGAAGGGAGGTTCCTCCACAGTCCCCTCCAGAACGCACCGGAGAATATTGATATCTGGCCTTTGGAACTGTGTATCCTCTTGCCGTCATCCGGGTCATCTATCGCACCTTTCATTGTCGTGGGCTGGGATGGGCTGAATGCCACATTGCTCTCCCCCTCTTCGTTCAGGCTGTACGTCCTGATGCATTCACGGATATCCTTCTCACCGTATGACTCGACCAGCATGCGGAGTGCGTCCTTGTCCTGGGAAGACATATCTTTTTGTATCTTGCGAACAGTTATTACCTTTTTTGACAAACTCTTAGACATTGCTCTAAATACATTTTTATATTTATTTTTGGTATGGATATATACTGAAAGGAGATACCTCCAAATCAATCATCACCGATATGGGAACCAAATCTACAACAAAGAAGGCGAAGGGCCAGTTGAAAGCCAGACCCGACACCGACGACCCGAGGGAGAACCCTCTGCTCTATGTTGAGAACAAGCACGATTTCAAGATAGAGACCGCGAACTTCCTGCAGGATCCAGGCATCTTGCTCTATGACGGCTTCCAGCCATTCGACCTCTCAAAGGATGCCGGCCACTTCGACGTGGACCAACTTAACGAAGACTCGGAAATTGTAATCATACTCAAATATTTCGAGTACATATGCACGGCAGATTTCCGTTTCTGCTACATCAAGCCGATTCTTCTCTCAGGCTTCAATATGAAGGATGTGTTCGATATGATAAAGCACTCCCTGAAAAACAAACTCCAACTCAACGTGCCATCATTCGACACTATATTTGAGCCGGAGATTCAGTATTTCGGTAAGGTGAAGTATATCGATCCCAACCGGTATTAAGCCCTGATGCTGTCTGCATAATCGAGCAGGCCTTTTATGTGAACATTGATGATATCATCCATGCCTTTATCGGACAGGAGGTATTCGACATCCTCTATGTTGTCCTGAAAGAAATTCTCGGTGAGAACCGCTGGCATATTGGCCCCATAGATGATGGTGTAGTTCTTCTCGAAGTCCCTTTCGGTTCCCGTGAGTTTATACTTCCTTATCTTCTTGTCTTCGGGGAATATCTCTTCGGCCGCGTCATACAGGAATGAAGCCAACTTGTCGGAATTATTGACACCTTCGGTTGTCCATACGGACCATCCGTTGGCTTTCATCCAGGCACTGCCGTCTCCTGATGCATCATTATGTACGGAGAGCAATACACATTTCAGATTCGGATGTTCCTGCTTGAAGAGATTTGCCCTTTTGTATCTTGATGTCAGGCTGACATCATAATCCTCGGGCGTTATCATAAAGACATTGACTCCCAGCACCTCCAGTCTATCCCTCAGGAGATGAGTCATCTCCCTGGCCCACTCATACTCACGGAGGAAGAGAGGGGGAAGATTCTTCTCGTCGGCAGCATATGGGCTTCTCTTTCCTGGCGTATTGTTGCCATGCCCGTTGTCTAAGCAGACGCAGAACCAACTGTAATCTTTCTGTGGTACTGATTCTGGTACCACTTCTCCGGGATTGGATATGAGGGGTTTCTCTCCTAACCCACAAGTGGGAGGAAAGAGAATCCGTTTGAGTCTCTCCATTCGTTCCTGGAAAAGTGTTACCATATCAGTCTACCTTTTGTTTATATATCCCTAATGCCTGTAGGTAATTATCCAGATGAAAAGTGAAATCAGCAGGAATACCAGGACCAGTGCGATGCCTATCCACATTGGGGACAGTACCCACCACCAGGACCAGTCAATTTTACCAATCAGTTTCAATACGATGAAAACGATTGTGAGCAATCCGGTGAAACCTATTCCACCGGATGCGGATGATGATGAACTGTTACTCATTTCTTCGCTTTATTTGAGTTTTGTTTGGGTTTATACACTTTGATATGGCCCTCGTTGACACACCATTCGACCATGTCCACCAGTGCCTCTACGAGGTCATCCCTGATGATGGCCAGATAATCGTCGTAACGTACGACATACCCGTTCTCTTGCGGTCTTATCCACACCTTGTTGTCTTCGAAGCTGCTCTTGGGAAAGAGGGCTATAAGCGCACCGGATGACCAGCATGGCTTGCATCCGTCCATAGGTGAATTGCCCAGGAGCGGTTGCCATCCCAATAGTCTGCCGCCGAGGTCCCTCCGGGGATGAAATCTCATATTCGCTGTCTTTGGGCTTATGCCAAGTTCAACGAGTTTATCGCTCTGTGTCAGAGTCGTAAAGTCATGCAAGCAACTCATATGTCGTTCTTTTCTTTCAATTCCTTCTGTTGTTCCTGAAGCGCACGGAGTCTTTTTATTTCCCGTAGCCATTTCTTCCTGTTCCTGTGATTACCGCTTACTGCGGCTACCGTCCAGTAGTACTCAGCATCAGCAATCCTGTCCTCCAGAGAATTGTGGTATATGGTTGTCGTGCCACCGGTCTGCTCGATTATCATATCTCCTTTCTTTCTTTTTTGAGTTGATATACCATGCCCCAATGGCTGTCTTTCAGCCAGAATTCGACCTTTGGATCCTTGCCTGATGTTGCCCACCATACATCGAATTCCATATTACCGGTTTCTTCGTTCTTGGTGTAAAATGCGACACCCTGGCACCAATGTTCGTCAGTCAGAATAAAGTATATGCCTTCTCTCTCGGGGAGTTCCTCATTGACGTTCACCCATCTGGCGCGTCTGAGTTCTTCCGAGTCGATATTGACATTGACGTTTTTGGACAATGCAACCGTCATAAAGGTATCGCTGTCCATTATATCAGAGGCGTTGACGGTCCTTTTCTCGACCTTATTCTCGATACCTTCATCGCTATTCGCGATTTGCGATTTGAAAATTTTTCTAAACCAGCTCATTTCTTCATTCTTTCTAATACTATTTTCTTCAATTCCCACCAGAACTCCAATGTATTGTCGAAGTCCAGTATGGTTATGTCCTGGGCCATAATGGCCTTCTCTGTGTTCTTTATAAAGTTGTCCCGGCCTTCGTTGTATGCCTTGGTAATCATCTCCTTGATTTCCCATTCGGCAGAACCGACGATACCGTGATACTCATCATCCAGTCTGTCTATAAGTGTACGGATGTCTTCGTCCGGACCCTCCTCAATGACAGGGGGCTGTCCATCTGCATTCTTGACCAATTTTCCTTCCATGCCGTATCAATATACTATGTGTGACGCATCGAACTCCTGCAGTACCTCTATGCTGATTACGTGTGAATCATAAACTTGCTGTGCAGAAAGTTTATCCATAACATCGAATACGCAGTCGGCGATTACCAGATATGGTTTGTCGCTCAGGTCTGTCAATACTTTAAATGCTCTCATATGATTATGTTAATGTATTACCGCGTATATTCTTCTCAATATCCTGAACCACTGTTGGGAGTACATATATGGGAGGATACTCCAGTCATCAAACCCATAGAGACCACAGGAGTAAAACTCATGGAACTCTACTATACCATAGTGGGTATTGACATCATTTTCGCCGTTGGTGTTGGTATATTCCCCTATATCAAGGGTATATGTCGATGTCCCCTTCTCTGCCCAAGTTCCATTGCTGCCCGGAGATTCCTCATAGTCCTTTATGAGTTTGTTCGCGTATATCAGAGGGAATACCGCGTTATAATCACCTTTGTATTGTTTGACTCCGACTATGGCATGGTTATGCACGAAAACCCTCCATTCGTTAACGGTATCCACCGTATTGCTTATATGCCAGGGTTCCCCCTCAAATTCAGCAACCCTGTCTCTGAGTACATGTAGGGGATAATCTCCATTCAGAGGATGCTTGATTATCTCATCATGTTTCAAATGGTACTTTTTGTCGAGTATGGCACTTATCGGGCCTCCTCTCCTATTATATTCAAATTGGACTATCTTTCTGGCAAATGTTCGCATTCCTCTGACCACAAAAGTGGGATCCATACTTCCCATATATGAACCTAACCAGCAGGAAGGATATACCGGTCGGATGACTTCCTTTACGGCAATCTCCCCGTAATTCAATCTGACAAACTCCCTGACAAACTCAACGGAACCGACAGGCACTACCTTCTCAGCAGCCTTTTCGGATGCGTACTTCTTGGGGTGTTCGGTGTATATGAACCGGAAGGTATCGTCCCCCTTCCATGCGAAATACCTCTCTGCTTCCACCATCGCATAGCAGAAGTCATAGAGGGGTCTTTTGTGTGAATCACACTGTATAAGAAATTTCCGCATATTTACATCTTGCAGTGCAAATATACGGAAAATTTCTGGAACCGAAAAGATTAAATGAAAATATTTCCGGACGGGGTCTCTTTTACATATCTGTATCCCTGAAAGCCATGACATGGTATGGGTTGGGGAAGATAGTGGAACTTGCCCGACCTGGATACGTAATATCCGTCGGACCATGCCTTGTTTGTGGTATCACATACGAATGACTTCCGGCCAATCGATGTTATGCTCATCCATCCCATGATATTCCCGTTGTAGCATAGATAGCATCTGTCGCCCTCTTTGATTTTTCTGGGCAGTGTGGGGACCTTGAAATTCATCTCCTTGCGGCCGTCGGCCACAGCCAGAAGTTCCTTTTCGTAATCCGACCATTTGATGGATTTGGGAATGGTGATGACAATGCCTATTATCCTTCCTTCGACTTGCGATTCTTTAAGATATCTGATTTTCATAGGAATTTGTGATTACTTTTTATTTATAGCCAGTGTCCGCCTTTTCAAATTTGGCGCATTTCCTCCATGCACCAATCGCACTGTTGCTTTTGAGAAGGTGCCCCTGAGTCTTCAAGTCCTCGCATGGGTTATGATAACATTCCCAGTAGTCCTTCCCCAGGTTGGCGTACCATAAAAGGAAACGACAATTCACACACTTGTGTAACACAACCTTGTGTGATGGCCCGTAATACTTCTTAGGGTATTTCAGGAAGTGCTTCCCAATGGCAGCGAGTTCCTCATCGGTTATGTCGCCCGGGGCTTTTTTCAGCAGTGCGTTGGTGTATCTGACCATATTATATCAGATAAAGAAGGCACAGGAGATAATGCAGTATCTGGTCAGCCGGGTAGGATAGTTTCTTCCACCTTGCCTTCCATGCATCAATCGGGCAGTGCAGGATTGTTATCACGGCCAACTGCCATACCCAGCCGAAGCATACGTAGAACGGTACCGCATAGAGCAGGCAATGCACTATGAGATGATACCAGTTGCTACCTTTCGTTTCAGCCACGAACCGGCTCTGTAATACGTAATCGCCAATGAGATGGCAGATTACAAGAAGGAACAATGTTTCTAACATCATTTTCTATCTGGTTAATTTTGGTAATCCGTTACTTTCCCGGCTATTATGTCATCAAAACCCCGGAAATATGCATGCATCCTGAACTTTGCATCTTCCGAGATGTCCTGAATCCAATAGTCGGATTTCTTCCGTGCATAATCGAGATGATCCGAAACCATACACCTCATCTGTTTGAGGGCCTTCATCTTACCGACGGTTTCATCGTTTATAGGTTCCTGTTCAAAAAGAATCTTTGCCTGATTGTCGATGTATCCCAGCAGCTCATTGCACAACTCGCTTGCCGTCTTCATATTCTCGCTGTTGATGTATCTATACACCAAACCCAAAGAATTATCGTTGCCTTCCATATTATAATACCAATTTTATTTTCTTTATCATAATGTTATCGGCCTGCTCTGGTGTTACAGTGGCGTTGCCTATCCGGAGAGTCTTCCTGAATGTTTCCCTGGCATCTGTCTCACAAGGTGCCAGTACAGTTACATGC
>Ga0310696_10008817_pt1 | contig 11721 bp, 8 predicted proteins | sample AusTroGonzalo_MG_4_FD_203885 | JGI IMG/M metagenome (GOLD analysis project Ga0310696, IMG submission 203885) | Bovine rumen microbial communities from tropical cattle in Woodstock, Queensland, Australia - Gonzalo_02 (v2) (version 2) | ecosystem: Host-associated > Mammals > Digestive system >...
GTGAGAACAGGAATCCAGTAAAACAGCCTATAAACAGCGAGGGGGCAAATGTACCACCACAGCCTCCACCACCATTCGTGGCCGAGGTGGCAAACACTTTCGTAAAGAGTACCAGCGCGATATATGGTATCAATAGCGAACCTTGTCCTGAGAACAGGGAGTTGTTCAATATCTGATTCCAGTCAGCCTCCGTACGACCATTCAATAGTAGGTTAATACTACTATAACCCTCACCATAGAGTGCCGGGAAAAGGAAGATGAGCAGGCTCAGCACCGTACCACCCATCGCCAACTTGATATGCGGATGATCCTTAAACTTGGCAAACACATTCTCGCAGGCACCCATCATACGGATAAAGTAGAGCGATATCAGACCACAACTCACACCCAATAACACACAAGCTGGAATGCGCTGCACCGACCATACACTGTCGAGGTGGAAAGTAAACAGAGCAGCATTGCCACTGAAAATATAGGTGAAACACGTAGCCGTTACACACGACACCAAGATGGGCAACAAAGCAGACATCGTCATGTCAATCATCAGTACCTCCAGGGTAAACACCAGTCCTGCTATTGGGGCCTTAAAGATACCAGCTATGGCACCAGCAGCACCACAACCCACCAACGTCATCAGCATCTTTCGGTCCATGTGGAACAACTTTCCCAAGTTTGAACCAATGGCCGAACCCGTCAGCACGATAGGAGCCTCAGCTCCTACAGAACCACCAAAGCCAATGGTGATAGCTGATGCTATGACTGAAGACCAACAGTTGTGCGACTTCAGTCTCGACTTGTTTGATGAGATGGCATAGAGTATTCGCGTAATACCATGCGAGATATTATCCTTGACGATATAGCGCACAAAGAGCGAAGTCAGATAGATACCCACCACAGGATACACCAGATAGAGCCAGTTGGCGTGCGTTCGGTCGAACGAACTCGTCAAGAGCAGCACAATCTGGTTGATGATCCAGTGAAGCACAAAAGCAGCCACAGCAGCAAAGAATCCCACAATCAGCGCCAAGATGATCATAAACATCTTCTCGCTGATGTGCTCCACTCGCCACTCATGCAGCCTCTGCATCCATCTCACCTCATTATTCATTTCTCATTTATCATTTCTCATTTATCCATTATCCATTAGGGCGAAGCCCGCTTCGCCCGCCTATTTCCTGATCACCGTCACTTCTCCGTTCTCTTTCAGTTTGATGATACTCGACGGCTGATGGGGTTTATGCTCCTGACGACGACTCCAACAAACGTAATCCACCGCTTCGATGATTCTCGGATCAATGTCGCTATAGTTCTGTGCAGCTGGCTCCCCGCTGATATTTGCCGAGGTCGATACGATGGCCTTCTGGAAACGATAGCAGAGTTCCTTCGAAAAAGGCTCATTGGTGATACGCATTCCCACGCTGCCATCCTCAGCTATCAGATTCTGTGCCAGATTAATGGCGCCATCTAATATCAGCGTTGTTGGCTTTCCGCCATCGGCAAGACTGTCGATCAGTTGCCATGCCACGTCGGGCACGTTTCTGAAATAACGCTGCATCCGAGCGTCACTATCCACCAGACATATCAGTGCCTTCGAATCATCACGCTGCTTAATCTCATAGACTCGTTTCACGGCCTCAGCATTCGTTGCATCGCAACCAATGCCCCACACGGTATCTGTCGGATAGAGTATCACCCCACCCTTCCGCATGGTTTCAACTGCATTTCTGATATCTTCTTCTCTTGTCATACTTAGAATGAAGGATTAATGGTAAAACGGATGCCATGCTTCGCAGCCGTAGGCAGGTAGAGGTAGTTCATACGATGCACATACTCTATCTGAATCAGACTGAAGATGTTCTGCACACCAACAGCAAACTCAAAATATGGATGCTTACCATCCATGATGAAGCTATTAGAAGGGAATACCATCAGCCTTGAACTGTTCTGATTCTCTGCCAGATAAGGATTATTTTTATCCGAAAGCGTACCCCATAACGTCTTAAATTCAAGTATCTCGCGCCACTTCAGTTTGCGGAGCAGAGGGATACGGTTGAATATCTTACCTCCCATCTCCCAAGTCAGCATCAGCGAACCAAAACGGTCGTTCAGGAACTCGATATTGTTGATCATGTTGAACAACTGGGGCGCAACAATATACGAGAGATTAGCCTGAGGCATAGGCAACAAGGGCCAAGGCACCTGATTCCACTGCTGGCCCACGCGCAAACGGGTATCAATCTTACCCCAGCTCATGGGGAGCCACGTACGACGGAACCACTCGAACTCAGTATAGTTGTAGGCATACTCGCCACCAAGCAGACCTTGATAGCCCAGGGTGTGCTGCAGTTGTGCATACCACGCATCTTTATTGGTGGTACGACGACGCTGCTTGGTATTGATAAACTTCTCATCAGGCGCAAAACGGATACCGAAAGTCGATTCCGTATAACGCATGTTGGAGAGTGGTTTAGCGTCAGGACCAACAGGCAATAGCTCAAGACTACCAATAGGATCTATACGTTCCGTCTTCAGATCTGCACTGAAGCGCCAATGCGTAGAGGTCTCGAATTCATAGGCTAAACGCTGCGTGTTGTACATAAACATCTTGTCGATGTCGTGCACCTTAAACGACGAGAACACGTTGTCCTTATCCGTCACAGCATATTTATCACTGGGCAGAGCCACATCGCGCTTCGACGAGAAGATAATGTTGTTGACAGGGAACTCCTGAGGCAGATACTGCTTCGGATTAATCGAGTACGTCAACTCCACATTATAGTATTTCTCATGCGTCTTCGTGCCATAGGCCCCATATCCCTTCAGGAAGAAATGAGGATTCAGATTAGCCGTGGTCTGACCTCCCAGACGAAAGCGCAGGCCATCATAGAAGTTCTGCGAGATGAAGGTATTGATAGGCCCCACATCAAACTTACTGGGTTTATCGCGCGAGCCCGTCTCGAGGTAGTTCTCAAAGAGAGCCTTCAGCACAAAGATGACGTACTTAAAGCCCTTCAACTGCTCCAGATGGTCGAGGAAACCACCCATGCCAGCCTCGCTCCTGGTGAACTCCACCTGGCGATTCTGCGCCCAGAACTCGTCGCTCCGATTGTCAGAGCCAGGTTCCACCTGTAGCGGATTCTTCTTTTTAAAGCGCTTATCGTCGATCGGGTCAAACGAAAAGTCAGTTTTTCGCGTCGTTCGCGTCACCACACCCTTTTGGATAAAATCAGTGAGCATCAGTTCCACCACCATATCATCGATAGTGAGCAACCATTCCCCGTCTTCCTGCTGTGAAAACTCCTGCATACACTGCATCGACTCCACCCAATTCACGTCACTCGAACGGGGAATGTAAAGTTCACAACGTTTCACCTGATAGTGATAGGTTGTATCGGCTATGATATAGATCTGTCCACGGAAACCAAAGTCCTGCTGATTGTTTGGCAGGAAGTCAAGCTGAATACAGCGGTCGTTACCCACATAGACAGTATCAGTGAGGTAATAACGATAGAACTGGATAGCATCACGACCAATGGGCGAACTGAACTTATGGCGCATCAGCAAGATATAGTCGTCATAAATATCCACATCAGCAAATGTCTCGCGCATCACCGTTGTCAGTATCTCACCCGTCTGGAACAGGTCGTTCACACCACTCGACTTCGTACCCTTCACAATGGTGCGCTCAGCTTTCGGATCCTTGCGCCAAAGCTGTTCTGTCACCATTTCATCAACCGTCAGTGGCAACCACAACTTATCGGTATATTGACTGGTATCCACCTGCTCACGCAACCATGGATATCGCTTAAAGATACCCTTCTCCAGTGTCTCCTGCTTGATATCGTTCAGTCCGAGGGCTATCTTCTGATAGCTTTGGTAACGATAGTAGTCATGCCTCTTCAAGTCAGCCTTTTTCTTGTTGGCTATCACCTTGCGCATCAACTCCACAGCGGGGTTGTTCTTACGACGATAGCGCGAATTCTTCTTCGACTTAACGGTTACCTCGCTCAGCGTACGGTTGTCAGAGGCCAGACGGATGGTCAACTTTGAGGGTGTCTGTGGATTCACGTTGATGACCTGTTCCCGATAGCCCACCGAACTGACGGTAAGTCGCCAACCGTTATGACGATCTATACGGAAACGTCCCATGCCATCGGCTACAGCCGACACACTATTTCCCTTATACTGTATGGAAGCATAAGGCACTGGACCTCCATCCGACTCGTCAACCACCACACCGGTTATCTGCGCCAGCACCAGCAGAGGCATCATCAACAGAACAGTCAACAGACATTTCCTCATATACGTTTAGAATTCACTCGTAAAGTGGAACTTAATATGCTTAAAATCCTCCTGCGCCATACTGAGCACATAGCCAGAGTCTGCAAGGAACACATCGCGCCCTTCCTTATCCTTGGCCATATATTGGTACTTGCGCTTCTTGAAGTTGTCCAGTTCAGCATCGTCGTCGCTCTCTATCCAACAGGCTTTATACAGATGCACGGGCTCCCAACGGCACTTGGCGTTGTACTCGTTCTCCAAGCGATACTGAATCACCTCAAACTGCAACTGTCCCACAGTACCGATGATCTTGCGGTTATTGAATTGATTAACGAACAACTGGGCCACGCCCTCGTCCATCAACTGGTCGATACCTTTCTGGAGCTGCTTCGATTTCATGGGATCATCATTCTCGATATACTTAAAGAGTTCTGGCGAGAACGAAGGCAAACCACGGAAATGCAACTGCTCTCCCTCCGTCAGCGTATCGCCGATCTTGAAGATACCACCCGTATCGGGCAATCCTACGATATCGCCAGGCCACGCCTCGTCGATGGTGCTCTTGCGCTGAGCCATAAACTGCGTGGGCGAGGTAAAGCGCATGGTTTTGCCTTGGCGCACATGCAAATAAGGCACATTGCGTTGGAACTTACCACTGCACACCTTACAGAAGGCGATACACGAACGGTGATTGGGATCAATGTTAGCCGTAATCTTAAAGATGAATCCCGTAAACTTAGCTTCTTCGGGCTGCACATCACGCTCCTCAGCCTTCGTAGGTCTCGGACTTGGGGCAATCTCCACAAAACAGTTCAGGAGTTCCTGCACACCGAAGTTATTCAGTGCCGAACCGAAGAACACAGGAGCCACCTCGGCAGAGCGATAGGTCTCCACATCAAACTCAGGATAGACACCATCCACCAGTTCCAGATCCTCGCGCAGCTTTTCTGCATCCTGATCCCCTACCCTGGCATCGAGTTCCTCGCTGTTAATATCCACCTCCACCTTCTCCGTCACGCGTTGTTTGTCAGGAGTAAAAAGATCGAGTTTCTGCTCGTAGATATTATACACACCTTTGAACTTCGCGCCTTGGTTAATAGGCCACGACAGGGGGCGCACCTTGATTTCGAGTTCCTGCTCCAGTTCGTCGAGCAGGTCAAAGGGGTCACGACCTTCACGGTCCATCTTATTGATGAAGATGATCACAGGCGTCTTTCTCATACGGCACACCGTCATCAGCTTTCTCGTCTGCGTTTCCACACCCTTCGCTCCATCCACCACGATGATAGCAGAATCTACTGCCGTCAGTGTACGGAAGGTATCCTCGGCAAAATCTTGGTGACCTGGGGTATCGAGGATGTTCACCTTGTATTCTATGTCCTTCCCATTGGGCGTATAGTCAAACTCCATCACTGAGGTACTCACCGAGATACCACGCTGTTTCTCGATGTCCATCCAGTCGCTGGTGGCCGTCTTCTTAATCTTATTGTTCTTAACGGCACCAGCCACCTGTATCTGTCCTCCAAACAGCAGGAATTTCTCCGTCAGTGTCGTCTTACCCGCATCCGGGTGCGATATAATCGCAAATGTCCTTCTTCTCTCTATTTCCTGATTCATAATTTCTTAATACATTCTTCGAGGCTCTCTTCCCAATAAGGCACCTCGATACCATAAGTCTGCTTAATCTTTGTTTTATCGAGCACACTGTAGTGCGGACGATTCGCGGGTGTGGGATACTCCGATGTGTGGAGCGGACGCACATGGCAGGTGGTAATACCAGCTATGCGGTGAATGGCCTTCGTGAAGTCGTACCACGAAATGACACCCTCATTCGAGAAGTGATAGATGCCAGGCTTGATACCCTGATTAATGGCTGCAAAGATAGCCTCAGCCAAATCACGAGCATAAGTGGGCGTACCTATCTGGTCAAAGATCACACCTAACTCAGGCTTCTCCTTACCCAGACGGATCATCGTCTTTACAAAATTGTTGCCAAAGGTACTATAGAGCCATGCCGTACGAATGATCATCGTTTTTTGGCATGCCTTCTGAGCAGCCTCTTCACCAGCTAATTTCGTACGTCCATACACGCTGTTCGGACACACGGGATCCGACTCCACATACGGCGTATGGTTCGTACCGTCAAACACATAGTCCGTCGATATCTGTATCATCCATCCGCCACGCTTCTCAATAGCTGCTGCCAAGTATTCTGGCGCATTAGCATTCAGTTTGGTGCAGAGTTCCTGATTGTCCTCTGCCTTATCCACAGCAGTATAGGCAGCACAGTTTACGATACCATCAATCTGGTTTTCCTCCACAAATGTCTCAATGGCATTCTGGTCAGTAATGTCCAACTCAGCCACATCCGTATTAAAATAGGTATGCTGGGGGTTCTTTGCCTCCAGCAACTGCATCTCGTTTCCTAATTGGCCATTACAGCCCGTAATCAATATATTCATCTTTACTCAAATTTCAATCCTTCCTCCTTGTCTTTGTGATAATAGTCACTGAGCATGCCGATAAAGGTCGATATTTCCTTCACAGCGTGTTGCGTATCGGGTGAAATATCTTTCTTCTGCAGGCGCAACATCATCACGCCATAGAGCGAGTTAAAACAAGTCTCAATCTCATTCTCCTCCTTATTGGCCCCACGATTGCGCAGTTCCACGATAAATGGCAATACCTTGTAGTACTCCGTGTTATAAAAGGGGAACTTAGGCGAAGCCAGCAGTTGGTCGTTCAGTTCGATCAACATCTGCATCGTCACCTTGTTAATCTGCAGATGTCCTTTTTCACGACAACCCTCCTGATTCATCATCCTGATCAGGTTACCAAACCAATCAATCTCTTCTTCCTTCTGTTCGTCAGTATAGTCGAAACGCTCCACATACTCACGCTTAATACGCGTCAACGAGCAGTCGAAGGCCCGTATGGTATCCTCAATCTGCCACATATACAGCAGATACTCGGCGATATTCTTCTTTCTTAATTCCTGTGCTACAAACATCTTTTTACCTCAAATTATCCATTATCCTTTGTCCATCAGAATCGCAACAGGTTCGTCGTCAATCCCAACAGCATGATGATCGAACCGATAATCACGGCTACACCTATCACCTGATTGATAATCTTGATACCGTTGGTGTCAAACTTCGTACGGATCTTATCCACCAGCCACGTCAGTCCCCACCACCACAGCAGAGCACCACCCACAATACTGGCAAAGCCCACCAACATCTCAAACGGATGGTCGGGCAACACGAAGGCAAATTGCGCATACATGGCCAGAAAGAGGAAGATAATCAGCGGATTAGAAAACGTCACAAGGAAAGCCGTCCACATGTTATACCACAACGTACCCTTCTGCTGACCACTCTGGTGCATCTTCTTTGTGGGATCCGAATGATAAGTGTACCACCCGAAACAGAGCAGCATGATGCTACCCACTATCTGCAAGTAGAACCGGTTCTGATCGTTGGTGATAAAGTCCATGACGAACGACATACCGAAACCCGCGAAAGCCGCATAGATGATATCGCTGGCCGCTGCACCAATGCCCGTAGCCAGCCCGTACCAGCGTCCCTTGTTCAGCGTTCGCTGCACGCAAAGGATACCAATCGGCCCCATCGGAGCACTGGCTATCACCCCGATCATCATCCCTTTGAAGATGAAATCTAATATATTAATAGGTATATGTATCGGCATATCGGGTGCAAAGTTACGAATTTTTATTGAAAGAAATGGTTAATTTCCGTAAAAACAGCATCAAAATATCGCTTTTTTATTATCTTTGTACCTTGAAAACAGAATTATCAACAAACAATAAAACAATACAACAATTATGAGTGAGCAAAACGCATCAATCAAGCCCTATGTCATCGGCTTGGATTTAGGAGGAACAAACTCAGTTTTCGGCATTGTGGATGCCCGTGGTGAGATCAAAGCTACGACAGCCATCAAGACTGGTGGATACGACAAGGTAGAAGACTATGTGGACGCCTGTGTAGAGGCTCTGCAGGTCATCATCGAACAGGTAGGCGGTATCGACAAGATCAAGGCCATGGGTATTGGAGCCCCTAACGGCAACTATTACAACGGCACGATCGAGTTCGCCCCCAATCTGCCTTGGGCTCGCAATGGCGTGGTGCCTTTGGCTAAGCTCTTCAGCGAGCGCCTGAACAACATCCCCGTTGCCCTCACCAACGATGCCAATGCCGCCGCTATCGGTGAGATGGTCTATGGCGTGGCTCGTGGCATGAAGAACTTCATCGTCATCACCCTCGGCACGGGCGTAGGCTCAGGTATCGTGGTCAATGGCCAGTTGCTCTACGGTCACGATGGTTTCGCAGGCGAGTTAGGTCACGTCACGATGGTTCGCGGTGAAGAAGGCCGTATGTGCGGTTGTGGCCGTACAGGCTGTCTCGAGTGCTACTGCTCGGCTACTGGTGTGGCTCGCACGGCTCGTGAGCTTCTCTCAAAGACCGATCGTCCCTCACTGCTTCGTGAGATGGATCCCGAGAAGATCACTTCTCTCGATGTCTCTATCGCTGCAGGCAAGGGTGACGAGCTCGCAAAGGAGATCTACGAGTTTACGGGTAAGATGCTCGGTGAGGCCTGTGCCGATTTCGCAGCCTTCTCCTCTCCTGAGGCCTTCATCTTCTTTGGTGGTATGGTCAAGGCTGGTGAGCTCATCATGAAGCCCATCCGCGAGGCATACAACGCCCATGTGATGAAGATCTTCAAGAACAAGGCCCAGTTCCTCGTGAGCGGCCTCGATGGAGCCAGTGCCGCCGTCCTCGGCGCCTCCGCCATCGGCTGGGAGATCCAGTAACTCAAACTTAAAAGGCCCGACATCAGTCAGGCCTTTTTTAGTTTTATCAGGCTTACGTCTGCATAAACCTCACCTTACGCCGATTATCTTTAAGACGTACCGCAAAGTGCACCCAATACGCACCCTTTGGACTGCGCTCAATCAGCAGCTCGTCATAGTCGCGCTCGTATTTTGCTGAGATATCCAGCAAGATGCACGCATACCTGATGGCTTGCTCAGGCCCCGTCACATGGATATCCACGGCGCACCCCGTCAAGTGGTTCGAGCCCTTCACGCCCCCAATGGCCTTATTCACCGCCTCACTTCGGAAGCCCGAGTTTATCAAGAGCGGTTTCACATTCTTCGAGGTTTCATAATCCTCGCCTGGCTGTAGGCAATACAGGAGGTTATAGCTATACCTCAGTTCTTCGAGCCAGTTCTCACAGAGGTTCTTCAGGTTCAACACTGCTGCGTGTGAGGGCGTATTATCAATCCCCTTCGCGCTCGTCTTCGTCAGCTCCCCCAGCGTGAAATGCTGGGAGAGCTTCGCTTGCTTATTAATTTCTACTTCAGCCATAATTTTCAATATTCTAATCGTTTCTTTAGTACGCTTGCCTAAGCAAGAATTTTCAATTTCCAAATGGCGCTGTGTTGCTGTGTTGCTGCGTCAGAGCATAATGACACCAGTCTTCTTGTATTTAGCCTTGACGGTACCGTTTTCTACATACTCACCAACCTTTTCGGCCAAATGATCCTTCACCAGTCGCACAATCTTTGTTCGTGCAGAGGCATTGCTATTCAGCGAGAAGCATCGTACCACATCTTCTGCAACGAACTCATCAGGCAAGCGACTGAAAGCATCAAGCGTCTTCTGCTTACGCTGTACGTTTACAGATGCCTCCTTCTCATCATTGTCGAAGTAGTTTTCTGCCATGGCACCAAAGAAATGACGCTGACAGGCATACTGTATATTCACGATCAACTCAGCCAAACGCCAATCCACATCATCCGTTTCGAACTCTCCGCACCAGAAATCACCCTCTTGGTGCAACTGATCCCAGTGGCGCATCACGATAAAAGGCGCTGCGTAGTTAAAACCGTGATAAGCACAGCGTTTCAGCAACATCTCGTCAGCTTCCGACTCATTGTCCTTGGCATCCTCCATGCGACGCTCCGTCCATTCATATAGCTCATCTACAATCTTATCCATGCTCAGCAGGCCCTTCGTCTTATCGAGTTTCACAGCCCACTCCTTCAGCCGCTCGTCGCTCTCATAATCCACGGTCTTCTCTCGGCTCAGCATCTGGAAATTGGTGGCAGGTAGAGGGATACAAGCTAGGCGAGTGGCTAGTCCGCTACCGAAGTTCTGCTCGTTCACCTTCTTCTTCAGGGCTATTGGTGTTCCCGTGTAGATAAAGTTCCAATACACATTGAAGTCCTGCAGGATAGAATCGTTATTCGAATACGCCTGGCCATCCTCCTCATTGTGGAATGCCTTCAGTTCCAGACTCTGCTTATCGATCCATGAGCCACCTTTCTGCACGCTCAGCGTGTTATCCAATTCAGTATCAAACGTGAGCATGTGTAGCTGCATCGGTTGTCCATCTACTTCTTCAACGGCGTTCACCATATCCTGAATGAACTGAGCGTTAGAGGTTCGAGCAGGGTGCACCCTCACTACGACTTTAGGCTTCTTGGGCTTCTCCTTATTAGCGCCCTTGGTGCGCATCTGTTCGCGGTAAGCGTTAATAGCATCCTTGCCGATCTTGTCAGCAGCCACGATGGGCGCAGCCAACAGCTTGAACAAACGCGTAGCAAATGATTTACCTGAGGCAGGATGACCGATGATCAGCGTCGAGTTGTTCAATCGACGAAGTTGTTCCGGACGGTGGTAAAACCGATAAGTACACCTTGTCATCAAGGTCATCATGAAACCTCCGCCAACAAACAGTGCGGCTGGGTATTGATTCTGCTTAAGTCCCTTATAGACATCCTTCAGCACAGGGAAATACTCAGAGAGTTCCTCTATCTGTTCTCCCCATACCCACAGCCAACGCTTGATGTCGTCTTGTGTCACCTGTACCGTCTTCTGCGCTTTCGTTTTCGTGATCTCCACATACGTCTGGCCCGTCGCCTCCTTGATCGCGGAGAGCATCGCCTTTGAGGGCAGAGAAGAGGCATATTTGCGCTCCTTCTGGGCAACACAGTCTGCTGCACTGTCCACCGTCTGTGCCACATCTTCATCCCTTTCCGCGATGATTTCCTGCACCCAAGGCTGTGCCTCCACAATACGCAGCACTGCGGCCTTATCGCCGTCGAGCATAAGCAACAGGTCTGTGGCCAGTTTAAGACTCTCCGTATGTCGGTTTGAATCTTCTGCGCATGGCAGCCTGTCAGCATAGCGCTGATCAATAATGCTTTGTATATCATACCCACGCCATGTTAACGATACAGGCTCAGCATCCACTTGTTGGCTTGTTGCAGGCCTTGGTTTAGCCACCTTGCTGGTGTCAGCATCAGTCTTAGTAGGAGCACTATGACCAGCACGATAATCAGCACTGTACTTGTCACAATATTCTTTATTTTCATAAGCAAACAGTTCTTTGTCAATGAATAAAATATCCGAT
>Ga0310696_10008818_pt1 | contig 11721 bp, 6 predicted proteins | sample AusTroGonzalo_MG_4_FD_203885 | JGI IMG/M metagenome (GOLD analysis project Ga0310696, IMG submission 203885) | Bovine rumen microbial communities from tropical cattle in Woodstock, Queensland, Australia - Gonzalo_02 (v2) (version 2) | ecosystem: Host-associated > Mammals > Digestive system >...
GCAGAAATTCAAGAGCGTCATGCTGCAGAAGAAGCAGGATGTCTTCGATCAGGTCCAGGCCATGCTCAACAAGAAAGAAGAGCTTGTGACCCCCCTGCGTTCGCTCTCGCCTGACCGTGATTTGGATCGCCTGCGCGCCGAACTGTCGCATCACCGCGATGCGCAGGAAAAACTCCTGCTCGTCAACAAGAATCTCGAGGCCAAGGTCAAGCGCCTGTCTGCAGAGATGGCGAGCATCAATCCCAACCTGCTGGCGCACCACAGGGAAATCCGCGAACTGGTCGCCGAAATCAAGACTATAGACAAGGAGTTGTACAAGGCGCGGGAATTGTTCACCGAGAAGAACCCCAAGCTGATTTCGCTCGTTTCCCGCAAGGAGGCCCTGTCAGTCAAGTTGGAAAATTTCCTCAAGATCAGCGACATTTCGCAGGACGACCTAAGCCAACTTGATTCCATGGACAAACTCAGCAGCGATCTGGAGAAGGCGCAAGCCGAACTGGAGAGCAGTTCGGAGGAACTGAGCGTCCTGGAGGGCGAAATCGCTGAAAAGCAGACTCTGGTTGACAAGCTCACCCAGGTGCTTCCCGAATACAAGGAGCTCAACCTGCGCGCCTCCGGCCTGCTGGAGTCCCTGAAGAGCATCGACGAATCCATCGCCAATGTCGACTACATGCTGCTGCTAGTCAAAGATGACTTGTTCATCACCGAAAAAGTCGTCTCCGCTGTCGGAAAATCCCCATTCCGAAAGAAATACATGGCTGTCGCGGCGTTCCTGGCCCTGTCCCTGACCGGTCTTATCGCCGTCTTCATCGCCTTCGTCGAATACATGCTGGGCAAGGTTGCCAACGAACAGGAAATGAGGCTCTTCCCGGAGATGCGCTATCTCGGCATGCTGCCAGTTCCCAAAGACGACTCTGGCCTGGAAATCTACGGGTCGCCTGTCCTGGATTTCGTGGCCCGTTACTTGCAAAGCAATGACGATGGTGAAATGCACATTGTCTTTGCCAGTTCCCTGCCCGGGGCGTCCATCGCCGAGGGCTTCTTCGCGGCCATTGACTGGAACTACGCCATGGCCGGCAAGAAAACGCTGTGCGTAGACATCATGTCTGTGGAGGAGTGCGGCGAAGACGTCATGCCCATGGAAAACAGCTGTATCCTCTCTACCTACGACAACCGGACAATCCTCCCCATCACCAGCCTGAAGCACATCCTGCCCCCGGAAATGGAAATGCTGAAAAAGGACATGGTCATGTTGCGTGAACAATACGACCTGATTTTCTTCCGAGGCAGATTCTCGCTCCGCACCGACCGTCTTCTGCTGGAGCAGTTGACCGTGCTGTGCGACGCCATGTTGCTGGGGGCGCAGCTCATGAAGACGCCGAGAAGGGCCATGCGCGCCCTTTCTTCCTTCCAAAGAGAAACCGAAACACATGTCATGACGCTGCTTTTCAAGCCCCCGTCGTCACGCTATGCGGAGGAGAAACAGTCATGAGAAGCCTAAGCAGGACATTGTTATGCCGGTTGGCGGCGATAGCCTGCTGCCTTCTGGCCAGTTGCTACAACCGCTTCACCAGCAACTATGAGAATCTCCCCGAATTAAGCGATGAATTTAACGGAGCTCTCGACATAGAGGAAGGTTCACTGAACGAAGAGGAAAACCTCAAGTTCCTGGAAAGCCTGGAAAACGAGCAGGACGAAAAATACACCATCAACGCCGGCGACAAGGTTTCGATTTCCGTATACAACCACACGGACATCAACACCAGTACCATCGTAACCCCGGACGGCTACATCGGCATGATGTTCATCGGTCAGGTTAAGGTTGCCGGACTTACGCTGGCCGAGGCGGCCAAGGCTATCGAAGAAAAACTGGAGCAGTACATCCGAAACCCCGAGGTCGGCATATCCCCCTACGAAATCCATTCGGAGACCGCGACCATCGCCGGGGCAGTGATGCACCCCGGCATGTATCCCATTTCCCACGGCATGCGGTTGGCCGACCTGATTGCCACCGCCGGCGGCGGCGCCTTCCGCTACTACGACGGACGCACCCTGGACGCCACAAACTACGAAAAGTCCATCTTCATCCGCAAAGGGAAGATGATTCCACTTAATTTCACCAAGGCCATCAATACCGGCCTGCCGCCGCACAACATCCTGCTCCGCAAGGGCGACTACATCTACATCGCCCTCCGCGAAGAAAACATGGTCCACATCATCGGCGATGTCAAGACCCCATTCCGGCAGATGTGGAGCAACAACATCGGTGTGCTTGAATTGCTGTCCAACGCTGGCTGGCTCAACGATTCGCACTGGAGCCATGTCATCATCATCCGCGGCAGCCTGGACAATCCCAAGATGTACAAGATTGATATAGATGGCATCCTGGCGGGAACCAGGCCCAATGTGCGGTTGCAGCCTGGCGACATTATCTATGTGCCCAAGGATGACATCTCCGAATACAATGTCTTCATCAAGAAACTGCTCCCGACAGCGCAGCTCATAAACATGATAAGACGCTAGCCATTGTCTGTTCCGCTGAGGTTTCGCGATGTTGAAATATCTCTTTTTCTCAGCGTCCATAATAGGCATAATCCCTGCGGTTTTCCTGCTGTTGTGCTATCGGCACTGGATGCGCTGGTGCGCTCTGTTCATGATTATGTTGCAACTCGTGTTCGAGAGGACTTCGATTACCTTCTTTTCCCATGATGATTATCGAGGCACGTCGCGCGGCTGGGAAATTTCGCTGATATACATTATTGCCGTCATCATCATGCTGACCTTCATCGTGCGATGCAAGACGATGAAGCTCTTCCCGGACATTGGGGCATGGATATACCTGCTCTATGGCTTGTGGAGCTTACTGTCGGACATTAACGCGGCCAGTGACATGTATTGCTTTTTCGAGCTGTGGAAGATGGCGATGATGTATTTGGTCTTCCTTGCCACCTTCAACTATCTGGAATTCAGCAAGGGAGATTTTGACATCATCATATATGGGTTGGCGGCAGTGGTCTTCGTCAATTTCCTGTCCATTGTCTATCAGCATCTTGTGGGTTATTTCCAGGTCTGTGGCGTCTTCCCGCACCAGAACAGCATGGCCATGTGGCTGATGATGGTGGGAACCATGTTCCTCTCGCGCAGCCTGAATGGACGCGACAGGTTCACGACCATCTTGCATTTTTTTATCTTTTTCCTGGCCTCGGTATCCCTGTTCCGTTCCTATTCGCGCGGCGCCATCTTCTGCTATCCCATCAGCTGCGGGCTGACGCTACTGTTTTCCTACACCAGTCCCATTTCCGCCAAGAAGCTCATCTTCACGGCCTGCCTGCTGGCGGCGGCGATGCTCATGGTCATGGTTTTCCTGCCCAACATAGTAGACCGTTTCGAAAACGCCCCGAAATCCTCCCTGGAGACGCGCAAGAATCTGGCAACTGCCGCCCTCAACATGGTCAAGGACAAGCCGATGATTGGCGTCGGCCTAAACAACTGGGGCATCAAAATCAACCCGCCGTATGACTATTCGCGCCACCGCGACCCGAAGAAAGGATACCATGAGGATACCAAAGACGCCATCGTGGAGACCATCTATCTGCTGGTGGCGGCGGAGTGCGGCGTCCCCTGCCTGGTCATCCTGCTGGTCTGGTTTATCTATTACTGGTACACCTCCTTCCACCTGATGAATGTCTTTCGAAAGTCGAGGTACTTCTATGTTCCGGCTGGCGTTTTCGGGGGACTTTCAGGCGTCATGCTACAATCAGTGCTGGAATGGGTCCTGAAGCAGCAAATCAATTTCCTTCTGCTCATACTGTATTTCGCCATGATCAGTTATATGCGGCGCCATGCCAAATTACTGCTGCATCAAGGGCAAATGCCCACCACGACAGAGCCAGCCCTGGTACCAAAGGCCTCATGAAAAGCAACACCATCATCACTGCCGGCGATAAAAACTACCTGTGGGGAATCTTCCTGATGATTGCCTCCCTGCGGCAAAACGGCATGGACGAACCGGTCATCGTCGGCACCAAGGGCTTCGACCAGGAAGCGGAGGCAATTTTAGCCCAGGAGGGCGACGTCCGTTGCTATCCCCTGGACAGTTTTCCGCGCTCACTGACCTGCTGCAAGGCCCAGGTCATGCTTCAGGCCACGACAGACTACATCACCTGGGTGGACAGCGATGGCTTCTTCGTCGGCAACTGCTCCGCCCGGCTGATTCCCGAAACGCCCGGTGAAATACACATCCGCATGCGCAGCGCCGAGGAGCAGCCGCAGGCGTTCCAAGGCTACCTCTACGGCGAAGACGGACACCAGATTCCCCAGGCTGTCCTGGATGTCTGGCGAAACAACCTACACGGTCTGGAGGAGCCTCGCATCCGGCGCAGTTGCTCGGCGTGCTTTCTCTCCGTGCACAGCAGCGCCCGGCCCTTCCTGGAGAAATGGCATGAGCAGATGATGACCGTGCTGCCGTCCGGCGATGTCGGCGTCGTTGACCGTTCCCTGGGCTTCTATCACCAACTGGACGAATCGGTGCTCAACAGTTGTCTGGCTTTCTTCCCCGGTGCCCCGCAGGTGGCCTCAACCTACCGCCTGAACAAGAATCCCGAGGAACTGTTCATCCACTTCATAGGCCAGCCGAAACCCTGGCAAGGCTGGACACCAGGAGCCTTCAGGCATTTCTCGCACTATGTCAGCGTCGTGGAATTTGCCCAACGGCAAGGCTGGCGCCTGCCCTCGGAACTTCCCTACTGCCTGAAACGGCATAACCGCTGGCTCTGCCAGTTGCTCCGCTACCCCGTCGCCCTGCGTTACAAACTGCGCAAACGTCTGAAAAAGTTTCTGCCCTGACCTGCGACGGGAGACCGCCATGGCAACCAGCACAGGGTGTACCGACGGTGTCCTCGCCGTAGATTCACAGGGTGTACCGACGGCGTCTCGCCGTCGATTAACTGGGGTACCGACGGTGTCATCGCCGTCGATTCGCAGGGGTACCGACGGCGTCTCGCCGTCGATTAACTGGGGTACCGACGGTGTCATCGCCGTCGATTCGCAGGGGTACCGACGGCGTCCTCGCCGTCGATAAAAAAGGGGAAAATTCGCGTTGCAAGGTTCTTAGCAACGCCGTTTTTTGGAGATTGGCTCTGTCCGCAAGAAATGTGACAGTGCTGGTGGACATGACAAACTCGCCATGTCCCACCGCCGCGCCCTTTACCTTATAGGGAAACCCACCCCCGCCCTCCACCCAATAAATATAATGCCTCGAACGGCAAAAAATGCGTTGCCAACGCACATGCAACATTTTTTGTAACTTTCGATGACTTTTGAATAACTTGCACCCAAGCATGTTACAGCAAGGTCATACAGAAGCGGACAGCATCTTTTTTTCGTGTGGCACGGCAACGTCCAGGGTCCGGCCGCCCTACCGGACGCCGTAGCGCCTTTCCACGGGCATGACGGCGCGGACGGAGCCGCGCCCTCCCGCCCAATCTTTCAAATTTAGTCCCAACACATCTTCAAGGCAGAGCCAGAGATTCAATCTTGTGATTCAATGGGTACAATGCACGCCAACCATCGATCCTTCCATTCTCCCATTTCGCGTTTACGGAGACACAACATTTTGCGCCAAATCACGACTTTTTTTGCCCTGCTTCTCCTTCTCCCCCTGGCCTGCCCAGCGGCGGAGCCAGACTTGCGCGGACAGTGGAAATGCACGGCCCTTGACCCGCAGACCATCGTCCTGACCGGCGACTATTATCAGTTGCAGCGTGAACTGTTCCAGAAGCGTTTTCAGGAGCGGCAGCGCCAGGCCGGGGGACTTCTCGCCAAATGGGCGCAGGAGTCTACCTTCCGTATATCGGCTACGGAGGCCATCGCCCAATACCGTCCTGCCGTCACGGCCAGCCTGCTGAACTCGCCCCAAATCGCCATCGTAACTGCAGACGGATCTTCCGTAGGCATCGCCAAAACCGGCTACTGGCTGAATCCCATCGGCCAGTCCAGATTTCCCGACAAGGACGGCAAGGAACGTTTCACCAACACAGCCGACGCACTCCATTTCCTCTACGTGCTGTTAGAACGTCCTCTGGCGAATGGTGAGAGTCTCACCGTGACCATGCCCGCCGGCGAGAAAATTGCTTTCACCTACGAGGCAAGCGCACCGTCGCCGCTGTTCAAAATCAACCAGGTCGGGTACATTCCCGCCGCCCGCAAGAAATACGCCTATCTCGGCGCCTGGCTGGGCACGGCTGGCCCCCTGCCCCTGCACGAGCGTCTGGACGGCAAGCCGTTCGACCTCATTGACGCCGCCAGCGGAGAGAAAGTTTTCACGGGCACCATGCGGAAACGCCTGGCCGACCCCGTAAACGACCACGGGACTCCGTTCACTGGCGAGGAAGTCGTGGAACTTGACTTTTCCTCCGTGTCACAGCCAGGCCAATACTATCTCCAGGCAGAAGGCGTGGGACGCAGCGAGGAGTTCGCCATCAGCGACCTCTCCATGGCCGAATCCTTCTACATCCACGCCCGCGGACTCTACCACCAGCGTTGCGGTATTGCCCGCGAAAAGCCATACACCAACTGGACTGCCCCCGCCTGCCACCAGCAATGCGTGCGCGGAACATTCCCCCCCGACATCACACATTACGGCAAAGGCGACGACAAGCGACCATACGGTTTCCATACCCTTGACAGCAAGAGCATTGAAGTCAACCATTTCCTGCTTATTGAACAGAATATCCCCTCCTACACCGAACTGCTCGACGCCCCCGGCGGCTGGCACGACGCCGCCGACTGGGACCGCCGCCCGCAGCACCTTGGTATCGTCGGCGACCTCGCCGCCGTCTATCTTCTGAGGCCTGACAATTTCTGCGACGGACAGTTGAACATCCCGGAAAGTGGCAACGGCATTCCCGACATTCTTGACGAAGCACTCTGGGGGCTCGACCACCTGCGCCGCAAGCAGCAGGAAGACGGAGGCGTCGGCAGTTGGATTGAGACCACCCGCCATCCCACGTCCGCCGACGGCGGCGCTTTCGATGACAAACTAGTCTACTACCAGTCCTGCGCCACCCGCAACAGCACCCTGGAGTATGCGTGCTATGCGTCGGAACTGTCGCTGGCCTTGCGCCGTGCCGGGGCGCGGGAAAAGGCCGAGGAACTCTGCCAGTCTGCGGAAAAGGCCTGGAATTTTGCCGTGCACAGCAAGCCCCCACGGGCCAAGAGTTTCTATTACAATGAAAAACTCGTCAGATACTTGGAAGAACCTACCCTAGCTCCTGAAATGCTCGTGAAAACAGGCCTGAATTTGTATCTCCTGACGGATGACAAGGCTTACCTGAACGCCGCCGAAGACGCGGCACCAGACGCGGAAAAGGTCATGAAAAAGGATGCCTGGCGCTGGTCGCCGCTGTTCTGGATTGAACTGGAAATCTGCCGTTACAAGTCAATCGTGCTCGACTCCCTGCGTGTCAAGCGTCAAAAATCCATCGTCCATAAAGCGGAAAACATGCTTGCTCAGTTGGAAAACAACTATCCAGTTCGTATTGCCTGGTACGGCCCGCAGGAAGGCTGGGTGCACACCATGGGCATGGGCACCTTCCATCCCCTGCGGCAGGCGCGATACCTGATTGCCGCCCACGCCATGACCCGCGACAAGACCTATCTCGACGCTGCCTACCTGGCCTACGATTTCCACAACGGCGCCAATCCCTCCGGCAGTTCTCTGACCAGCGGCCTGGGCAAAACCTATCCCGTGACCTTCCTGCACTTGGATTCCTACGCCGACGGCATCGCCGAGTACATTCCGGGAATAACCCCCTACCGTAACCCATACAAAATCCCCCGTAACGCCGTGAAAATGGCCTACGGGCTCTATTATCGCGAGCACTCCAAACTGCAGTTCCCAGGCTTGAATATCTCCTTGCTACCCAGGGCGGGACTTGATGAAGACGCCTGCTCCCGCGAAGTTTCCAAGTTGCTACCCATCTGGCATCGCTGGTGCAACATCGAAAGCGAGACTGTCGGCGCCAGTGAATTTACCGTCTGGGAGACGATTGCGCCGGCAGCCGCCGTGACCGGCTACCTGCTGAACCAGGCCCGCAAGCCAGAGGAAGCATGGCTGAACCGCCAGCCCGCCACCGACATCCGTGATTTGCCAGGGTACTACTGCCTGCCCTGACTGGAGATACCATGAGCCAGATTGACATAGAGATTTTCCTGTTCATCGACGCCCTCGGCTGGGAACTAGTCAACCGCACGGGATTTCTGGAACATGAATTGCCGTTCCGCCGCCAGATTGAAATGCAGTTCGGCTATTCCAGCACCGCCATTCCGACCATTCTCTCTGGCAAGACGCCTGCCGAACACGGACATCTGGGACTGTTCCGGTTTGCCCCGAAACATTCACCATTCCGTTGGCTCGCCAAACTCGCTCCGCTGTTCAAGCCGGACAGTTTCTGGAACCGCGGCAGGGTCCGCAACTGGCTGTCATGCCTGATAGGTCGTCTGCACGGTTTCACGGGATATTTCCAACTATATCAGATGCCATTCCGCAAACTTGCCCTCATGGACTACTGCGAAAAAAGCGACCTCTTTGCCCCGCATGGCATGGGTGACATCGAGAACCTGCGCGACCTGCTGAACAGGACCGGCGTGCGCGGCCACATCTCCAACTGGCACGCGGGCGACGCCAACAGTTTCGCCGCCGCCCGCGAGGCCATCAAAAACGGTGACACCTTCCTGTTCATCTACACCGCTGAACTTGATGCCCTTCTCCACCAATACCCGGTACTCCTGCATGACAAGATCAAGGAGAAACTCGACTGGTACCAGCAACAGATTGACTCTATTTTCCAGACCTGCCGCGACGCAGGCAAAAAACTGCGCCTGACGGTCATCTCCGACCACGGCATGACCCCCTTGATTCAAACCGTTGACCTGCGCTCTGCCGTAGAGCAAACTGGCCTTGTCTTCGGCCAGGACTACGGTGCCTGCTACGATTCGACCATGTTCCGCGTCAACTTTCTCAAGCCAGAGGCAGAAAAGACCATCCGCGACGCCATCAAGCCGTTTGAGGCATACGGCCACTGGCTCTCAGTTGACGAGGAGAAAAAATACGGCATCTACCGCGATGACCGCTATTTCGCCGATGCCATCTTCCTCATGAATCCCGGCATACAAATAGAGCCGTCTGACATGGGGGCTCACGCCTTGAACGGCATGCACGGCTTCGCCCCCGAAGACATGGATTCCCAGGCGGCAATCCTCTCCACCGAGGAAATCCCCTCACGCATACTGCGCGTCGCCGATTATTTCTCCCTCATGCGGGAACGCATCGAGGAACAGGCCAAGGCACGCAGTTGACACGCATCGCTCGGCCTGAACGGGAGGCGCGCCGCGCCCTGCCGCGCATGTCGCTTTTTTTCGGGAAAAATTGCTTTTTTCTCAAAAAAACGGGAACATGTCCTCAAACAATACGTCTAAATAAACTGAAGAAATCATTAATTCCTTGCTTTGGTTTCTTCAAACTTCTCCTTCTCTAAACCCTCCATCCCTCCTTCCCAGGAAAAACCGCACTATGGATGTTGCCAACCGCAATCAATGTCCATCAGAGGAAAATCTCAGCCTCTTCATCGACGACCCGACGGATTTCGAGATTCTTGAGCATCTCGAAAACTGCCCGAAATGCCGGGAAATGGTTGAGGAATATTCCCTGGTCAACGAACTGGTAGGGGAAATTTCCCGTCCCGCCGCCGATTTCGGCGAACGGCTGCTGCAAAATCTGCGCCAGCGCCGTCAACGTGGAAAATTCTCCCTGTTCATGGACAGAATCCGCCCCGCCCTGCACTGGTCGGCGGCTGCGGCTCTCGTGGTGCTCGTCGGCATCACCGCAGTGCGGTTTTTCCCGTCAGCCTCCAATTCCCAGGCTGAAGTGGCGACTGTCACCCAAAATGCGCCACTCATCCAGCCCGGTGATGTCTATAGCCTGAAAGACCTGACCAAACTCCAAGGTGACATCAGCAATGTCGCCTTGCGCAATGTTTCCGTGACGCCGTCCCTGCCCACCAGAACGGTTTCCGTGCGCAACCAGGAGACGATTCCTGCGAACACCGAGCAAATCTGGCTGGTCAACAATATGGACGAGGCCATTGCCACGGTCGAGCAAATCGCCAAGGCTACTAGTTGCCAGGCCATTTGGCGTGGTGGCAACAACGGCAATTCCGCAGTCGTGACCCTGCCTGTGACCGATGTCCAGTCCCAGGGCATCGCCGATAGTCTTTACGCCAAGCACTGGCATTTGGTTTCACCGCAACTGCCTCAGCCCGGTCAGGCGGATTTCGTTGCCTTTGGCAACAGCAAAGTCAACTATACCCTGCGCCTCCTGGTGAACGAATAATCTCATTCAGAACAGTCGTATATTCCCAGGCATTCTCAAACGAGGATGCCTTTTTTATTGTCGCGGAAGGTGCGGCGTCTCCGTCCGTGCCGTCGTACACTGGGAAGAAAACCGCGCCACGACCGGTAGGGCGGCGAGACCCTTAGCCGCCGTCGTCACCCTTGGAAAGGCGCACCTCCTGGCTGGGATAAAAGGGACGGCGTGGCATGCCGCAGGCTAGGATAAGAGGGATTTTAGGGATGAGAGAGATAGGGATGGCAGTGATTCTAGGGATAAACGGGATGGCATGGCATGCTGCGGGCTGGGATAACAGGGATAAGAGGGATTATAGGGAGGGGGAGGGCCGAGCGTCTGCTCGGCCAAGGTGCCAATAGGAAACCGCGCCACGACCGGTAGGGCGGCGAGACCCTTCGCCGCCGTCATGCCCGTAGGAAAGCGTGCCACCGTGCGCGTCATCGTGCCCATGGGCAATCCACCGTCCTGGGCGGCGTGATATGTCACAAGGCTCGCCAGCCTTTGAAATTGCAGTTGCCGCCGGAGATGCGGAACATGATATCGCGCTTGCCATAGACAGGTCTGGCAAGGGCTGCGGATACGGTCTGGTAGTCGTACCAGCCACCTGGTTTTAGGCTAAAGGTAGCAAGCACTTCATGCGGATGGTCGAGCGTGAGATCGACCATCTCGACAACGACGCCCTGGCGGTCGCAGGCGAACTCGCCCTCCAGGCGCGAGCAGCCGTCCGCGCCGAAATCGACATGTCCGAAATAGACACAGGACTTGTCCGGGCAGACGGCCCAGTTGTCGGGGGCAGAACTGGGCGAATATCCCAGTGTGGTCTTGGAGAACCGGCAGGCGCCGAGGAGCCAGGATGCGTCCTTAAGACGAATGAACTCATGCTTGGTAGCGTCAAGTTCCTTGCGTTCCGCGAATGACGAGCGGTCGTTGAGCAGGAGGCCCAGGTCGTCCATGACAGTAGCGATTTTCTGCATGACGCGGACATGCCTGTCGGTCCAGGTCTGGTCTGGCTTGGCGGACAGCAGCCACAACTGGGCCTCGTAGGGCTTGAGAATGACGGCGGGGGCGGAACTACCTTGACTGACGAACAGCGGTTCTCGACCTTCGGCGAGGATGGCAGCCGTCCTGTCGGCGAGGAGGGAATCTGACGGCAAGACCGTCTGCGGCTCATTGACGGTATTGAGGAAAATGACGAGAAGGCGTCCGTCCTTGTGCTTCCAGACCCCATGGAGAATTTTGTCTGTGGTGCAAATGTTCTTGCCCTGTATGCCCCAGGTGGCGGTCAGCGTTTCCGGCGGTTGCTGGAAGTGCAGGCT
>Ga0310696_10008820_pt1 | contig 11721 bp, 11 predicted proteins | sample AusTroGonzalo_MG_4_FD_203885 | JGI IMG/M metagenome (GOLD analysis project Ga0310696, IMG submission 203885) | Bovine rumen microbial communities from tropical cattle in Woodstock, Queensland, Australia - Gonzalo_02 (v2) (version 2) | ecosystem: Host-associated > Mammals > Digestive system >...
TTTTATTAAATCTTCTGCACCGCGTCGCGAAGCAACACCACAATCAGCAATAAATTTAGCCAATCTTATACTCATTTATTCAACACCTTTGCAATTGCGACAACACCTGCCACTTCGGCACGCAAAACAGTTTTCCCCAACGACAGCCCTATGACACCAGCTTTGTCCATTTTTTCAAATTCTTTTGGTGCAAATCCACCTTCGGGACCAACAAAAATTCGATTCGATTTTTTATAAATTTCTTTTCTATTGAAATCATGTGCGAATCTTTCATCTGCCACAATTAGGTTATTCAAATCTAAATCATCAAACTTTATCGGGGCTTTTAATTCTGGGACAGTGTTTCTGTTAGATTGTTCAGCAGCTTCCACGATAATTTTCATCATACGATTCCAATTTATGTGATTTGCCACTGTTCTTTCTGTAATAACTGGCTGTAAAACCGCAACCCCCATCTGTGTCACCATATTCAATAATTCATCCGCCTTTTTAATTGGCGAAAAATAAAAAACAATGTCATTGCTTGGGTCTTTACGATTTGTTTTTTCGCCGATAATGATACTTTTATTATCATCAGTCAATTTTGCATTATATTCTATGCCATCATTAAAAACCAGACAATCATCACGTCTCATCACACGACGCAGATAATGAACGACATCTTTGTCAATCGGAAAAGATTTTCCGGATTCTAAAATTTCATTTAAATATATTCTTGGCACATTTTGCATTTTTTTAATCTTTTGGTATAAAAACATCTATTTTTATGATATAATAGCAACCATGGCAACGAAGTTCAACATTTTCTCAAGCAGTGGTTCTGGCAAAGGTCTTAGTATCTTTGATTCAAAAAAATACAAAGAGCACGAACAGGCACCTGTTGCGCGCAAATTCTGGAACATACGATGGAATGTTGGGGTATGGTTGATATGTGCTTTTGCTTTTGGTTTATCCTTTGCAGTTGAACACGTGTGGCGTTACGGATGGGGTCCTGCATCAATGCATTGGGTCGGGATATACATAAAGAATATGTTTTTAACATGTGGCATGTCTGTTATCGCAGAAGTTCCATTTTGGTTTTCGCGCACAATTCATAATCCAGATTTTGCCTGTGTGACACCATTTATACCGGTTATTGTTTATTATTTTCTGGCGGACGACACATTACGTTCAGAATTTAACCCGGCAGGCAAAGACAATTACGATGAAAAAACCGCACGCAAAGCGACTGCTGATGATATCAAAAAAATGGGAACCGATTTCAAAAACAAAGAAGGTCTTTTCAAAGGCTTTATGATGGTTCTTGGATATTTTAAATACAAGGGGCAATCAACAGCATTAATGTTTGATGAAGCTTTGTCTGCTTTGTGTTTGGCGCCTCCGGGAACTGGTAAAACACGCGGGGTTGTTATTCCAACGATTCTTGATTGTGACACTGTTTCAATGATTATCAACGACCCAAAACCAGAATTGAAACAGATAACATCTGGATATCGTTCTACGATTGGGCCTGTGTTTATAATGAATTGGGCGGGGCAAGACGACCCGGTACGTGGTATTTATTACCCATCATGGAATCCGCTATCGCCAGAACATATTCCATACAATCCGGAACAGCGCGATTTGTATATCGATTCTATGGCAAAGGTTTTGGTTCCAGATGCCAAGGGCGCAAATGCAGACCCACACTGGGCTAATACTGGACGCGCAGGTTTATCTGGCATGATTAATTTCATTGTATCAAAGGTAGAACGTGCCAAAGCAGACGATTATTTTTATACAAAAATAAACAATGGATCTCTCAGCCGGGACGATGCTGCGTTGCTTGGGGATTATTATTTATCAATGATGAACGATCCAAATGCATATGCCGCCTATTCCATGTTGCAAAAGGGTGAATTAAATTCGACCAATTATGTTCATGTTGGAACATGGGCGCATATCCCGGACGCATGGCGTGGACGTGAAGCTTCATTTGCGATGATTCTGGATTGGCTAACATTAAGTCAGGTCGCAATCGCCGAAGAAATGGAAGAACGCAGAAAACAAGGCGACCAAATGGTCATGATGGCAGACCCAATGAAAGATTTATTATTAAATGCTGTTGAAGAAGCACGCCGTTATTCTTATGCAAGCCGCGCGGTATCTGAATTAACCCAACTTGCAAACACACCAGACAAAGAACGCGGATCTATTTTATCTACAATGATGGAAGGTTTGGCAATATTTAGAAATGCCGCTGTTCGCAACCGCACCAGCCATTCTGATTTTCATTTTAATGATTTACGTGGTATGGTTGATCCGCGGGACGGTAAAATTAAACCAGTAAGTGTTTACCTGTCTATAAACATGGTTGATGCCCAAGCATTAAATCCAATTACCGCTATATTTATTGAATTGATGTCTAATTATTTATTGGCGCACAATACAGACCAAGTTGTTGACGGTATAAAGATGGGACCATATCCAGTATTGTTTGTATTGGATGAAATGCCAAAAATGCAAAAGCTGGATGCAGTTATCCAAGGACCAGATTTAGGGCGCGGTCAAAAAGTGTCTTACCTTATCATTGGTCAAGACATCCACCAGATTCAAGAAAAATATGGTGCTGATGCGGCGGCAACAATTATATCAACCACTGCGGCAAAAATTGTTTTGCGCCAAAACGATCCAGAAACAGCAAAAAGATTTGCCGATATGATAGGTTTAAAAAAGACCAAAAAAATCGAAGTCAAAGACGGCAAAGAAGTGGAAACACCAAAAGAAGAACCATTATACAGCGAATATGACATTATGCGTCTACCCATTGGAAAACAGCTTGTTATTTACCAAGGTTGGTATCATCGCCCAATTGAGGCTGACCAAGAACGCGACTACCTTAATGAAACACCTATTCAAAAAGCATTGCACGAAAAAGTCCTTATGGGCGAAGCATCACCATTACCTGAATTTTTAATTCCATCTCATCATGCGATTATGGGATACAATGGAACCCCATGTGTTTTGAACCCAAATACTAATGAAATAAAAATATTGGAACCATTGCATTAAAAAATGCGTAAAATAATTTGCTTTTGTTTATTATTATTTCTTGGTGCATGCGCATCTACAACACAATCGTATTTAGACAATGTGCAAAATAATTTTGCAAACGCAAAATACGAAATAAATGAAACGCCAGTTGATAAACAAAATAACATTGATTTATTGATAAACGGAATTGCCCTTTTCCATGCAGATAAATACGAACAAAGCGATTCGGCTTTTGAAGAATTTAACAAAAGAAACCTGGACGAAACTTCAACCAGTATTTCTCGCGAAGCAGCCGGATTATTATTGGGTGGCGGTGTAAATTCTTACAAGCCATATATGATGGATTCTTTATTTGTGTCTTACTATCAAATATGGGATTTATTGGCGATGCATGATTGGTCTAATGCGCGCGTTGTGATAAATCAATCTTATGAACGTCAAAAAAACATGTCCATTGAATACAAAAAAATGATAGAAGAAAATAAAAACAAAATTTCTGAGTATACAGAATTAAATGAATTCATTGATAAAAATACTGCCGATTGGCTGGCTTTTTCTGACATTATGAACCCGGCATTGATGTATTTATCAGGGATATATTTTTTAAATGATGGGGATTTTGATAACGCAACACTTTACCTTAAACGCGCAAGCGGCATGGTGCCAGAAAACAATTTTATAAAACAAGATTTAAAAATGGCTGAAAAACACACAAAGCCAAAAAACACAACATGGCAATTTATCGAAACTGGTTTTGCCCCCAGATTGCGCGAAGAAAATACAGGACTATTTTTACCAACATTGGGAATGGTTTATTTTTCTTTTTCAAAACCTTATCTTAACAGCGATTTTACACAACCCAACAACGCAGAAATGTTGGCAAATGTGGATGCTATGTTTATGACAGAATATCGTGAATATCAAACAAACGAAATCTTGCGTTCATTTACTTCTGCTGCATCAAAGACAGCCCTGCAAGCATCAATGTATAATTCACACAGCAATTCAGCGCCAATATTAGGGATATTATCATCGATTTATACTGTTGCTTCGTCTAATACAGATGTAAGAACATGGGCGACATTACCCAAATATATTTTTGTATTGCGAACGTCTGAATCAAGCAATGATAAAAATAATTTGATTTACACACGAATAATTGATGGTAAAATAACAGACAACAAAACAATCGACTTAAAATAAACCAAAGGAGAAAAATGATGAAAAAAATTATACCTATTATGTTGGGATTAACACTTTGTGCTTGTGGTGGTGTGCGCGTTGTTGACTTGGACAATGAAAAAGAAGTTGCCGCAATGCAAGATGTGATGGAATTGGAATATCGCGATTGGACTAATACAGCAGAAAAAATGACGCAATCAATGTTAAAAAGTGGTGCTTTCCGCCAAGTTAAAAACCCAGTTATCGCGATTGGCAACATTAAAAATGACACACAACAAAGATTTGATACAGATATGTTGACCAAGAAAATTCGCACTACATTGTTGAAATCTGGCACGGCACAAATCGCGACTAATTTCTCTGGCGAAGATACAACAACAGAAAAAATGCGCAGCATGCGAACAAACGCAGAATACGACCAAGAAACAATCGCAAAGACAGGAACATTGGTTGCACCAAATATGTCATTGTCTGGAAAAATGTTGCAAAGAAATTTGAAATTAGATTCTGGCTGGTTTTCATCGGTTGATACCCGCACAGAATATTATCTGCAATTAACATTAACAGATTTAAAGACAGGTTTATCGGTCTGGGAAGACGAACAACCAATTATCAAAGAAGGCGACCATGCCCCAACATGGTAAAGAAAAAAATACCGCCATTTGGCGGTGTTTTTATTGAATCAATATTCCATTTTTATAATCTATTTTTTCCTTGCCGACGATTATATTTTTGCCATCATATTTTGGAACGCGTTGTTTTTTTACCGCGGTTTTCCAATATACAGAACCATTATCTGTATTTATCGCGTATAAATTGTTGTCTGTGCCAACAACAAAAGCAAAATTATCGACCACAATAAAATCAACCGGCACAGATATATTTACGCACCAAATTTTATTACCACTATTTGCATTCAATTTACAAAAAGCATCACCCAATCCGCCAGCCAAGACATAATTTTTATCGACCCCGACATGCGCAACGACATCAACTACCGCAGCCCCCCCGGTTAAATTATTTCCACGATAAACATCAGCAACCCACACAACATTTTTATTTGTTGTGTTTATCTTTACAACTTCGCCAGTTGATAAACCAGCATAGATAAATTGTCCCATACAAGTTGGTGATTGATTACCTTTGACAACACTGTCAGTGGCAAAACCATTATAAATTTTCTTTTCACCATGCCAAATATTATTCAAAGAATCTTGTCTGTATTCGCAATCTTTATTACCAAAAATATCTTTTTCTTGTTCTGATAAATTCGGTACTTCTTTATTTACAACCTTTACATCAGTCGTATCAAAAATATCGTGTCTTTCACCTGGCAAAATCGGATCATGCTTTGAACACGAAGAAACTGCCAAAAAACACAAAAAAATTGCAAATATTTTTTTCAATGAATCCCCCCTATTTCAAAGTTTGTGCCGTTGCAGAAATACTTGCTGGCGCTTCTTTGTCATTTATAATGACATCCAAGATTTTATTAGCCGTTTCAACTTCGCCACTTGCCAGATATTTTTGTGCAACCATTAAACGGGAAGTATAATAAAACGGAGATTTCTTCGTATCCATGCTTGATAAATATTTAACAAATTCAGCCAAATTCATTTTGTCACCATTGATAGTCGCCATATGTAATTTTGCCAAATCTTTAAAATCGCGCGTATGACCATTTTGTGCTAAATCTTCTAATTTTTTAATATCTTTGTCTATTAAATAAGATTGGAACAGCGCCAAATCAGATGTCGCCCCGCCCTTGTCATGAGCCAAATTAGCCAGCGCCCCCGCATCTACATTAGCAATTGCAGTTTCATAAACCTGAGCAGTAGCAATCTTAGAAGCATGATATATACGCGTTCCAATTTGAATTGCACAAACCACAATCATTATCCCAATTGCAGCACCAACGATATAGCGCCAATATTTTTTCAAAAATTGTTGAGTTTTTTCATTATTCACATCTTCCCATACTTCGCGATAAAGAGCGTCCTGGGCATGTTCAGCATAAGTTTTCTTTTCTGATTTTTTAAGGTTTTTATTTCTTTCTAAAATACTGCTCATATAAAAACTCCTGTGGCTTGATAATTTAGATTTTATTGCTATACTATAAAATGTATGACAAAGGAAATCAAGACAACTTTACCATCGACAAAAACGAACACCATGGTTCCGGTTTATGGTGCTGGGGACGATGTTAGTTTGGCTAAATATATCAACGAAATTCAAAAGTTCCCTATTTTAACGGCTGAACAAGAATACGAATATGCATCTCGCTGGGCAAAAGAACGCGATAATGTCGCTGCTGAAAAATTGGTGGCATCGCACCTGCGCTTGGTTGTATCTGTGGCATACGATTTTAAAAATTATGGTCTGCCGGTGTCTGATTTAATTGCCAGCGGTAATATGGGTCTGATGCAGGCATTACAAAAATTCGACCCAGAACGCGGTTTTAGATTTTCTACATATGCTATGTTTTGGATCAAAGCAGAAATTTACGAAACAATTTTGAATAATTGGTCCATTGTGAAATTGGGGTCTTCCGCGAATCAAAAGCGCGTATTCTTTAACCTTACCCGGGCAAAACGTGCGTTGGGTATAATGGATAACAATCTAAGCGATGAACAAACAAAACAAATTGCTGAATATTTAGATGTTCCAGAAAGTGATGTATCACGCATGGCGACACGAATGTCTGCGCGCGATGTGTCATTAAACGCGCCATTAAATACTGATTCTGATTCCAAAGATATTTTATCCAACATGGCGGACAGCAAGGTAAATATTGAAGAAGGCATGGAACAACTGGAATTTAAACGTCGTGGATATGAATTATTACGCAAACATTTATCTGAATTGCCAGAACGCGATCGTGAAATATTAAAGGCGCGCAGATTATCTGACCCGGCGGCAACTTTGGAAACACTGTCGAAAAAATACAACATATCGCGTGAACGCGTGCGCCAAATCGAAGAACGCGCTTTTAATAAATTAAAAAATGCGATATTATTAGAATCAGAAACACCTAAACTGGAATCCAAGGAAGAATAAATTGAATATCAAAACATTATCTTTATTTATATGTTGTGCAACGATAACAACCAACGCAGTCGCGTGGGACCACAAAAACGGCAATTGGAATTTCCGTCTGGATGCAGATGGCATGGTTGGATTTTTAGAACCCAAAACTGATAAACCTATTTTCATAGATGATTGGGATGTAAAGGCTCAGATTTTTTACCGTTTAAACACTACCCAGCGATTCGGTGCAGTTTATTCTATTGATGCAGATTGCGTGGATGACAAAGAATATATTCATGATGCTTTTGTTTTATTTGAAGACCGTGATTATGGTCGCGCAGAATTTGGTTTAACACATTCCATCGCACGTAAAATGGGATTGGGATTACCTGATGTTGGGTATTTGCGTATAAACAATAAATCTATATTACATAAAAAACTCGATTTAAAACGCGTTTTGATTTCTGACACAACCGCAACAACGGGCCACGAAGCTTTGCGATTAAATTTGGCGACATCGGCAACAGAATATGGTCAATATGGACTTTCCGTATCTGCGGGGGGCGATGATTATGATTACGCTATTGACGGTGCGTTTAAAATAAAACAACCACACGGTAAATTAAAGTCCGCATATTATGTTGCAGTGGCTTATATAGACAACCCTAAAAATTACGAAGAAAATTCTTTTTCACCACGCGTGACGGCTGATTGGCGTGGACAATTGGCTGCGGGCATAAATTTACAATATAACAGCATTATCTGGGGAACATCCGCCCGCGTGATATATGATGGCGACCCAATTTATAAAACAGCAGACGGTTTTATTGCGGGAACTGGCATCAGTTATGATTTATTACAAAGCAGTTTTTCTTTGACTTATCTTTTTTCAGACACAAATGTTTGGAATCATCGCGATAAAATAACACATGAAAGATTGACTGGTGATTATATACATACCGTTTTGGCTTCATTTCGGTATAAATATACAGAACACACTGGCGTATTTATGTCATTGGGCTATACCGCAACAAAACCATTTTTCGCAGTCGGCATAAAAACCGGATTTTAAAAATATTTTTCTACATAAAACAAGTCATGGTTGCTGGGATATTTTTTACCATAAACCAAACATTCCTATAATCTGACATATAAAGGCATGCCAGAAATATTGCACACACCATTAAAACAAACAGAACACTAACCTTTTTCCCATGCAAGCAATACACCGCGATATTATAAAGCAAAAACAACATATATAAATCGACAACAACACTTATCAACCACATAGATGTGCAATCAAAAGCCAAACTGTTCAAAATCAGCGCCAGTGGATAAATAAAGAACATAGACGCAATACCCTTGACCGCGATTTCCCAATCCCTGTCGCCACCGGTCACTTCGGATACCAACATCATCAATCCTGCACAAATAAACAAAATTATAATTGCCAAAACAGGATAAACTATCAAAGCCTTGAACAATGAAAATATAGTAAACGCATCACCACGAACCAGATTCAAAATCAAAACAACTATTCCGCCGACCAATCCCCACAGGAAAGCTTTTAATATTGCATCTTCCATTTTACCATCAGCCACAATACGTGAAAAAAAGTATTTGGGTTTGAAAAAAATGTCTGTCAATTTTGCCAGCCAGTTTCTTTTTCTAACTTTCGGTACTTTCGGTGTTTTTGCTGGTTTCAAAGATTTTGCAGATTTTCTTAATTTCATTTTTCGCCCCCTGTAATATTTGCTTATTTATATTTTTGCTTTATAATTATAAAAAATCAATGGAAAAAAATATGAAAAAACTGGTCATAGTCGGTCGCCCCAATACAGGTAAATCGACACTTTTTAATGGGCTTACTAATTCACGGGATGCACTTGTTCATGACAGACCGGGCGTTACGCGTGATACTATCTCTGGTGATATTCCAAATCGCCCATGGACTGTATTTGATACCGCGGGACTGGAAAATGCTAAATCTGGTATTGCCCATAATTCTACCGACATGGCAATAAATGCCATTGAAAATGCAGATGCTATTTTATTCGTTGTGGACGGACGCGTTGGGCTTTCACCTATGGATATAGAATGGGCAAAATTGGTTCATAAAAAAAGCAAAGCACCTGCCCTGCTTTTGATAAACAAATCAGAATCAACAAAAAGATTGGCTGATGTTCATGATTTTTACAAATTGGGATTTGGCGAACCTGTTTTAATATCAGCAGAACACAAACGCGGATTTGATGTTATTTATGATTTTATCGACGGGCTGTATACGGCAGATTCCGCTGTATACACTGAAAACGACAGTAAAATTAAAATTGCAATTTTGGGTCAACCAAATGTTGGAAAATCAACATTTGTAAATCGTGTTCTTGGTGAACAACGACAAATAGTTATGGATGCACCCGGTATTACCAGGGACACTGTAAAAATCCCAACGCACTTTTACGGTCGTGATATTATATTGATGGATACAGCTGGACTTCGCCGCAAAGCGGGGGTGACTGATGATGTAGAAACATTGTCTGCATTAAAATCATTAGATGCGATTGAAAAATCTAATATTGTTATTTTAATAGTTGATGCAACAAAAAATATTGAAAACCAGGCATTATCTATTGCGGCGCGTGTATATAACGCGGGTAAGATTTTATGTGTTGCATTAAATAAATGGGATTTGGTGGACCAGATAGAGCGGGATGAAAAATTATTAAAATTAAAACATCAATTTAGTAATTCTTTTCATCAAATTATAAAACCACTTATTTTGGCAATATCTGCTGAAAAAGGCACCGGTGTTCAAAACCTGTTCAAACGCATTTATGAACAATGGGATATTTCTAATACGGACACCCCGACAAGCTTATTAAATCGAATCGTTGAAAAATTAGTGAATGACCGTCAACCACCTATGTCGCGTCTTAAAAGACCAATGAAAATCAAATTTGCGCGACAAACGGGGCATCATCCATTTAAAATTACAATCAATGTTGGTGGTGCATCGGATATTCCAGAATCTTATACACGATACCTGCGCCGTGGAATTGCAACGGCATTACATTTGGAACACTTGCCAATAGTAATTGAATACAAAAAAGACGAAAATCCATTTGATTAAAAAACCGCCTATACGGCGGTTTTCTTGTTATACACAACTTTTTGCAAAATCGATAATCGAACCAAATAGAACGGCGAAAAAGAAACACACCGATCCACCGATAACAAACAAATGCCACAAAGCATGGGCGAATTTTAATCTGCGCCACAAATAAAATATCACACCGATTGAATAAGAAAGCCCACCAGCCAAAACAAACCACATACCGCGCGCAGATATTGTTTCTATCATTGCTGGCAAAATTAAAATCAAAGCCCACCCCATAATTAAATAAAGTGCGACCAGCCATTTTGGCTGCTTATGCGGATTATGTATTTTCATAATCGCGCCAAATATCACAACCGACCACAATATCCCAAACATAGTCCAACCCAATGCGGTATGCCCACACCGATTCAAATTAACCAACAAAAATGGGGTATAAGTTCCGGCAATCAAAGCATAGATTGCGATTGAATCCCACACTTCGAAAAAGCATTCACACCTGTCGCCAATTGTCGCATGACACATGGTTGACCCAAAATAAAGTGTGAACATTGTCACACCAAATATAGCGCAAGATACAGTTGCCCAAACATTATGATAAACCACAGCGAATGCGACCAACAAACACAACCCCGCAAGTGCCAGCCCAATACCAATACCATGCGTTAAAATATTAATAACCTCTTCCGCCTTGGTTGACGGTCTTTCCCAACGGAACAAGCCCGTTGCCTGTAAAACTTTTAATAACCCATAAGCATGTTTATCTTTTTTTACAGCACGCAATTTTTGCTTAACAATTTTTTTATTTTTCACCATTTTCTTTTCCTTTCATTTCGTTAAAATCAACCAATTTGATTACTTGCATTTTATCCATCACTTTGGATGTCCCATTATTAAAAATATCTTTTTTATCTTTGCCGTATTCAGTTTTTGTATTTTCTGGAAATTCAGTAATGTATTCTGGCAAGGCACCGAACATATCTTTTAACGCATCATATTGTTCCCGCAAGTGCCCTTCACCAAAGATAACAAACACAGTGTCATATTTATTTAATGCGGTTGCAATATTTTGCAACATAAACGGATTACGACCATACCTGTTAAGTTTCGCACCTGCTTTTTCTAAATCATTACCATCAAATTTTGGTTCCGAATGCAAAACCTTATTTAAATATTCTGTATTCGCACCATCCCCCAATACAGCCAATTTTTCATCATCAGACAAATCAGATAAAACAACAGGGATATTATGTCTTTCCGCAACAAATGCCGCATGTTCCAAAGTGTTTGTTAGAGACTTCGTTAACCGACGCCCAGTATGTTCAAATTCAGTTATTAAAACATCTGGTTTAATTTTAAAGTTT
>Ga0310696_10008821_pt1 | contig 11720 bp, 9 predicted proteins | sample AusTroGonzalo_MG_4_FD_203885 | JGI IMG/M metagenome (GOLD analysis project Ga0310696, IMG submission 203885) | Bovine rumen microbial communities from tropical cattle in Woodstock, Queensland, Australia - Gonzalo_02 (v2) (version 2) | ecosystem: Host-associated > Mammals > Digestive system >...
CGTCCCCTACGATGCAGAACGCCTGCTTCGGGAAGAGCTTCTTGAGCCTCGCCGCGAGGCGCACGAACGCCCTGTACTCGCAGTCCTGCTTCTCCTTCTCGGTGTCGTACGCCTCCACGGCCTCCGTCAGGAGCGGGATGTTCCAGCCCCACGGCGTGATGATCCGCGCCTCCAGCGCGTACCGCCGCTTCTCCCTGTCCGAAAGCGCCGCGCCGCGCTTGCGCTCGCAGAGCGTGCCGTCCACCGCCACGCAGATGCACCCCCAGAGCATGGCGTCCCTGAACCACTTGGAGCGGATCAGGTGCCGGACGAGCTGCACGAGGACCTGCTCCAGCGCCGCCGTATCAACGTCGGCGAGGTGGTTGCGGCACGTCTGGGAGCATGCCGTGTGAAGATGCGGGTCGTCGTCGTCGTAGCGCTGGCCAGAAAGCTCGAACACCGTCTTCGAGTAGGCGCGGGCATTGCGCGTCGCGTCCATCTGGTTCCGGCTCCGCAGGTGCTGGAAGAACCCGAGGACCACCGTCCAGTACAGCGTCAGCGACGAGTACGCGCAGTTCTCCTCCCTCCGCGTCCCGACGAGGCCGACGAGAAGCGGGTTGAGGACCTGCCGGAAAGGCTCTATGAACCCCCTCAGCGCCCTGAGCGCTTCGCCGTAGTCCGGCTGCGAGGCCGGCCTGCGCCCGAAGAACTTGAACTTGTACTGCCCCCAGTCGTCGCCTTTCTCGGCGCAGAAGACGCGAGGATTGACCTTGAACAGTCGCCGAGCTCCTTCAAAAGGCTCTTCGCCTCCTTCCAGCGCCGGATCCAGTCCCGCACCTCCTCCACCGAGGACATGGGCACGTAGAGCGTCTGCGTCCTCCCGTTGACCTTCCGCGTCAGGTGCCAGTGGGCCGCGGAGCCCGCCGTCACGCTGGATAGCGAGCCCTCTATGACCTGTCCGTCCGTGAGCAGCCTCTTCAGCCTGCTCGCCACCCGCCTGTATGCGGCCGTCTTCTTCGCTTTTTTAATCATAGGCGTAATTATACTTATATTTTCGGCGAAAGTCAAGGGGGTAGATGAGATTTTTTACAAAAAAGTTTTCGGGGCGTCCCTGCGGCAACGCCGGAACGCCCCGAACTAGACGGCCCGAAGCCGCGCCCTCAGGGATTGAGACTTATCCTACTTTTGGAATGTCTGCTTGAAGGGATTGATCGCCCTCATGCCGCGATAGAGCTGCCCGTCGCTCAGGTCCTCGCTGACGATCTCGTGGCAACCGAGCTTCTCCGCCGCCGCCACCACGAGCGCGTCATAGTACTGTATGCCATATTCCTCCTTGACGTACATCGCGTTGCGAACCATGTCCATGGTCACTTCTGAAGCCAGAAGCGGATAGAATTGCGAGACCCATTCGTCAATGTCCTTCACCGGAACCTTGAACCGCTTCTGCATCACGTTGATGAACTCGGTCATGACCTGGACGGTTATGACACCGTCGTGATTGACTTCAAGTGCATGGCCTATCAGTTCCCTCGCAATATCCGTCTTTGCCCGATCCTGGCCGGTCGCCGCGTATACGAGTATGTTCGTGTCGAAGAATCTCATTTCGCGCACTCCATCTCGCGTTCTGCAGCATCGTCGCGGCTCCACCGCCATCCTTGAGGCACGGACACCTCGTGCGTCCTTGCGAATTCCAGGAATTGGCTGCGTCGGGTCTTGCGCTCTTCCTTCAGTTCTGCACACTTCGCCTCCAGGCATTGGCGTACATACTGGTTGAGACTGGTGCCGTTCGCCTCGGCCCATTCTCTCACTTCCTGCACGATTGCAGGGGGTATCGACAAGGTTATGCTCATTTAATCACCTCTTTCCCGTGCTACGTTCGCACGTATTTTATCAAACCCGTGCACACGGCGTCAAGTGAGAGAATATTGCTTGGAACAATTCTCGTGTCAACCTACATTTACCAGTATTACCAGTTTACTTGGCATTGTAGGTAAAATGTGATAAACTCGCACCAAGACATTTGTCGATCAAAAGGCTATTTGTTATAATGCACTCAAACCGCAAAGATTAGGAGAACGTCAACAATGGACGATAAGAAAGAATCTGCCGAAGGCAATACCGAAGAGTCGTTGCCGAAAGTTGAGGGCTACTTGCCGCCCGACATAGAAGCCAAGTTCGAGTTTTACAACTTTGGCCATGCGCTTGAAATATTGACGCAGGCATGCACGATAGAATGGAATGATCTATTCGACTGTTTTCAGGCATTGTCAATCCCAATCGACGACGTACTGCAGGCGGGAGGCAATGAAAGCCCAATCCCTAAACGACTGGACGAACAGCTTTATCCAAAGGGATGGCGCGAAATTCGTATTACCGGCGATTTGCTCATAAAGCTATTCCCTCGTCGTTCTGAGCAGAAACGTGGTCTGTTTTCCGACAAGCCAATGGACGAGAAAGTCATCAAGGGCTTCATTGATGGACACAACATCGACTTTGTGAAGAACAAGGTTGCCTTTGACCTCGAATGGAACAGTAAAGACCAAACCTTCGACCGCGATTTGCTTGCAATGCGGACATATTTCGACTGCGGTCTAATAGATGTCGGCGTGATCGTCACGCGAGCTGAGGAACTCAACGACATATTCCGCGACAAGGGAATCATGGCGAAATACGGGGCCTCAACAACTTGGATGGGCAAGCTGCTTTACCGCCTGAAGGCCCGACGAAACGGCGGATGTCCTATTCTTGCGGTAGGAATCAGGAAGCCATGCATAGAGGGAGTGTGACATGACATTGCTGCAAAACACGATTTCCGACCTTCGTCTGTTCGCGCACGGACGAACGTTCCATACCATATATGCCGATCCGCCTTGGCAGTTTCAAAACAGAACGGGGAAGGTGGCTCCTGAACATAAGCGGCTGAACCGGTATGAAACAATGACCATCGCAGACATCAAGGCATTGCCCGTATCTGAGATCGCCGGCACGAGAAGCCATCTCTATCTCTGGGTACCAAACGCTCTGCTTCCTGATGGACTTGATGTCATGCGAGCTTGGGGGTTTGAGTACAAGACGAACATCATCTGGGAAAAGGTGCGCCATGACGGACAGCCAGATGGTCGCGGTGTGGGCTTCTATTTTCGTAACGTAACGGAAGTGCTGCTCTTCGGGATTCGCGGGACCTCCAATAGAACGCTTCCACCAGCTCGCTCCCAGGTCAATCTCATTCGGTCGGTCAAGCGGGAACACAGCCGCAAGCCAGACGAAATGGTTTCATTGATCGAAGCTTGCTCGCCTGGACCGTATCTGGAATTATTCGCACGAGGAGATCGCCCCGGCTGGGCGATGTGGGGAAATCAGGCCGTTGCCGATTACGAACCAACCTGGAACACTTACGCCAACCATACGGTTGCGTCGGCATAGCGTTTGCTGTTAACCTCAAATTGTGCAGTACCGAGAAGGTGTGGAAATCCGAGATGGCCAGCTATTGCCATATTACGAAGGACACAGCCCGCAAGTGCATCATTTTGGCAATCGCCTGCTTTTCGGCGTTTGCCGCCGTGGGCGACACGTTCACGAACGACCTCGAATACCTGAAGCGCAAGTGGCGCACCAACGTCACGGATGAAGGCACCGGGCTCGCCACCGACGGCGTCCTGGCCGGCTGGCGCGAGATCGTCGCCGCGCGCGGCGACGAACCGTGGGAGACCACCAAGGCCAAGATCTTCGCCTTCGGATGCGACCGCACCGCGATCGGAGTCTCGCCGCACGACTGGTTCCCCGCCTTCGCGCCATGGTCGTTCCACCGCGGCCACCCGCTCTGGAAGATCCTGCCGCAGCGCGCCAACGAGGTGGACGCCCGCCGTTCACCCGGCCTCGCGAAGAAGATCAGCGCCGGCACGAAGGACGGACGCTGGGTGGTGTGGAAGGACTACTCGCACTGCGCGCCGGACTGGGATGACATCCTCAAGCTCGGCTTTCCCGGCATGCGCGACCGTCTCCTCGCCAACTGGAAGGACACCCCCTACTACCACGCGCGGCGCATCGCCGCCGACGCGACCATCCGCCTCGTCGAACGGCTCGCCGACCACGCCCGCCGCGCGAACGAGGCCACGCCCAACCCACGACTCGCCGCCGAGGCCGCCGCCCTCGCCCGCCTCCGCGACGGCGCGCCCCGTACCACCTACGAGGCGCTGCTCTTCATCTACCTGGAATGGGTGATGGGCGAGAACTTCGACGGCTTCCAGGTGCGAACGCTCTCCAACCTCGACCGCATCCTCACCCCATTCTACCGCGCCGACCTCGCCGCCGGACGCACCACCGAGGCCGAGTTCCGCGACCAGCTGCGCCATTTCTGGTGGCAGTGGGGTTCCATCGACAACTACTTCGGACAGCCCGTCTACTTCGGCGGCACGAAGGCCGACGGCACCACCGAGTACAACGAGGTCTCCCGCATCCTCCTCGAGGTGCACGACGAGCTCGGCCTGCCCACGCCCAAGGTCCACATCAAGACCGGTCCCTCCACGCCCGACTGGGTGTGGCGCAAGACGCTCGTCCTCGCCCGCCGCCAGCGTTCCGTCACCTTCTGCGGCGAGGAACCCATTGCCCGCGCGATCACCGGCCTCGGCTACACGCCAGAACAGGCGCGCACCTGCGCCATCTGGGGCTGTTACGAATGGGGCATCCGCGACAGCTGCAACGACACGATTCCCTCCTACGTCAACGCCCTCAAGCCCGTCGAGAAGCTCCTGGCGCAATGCGTGGGGAACGGGGAACCGGGAACGGGGAATGGGGAACCGGGAACGGGGAATGGGAAGTTGTCCCAGTCGTTCTCATCTTTTAAAGATGCCTACTTCCAGCTGCTCGAAGACTCCACCCGCGAGGCGCGCGAGCTCGCGTTCGAGACGGAGAAATGGGTGCACGAGGTCAACCCATCCATGCTCTTCTCCCTCTCCATCGCGCACAGCGTCAAGACCGGACGCGACGCCTTCCACGACGGCACGGCGCACGGCAACAACTCCCACCTTCTGATAGTCGGGCTCGGCTCCGCCGTCGATTCGCTCCTCGCCGTGGAGGACATCGTCTACAAGGACCGCCTCCTCACCCTTCCAGAGCTCGGCAAGGCGATGGCCGCAAACTGGGAAGGACACGAGGAACTCCGCCTCCGCGTCCTCCGCTCCAAGCGCAAGTGGGGCAACAACGATCCCGAGGCAAACGTGCTCGGACACGACATCGCACATCACTTCGCTCGCCAGGCGAACAACATCCCCAACTCGCGCGGCGGACGGTTCGTCGCGGGCGGACATAGCTCGCGACGGTTCATCGACTTCGGCAAGCGCATGGGCGCGACGCCGGACGGCAGAAAGAAAGGCGAGGAGATGTCGAAGAACCTCTCGCCCGCGCCCGGCGCGGACACCGAGGGCGTCACCGCGCTCATCCGTTCCCTCGCCGCGCTCGACCCCGCCGACCTGCCGATGGACTTGCCGCTCGACGTGATGCTGCACCCTTCCGCCGTCACGGGCGACAAGGGCCTAGACGTGATGCGCGTGCTCGTAGAGCAATACCACGCGAGCGGACTCACCCTCATCCAGTTCAACGTGTTCGACGCGGCCACCCTCCGCGACGCCCAGGCGCACCCGCGCAACTACGAGAACCTGCAGGTGCGCGTCTGCGGCTGGAACGTGCGCTGGAACGATCTTCCCCGCGAGCAGCAGGACGCCTACATCCGCCGCGCCGAAGCAATCGCCCCGTAGCACGTCATTTTCCGGAAGATATGCGGCGCCATTCGGACGCGCCGCCGAGGCCGACGATTGACCACGCGCGGAGGCGATCTTCTGGAGTAGGTACATACACGGCACCAGGCTGGAGCGTCTCCGCGAGCGGTGAGACGATAGCGAAGTCCGGATGGACGCTCCTGTTCGGCTCTACGTGGAAGTTCATCGCGCCGATCCGTTCCGAATCCGTCACGACGCCCCAGAAGCGTCCGTCCTTCGCGAGCCACACCGCAGTCTTCGGCGCGCGCCAAAGGTTCGGGACGGGTTTTGCGGCAGACGATTCGATCTCGCCAGCGAATGTAGCGAAGGGACTGAAGTAGATGCGCTTCATGTCAATCGGCTCATTTCCGATGTTGGCAATCTCCAGCACGTCCGCGCGGAATGTAGGGTGACCTGGCGTGAAGGTGAACGCCTCCTTCACTCGGTAGGCGATGCCACTGCCGCACGCTTCTGCCGTCACGACGAGACGTCCGCCGCCATCCGCAGATGGCTCCCAGTCCGCCGCCGTCACGCGCGTTGGCGAGGTCCAGCAGCGCGCGCCGTTGCGGTCGTGGTGGATCATGAAACCCCAGGCACCGAATTCGCGCCCGTCAAGCGCCACGCGAGAGAGGAGGCGGTTGCCGCCGATATGGGTTTCGGCAACGAGCGGACCGTTGGTGACGCGGCATGTGGCGTTGGTGCGGTGGAAAGTGGGTGCTACGGCCGCGCAGGAGCGCGGCCCTCCCGTGAGGGTTCGTGCAAGCATTTCATCCACGATGCGGGTGGAGACGGGCGGGGCGTCGCGCGTTTCCGGCGGCGGCGCGTCGCGGTACGTCTTCGCGTCGTTCTGGATGCGCGCGAACGTCTCCACGCACGGATAGGGCACGCCCGCCTCGTTCACGAGGCCGTAGTTGCTGTCTTCGCCGTTGCCGCCAGCGCCGCCGGCAGGTTGGTCCACCCAGCGGAACACGGCCCAGCCCACGATGTATGGCATCGGCAGGAGCGTGCGCATCCAGAGTTCGGACGCGCGCGTGCGCTCCGCCTGAGTGTGGAAGCGCTGGCCCGCGCCGTGCAGGCAGGGAAGGCCCGAGTCGAGCGCGGGGAACGCCCACTCGGGAATCATCATCGGCTTCTTCGTGCAGGCGTAGAGGGCGTCGAACGCCTCGCGCACGCTGCGGCTGTCGCTGGCGGACGGCCGCACGGTGTTGCAGTCGATGTCCGTCATCGGGTAGCAGTTGAATGACACGACATCGCAGTATTCGCCGGCGATGTTCCACACCTCGTCGTCGCCCGCTCCGCCGATTCCGGCGAAGCGGCAACCCATCACGAGGTGGTTGGGGTCGGCCGCACGCACGGCCTCGGAGGTGGTCTTGAAGTAACGGCGGGCGATCTCCAGGAGAAAACCGCGCTTCACCTCGTCCGGCACCTTTCCGGCGGGATCGGCGCCGTGGGCGCGCACCCAATTCTCGGCGGCGACGCGCGCGGAGTGTCCGGGCTTCTTGCGCATGCAGACCTCGAAAAGGGCGAAGGGCTTGGGCACGCCTGGCGCGGTGCGGCCGCGTCCCCAGGCGAGCTCGTTGTCGAGGTAGTAGCCGATCGTCCACGGGTCGTCCTTGTACGGAGCGCACATCCAGTTCGCGACTAGGGCGCAGATCTCGGCGAAGCGAGGATGGAATACGTTCGGGAACGCGGCGCAGGCGGGGTGCGTCTCATCGTTGATCCAGTATTCCTCCGGCATGCCGATGTGGCACATCCGCTGGCCGAAGAGCGCCACGCGGATGCGCGGCACGCCACGGCGGTCCAGCACGTCGCCGCAGCCGAAGCTCAGCGTGTTGAAACCCCAGGCTGTGTACTTCTTGATCGTATCCTCTGCCCATTTCTCGGGCGTGCCGAACATCTTGAGATTCGTCTCGCGGTAGGCGTAGCGGTCGTGGGCGGGGTCGTAGCAGCCCTGCCAGTTCGCGCTCTGCACGCCAAAGCTCAGGAAGCCGCGCCCGAGCGGATCGACGAGCCACCAGCGTCCGTCGGGGTCCTGCTCCGTGCGGAAGGCGCCGGTGGCGCGACGGACGATGCCCGGGATGAATTGCTTGCAGTCGTAGGGTGGGAAGGAGAACGGCGGGTCGAGGACGGAGCCCGGCGGGGCGAGGGCGCCCCGCCCTACCGGTTCGGTGACGGAGAGACCATCGGTTGTCTCTGTTACATCAAGGATGCGCAGGTGCTCGAGTCCGCGCCGGTTGGGTCCGTGCAGGACGAGCTTGAGCGCGCCCTCGAACGTGCGGAACAGCGCGCCGTGCCCGCCGTTCTTCCCGTAGATCACCTTGTGTTCCTTCCACGGACCGTAGACCGTGCCGCTCGCGGATTCGGTCTGCATCACGCAGTATCCCTCGCCGGTGCGACGGAACGTGCTCCAGATCATGAGGAGGCGTCCGTCCTTCATGCGGTGGAGGTACGGGCCGTCCGTGACGCGGGACTTCGACGCGGCGGCCGTCGCGTCGAAGAGGCGGCGCGGCGTTTCGGCGAGGCCCGAGAAGTCGGGCTTGAGCGCCGCCACGCACATCCCGCCTGTTTTGATCTGCACCCACTCGTGGCAGAACACCATGTAGGGTCTGTCCCCGTCCATGAAGAGCGTGCCGTCGAGCGCCATCATGTCCTCGGGCGTGGCGGGCTTGCCCGTGACGGGACGGAACGGCCCCGTAGGCGATGCGGACTCGTAGATCCACGTGCCACGTCTGCATTCAAGACGCGACGCGTTCGGGCCGCGCGCGCCTTCGGGGTCTGGGTAGAACGAGAGCGTGGCGAACATCAGGCAACGGTTCCCCACCTTGTACACCTCCGGCGCCCAGACGGTGCGGCAGTGGTCTTTCGGCGGCACGGACATCACGGACTGCGGACGCGACCACACACGAAGATCCTTCGACGTGCGCACGCTCACGCCGCGCGCGTAGGGTCGGCCTTTGTAGGGGTCGGTCGTTTCGTAGAGGTAGTAGGTCTTCGTGGCGTCGTCCGCGAGGATGAACGGGTCGCGGATGCGGAAGGCGTCGGCAGCAACAGGCGCGGTTTTCCCCTTGGCGGCGTCCGCGCCGATGATGGCGCGGGCCTCGAGGGGGCGAGTGGTACGCACGTATTCGGCGCCGACGCCCACGGCGGCGAGCAGGTCGGCGGCATCGCCGGTCTCCCAGTCGTAGACGATCGTCTTGCCTGCGTCGTGGAGCGGAATCGCCTGCGCGTCCCCGAGCGGCTTCGCGGTGACATGGGCGTTCGCCATCACGCGCTCGACCTTGTCGGTGGTCACGAACTCGCTCCACCGCGCGCGTACAAGCGCGGTTTCGGCGGCGTTTGCAAATGCGGATGCGGCGGCCAGCGCGACCGCGCACATCCGTCTCATGAAGTGAAATCTAAAGGCGGGCATGGTTATCTCCTTACGGGTCAGGACGCCCGAATGATAAGCCATACCCGTGCCGATGTCAACCCTGGCTAGAACCCTGGCTAGAAGCCGATGGTTGCGGAGTGGTTGCCTGGCGCGAGATTCGGGGTCGGGCGGAAGGCAAGCCGAAAATGGGATTTACTTGCGTTACGATCGAGCCGCTGTATTCCGTGTATGTTGAAGAGCAATGAACTCTCTCGATGCCGCGTTCAACGCCAGCAAATCGCCGATGAATTCAGGTTTCTTGAAGTATTCCGGCATGATTGTCCAGTCTCCGCGCACAAGATCCACGAACACAGTCCGAACCGTGTTCTCTTCCTTATCGATGACCGTCATGTAGTAGCCATGTGCCCACTCGCGGAAGTCTATGCAGTAGCGGACATCCTCGACGACGATGTCCGCTCGCGACTCGTCAGAATGCGTATAGTAGGTCATGTCGAGCCGTTTGGCGTACCTTTCCAGCAGCTGTTGGAGCTGAGCGTCAGAAATGCCCTCCACGGGCCTGACAATATTGAGGACTTCCGCGAAGTCGTTGCGGGTGAAGGCAGATGCCTCTTCCATATTTTCCTTTCTATGGATGTGATTGGTGAATTCGGCCATTTGGCCGAATCTGCGCGGCCTGTCCGCGCGATTTGTCGCAGCCCAATTGCCGCAACGCGAGAGATTATCGCACAATTCCAGTCGAAAGTCTAGTAAATCCACTGACCATTCTGTGGATTGCTAAGAAACTGTACTTCGCCATAACTTCAATCTAAATGTATGCAGCGATTCAAGGGCAGAATTCGAGGCGCTCGTAGCGGGGGAGGCGGGAGAGGGGGACGGAGGTTAGCGAAAGCTTTGCGGGGCCGACGTGGACGGTGCCAAGGTCATCGCGCCACTTGCCCGCCGGCAACTCCACCACCTTCGCGTCGTCGGGCGTGATGACGGGTGCGACGAGCCAGCGGGAACCGAGCATGAACTGCTGCATCGGGCGGTTGAAGCCCTGGTGCGGGAACTCGTACTCCATCGCGCGCACTATCGGCTCTCCCGTGGCAGCGGCGTGCCTGGCAGTCTCGAGGATATATGGGGCAAAGGCAATGTGGAGATCGGCGAACGCGCGGCAGAGCCGCACGCCTTCCGGCGAGAGGTGTCGCCATGGCGCGGGCGAAAACTGCATCATCGGCATGAGCGACTGCATAGCGGCGGAGCGCACGAACAGCTTCTCGTCGATCTCGCGGCCAACGAACGACACCTCCATACCGCCGCCCACCATGTCCGCGAGCGAGTACGGACAACCGAGAAGCCCTGCCGCGATTATCTGCGGCACGACCGTGTCCTGCGCATACCTGCTTCCAGTCCATTCGTGCGTCCTGTCGCCGAGCCGCGTGACGAGCGGCAGGCCACCGCACTTCCAACTGACGCGGATCTCGTGGTAGGGGAACTCGCGCGCGGCCATCTCGGCATAGAGACGCGTGTAGTCCACCGGCTCCGCCTTCTCGTCCGCAAAGCGGCAGTCTTCCATGAAGAAACGCGGATCTCCGGCGTCGAACTTGAAGCCCTTGATGCCGTATGCCGCCGCGAAGTCCCTCAGCGTCTTCACGTAGTAGGCATTCGCCGCCGGTTTTGTGAGGTCGTAGACGGCGCTCACGCCGCTCCACCAGCGCACGACTGCCGCCTCGTGCGAACCTGGCTTCTTGCGATAGGCCAGATAGTCGAGTCCGTTCAGCTTCTTGTGGTAGCGGAGTCGCTTGTACTCGCGGCTGTCGGGAGAGACGAAGTGGGCGGTCCAAATGAGCGGGATCCATCCCTGGGCGGTGATGCGGTCGAAGAGACCCTTCGGGTCGGGAAAGTCCTTCGCATAGAACTCGTACGATCCCTGATGCGACATCCAACCGCCGTCCATCATGTAGATGCCGCATGGGAAACCGCTCTTCGCCAACTCGGCGGTGTAGTCGTCCGCCGCCTTCTGGTCCATGCCATTGAGGAATATCTCTATCCAGTTGTTCCACTGAGGAAGCGAGAAGAACACGTCGGGCGGAGTGCGCCCGTCGAAGCGCATGTGGGCCTTCGCTGCGGCTAGATAGGCGTCCTTCAGCGTCTTGCCGGCCTCGACCGGGGCGACCGTCCCGACGTCGGAGTCAATGACAAGCTTGCCGGCCTTGAACACGTACCCGAACGGCTTCTCGCTCCAGACGTACCTTCCGCAGCTCGACACCAGCAACGGCGAGGAGGTGTTGCCGTGGCTCCGAAGGTCGACTCGTTTCGAGTCGCCCGCGCCGTACGGCTGGTTGTGACCGTCGCCGCCCCCGCCACCCCACCAGCGCTCGCCCTCGCGGAGCGGGATCTCGGAAATGGTGGCGGCCTGCGCGGCCAGCGCCGCAAACGATATGATCGACAGAATCTTCATGGCCCTATTGTACCATAACGTGTGCAGGCCATGGGGCGATTTGTGCTATACCCCGAGTTTGCCACTTCGTTTTTTGAAAAGTGCGGTTTGAGCCAATGTTCATGCGGGTGGCGTGAAAAGGCCGCCATAATTTTGTAGCAATCACATTTCAGAAAACCTTGACCTCGGACTTGAGCGC
>Ga0310696_10008824_pt1 | contig 11717 bp, 8 predicted proteins | sample AusTroGonzalo_MG_4_FD_203885 | JGI IMG/M metagenome (GOLD analysis project Ga0310696, IMG submission 203885) | Bovine rumen microbial communities from tropical cattle in Woodstock, Queensland, Australia - Gonzalo_02 (v2) (version 2) | ecosystem: Host-associated > Mammals > Digestive system >...
AAGGACCTGGTACCGCTCGCCGGCGAGATCGACTTCATGGACAATTACATCGGTCTGATGTCGCTGCGATGCAACGAAATGACGAAGGTGGAGAAGGACCTGTCAGTCCGGCCAGGCGATGCCAAAGTGGCTCCTCTTCTTTTCATCTCATTGATAGAGAACGCTTTCAAGCACGGGGTAAACGCCCGTTACCCTTCCTTTGTCAGGATTGACATGCACGAGGACGGCAGAGACGTCGTCTTCACCTGCGAGAATTCCGTGTTCGAGAAGACCGGGACCGACCATATTGGTTCCGGCATAGGCCTGGAGAATCTCCAGCGCCGGCTCGAACTGCTCTATCCGGATGCATTCGAATACGACACCGCCAACGACGGCCGGACCTACACGGCTACGGTCAGACTCAAAGGAATCCTGTCATGAACCTCCGCTGCATAGTCGTGGATGACGAGCCGCTGGCCGTCAGGATGATGGAGAACTACATCGCCCGGACCCCGTTCCTGACGCTGGAGGCTTCCTTCACCGATCCCGTACAGGCACTTTCCGAGATACGCGCCAGACGGCCGGACCTGGTTTTCATGGACATACAGATGCCTGACCTCAGCGGCCTCGAACTCTCGCATATGGTCCCCGAAGGGACGCATATCATTTTCACGACCGCGTTCAAGCAATACGCATTCGACAGTTATGAGGTGTCGGCCGTCGATTTCCTTCTCAAGCCCGTCCGTTACCAGAAGTTCCTGGAGGCGGCGGAGAAGGCGCGGCGGCTGGCCGGGCTGGAGGCTGCTTCCGCAGCCGCCCAGCCGCAGCCGCCCGCCCCGTCCGCAGATACCACCATCTTCATCAAGACCGACGCGGGCCTGCAGAAGGTCTTCCTGAAAGACATCCTGTATTTCGAAGGAATGAAGGACTACGTCCGCATATATCTCTCTGACGGACAGCCGCTTCTGACCCATATTACGATGAAGGCGCTGGAAGACCTGCTTCCGGCGGACAGTTTCATGCGGGTCCACCGCTCGTACATAGTTGCACTGGACCGCATCGACTCGGTCACGCCGGGAGGTGATATCAGCATAGGAGGCGCTTTCATCCACGTCTCCGAATCCTTCAGGCCGGGATTCGACGCCTGGCTCGAATCCCGCTCCCTGATCTCAAGGAATTGACTTCCCCCCTACTCCACCTCGACGGTATTTGCCATGCCGGGGGTCGGGAGGGTGCTGAGGCTGAAGTCGCGGCAGAGGTTGTCGCTGTCGGCGCCGTCCGGAATGCGGACCAGGCTCCGGTAGAGAGCGGGGGTCGAGATGCTTCCGCCGGGGCCGAATGAAGGCCTGAGCTGCGGCAGCACCGCGATGCAGCCACCGCCGGCCTGGACGCCTTCAAGCGTGGCGAGCTCGGGACTGGCGATGGTGCCGTTGGCGCTGGAATTGCTCTGCTGCGAGCCGTAGACTATGGCGTCCAGGACGGCTCCGGTGGCAGGGTCTACCAGAGCGATGGAACCGGCGCTGGTGGAAGGAGTGTATCCGATGCTGAAACGCAGGGCGTTGTCGGGACGGCCGACAATGGCGCGCAGGAGATCCCTGACAGCGGAAAGACCGGAAGGCAGGCCGACGGGCGCCCAGGCCCGGACGTCCGCCCTGAGCGGAGCGTCCAGCCTGTACGGCGCGCCCAGCGCCTGCACGGCCTCGCCGCTCACATGAGCGAAGCTCGTGGCAGGAGAGAAGGAAATGCCGGTGCCGGGGCAGGACACGTCCACTGAGACGGCATGGTCCTTTTTCAATGGCTCCTCGATCTCGATGATGCCGGGCTCATGCACCTGCTGCGGCTGGCCGAAACGGCGCGGCGCCGGAGGGTCGGAAGACCTCACCAACTCCTTGAAAGTCACTACCTCCGTGCGGTCGCCGGTATCTACTGTGACACGAGAGCCCGGTACTAAACTGCGGGTAACCTCTATCACCAGGCGGGTATCTCCCGCCGAGGCGGCCTCCGAGAGGACGCTCTGTGTCGCGGGTGTACCGACTTCCGTCACGGTCACCACCTCATATTCTCCTCCAAGACCGATACCCATTGCCTCACCGGCCACGAAACCTGCCGCAGAAGTGACGGGGAGATTGGTCGAACCTGCCGGGAAATCCATCCACGGCCCGGTCGACACCGGAGTGAAAATGGTCGTGAACTCCCCTGCGGGCGTGCCCCTTTCGGCTATACCGTACTGATAACCACCTATTTCGACCTTGTCAAGGACGGCCAGGTCATACAGCAGATGCACCTCGGACGAGCCCTTCGACGCCGGAGCGGTCACGGCCGAAGCCCCCTGCTCAATGGTAACGAATTCGCCGGGGCGGACCACGGTGCCCGCGGGGAAGGTCAGCGCCTTGACAGGCGCCCAGCCGCTCCTGCGCACCACGACCTCCACCCCGGACAGGTCGGCCTCACTCTCACCGCCGTTGAACAGCTCGATGAAAGAAGTCCTGCCAATGGCCGAGGGGAAACCTACTTCATTGATCTTAACCGGCTCCACGGCACGGACACGCTCCGCAACCGATGCCGAGCCGCCCTTCCATACGGCATTGAAACGGATGAACCCAGCGGAACGGGTATCGGGAGCAGTCACGGTAAAGACCGCGGAGGTATTCTCGGACACGCCAAGCGAGGGCACAATGCCATTATCGGGCTCGGCCTTCCATCCATCCGGAAGTTCAGGATATAAGGTAATGTTCTTCAAGGGCTTGCCGGTGGTGTTCGTAAACGCAACGGTCACCTCGGCCTCCCCTCCCGGGACGAATGAAGTCACACGCGTGACGCTCAAAGGATATTTGCGGTACCGGGCCGCAGCGATGCCGGCCTGTACCTTCGCAATGGCCTCGTCAGAAGGATAGCCGTAGGTCATCACGCCCTCGAAGAAAGTGCCGGCCGAGCCGTTGCCATTGTCTCCGCCGTTGCCCAGCAGCATTCCGCCCTTCTTGTGCATGGGATAATAAGCGTCACTCTGCGGCGAATGCGGGCGTGGCCCGTTGTAAAACACTATCAGAGAATCAGTTGCCGCATCCCCACCACGAAGATCCCAGTGATTCCCGCCGCCACCGTTCACGAACACGGACACGAAGTCCCAGTCCGTGATGGAAGGGACGTCGTTGAGCTTGGCGTCATAGCCCGAGAAAAGCCCCGCCTCCATGTCGGCCATGATCCACGGCCCTTCGCCGTTGCCGCGGCCCCAGGCCGTGGAAGTGCCGTAATATGTCGTCTCCATGGTGCCTGTGCCGACGGCGCGGCCGTTGGTGGAGGAGTTGCCGTAGTCGAAACAGCATCCGCTGTCAAAATGCCCGCCATCGATCACATAATAGATTCCTTCGGGCTCGTCGTCGATGGCGAGCCCCCTGGCATTGTTGCAGCGGAAGCCCATTCCCGGCATGATATAGGCGCCATAGACTTTGTGTCCGTTCAGCAGGGCAGGAGCCATGTCAGCGATGGGAAGGGTGTTGAAGCCTCCGGTCTCAGGCCCGGAGAAGGTGCCCGGAGGGGCCTGGAGCAGATCATTGCCCAACCCGGACTGGTCGTAGATGACCGTTATGTATCCAAGGCTCCCATCCAGGAAGCGGTCCTGCGCAGCGGCATCGGCATATCCGGAAGCGTCCGGACGGATGTCGAGTGTCTTGCCGTCTGAGTCGCGCCGTACCTGGTAGAGCGGTCCGCGATACTTGGAATAAAGCAGGCGCGTGGTGCTGTGGGCGGTCACGCAGGGAGTACCCCCTGCCTTGTAGATGTCGCAGGGAAGGGATTTGCGGCTGACGCCGGTACAGCATACGACAAGCAGGGAAGGCAGCAGCACGCACGCTGCCGCCAAAAGGATGAACGATCTTCTTCTGTCCATAGGAAAGGCTTTATTTTCCATAAAGATAAGCAAAAAGTGCTAACTTTGCGCATCATGCCGAAAAAGGAGAAGATACAGCAGATGTTCGACGGTATAGCCGCAGACTACGACCGCCTGAACCATATCATGTCGCTGGGCATAGACCGCAGCTGGCGCAGGCGCGCCATCAAGGAGATCGTCCGCGCCGACGAGGCGCAGGAGATCCTTGACATAGCCTGCGGCACCGGCGACTTCAGCATCGCCATAGCGAAAGCCATGGGGCCCGGCAGCCACGTCACCGGCGTGGACATCTCGGAAGGGATGCTGGCCGTGATGCGGACCAAGCTCGAGGCCGAAGGCCTGGAGGGCCGCGTAGCGGTCGGGCTGGGCGACAGCGAAGCCATGGGCTTCGCGGACGCCCGCTTCGACCGCGCGGCCATCGCCTTCGGCATCCGCAACTTCGAGCACCGCGAGAAGGCTCTCCGGGAAATCCTCCGCGTCCTCAAGCCCGGCGGAAAGCTCGTCATCCTCGAGCTCTCCGTCCCCTCCAACCCGGTAGTCCGGTGGTTCTACAAGCTGTATTTCACCGGCCTGCTTCCCCTCATCGGCGGCAGGATCTCCGGCGACAAGGCCGCCTACCGATACCTGCCGGCCTCAGTCCTGCATTTCCCCGGAAAGAAAGAATGGATGGAGACCATGCGCTCATGCGGCTACACCGAGGTGCGCCACAAGGCCTTCACCCTCGGCATCTGCCGCATGTATGTCGGCGTAAAACCCTAGAACAGAAAGGCTACGAAGCCAATCCCCGCGAGAAGCGAGAACAGGAACGAGCTCATGACCAGCAGCGGAAGCATGGGGTCGAGGGCCCGCCCTTCGCGCGTCCACACCCCGCGCAGATGCAGCACGAACAGCGGAAGCGTCAGCACGAAAAGATAGTGCCAGATGCTGAAGAATCTCAGCGAGCAATAGACCAGCATGCACACCCATCCCACGACGATCAGCACGGTCTGATAGACCTTCGCACGCCTCTCACCGAGCCTGATGGCCACGGTCACTCGAGTGGCGGCATCGGTCTTCATGTCGCGTATATTATTAACATTCAGCACCGCCACGCTGAAGCAGCCGATGGCCGCGGCGGGCAGGAGGATGATCCACGAAGGGAACTCGTGCGCACAGAGGAAATACCCTCCGCACACGGTGGCGACCCCGAAGAAAAGGAACACGAATAGGTCTCCCAGACCTCGGTACCCGTAAGGATTCTTGCCCAGAGTATAATGCATCGCAGCCCAGATGGCGGCGGCGCCGAGCACCACGAAGGTCATCGGATGCCAGTCGAAGAGCTTGCCGAAAGAGAAGCGTATCATCAGCAGGCCGAAGATGCAGCACAGCCCCACCATCACGCCGATGAGCCTTTTCATCTCAGAGACAGTCATTTCCCCGTCCTGGATGGAATAATGTATGCCCTGCCTGTCGGCGGTGTCGGTCCCGTGCAGGGTGTCGCCGAGCTCGTTGGAAAGGTTGGACAGGATCTGGAGGCAGACCGTGGTCAGCGCCAGAAACACTACGGTCAGCGCATCGATGCGGTAGTCGGCTGCGGCGAGGAAGACTCCCATCACAATCCCGGAAAGGGAGAGCGGGAGAGTTCTGAGACGCATTGATTTAAGACAGGAGGAGGCAGTCATGGCAGCATAGGTGAGAACCTGACCCAGGCCATGTCATGGACGCGGGTCTTGGAAGGGTCGTATCTCTCCCCTTCTGTATCGGGAATGGCTATATAATATGTCCGGCGATCCTTGTTGACGAGCTTGGAGTCGCGCAGCCAGAGGTTGGCGCGCTTGAGCTCGGCATAGGATACCCCGTACTTCTCGGCAAAATCGGCAAGGTCGGCGATGGCGCCGCTTACCTCCACCTCCTCGCGCGGCGGAATGTAAGGATAGAGGTCCTCACGGCTGAAAGTGAAGCCGAACTGGGAGGGATCGTTGAAATAAATCTTGGCAGCGAGGATGCGGAACATGTACCTGGAGGTCTCCTCGACCAGCCAGAGGTCCAGGGCGGTATCCTGATGCTGGTCGGTCAGACGCTTGGAGATACCGCCCTGACCGGCATTGTAGCTGGCCGCGACGGTCATCCAGTCCTTGTACTTGGCATAGGCCTGCTTGAGGTACTTGCAGGCTGCGAGGGTGGCTTTCTCGACGTTGAAGCGTTCGTCCACCTCGGAGTCTACATGGAGCCCGAAGCCCTTGGCTGTCTCCTTCATGAACTGCCACAGGCCTCCCGCCCCGGCGGAGGACACGGCCATAGGGTCGACATTGCTCTCGATCACCATCAGGTACTTCAGGTCGTCGGGAATGCCAGATGCCTTCAGAAGCGGCTCTATCTGAGGGAAATAGCGGTTGGCACGCTTAATCATGAGCGTGGAGTTGGTGTGCGAATAGCAGAAGGCGATGAGCTCGCGGTCCATCCTCTCCCGCAGGTCAGCCCGGTCGAAACGTATGGTGTCGCCGGCGAAGACGACATAGTCCGGCACCCGAGGCTGGGCGTTGGAAATGAAACACGACACTAACAGGCCGACGATGATTAAGTGCGGAAGCTTTTTCATTCTCATTAAGTGTTACCGATGCATAAAGATAATCATTTTTCTCCATAACCAGTAAGCGGGTTCTGAATTGTTTTGTATATTTGTATCACCCAGTAATTTGTAACACTATGAAAAAGTTATTGTTCCTTGTTTGTTTCATCTCTGCAGGGCTATGTCTGCCCCTGACGCTCCAGGGGCAGGACAATGCTACCAAGCCCTCCTCCATAGTGGGCCAAGTGTTTGCCCGCAGTAAACATATAATGCCTTCACAACAATCATCAGAAACAATAATATTCGTGGATGCTCCTAGAACCGAAGCTGAAGTCGTTCTGATTGCTGACGGGGATACGCTCAGGACGGAAACGGATTCTTTCGGGGAATTCTCTTTTTCAGATATTGTATCGAAACAAGTTACCCTTTCCGTTATTTCTAAATTGGGTGTCAAGACCGTTTTATTTAACGGAGCACTTAACTTGAAGCCGGGGGAAAACATCGTTATGGTTACTTCTACAAACGACCCCAAGACACCGATTGTCTCTATTGAAGGGGACAAATGGGTTTATCGCGCTGTTGAATCTTTTCGCAGGGTGGCTGGCCCAAAGGAGGATTTTGCCGTTGAAATGCTTACCAAGATGCCTGGTGTCAAGTACAACAAAAGAAGAGGGTTGATCGACATCCCGAAGGAGGGGATATACCGTTCCTATGTTGATGGAGCCTACATTTTCGCCCTGGATCCGGCAACGCAGTAAGTAAACAGTGTCTATGAAAAACTGTCTTGCCCATTGTCTTCTCCTGGTTGCAGGACTATGCCTGCCCCTGGCTCTCCACGGGCAGGCACAGCCCGCCGACACCCTGTCCTCCATCGTTGGCAGGACTTTCTATCGGATGGATACGGGACAGGCCGCGCAGGTGAGCGGAGTGGAATACCTTGATGTCCCGCTTTCCGGAGTAGATGTCGTCCTGGTCGCCGGCAAGGATACGCTCCGGGTCAAGACGGACAATCAGGGAAGATTCAGTTTCTCGGGGATCAATATCAGGCAGGTGACCCTCTCGATGGTTAATGACGACTATGCACCGTTCTCCGAGACCTTCGGTCTGATGCCCGGCGAGAACGTCGTCATCGTCCCCCGGCAGCGGAAGGTAGAGACGCTGGATGCCGCCACGGTCACGGCTGAAGCTCCGATAATGACGATGAAGGGCGACACCCTGGTCTACCACGCCAATGCTCTGACCGTCCGCGAGGGTGATTACGCAATCGATTTGCTGATGCAGATGCCCGGCGTCGAAGTCGACAGAATGACGGGGACTATCAGGATATCCGGCAAGAACGTCGCCCGGTCCTACGTCAACGGAGCGTTGGTCTTCGGCCTCAATCCGATGGATTCGATGGAGAATCTCCGGGCGGAACAGGTCGTGACGATGGAAGTGTACGATGAGCAGGACCCGATGGAGGTCATCGACAGGAGGATGAGGGAAAAACAGCGCGTCGTCAACATCAAGACCAAGGACCCTATCTTCAGCACGACGGACCTTCAGGTGCGGGCGATTGCCGGTATGGACGAGACGAAGCAGGAGGACGGGAAACCGCAGTACCGCTATGCTGCTGGAGCCAACGCGCATTTCTTCTCGGAGCTGGTTCAGCTATATGCCGATGTCATTGCCAACAACGTCGGTATGAACTCCAGCAACATCAATGCTACGCCCGGCCCGCAGTCCACCTACCGGGGGACGACGGACCTCGACCTGGGGTTCAATAAGTATTGGCAGAGTCCGCTCTTCGGCAACGGCCTGAATACGCGCTATACTTATACCCGCCAGCGGACGCGCAGCCGCCGTCGCACGCTGCAGGAGTACTTCGAGATGGCGGAAATCCCGAAGCACGATGTCGAGGAGGAGACATCCTCCACCGGGCTCACCGAACGGCACAGGGTGGAATCGGGCTATGCCTACAAGACAGGCGAAAAAATTACGCTCATCTGGCGTCAAGGATTCAGCCTGACCAGGAATGACACGGACGGACGTAACCTGGGTTCCACCGTTTATAGTGGGATGGATCCGATGCTTCGGGATGAGGTCACCTTCAATGGGAACAAGTCCTGGAGCCTTGACGAGACCGTCACGGCGGGTATCAAGCGTCTCAAGAACGGCAAGCCGGGACCTTCGTTGACCCTTAGCGTCATGTTAAACGAAGATAATCTGGATTCCTGGAACTTGGATACACTGGCCTCGTCATATACGAAACGATACCTGACAAAGCAAGGAAACGGGTTGAGACAGTACTGGAATGGTTCGCTGAGCCAGGACCTTTACGAGTACAGAAAAGACAGCAAGCGCTTGCAACTCACCGGAAACTACGAAATAGCATACAATTACCAGAACCGCCTGCAGGAGGCTTATGACCTGTATGGCGTCATCGAGCCGGTGATGAACATTGCGAACACTTACGATTACACCTATTCCACTCTTCATCAAGACGTTTATTTCAGGCTGATGTTCTCATCGATGGATAGTAAGATCCGAACGGGCAGCTTGGTTGTCAGAGTTGATTTGGATCAGGTCAAAGACCGTGAGAGACTCCCGGCAGCCTTCTCCGGAGACAAGAATTACTTCAGCGTAATGCCACAGTTGAATTTCGTAACGAATAGTTACAGCTGGGGCTTCGGCGCGACATCGACCAGGATTCCGGCGGTGGAGCAGCTGCGCAGGAGAGTCAATGATACCAATCCGCTCGCCCTGACCGCGGGCAATCCCGACCTGAAGCTCGGCCAGGTCTGGTTTTTCAGGGTGGCCAAGTTAAGAAGCAACCCGAATGCGAAGAAATGGATGACCACCTGGAACTTGAACATCCAGGTTGAAAGCAGTCCAGTGGTCCAAAGGACCCTTTATTATCGCGAAGCGACCGTACTGGACGAATACGACGGATATGTAGTTCCGGCCGGAGCGTCGCTCCTCCGCTACGAGAATGCCGACTTTACTTTGAACGGCACTTTATCTTTGAACACATCTGCCCGGCTGAGCCTGTTGAAAGGCAAGCTGCGGCCGACCGTCAGGCTCCAGCCGAGGCTTGACTATCGCCTGCAGCCGCAGTACTTCGGAGAGGTGCTGGACCGCCTGTCGGAGTGGACTCCGCAGATGAATGTCTCGGTGACTGCGCCCTTGTGGGTGGGCGCTCAGGCTTCCCTGACGGGGGATGCCGCATATATCCGGGCCACCAGCGTCAAGGGCAGTATGGACCGCAGGGCGGTCCGCGGCCGGCTCGACGTCGCGTTCTCTACTGACTTCCTCAAGTACGTTACTTTTGCGGGAGATTATGCCTGGCGGCCGCTCTGGAACCTGTCGGAACAAGGCCGGAACCAGAATCTCCAGCAGCTTAATCTTTCGGTGGGCATCAACCTATTGAAGAAAGACTTGAAGATTGCATTCCGCGGCATCGACCTGCTGCGTAGCGGCTCGGTCTATTCCATCACGATGGGACCGTCCTCGGTCACGCATTCCTGGACTCCTGTCTATGGCCGATATTTCGTTCTGGACATCTCCTACCGCTTCAACAACTCCGGCGGCCGCTCGATGCCGCGATACGGAATATAAGCGGTTTTCTTATTAAAACAATGAGATGATGAATCGGACAAACGCGTCAATCTCCTCCTCAACGCTGGCTCTCTCCAACGACGTCATATACTCATCACGACGCTCTACTGGAATTACAATCCAGGGATATCCACCGGTTACCAGCTGACTATTCATCGTGAACCGAGCTGTACGTCCATTGCCATCCATATAAGGATGGATGTACACAAAGAAAAAATGTCCTAAGACAGCACGAACGAAAGCATCGGGCTCTTCCAGCATCAATGTAGAAAGGGCAGTCATTGCATCCAGCACAGCATCCGGATTAAGCGGAACGTGCATGGAGTTTCTGATATACACCTGATTCGTTCGATATCCTATAAGGTCCGAAGCCTTGATTATACCGGCCCGAATGCATGGTTCAAATAACTGGAAGTGCCAGCTCTGATGGTTTTTGACATACATCTGGGCCGGATCCTGACCATCCAAAGCATTCTCCACCGACTGCTTCAGCAATTGATATGCCTGGTAGTACCCACGAGCTGCTATGGCATTCTTACGTTCATTGTCGGCTTCGTCATTCTTGGGGTCCCAGTTCCCACTTCTCACCTTCTCCAACAGACCTTCCGTTATCTTGTACCCCTCTATGGACAATGAGTTGTAACTATCCTTGATATAAGTCGCGTCCATCAGGGCCAAAACACTCTCCGGCGCCTGTTGAACAGGATGTATCCCGGAGGCCTCAATAGTTGAAATCACCTTCGGGCGCATCTTCATCCACATCAGGCGAAGCCGAGAAGCATACGGTGACGGATCAAAATGATCCAGGCGAATGTCCTCTTCGAAAGGATTCTCCTCCCGAATCGAATAGCCAACCTGCTTCATCATAGTGATGAGCTGATCTGCCATCTCATCCCGGCCGATGGAGCGAAGTGCGCCTGCCACCCGACCCGCGCGTGAAGTATATCCCCCATCTATTGCTGCAGTAACAACCGGGGTTACATCTCGAAGTGAAGCCAGGCAAGTCCGAGCTTCCAGAGCATTGCGCCGATAGTAATCCGGCCCCACCAAAAGAAGTGCATAAGCAAGAGGATAAAGGTGAATCCCATAATGAGACTCTACCTCAATAGACGGAGGGAGCGACGCTTTGATGTCCAAAAGTGATGTACCGAATGGAAGCGCCAAGATGTTGTTGGCCGCAGCATTACTGCGGACAATCAACTGTTGAGGCACCACGCTTTTGCCGCTATAGAAATAGAGCGACAACTCTGGAGACAGACACCACTTTTCCCCGAACTTGCTATTTAGATACGCGACAATGAAATACCAGTACGACACATACCAGACGGTTGAGTCCCCCTCGTGCCCAGGATAACACGGGATATACCATCCTTTAATGACCATTTTGAGAAAGCCACTATTCATGAGACGTTCAGTATGGGTGCGTCCCAGCGTATCAGCACCATGAATGACTATGTTCTCACCATGGACATCCTGGTACTTTTTGAGCACAGCCATTGACTCTGCCTGCTTTTCTTGAATGGTTGCCATTTCTATTCAGAATTCATTAGTTTATTTCGTTGCGGAAACTTTAGTTTATTTTGCGACGCAACATTTGCTTAGATGCAAAGATACAACAAAATAGCTAATCAACAAACGTTTGCGTGAACTTTTCAGCAAAATAGCATTTACTAGATAAGGGCAACCATTATCCAAAGGGCCAAGAAA
>Ga0310696_10008826_pt1 | contig 11716 bp, 9 predicted proteins | sample AusTroGonzalo_MG_4_FD_203885 | JGI IMG/M metagenome (GOLD analysis project Ga0310696, IMG submission 203885) | Bovine rumen microbial communities from tropical cattle in Woodstock, Queensland, Australia - Gonzalo_02 (v2) (version 2) | ecosystem: Host-associated > Mammals > Digestive system >...
AAAGTGGTGGCCCTGGGCTTCTTCCTCATCTTTACCCTCTATTTCGTAGGGCGTGCCGACTGGTACAAGAGGCTGTCCATGCTGGGCTATGGAGCCTCGGTGGCCGTGCTCATCATCCTGGTCCTGAACCTGAACCTGGGCTTCCTGCGGGCCGGCGAGATTAACGGCGCCCGCCGCATCCTGATGGTAGCCGGCAAACAGATTCATATCTACGAGTTTGTGAAGCTGTTTATGATTATGTATCTGGGCTGGGCTCTGGACACTTTCAAACGGGGCGAATTCAAGTGGCTCCCCCGCATTGCGCAGCGTTTCCAGAGACTCGCCTTCCTGGAGAAAGACATCTGGCAGAAGATCATCTATATCTACTTCCCCATCCTGAGCACCACCCTCATGGTCATGATGGGATCCAACTCATCGGCCCTGTTCATCGGAGCCATCATGGTTTTGATGGTGCTGGTGGGCGGCATCGACTGGCGCGACATCGGCATTGTGGTGCTGGTGGGCATCGTGGGCATCGGCCTCATGTTCATGGCCTACAAAGCCGGCTGGCTTAAGGAAAGTCGCATTGAAACCGCCATCAGCCGCATCACGCAGGACGACGACGCAACCATGCGCCAGCTCATCTCCAGCAAACGCGAGTCGCTGGAATGGAAGCAGGCCCGCGCCAAGCTGGACCAGCCCGTGGGAGCACTCCTGGCCATCAAGGAAGGCGGTCTGCTGGGCAAGGGTATCGGCAACAGCACCCAGAAATATCAGGTGCCGGTGATCTTCGGCGACTATATGTTCAGCTTCATTGTGGAGGAGACGGGCCTCTGGGGCGCGTTCATCCTCATCATCCTCTATTTCAGCCTCCTGGCCCGGGGTACCCTGGTGGCCAAGATGTGCGACAACTATTACGACAAGATGATTGTGACCGGCCTCATCATCCTGGTCACGGGACAGGCGTTCATGCACATGGCCGTGAACGTACACCTGCCGCTCGTCCCCCAGACGGGACAGACGCTCCCGCTGGTGAGCCACGGAACCAATTCCTTCCTGGTGTTCAGCCTGGTCTTCGGCATCCTGCTGGCCATTTCCAAGGATGCCAAGGAGAATATGGCGCGCAAGGAGGCCGAGGCTGCACCCATCATCGAACACGACTGGACGCAAGATACTACTGCATAATGGATTACAAGGCAATCAGAGTCATCATCAGCGGCGGCGGCACGGGCGGACACATCTTCCCGGCCGTCTCCATCGCGAACAAGTTGAAGCAACTGAATCCCGACACCGAGATCCTCTTCGTGGGGGCCGAGGGAAAGATGGAGATGGAGAAGGTGCCGGCCGAAGGCTACCGCATCGTGGGCCTTCCCATCGTGGGGGTCCAGCGCAGGCTGAGCCTGAAGAACCTGATGAACAATGTCACGGTACCCTTCCGGATCGTGGGCAGCCTGTTGCACGCACGCCGCATCGTGAAGGACTTCAAGCCCGACGTGGTGATTGGCGTGGGCGGGTATGCCAGCGCTCCCCTGCTGTGGGCCGCAACCGGCATGAAGATTCCCGCCGTAATCCAGGAACAGAATGGTTTTGCCGGCGTTACCAACAAGATCCTGAGCAAGCGCGTGCAGTCCATCTGCGTGGCCTACGACGGAATGGAACGCTTCTTCCCCAAGGAAAAGATTGTCAAGTCCGGCAATCCCATCCGCGAAGCCGTGTCGCAGCCGGCCACCCCGGAAATGAAGGCCGAAGCTATCAAATTCTACGGACTGGATCCGGAGAAAAAGCACCTCTTCGTGGTGGGCGGAAGCCTGGGCAGTTCTACGCTGAACAACTCGATGAAACACTGGATCCAGGACGGCTGCCCCGACGGGGAGCAGGTAGAAGTAATCTGGCAGTGCGGCAAATATTATAAGAAAGGGGTGGACGAGTTCATGGCCTCCCATTCGGATATCCAGGGCATCGCGCCCTACGATTTCATCGCCCGCATGGACCTGGCCTATGCAGCGGCCGATGTAGTCATCTCCCGCAGCGGTGCCAGCTCGGTGAGCGAGCTCTGTGCGATGGGCAAGGCCGTCATCTTCGTGCCCTCGCCCAACGTGGCCGAAGACCACCAGACGCACAACGCCATGGCGCTGGTGCGCAAGGACGCCGCCATGCTGGTAAAGGACGACGAAGCCCGCGACGAGCTGCTGCCTACTGCCATCGGCCTGCTCAAGAACACCGAGCGTCGCCGCATCCTGGAGAAGAACGCCGAGGCCCTGGCCTTGCGGAATGCGGCGCAGGTTATTTGTGACGAAGTGTATAAACTGGTATGAAGAACGTATATTTTATAGGAATTGGAGGCATTGGGATGTCGGCGCTGGCCCGGTACTACAAGTTCAAGGGCTATAACGTGGCGGGCTATGACCGCACACCTTCCGAGCTCACGGCCAAGCTGGAGGAGGAAGGGATTGCCGTGCACTACGAGGACCGGCCCGACCTGGTTCCTGCCGACATGCAGGAAAGCCTCATCGTGTACACCCCGGCCATTCCCAAGGACCTGGGAGAACTGCAGAAAGTGATGAACGGCGGTTACAACGTGGTCAAACGCTCCCGCACCCTGGGCGAAATCACCCGTGGGCAGCGCTGCCTGGCCGTAGCCGGAACGCACGGGAAAACCACCACCAGTACCCTTACCGCGCATATTTTCACCGAAACGGGTGAAGGCTGCAGCGCCTTCCTGGGCGGCATTTCCCGCAATTACGGCACCAACCTGCTCGTTTCGCACAACAATACGGTAGTGGTAGAGGCCGACGAATTCGACCGCTCTTTCTTACAGCTGTATCCGGAGATTGCGGTGATTACCGCCGTGGATCCCGACCACCTGGACATCTACGGGGACTACGCCCACGTGGTGGAAGCCTTCAAGGCCTTCGCCAGCCAGGTGACGAGCACCGTCATTGCCAAGAAGGGTACGCCCATCGGCCCGGAAGATACCAAAGCCCGCGTACTCACCTACCATTATACCGATGCATCGGCCGATTTCTGCGCGCTAAACCCGCACCCCGATGCCTGCGGCTATTTCCACTACGACCTCCAGTATCCCGGCGGCATCCTGCGCGACGTCCGCGTGGGCGCACCCGGCTGGGTGAACGCCGAAAACAGTGTGGCCGCCGCCGCCATCGCCCTCACCTACGGGCTGGAGCCGGAGGCTGTGCGGAAGGCCATCGGCACGTTCGAGGGCGTCAAGCGCCGCCTGGAAGTGCACGTGAACAGCCCGAAACTTTCCTACATCGACGATTACGCGCATCATCCTGCAGAGTTGGCATCGGCCATCTCCTCCATGCGCGACATCTTCCCCGGACGCAAGCTCACGGCCATTTTCCAGCCGCACCTGTACACACGCACCCGGGACTTCGCGCCGGAATTCGCCGCCGCGCTGTCGCAGGTGGACAAACTGATCCTCCTGGACATTTACCCTGCCCGCGAGGAACCCATTCCGGGCGTCACCTCCGAGATGATCTTCAAGGACGTGACCGCGCCCGAGAAAGTGCTCCTGAAGAAGGAAGAGCTCATGGATTATCTGGCCGATGAACCGCTGGATGTGCTCATTACCTTCGGTGCCGGCAACATCGACCGCTTCATAGAACCCATAACCGAATTGCTTAAGAGCCGCCTATGAAACCCATTTTCCGCCGGGGCTTAGGGCTCCTTCTCTTCGCTGGCTGCATCGCCGTCTGGGTGGTTTCATCCAGTATGTCGGTGCGCGAGCGGCGGCAGCGTACCTGCCAGGGGAAGGGCAGCCTGGACGTGACCATTACCGACTCGCTGGAACGCCAGTTTGTGGGGAAGGCCGACGTAGCCAACTGGCTGGAAAAGGAATACCGGGCCTATGCCGGGCTTCCGCTGGACAGCGTGAACCTGGCCCACATCGAGGAACTGGTTTGCTCCCACTCGGTGGTGCGCGAATGCCAGGCCTGGCTCACCGACGACGGCATCCTGCACGTGAGCCTGAGCCAGCGGCAGCCGGTGGTGCGCTTCGACGACGGAACCAACGGCTATTATGCCGATGCTACCGGTTTCGTGTTCCCCCTGCAGTCCCGCGGGACGGTGGACGTGCCCGTGATTGACGGAAGCATCCCGATGAAGATTCCGCGCGGATTCAAGGGAACGCCGGCCGACGATAAGGAAAAAGCCTGGCTGGACCAGGTAATCTATATGGTGAATACGATGCGGGGCACGGTTTGGGAACAGAATATTGTGAAGATGACGGTGAGCCGCAAAGGGAACATCGTCCTGACGCCCCGGGAGGGCAAGGAGCAGTTCATCTTTGGCGAGCCCGTGCGGGTGCCGGAGAAACTGCGCCTGATGAAGGCCTATTATGAGAGCGTGGTTCCGGTGCAGCCGGACTATCGCAGCGTGGACCTCCGGTACCGGGGGCAACTGGTTTGCAGAAAATAAAAATACGATATGGAAGAGAAGTATATTGCGTCTATCGATCTGGGAAGTTCCAAGTTCGGACTGTGCGTCGCCCGCGTGAACGGGGACGACATCCAGATCGTGTACTACAAGGAGACTCCGTCGGACGGAATCCGCTACAGCATGATTACCAATCCGCTCAAGGCTTCCCAGAAGCTGAAGGAAGCCGTGCAGGAGGCCGAAAAGGAGCTCATGATCAAGATCCTGCAGGTGGTGGTGGGCATGCCCCGCAATGAGGTAGCCCAGGTAACGGCATCGGCCCGCATCGAGCGCAGCAATCCCGACGACTACATTACGGCCGAGGAAGTGAAGGCCCTCAAGTCCATGGCCCTGGAGACCTACCCCCTGCCCAACCCCGACAACCAGATTATGTACGGGGCCGTAGCGCAGTCCTTCTCCATTGACGACGAAATCCAGCTGGTGGAAAGCGAGGTGGTGGGCACCCTGTCCGGTTCCCTGGAAGGAAACTTCAAGGTGTTCATCGGCAACCGCAAGGCTACCACCGCCCTGGACAAGATCTTCAACAGCCTGAACATCGCCGTGGCCAAGAAATACTTCCTGCCGGAAGTAGTGGCCCAGACCGTCCTCACCGAAGAGGAACGGGTGGGCGGCGTGGCCCTGGTGGACGTAGGCGCCGGAGTTACCTCCGTGGCCATCTACTACGGCGGCATCATGCGCTACTTCGCATCCATTCCCTTCGGCGGAAAGGCAATCACCAACGATATCCGCACGGAATGCTCCATCTCCGAGGACCTGGCCGAAAAGATCAAGAAGCGCTTCGGCGCCTGCCAGCCCGGAAAGCTGGCTACCCTGAGCGAGAAAGTGCTGCAGATCCGGCTTACCGAGCCTTACAAGGAAGTGCCGGTGCGCTATATTTCCGAAATCGTAGACTGCCGCAGCCGCGAAATCGTGGAAGCCGTGCTGTACTACATCCAGGAAAGCGGCCTGCAGAACACCCTGCGCAACGGAATCGTGATTACCGGCGGCGGAGCCGAACTCACCAACTTCGTGAACCTGGTGAAGGAGATGTCGGGGTACGACGTCCGCAAGGGTTATCCCCGCTTCATGTTCAGCGCCGCAGTAGGCAGCGGAGTGTACTCTACCGCCGCGACCTCGGCCATCGGCATGGTGCTGGCCGCCAAGGCCGATAAACTCCCCGACTGCATCAGCGCCCCCATCCAGATTCCGGAGAAAGAGGAGGAAATGGTAGAAGTGGAAGTGACCGACGAAACGCCCGTCCCCGAAGACATGCTCTTTGCCCCGTCCGAGTTTGGGGAAGAGGTGAAGCGGGAGAAACCCCAGAAGACCAAGAAGGTGAAGGTACCCAAGACCGAAAAGACCGGTATCCTGAGCATTTTCTGGAAGAACGTGGAAAACACCGCCATCAAAATTTACGACAAAGCCAATCAAGAAGAGGAGACCAAATAAATGAACGCAGACATCAACATCATTCCCCGTGACTGGGAAAAAGATACTTCCATCATCAAGGTCATCGGCGTGGGTGGCGGCGGCTGCAATGCCGTGAACTATATGTACCGCCAGAATATCCAGGGCTGCAGTTTCATTGTTTGCAATACCGACGCACAGGCGCTCCATTCCAGTGAGGTCCCGGTCAAGATCCAGATGGGCCAGAACGGACTGGGCGCGGGTACCGACCCCACCGCCGGCCGCAACGCCGCCCTGGAAAGCCAGGACGAGATTGCCGCCAAGGTGCTGGACTGCGGAACCAAGATGCTCTTCATCACTGCCGGCATGGGCGGCGGTACCGGCACCGGCGCATCGCCCGTCATTGCCAAGATGGCCAAGGACCGCGGCATCCTCACGGTGGCCGTTGTCACCATTCCCTTCAAGAACGAGGGCAACGAGAGCCAGTCCAAGGCCGTGGACGGTATCCACGAGCTGGAAAAGAACGTGGATGCCCTCCTCATCATCAACAACGAGAAACTGTACCAGTTCTTCGGAGATACCCTCATCCAGGAAGCCTTCCCCAAGGCCGATGAAGTGCTGGCCACCGCTGTGCGCGGTATCATTGAGGTTATCAGCTGCCCCGGCTATATCAACGTGGACTTCCAGGATGTGTGCAAGATGATGCGCAATTCCGGCATGGCCCTGATGGGCAGCGGCGAAGGCACCGGCAACGACCGTCTGGAGTTGGCTGTAAAAGGCGCTTTCGAGAGTCCCCTCCTGAACGACTTCGATTTGAAGACCGCCAAGAACGTGCTGGTAAACATCACCACCGGCAACAACGAGCGCGGCGCCAAGATGAGCGACCTGGAGCGCATTGACGATATGATTTCGGAATACACCGGCGACGCCAACCACTTCAAGAAAGGCATCATCTGGGACAACGATCCCGAGTTCGGCGACAAAGTGCGCATCACCGCCATCGTCACGGGCTTCGAGATGGACCTGGGCGGCCTGGGCCTGAACAAGGACCTGGGCAACCTGGTCATCATCGACGAGAACTTCCAGTGGGAGCAGGCCGAACACGGCGGCGAGGTCACCATCCCCGTCGGCGCCGAGACCATCAAGATCGGCTACAACAACTCCGACAACGCCCGCACCTTCCACAGCTACACCGACAAACGCCCCATCCTGTGCACCGAGCCCGGCACCCCCAAGGCCGACTTGGAGAACACCCCCGCCATCCGGCGGGCGCATAGCGCCTAGGATAGCCGCTCGGAAATGTACTGCATGCGGCTGGCGAATTCTTCGCGGCCGATAAAGCTTAGGATAGCGGCAATGCCCAGACCCGACGCTGCACCGGTAAGGGCCAGGCGGAGGGTGTTCATGACCTTGCCCATGGGGTACTCGTGGCCTTTGATGTACTCTTCCAGTACACCCTCCAGCACGGTTGCTTCCATGGAACCCTTATAATCTTCGGTGAGATAGCGGCACACATCGGCACAGAGGGCGGCGTTTTCCGGAGTCCAGAACTTCTCTACATCCTTGGCCAGGAAAGGTGCGGTGAGGGTGTCGTCATACACCTTGGCGCGCGGATCCACAGGACGGTTCGGGTCTACCGGCTTGGTGGGCAGGGCGGCACCGGCCTTGACGCCGAAGGCTTCGAACTGCGAAGGAGCGATGAACAGGTAGGAAGCGATGTCCCACATATCGGCCACGAAGGTGGCGCGCTCCTTGACCAGTTCCACCACGCCTTCCACATACTCGCGTGTGAAGTTATTAATGCCGTGGCTTTCCAGTACGGGGATGAACAGGTCGGTGAGTTCGGCGGTGGTCTTCAGACGCAGATACTCCTTATTATACCATTTTGCCTTTTCGGGGTTGAACTTGGCACCGGCTTTCTGCACCTTGTCCAGGGAGAAGGCCTTCACCAGTTCGGGCAGGGTGAACATCTCGCGGTCGTCTCCCGGGTTCCAGCCCAGGAAGGCCAGCAGGTTCACGAAAGCCTCGGGGAAGTAACCGTCCTCGCGGTAGCCGTGGGACACTTCTCCCGTCTCGGGATTCTTCCAGGCCAGCGGGAACACGGGGAAGCCCAGTTTGTCGCCGTCGCGCTTGGAAAGTTTGCCGTTGCCGATGGGCTTGAGCAGCAGGGACAGGTGGGCGAAGCGGGGCATGGTGTCGGTCCAGCCGAAGGCCTCGTACAGCAGGTAGTGCAGAGGCAGGGACGGCAGCCATTCCTCGCCGCGGATCACCTCGGTGATTTCCATCAGGTGGTCGTCCACGATATTGGCCAGGTGGTAGGTAGGCAGTTCATCGGCCCGCTTCCACAGCACTTTGTCGTCCAGGGTGTCGGTGTTCACTTCCACGTGACCGCGGATAAGGTCGTCCATCTTCACGATGCGGTTCTCCGGCATCTTGAAACGTACGGTCCAGTCGGTAGTTTCGGCCAGCAGGCGCTTGATTTCGGCCTCCGGGAGGGTCAGGGAATTGCGCAGCTCCTTGCGGGAAGCGGCGTTGTACATGAAGGTTTGCCCGGCGGCTTCGGCGGCGGCACGACGTTCGTTCAGGTCCTCGGCGCTGTCAAAGGCGTAATAGGCCCAGCCGGCATTCACCAACTGCTCGGCATATTGCCGATAGATGGGCCGGCGCTGGCTCTGACGGTAGGGAGCGTGCGGGTGCTTCGGGGAAGCGACCTCCACTACCTTGCCGTTTTCGTCCACACCTTCGTCGGGAATGATGCCGCACCAGTTCAGGGCCTCGATGATATATTGCTCGGCTCCCGGTACAAAGCGGTGGGAGTCGGTATCTTCGATACGGATGATGAAGTCTCCGCCTTTCTGCTTGGCATACAGATAATTATACAATGCCGTACGGACACCGCCCATATGCAGCGGACCGGTAGGAGACGGGGCAAATCTTACACGTGTTCTTCTTTCCATATTCTCTAAAAAATGACCTGCAAATTTAGCGGATTCCGCGCACAATTCCAACGGACATAAATATGCCTGGCATATAAAACACTTTAGAGAAGAGCCAGCGCCTGTTCGAGAGACAAGGCTTCTTCTACACGGTAATCACCGCTGCGGGAACGGATGAGGCCGGAAAGGTGGGCGCCGGAGCCCAGGGCCTCGCCCAGATCGCGAGCGAAGGCACGGATATAGGTGCCTTTAGAACAGGCGATGCGAATCACAGCCTCCGGAAGGCCCATTCCGGAGGTATCTGCAACGTTAATTCTGCTGGATGCCGTTGATCCTGCGGAGGAGACTCTCTCCCCCGAATCGTCGCTTCGCGACCCCTCCCATGCGCCGGCGCTACGCGTCTGCTCCGGGCCCCTCCCTCTTACGCGGCCGAGGGTGGCCACGGATTCTGGGGAGAGAGTCTCCTCCGCAGAATGGAATCCCAGCAGTTCAAGCTCAGATATTACTATCTTATTACGTTGGAGCGTATCCAGGGCTGCTGCGTCCAGTTCGGCGGTGCGGCCGGAACGGTAGAGCTTACGGGCCAGTTCGTAGGCACGTACGCCGTCGACGCTTTTGGCGCTGAAGAGGGGTGCGACCTGCTCCTGCTCTCCCAGGAAGGCGGGCAGGGCGGCGGCAACGGCATCGGCCGTAATGTGTTCAAAAGGGAAAGTGCGGTCCACGTCCTTCTCCAAATCGTAGGAAGGGGTGGTGGCGCCGAAGCGGATGCGGGCGATGTACTCCTTGTCGTGGTCCTGGAGCTGTTGGGCACGTTTACAGGCGTTGCCGATGCAAACCAAAAGGACGCCGGTGGCCAGAGGATCCAACGTCCCTGCGTGTCCCACCTTCAGGTTCTTTTTGGCGAAGTGCCGGATGGCGGCGTACTTGAGCTTGCGGATTACGTCGGCCGATGTCCAACGATACGGCTTGTCTACCGCAAGGACAATGCCTTCCGGGTAATCGGCGATGTCGTGGGTGAATGCCATTAGCGGCAGGGAATTTTGTCGATGCGCTTCTGGTGACGGCCTCCCTCGAAAGGAGTATCCAGCCATTCACGGACGATGGCGGCGGCCAGACGGTAGCTGATGAAGCGGGCCGGGAGAACCAGTACGTTGGCGTTGTTGTGCTGGGCAACCAGATGGCCGATGGCAGTACCCCAGGCCAGGCCGGCGCGAATGCCCTGGTGCTTGTTCAGGGTCATGGCCATCCCATTGCCGGTACCGCAGAGGGCGATGCCCAGGTCTACCTCCTTGCTCTCGACGGCATTGGCCAGAGCGTGGGCAAAGTCCGGGTAGTCTACGCTGTCCGTAGTGTCGGTTCCGAAATTCACAACCTCGATGCCGCGCTTCTGCAGCATCTTCACCAGTTTAAACTTGTACTCCACGCCTGCGTGGTCATTGCAAATGCCGATTTTCATAATAGAATTCAGGTATTAAAAATACAAATATAAGTAAATTGTCATTCCTTCGCAAGGCCTTTGTCAAAGTTAGTAAAAACAATTTAACAGCCGTATTTTCGGGCAAAAAAACGTTTGCGGTTTCACCCTTTTTAATATATATTTGTGTTGCAAAAACGAAATAACAACGTTCCAATTCTTAAAAAATGAGCCTTAGAACCCTTTTCCTTGTGTCCTCGGCTGCACTCGCCCTGGCGGCAGCCTGCACCACCACCCAAGAAGAAACTAACAAGACTGTCCCCGTCTACATTTGGCAACGTGTGAGCGAAGACGCCAACCTGGATACCCTGCAAACGCAGTTCCGGGAGTGGAGAAGCCATGGCGTTACCGGCGTGTGCATAGACGCAAGGGACCTGGACCAGATCCGGGGCATTTCGGCCCGGGCTCATGCCGAAGGTCTGGAGTACCACGCCTGGGTTCCTTCCATGCTGCGCAGCGGCCTGCCGCACGAATGGTATGCCGTGAACCGGCTGGGAGAAAGCGCGGATGAAAAGCCGTCCTATGTTGACAACTACCGTTTCCTGGATCCCGCAAACCCGGAAGTCCAGGCCTATCTGCTGGAGCAATATACCACTGTGGCAAACATCCCGGACGTAGACTACGTGCGCCTGGACTTCATCCGCTACCCGGACGTGATCCTGGCCAACGCCCTTAGCGCGGTCTACGGGCTGGAGAATATTAATGGAGAATATGCGCCGGCCGATTACTGCTACTGCGACCGATGCGTGAATACCTTCAAGGAACAGACCGGCATAGACATCCGTGCGGTGGAAGATCCCTCCCAGGTTCCCGCGTGGGCCCAGTTCCGCTGCGACCAGCTCACCTTCTTCGTGGACAAGGTGACCAGCGCCGTCCACAAGTTAGGCAAGAAAGTGAGCGTGGACGTGTTCCCCGGCCCCGTTTCCTATGCCGAGCACATGGTGCGTCAGCAGTGGAACCAATGGATGGCCGACATGTTCTTCCCCATGAACTATCCCAACTACTACAAGCAGGGACCCGAATGGCTGAACGACGTGGTGGCCGAAGAAGTGCAGTCGGCCGGCGGCGCACCCGTAATAAGCAGCCTGCGCGTACACCGCAACTGGCGCAACGTGAACCCGGACGCCAATCTGTCCAGCCGGGGCCTGATGCCCTCGGAACTGGGGATGGCCATTCACAATTCCCTGACCAACGGCGCCACCGGCATCTGCCTGTTCAACGGCAACCGCATGGATGATGCCTTCTGGGAGTCCCTGGAGGAAGCCCTTAAGGCCAATTCTTAAAGATTATTTTGCGAATCAAAATTATTTCCGTAAATTTGCGGGCTAAAATTTTTAACAATTTAAACTCATTGCATCATGGCAGAATATTTACAGCCTGAGAAAAAGCAAGAGATTTTCGCGAAGTACGGAAAGTCCAATAAGGACACCGGCTCTCCTGAGAGTCAGGTTGCTTTATTTTCCTACCGTATCGCTCACCTCAC
>Ga0310696_10008827_pt1 | contig 11715 bp, 11 predicted proteins | sample AusTroGonzalo_MG_4_FD_203885 | JGI IMG/M metagenome (GOLD analysis project Ga0310696, IMG submission 203885) | Bovine rumen microbial communities from tropical cattle in Woodstock, Queensland, Australia - Gonzalo_02 (v2) (version 2) | ecosystem: Host-associated > Mammals > Digestive system >...
TAAGGAGCGTGTCGCCGTCACAGTCGACATACATGTTCCGGACGGTGAGCCAGTGACCGCTGGTCTCGCCTTTGGTCCACAGGGTCTGCCGGCTCCGGGAAAAGAAGGTGACGCGGCCCTCCGCCATGGTCTTTTCGAAAGCTGCCCGGTCCATATATCCGAGCATCAGCACCTTCAGGTTCGTGGCATCCTGGATGACGACGGGCAGGAGCCCGTCTCCGGTCTTACTCAGGTTGAAATCGTCAAATGTCATAAGTATCAGTCATTTAGAGTCTTACATGAATGCCCATCCCGGACAGCTGCCGCTTCACCTCAGAAACGGTATACTGCCCGTAATGGAAGATACTGGCCGCCAGGGCGGCATCGGCCTTGCCTTCCGTCAGGACCCGGGCGATATCTTCGACGCTTCCCGCTCCGCCGGAAGCGATGACCGGGATGCCCAGGCTGTCGGACAGGGCCGCATACACCGGGCAGGGATAACCTGAACGGGTGCCGTCGTGGTCCATCGACGTGAACAGGATCTCTCCGGCGCCCCACTCCTCCGCCTCGTGCGCCCAGGCGAACAGTTCCTTGTCCGTGGGGCGGCTGCCCCCGTGTGTCGTGGCCCGCCAAAGACCGTCTGGAAAGGACCTGGCGTCGATGGCCACGACGACGAACTGGCGGCCATACTTGCCGGCAATCTCGCCGATCAGCGCGGGACGGGCGATGGCGGCGCTGTTGAGCGTGATCTTGTCAGCACCGGCATCGAGCAGGCGCGAGGCATCGTCCAGACTGCTGATACCGCCTCCCACCGTAAAGGGGATGTTGACCGTCGCGGCGACGCGGGCGACCAGTCCGGCAAAGGTGCGGCGCTGCTCAAGCGTAGCGCTGATGTCGAGGTAGACCAGTTCGTCGGCCCCTTCCTCCGCGTAGCGTCGGCCCAGGGCAACAGCGTCGCCCACATCCTGCAGGCCCTTGAAATGAATACCCTTGACAACCCGGCCGTCCTTTACGTCGAGGCAGGGAATGATTCGTTTTGCAAGCATTTTTCCAAATCTTTGAGGTTGATACGCTGCTCATAAAGGGCTTTGCCCACGATGATGCCCGCCAGGCCGTATTCATCCGCCCGGCGGATATCATCGAGGCAGGATACGCCGCCACTGACAATGAGCTGCAAGCCAGGGAAGCGTTCTTTCAGCCCCGTGTACAGGCCGAAGGAAGGCCCCTGGAGCATGCCGTCGCGGGAAATGTCCGTAACGATGGACCGCTCCAACCCAGCAGGTAGGAAACGGGCGACCAGTTCAGGCAAGTCCAGGCCGCTGTCTTCCAGCCAGCCGTTCACGGCGACCCTGCCGTCCCGGACATCTGCACCCAGGATAATGCGCTTGTCAAAAGCCTGCAGCCAAGCGAGCATACGCTCGGGATTCCGGGCCGCGATACTGCCGATGATGGCCTGGTCGGCACCCGCACTCCAAACGGCGGCCAGCGCAGCGTCATCCTTGATCCCCCCACCCCATTCGAGCGTCAGGAGCCCGAGGGAGGCAATGGTTTCCAGGGTCCGGAGATTCTTCGGGGCAGAGGCCCGGGCGCCTTCCAGGTCCACAAGGTGGAGGCGGCGGAACCCACAGTCCGCATAAATCCGGGCCCATTCAGCCGGATCGCCCCCGTAGTCTTTCTGCGTGGCGTAATCCCCTTGGGTCAGACGCGTACATTTGCCACCGATGATGTCGATGGCGGGGATGATCTCGATCATAGTTCCAGGAAATTTTGAAGGATCCTTTCTCCCACGGACCCGCTCTTTTCCGGATGGAACTGCGTACCGTAGAAGTTTTCATAGTGCAGCGATGCGCTGAACAACACCTCTCCGTAGCAACAGGTTGCCACGGTATCCGGGCCCAGGCCTGCATAATAGGAATGGACGAAATACATGTAGGAATGCGGCTCCAGGCCCCGGAGCAGTTTTCCCTCCCAGTTTCCCAACTCATTCCAGCCCATGTGCGGCACCTTGCAGGCCGGACTGGGATCAAAACGGCGTACGTGTGCATCGAAAATGCCCACGCATGCCTTTCCCGGCGACTCTTCGCTGTCCCGGCAGAGAACCTGCATCCCCACGCAGATGCCCAGTACGGGCTGGCGGAGCGAGCGGATGACAGCGGGAAGGCCCCGTTGCACCAATTTGTCCATCGCCTCTCCGGCATGTCCGACACCCGGCAGGATGACGCGGTCGGCCCGGCGGATGACCGCCGGATCGGCCGTCACGAGGCATTCCGCCCCCAGACGGCCCAGGGCGTTCTCCAGCGAACGGAGGTTGCCCATTTCATAGTCGATGACGGCAATCATAGCGATCCTTTCGAAGAAGGCAATGCGCCGTCGAAAACATTGCGCCGGACGGCTTGGCGCAGCGCCCGGGCAAAGGCCTTGAACACGGCCTCCGCCAGGTGATGGTTGTTCTCCCCCTCCGCCTCGATGCGGAGGTTGCAGCGCGCTTCGGAGCACAGGGAGCGGAAGAAATGGGGAAACATCTCGGTCGGGGTGTCGCCGACGTACTCCCGGGTGAACCGGACCTTCCAGACCAAGTCGGGACGGCCCCCGAAATCCAGGAGCACCAGCGCTTTGCTCTCATCCATCGGAAGGACGAAACCATAGCGCTCCAGTCCCCGCTTGTCACCCAGGGCCTTCCCAATGGCAGCACCCAGGACCAGGCCTACATCTTCCATCGTATGATGTTCATCGACATCCAGGTCCCCCTGGCAGGAGAGGGCCAGGCTCACGCCGCCGTGATGCGGAATCTGCCCGAGCATATGGTCGAAGAAGCGCAGGCCCGTATCAATGCCTCCGGGCCCCTTCCCATCGAGATCGAGTGTCAGCGTGATATCCGTTTCACGGGTCTTGCGGGACAGGGTCACTTGCCGGGAACTGCACCGGACCGTCTCGGCGATCTCCGGCCAGGACATCGGCCCCACCCGGAGCACCCGGGCTCCCAGGTTTTCCGCCAGTTGTCCATCGCTGTCCCGGTCGCCGATCACATAGCACTGTGCCAGGTCGTAGCCTCCGCCCAGATAAGCGCCCAGCATGCCCGTCCCGGGTTTCCGGGTGGGAGCGTTGTCTTCCGGGAACGAGCGGTCGATCAGGATATCGTCGAAAACGACGCCTTCGCCTTCCAGGGTCTGGAGCATCAAGTTTTGGCAGGGCCAGAAGGTCTCTTCCGGGAACGAGGGCGTACCGAGGCCGTCCTGGTTCGAGACCAGGACAAGTTCGTAGCCCAGTCCGGAGAGGGACTTCAGACTGGAGATGGCGCCCGGGACGAAGGCGAATTTCTCCAGGGAGTCGATCTGTTCGTCGGCAGGCTCCACGAGGATCGTACCGTCGCGGTCGATGAAGAGGGCTTTTTTCATAGGTTTCATATCGGATAGTTTTCAAGCGCGTTCAAGAGAGCATCGTTTTCCGTCGGCAGGCCGACCGTCATCCTGAGGCACGATTCACAACCGGGCACATGCGAGCGGTTCCGGACGATGATGCCCCGGTCGAGCAACCAGGCATACAGTGCATCGGCATCGTCCACCCGCACCAGGAGAAAGTTGGCGTCGCTCGGGAACACCTGCCGGACAAAAGGGAAGGCCGGCAGGGCGGCTGCCAGCCGCTCCCGTTCCCGGACCAGGATACTGACCTCTTCGTCGATGCGGTGGTCGAGCAGCAGGAGGGCCTGCTCCATGGCCGCCCGACTGAGGTTGTAGGGATATTTGACCCGCGACATCAGACGGATGATCTCGGTACTGGCGATGGCCATCCCGATGCGGAGTCCGGCCATCGCACGGGCCTTGGAGAGTGTTTGCAAAACGACAAGGTTCTCCCGGACGAGGGCCTCGGGGACCAGGCTCCCCTGCCCTGAGAAATCGGCATAGGCCTCGTCGACGACCACCACGCCGCGGAAGCGGTCGCAGATCTCCAGCAACTGCGCCCGCGGAAAGGCGTTGCCCGAAGGATTGTTCGGCGAGCAAAGGAAGACCAGCTTGGTCTGCGCGTTGCAGGCCCCCAGCAGCTTCTCCGTATCGAGGGAGAAATCGGCTTCCAGCCGGACGGGATGGACGGCTACGTCGTTTGTGGCCGCGGCGACGCCATACATCCCGTAACTGGGGGCGATGATCACGGCATTGTCCTGCCCGGGCACACAAAAAATCCGGAACACCAGGTCGATGGCCTCGTCACTGCCGTTCCCGAGAAAAAGGTTCTCCGTCGGAATGCCTTTCAGTCCGCCGATCCGGGCTTTCAATGCGGCCTGATGCGGATCGGGATAGCGGTTGTAACCGCTGCCGTAAGGACTCTCGTTGGCATCCAGGAAGACGCCGATCGGACCGTCATATTCATCCCGCGCGGTCGAGTACGGGGCCAGTGCCGCGATGTTGGGCCTGACAAGGGGGGTGATGCTGCTCATTCTCTTTCCATTCTGAGGGTGACGGCCCGCGCGTGTGCTTCCAGGCCTTCCGCACGTGCCATGTGGACGATGGCCTGTGACAGCGCGGCCAGGCCTTTGCGGGAGAGTTCCTGCAAGGTCATCTTCCGCATAAAACTGTCGAGGTTGACTCCGCTGCAGGAGCGTGCCCAGCCGCTGGTCGGCAGCGTATGGTTCGTCCCCGAAGCATAGTCGCCCGCACTTTCCGGGCTCCAGGGGCCGATGAACACACTGCCGGCAGCTGAAATGCGATCTGCAAGCTCGCCGGCCCGTTCCATGGCGATGATCAGATGTTCCGGGGCATAGGCTTCGGCGAACTCCACGGCACTGTCGCGGTCGGGCAGCACGACGGCAAAACTGTGCGCAAGCGCTCCCTCCACCTGGGTCTGGCGCGGGAGCGTCTGCCGCTGCCGCTCCACTTCCTGCAGCACGGCGACGGCATCGTCTTTCCGGGTACAAACCAGTACGGCGGTGCTGTCGGCGCCATGCTCGGCCTGCGAGAGCAGGTCGGCAGCCACGAACGCGGCAGGCGTACCCGCATCGGCCAGCACCATCACTTCCGACGGACCGGCCGGCATGTCGATAGCCGTGTTTCGCCCGCTGACCAGCTGCTTGGCGAGCGTGACATAGGGATTGCCCGGGCCGAAGATCTTGTCGACCCGGGGGATGGTTTCCGTGCCGAAAGCCATCGCTGCCACTGCCTGGGCGCCGCCGATGCGGAAGATCCGCGTCACGCCGCACTCCCGGGCCGCCAGCAGGACTTCCGGCGCTACCGCGCCCGATTTTCCGCAGGGAGTGCAGAGGATGCGCTCCCCACAGCCCGCCAGAGCGGCAGGGACGGCCAGCATCAGCACGGTCGAGAAGAGCGGGGCACTGCCGCCGGGAATGTAGAGGCCCACACGGCGGATGGGTACCGGACGCTGGATGCAGAGCACGCCGGGAGCCGTCTCCACCCGTATCTCCCGGGGCAGTTGGGCCTGGTGAAACGCTTCGATATGGGCTTTGGCCACACGGATGGCCTCCCGCACCTCGACGGCAACCTGTCCGCAGGCCACATCGATCTCGGCCTCCGTCACTTCCAGCGGGGCGGACACCCCGTCGATGTCGCGCATCAAACGCTCCAGCGCAGCGTCGCCTTCCGCCTCCACGGCATCCAGAATGGCCTGGACGCGCGGGCAGATACCTTCATAATCAACGCCCTGTCGCCGGGCCAGGTCCTTCCAGGACGACCGCGGCGGATTTTCGATTATTCTCATAGTATGATTTTGTCTACATCCATCACCAGGATTCCTTCCGCCCCGATGGCCTTGAGCTGGCGGACCTTGGTCCAAAGGTCGGCAGCGTCGATCACCGAGTGCAGCGAGCACCAGCCCGGCGAGGCCAGGGGCATCACCGTGGGGCTGCGCATGGCCGGCAGGATGCGGATGGCCTCGTCGAGCGACGACTGGGGCAGGTTCATCAACAGGTATTTCTTGCCACGGCTGACGGTTTCCGACTCGATCCGGAACAGCAGGTCGTCGATCAGCGCCTGCTCCTCCGCATCCAGGTCGCGCCGGGCAATCAACACGGCTTCCGATTCAAAGACAGTCTCCACTTCCCGCAAGCCATTGGCGATCAGAGTGCTTCCCGAAGAAACGATGTCGAAAATCGCATCGGCGATCCCAACGGCCGGCGCAATCTCCACAGAGCCGGTGATAACTTCGATTTTTGCATCGATCCCTTTCTCATCCAAGTACTTGCGCAGGATATTCGGATAAGAGGTGGCGATGCGTTTGCCGGAGAACCAGCCGAGTTCGTCGCAGGACTCCCCTTTCGGCACGGCCAGGCTCAGCCGGCAGGTGCCGAAACCGAGACGGCACAGGATGGTGACATCGGCCCCTTTCTCTTCAATCTCGTTGAGACCCACAATGCCCAGGGTGGCCGAACCGCCCGACACGACGCGGGGAATATCGTCGTCACGGAGATATAGGGCTTCTATGGGAAAAGTCTGCGACTTGGACAGCAGTTTCCGTTTGGGGGCATCCACTTCGATGCCGATGTCCTGCAGCAGGGAGAGGCTTTCTTCGTTGAGCCGTCCCTTGGACTGGATGGCGATTCTGATCATTTCTGTTGGTTCATGCAAAAAAAAAGACCTGCCTTCAGGGAGGGCAGGTCTTCATCAATTCCTAATAAAGTATCTGTATGTACCGTACAACAAGGATCCGCCCTATCTTTCCAAGACAAGGTGATGATGGTGCTTGTTGTTGAACGTTCTGCTCATACGGAGGCAAAGGTAGTGATAATACCTGTAAATGCAAGAAAATTTGCCCAAAAGGCTAAAAAGTCCACTATCTCTGCGTAAACACCGCAAGGACGGCCAGCAGGGCGCTGACGTCGTCGGGCTGGGCGTCGGGGACCGGCTTGGTGTTCTTCTGCTCGTAGTAGCGCTTCAGGAAGTGGGCGTTGCCCGACCAGATGGTATGGATGTAGCCTTGGAAGCGGGCCGCGACTTCGGGCGTGGACTGGGCCCGGAAGCGGAACTGGTCGTCGATCTGCTGCAGGCAGACCGCGGGATTCCGGTAGCCGCACGAAGCGACCGGAAAGCCCTTGAGCGCAAAATAGACAGGGGTCAGGTCGGCCCGCTCATAGTGCCAGTCGCAGATGAACACGTCCTGGGGGATACGGTCGATGGCCGGCCAGGTGTCGTTGAAACTGGCTTCCCACTCGCCGATGCCGGTGGTGCGACCGTCGATGAGCCGGTCGCCCCAGATCATCAGCTGGCGGCCCTTTTCGGCCAGATGGTCGTGGATCCGGGTCACTTCGCCCGCGAAGAGGTCGGCCTTGTCCTTGTCGTGGCAACGGGGACATTCCGCCTCGCCCAGGTAGAATACTTCGTCCATGCCGGCGTGGAACGCATCGGCCTCGAACGCGTCGCAGACCTCATCGACCACGGCAAACACGACATCATGGACCTCAGGGTGCAGCGGGCAGTAGCTCTTGCAGTAGAGCCGGTCGGGGTTGGGCCATTCGGTATAGTTTTCCGTCTTGACGGAAGGGTTCTCGTCGAACTGGGGGTATTCGCGCAGGAGCGCGTGGGTCTGCTTGGCCCAGGACTGATGGCCCAGCAGGTTGATCTGCGGCACCAGGCGGATGCCGTGCTGGCGGCAGAGCGCCACGATGCGCTTCACGTCGTCCCGGGTCAGGGGATTCGGGTCGCGGAGCTCGGGATGCGTCTCATAGGCATAGTTCCAGTCTACCCGGAGAATCAGCAGGTTGAAATGTGCCGGGACGAGTTCTTCCTCGATGAAGGTCAGGAAAGGGTCGAGGCCGTCCGGCTTGGGCGCCTCGATGGCCAGGCCCCGTACCGGCAGCGGCTCCCCTACCTCTTCCTTTCCGGCTTGACGACAGGAGGGAAAGAGCAGGAGCAGCGAGAAGGCCAGCAAGGCCAGCGGGAGTTTTTTCATGGTCAGAACAGCTTTGATGGGTAAAGATAAATATTTTCGTCCGAAAATGATTATCTTGCCGAAAATTCGCGTATGAAGCACCTTTCCTCTGTCTTTGGGAGCATCCTGCTGCTGGCGGTGGCCGGCGGATTGCTCGCCGGCTGCGGAACGCCGGAACAAAACTATGTCAGCAAAGCCGTGAAACTCATGAACAAGCACGGCCTCTTCGCCGAAGGGCCGGCCTGGGAGGCCGCCCGCGCTGACGCGTTGGCTGCCAATCCCGCAACCATGGACGAAGCGTACGATGTCTGCCGCCAGGCCCTGAAAGTGGCCGGCGGGAAGCATTCGTTCATCTCCACGGTGGAACGGCAACAGGCCTTGGCGGCCGAAGACAAAGTAACGGCGCCGTCCGTAACGGTGCTCGACGACGGCATCGTCCGGATCACGCTGCCGGAATTCGGCGGGCAGAACCAGGAAGACAATCAGCGTTATGCCCGGACCGTGCTCGACGCCCTGCCCGATGCCGTAGACATCAAGGGCGTCATCATCGACCTGCGGGGCAATACAGGCGGCAACATGTACCCGATGATCGCAGCCGTCCACCGCTTCCTGCCCGACGATACGCTCCTGCGCTTCAAGAGCCGCCAATTCTCGACGCCCGTCACGAAGATCTTTATCCTGAAGAGCGTCGGACTCCGGGAGCAGATGTTGATCCTCTGCCCCGTCGCCCTGCTGACCGATGGCCAGACCGCCAGTTCCGCCGAGGCAACGCTGCTTTGCTTCAGGGGCCTGGCGAGTGCCCGTACTTTCGGCGCGCCCACGGCGGGATATGCCTCCGCCAATATGCCCTACCCGATGCCCGATGGTTCCCAGCTTGTCCTGACGACCAGCTGCGATATGGCCCGCACGGGCGAAATCTTCTGCGACGATCCCATCGAACCCGATGTCCTGACGGACCAGCCGCTGGAAGAAGCACTCGCCTGGATCCGCAGCATGTAGCGGCTATTCTTCCATGAAGAGTTCGCCTTTCAGGATTTCGATGCTCTTTTTGGCGAATTCATAGCCGCGGGAGCCGGGACGGGCGACCTTGAGGTATTTCTCGTAGTATTCGATGGCCGGCTTGTATTGTTTCTGGACCTCGTAGCAGTAGGCGATGGAGGAGAGGGCCTGGATGAAAGAAGGATTATACCGGTAGGCTTCCTTGTAGTGGACGATGGCCTTGTCAAATTGGCCGGACTTGTACTCGCCCACGGCGTATTGCTGATGGATGCGCGAAACCAGGGAGGAATCGGGCTGGATCATGGAAGTTGTCTTGTCGAGCCAGGGACGGACCTCTTCGTCGAACGGTCTGACGGCCTCTGTCTTGACGGCGGCGATGGTCCACGCCAGGTTCGCATCGCTCGAATCGATGGCCCAGGCCTTCAGTAATTCCCGCTCAGCCGCGTATATCACATTCGTATGCCAGAGACTCTGGCCGAGATAGTAGTGGAGCGGATAATTGTCGGCGCCCAGGTCTTCCAGATGCTGGAAGACGACATACGAAGAATCGTATTCGCTCTTCAGGTAGAAGGCCAGTCCCCGGATGGGCAGAATCGTGAAGTTGTCCGGATCGAGGGCCAGATAGTCGCCGGTCAGCGACAGGACGTCATCGTACTGCTTGTCGGCCAGCAGGATGTTCGCCGCCTTGCTCACCACGGTTTCATTCTGCGGCTGGAGCGATAGTGCGCGCCGATAATAGACCAGGGCGGAGTCGCTCCGCATGGCCAGGTTGAAGGCATCGCCCGTGAGTGCGGCTATGGCCGGGATGGAATCCTGTGCCAGAATCCTCTGCCCAAAGGACGCACTGGCAGGATAGTCTTTCATCCGGAAGGCAATCTGCATCTGCTTGATCCGGTAGAGCAGGTTGTCCGGCGCCCGCAAGGAGAGCAGCTGATAGGTACCGGCGGCCGATGCGTACTCCCCGGCGATGAAATGGCAGTCGGCGAGCTCGGCGAGCACTTCCTCATCGAAAGCCTCCGGCGTCACAAATTCTGACAGGTGCTCAATGGCCGCATCGGTCTTGAAGATGCTCTTCAGGTAGCGCGCTTCAGCAAGCGCCTCCCGGCGTGCGGCGAGCGAATCCGCCGCCGGCTGTGCCGCCGCCGCAACGCCCAGCGTCGCGGCAGAGAGCACAAGCAGCAGACAGCGAATCTGTTTCATTTGGTTAACTGAAAGACAACCGGAAAATTGTAGACCACGCGGGTCGGCTCGCCCCTGACAGTGCCGGGTGTCCAATTCGGTGACTCGGAGACAATTCTCACCGCTTCATCGTCGAGCAGCGGATGAACGCCGCGGAGCACTTTCACACCCGTGACGCTGCCGTCTTTCTCGACGGTAAACTGGAGCGTGACGCGGCCCTGAAGGCCCTTTTGCTTTGCCTCGGGCGGATAATGGAGGCGCTGGTTCACCCAGAAGGAGAATTGATTCGCGTCCCCACCTTCGAATTTGGGCTTGGTCTCGACCAGGACGAAGGGGATGGCTTCGCTCTCGTCTGCCGGCTCCGCCTGGGTTTCCGGTTCGGCCGCCTGGGTTTCTACAGTGGGCTTTCCTTGTTCGCTGACTGTCGGTTCCGTCAGTTCTTCAGTTTCATTGGAAGTACATTCTGCCAGCAGCAGCGTGGTGGCGGCCAGCAGCGGGATGAGCAGCACCAGGAAGAGTTTCTTCCAGGCTGCCTTTGAGGTGGTTTGCATCATCGTAATACGGTTTTTGAGTTGGGCGTGATTGAAGCCGTTGGCCAGGAGGAAACGCTTTTCCCCCACGGCTTTTTTCACGAGTAATAATTGGTATTGCGTTGCATCGATGCCTTGGTTGAGGACGAAGTCGTCGGCTTCGTATTCGTGGAGCAGCTTGAGCTCGGTCCGGCAGATCCACACCAGCGGATTGAACCACTGGAGGACGGTCAGGAGCGAAGAAAGCAGCAGGTCCACGGAGTGGCCGCAGCGGACATGTGCCCGTTCGTGGGTCAGGATGGCGGGATAGCGTGCAAAGTCGCCACGCCAGACGACGATGTGCCGCATCCAGCTGTAGGAGGGCGTTTCCTGATCTGCCAGATGGAGGATATAATCTTCGTGCTTTTCGCCGGGGTTTCGGCGGAGCATCCGGAACATGCTGCCGTAGGAATGGACATAGAAGGCGCATGTCGCCAGCGCACCGGCGGCATAGAGAGCCAACAGGAGAATCTGCCACAGGGGCATGTCCGGAACGGCTGCTTCACTTGTTTCGACGAGCGGGGTTTCGACGTTGTACGCAACGACAAAGACCGGCTCGATCCATTGGGAATAAAGGGTCGGAGACGGGAGCCGTACCGGAATCAGCGGCAGTAGCAGGCACAACATGCTGCCGGCCAGCAGCACGATCCGGTTGAAGCGGAACCATCCGCTGCGGCGCATCACCAGCAGGAAGAAAGCGTCGAATACGGCCAGCAGCAGGGTGCTCTTCAACAAATATAAGAGAAAGGTATTCATTTTCGCTGCTGGTTTTCGATTTGGGCGATCAGCGCCTTGAGTTCTTCAAGATCCATCTTGTCTTCCTCTACGAATCGGGAGACCACGCTCGCATAAGAATTGGCGTAGAACTTCTCGACCGTGTCGGAAATCACCTGGTCGGCAAAGCCGCGCTCATCCACCAGGGCGTAGTAGCGATAGGCATTGGCGAACTTCTCGCGGCCGACATACCCTTTCTCCTCCAGGAATCCGACCTGGGTGGCGACGGTGTTGTAGTGCGGTTTCGGATCCGGATAATGCTTGAGCAGGTCCTGGATGAACATCGGCCCATAGGCCCAGAACATCCGCAGGATCTCGTCTTCTTTGGCAGTCAGTTTCTCCA
>Ga0310696_10008831_pt1 | contig 11714 bp, 8 predicted proteins | sample AusTroGonzalo_MG_4_FD_203885 | JGI IMG/M metagenome (GOLD analysis project Ga0310696, IMG submission 203885) | Bovine rumen microbial communities from tropical cattle in Woodstock, Queensland, Australia - Gonzalo_02 (v2) (version 2) | ecosystem: Host-associated > Mammals > Digestive system >...
ACAGCTCGATATAGATTTCAATAAGATCATAATAGTGGATATATAACTAAAAGCTGCCGCTTATTTGCGGCAGCTTTTGCTGTATCATAATGCTATTCTGTTTTGATAAATGTTGCTTCAATCAGTTGAAGATGTGTCCTTGATCTTATCGTAGCTTTCCTTATCGACTAACACGATAGCGGTGCGTGCAGGGATCATAGTCTCCGGATTAAAGACATCTATTGCATCTGTCGATGCTTTCTCACCGTCCGCCAGGATATACCAGCTGTCCGGCAGATCAAACTGGGATTTGATCTGAACCTGACACGGCTGATCGCAGTTGTTGACGATCACCGCAAGCATTTTCCACTCGTCGTCTTGGTCGTTCTTTATAGTCAGTGAGATCGTCTGACCGTTATATACGATATAACTGTCATTTACGGCATTGGTCGTGTTATCGTGCAGGGGAGAGAACTCCTTGCGTATCTGGATCAGACCTTTATAGTAATCACACAGCGGCTTGTATCTTACGCTTCTAGTCCAGTTGATGGAGTTGATTGAATCGGGCGATTTGTATGAGTTGTGATCACCCTTCTTGGTTCTGGCAAACTCCTCGCCGGCCAGCATAAAGGATATGCCCAGCGACATGAACACTAATGTAGCCGCAAGCATATTCTGCTTTATGTACAGGTCTTCTGTGGTGTTGAAGTCGTCGCACCAGTTGGATTTGAGTATCTTATCCCACAGTGTGAGGTTATCGTGAGCTGAAGCGTATGTAACACACTGTGAAGGTTTGATGGCCCAGTTGCCGAAAGTAACGGATGAGGCGCCCATCATACCTGCGATAACGTTATAAGCGCTGTGACCGGCTCCCTGAATAAAGCCTTTGCTGTCGTCGTCTGAACCGCCCTTAATACCGTGGCGCATATCATCATTGAACATACCTATGCGGCAAGACAGCTTTTTGGCGTTAGCTTTGTTGCAGCAGTCCTCACCTGAGATACCGTTCTCACCATCATTGGCTGTCCACGGCTCGCCGTACATGATTATTCTCGGATCGATCTTGTCGAGTTCTTCGCGGATGATGTTCATGGTCTCGATATCGTGACACGCCATAAGATCGAATCTGAATCCGTCAATATGATATTCCTCTGTCCAGTAGCGCAGAGAATCTACCATAAATTTGCGGAACATGATCTTATCGCTGGCGGTCACGTTGCCGCAGCCGGATGAGTTCAGGAACCTGCCGTCCTGCATGCGGAAGTAGTATCCCGGCACGGTGGCTTCAAACGCCGACGCCGATGTAGAATACACATGGTTGTATACTACATCCATGATAACGCCGATACCCTCGTCGTGCAGAGCCTTGATCATCTCTTTGAACTCTCTTATGCGCACTTCGCCGTGATATGGATCGGTAGAGTATGAGCCCTCGGGAACATTGTAGTTGACAGGATCATAGCCCCAGTTATATTCAACTCCGGTTATCTCATTGACAGAACCAAAGTCAAAAACGGGATTGAGCTGTACATGAGTTATGCCCAGCTGCTTTAAGTAATTGACACAGGTGGGGTATATAGTGAATGGGATAACAGTGTCTTTCTCTGTGAAGGCGAGGAACTTGCCCCTGTGTTCTTTGGTGATTCCGGAGGTATCAGATGACGAAAAGTCACGTACATGTACTTCCCAGACGATAGCGTCATTCGGAGTGGGGAGCAGGACATGACTGTCGTTTTCCCATCCATTCGGGTCAGTAGAGCTCAGGTCTACTACCATCGAGCGCTGTGAATTGACGCCAACGGCCTTTGAGTATATGTCGTTTGTCTCATGAGTACCTGCAGATGTCTTTATGACATAGGTATAGTAAATCTTATCCAGATTACCGTCTACGGTCGTGGACCATACGCCTGTTGCGGCGTCGAAGAGCATCTGCTTGATGCCCAGTACCTGCGCGCCTGCCTCGTGGAAGGATCCGGTGGAATACAGCTTGAGCAGTACCTGTTCCGCTGAGGGAGCCCATACTTTAAAGGTGGTGTTTTCGGGAGTATATGTGAAACCCAGATCAGAGCCGTCGTAGGTATTATATAATTCTTTTTTGTTTGAATAATACGCAGTTGTAGCCATGTCTTATCTTCTTTCATAGGTTTGCGAGAATTCTGACAACGGACAGAGCTGAACAGTAAGTTGCCATTGTCGGTACCGTAAGTTCTGTCGCGACCTTATTCCGTAATATTCTATCATGTTATCTACTCTATTTCAACAAGAAAATCGTCTATTAATTAACAAATTACGCATTTCCATGTTTTTGATAAAAATTTTTACAGATTTTGGCGTTTTTATATAGAAATTCTCGTATCGTATCAAATATACCTGTTCTGCCATCTGTAATATATTATGCGGATGAATGGTTCTGTTGAATATTTATGATATGATTCAATAAGCGGAGCGCCGTATATTTACAAAACTTGGCATATGTGATATAATGATAAACTGGAAAAGAGGGATGTTTATGTGCGATAATCAGACAACAGCCGACAACAGAAACGAGATTTCAAGGTACAAGATGCGCGAACAGGCGTTTATCCTGTGTTTTGAGTCGCTATTCTCGGATACAGATATAGATGAGCTCGCTGATAATGCCGGCGACGCCAGAGATGAGTTCCTCAGCGACTATGCGCTTGAGTGTGCTAAAGGCGTGAGAGAGAACGCTGATAGTCTTGATGAACGTATCGGCAGATATCTTAAGCCCGGATGGCGTATCAGCCGTATTTCACGTGTGTCGCTGGCTATACTTCGACTGGCTGTATATGAGATGCTGTATCTCGATGATATCCCTGTCTCGGTGTCCATCAACGAGGCTGTAGAGCTGTCTAAGAAGTACACGGTACAGGATGATACATCCTTCATCAACGGAGTTTTAGGCTCTGTAGCTAAAGAATTATGAGCGTATATCTTGGCATTGATACCAGTAACTATACCACTTCGGCGTGTCTGTATGATGATGAAAGCGACAAAGTGATATCCAAGCGCAAGCTGCTGCCGGTTAAGCAGGGCGAATTGGGACTCAGACAGAGCGATGCTGTATTCCACCATGTTTGCCAGCTGCCGCAGCTTATAAAAGAGCTTTTTGCTGATTGCAGCGGAGATATCACCGCCATTGGAGTATCCATAGCTCCGCGCACAGCTGAGGGCTCGTACATGCCTTGCTTCACTGCAGGTACGGGAGCCGCAGAGATGCTCGCGGCTGCACTTAACGTTCCGATGTACACATTTTCTCATCAGCAGGGGCATATTGCCGCTGCACTGTACAGTATAGACAGGCTCGATCTTCTGCATGAACGTCACGTGGCTTTTCATGTCAGCGGAGGAACTACCGAGGCTTTGTTAGTCAATGACTACGACGATTTTCTGTCAACAAAACTGGTAGCCTCAACACTCGACTTGAATGCCGGTCAGCTGATCGATCGTGTCGGCGTAATGCTCGGGCTTGGATTCCCATGCGGAAAAGAACTCGAAAAGCTCGCTTTAATGTGCGATGAACCGATCAAAGCCAAAGCGACCTTAAAAGGTATGGACTGCTGCCTCAGCGGCGGTGAGAATATAGCGCGAAAGCTGATCGCAGACGGCAGGAGCGCTGAATACACTGCACGCTGCGCTATCGAGTTCATATATGCCGCGATAAAGGCTATGAGCGATAAGATACGCGATATCTACGGCGATCTTCCTTTCGTGTATGCAGGTGGCGTGATGTCCGATTCGATAATCCGTGACCGTCTCACCGCTGAGAGTGATTGCCTGTTCTCAAAGCCTGAGTTTTCATCAGATAATGCCGCCGGTATCGCGGTACTGGCTTCTGTAAAGGATAATACATGATTTCTTATACACCTAAAGTTTTCACAGTTTCACAGCTCAACTCGCGTATCGCAGGCATGATCGCCTCTGATGAGGAACTCCAGACAATATTCATCGAGGGAGAGCTGTCCAACCTGCGTTTCAACGCTCAGAGCGGTCATCTTTACTTTTCTTTAAAAGACTCGAAAAGCGTAATTAGAGCCGTTATGTTCTCATGGGCTCTTAAAAATATGAGATTCAAGCCCGAGGATGGCTTGAAGGTCATCATGCGCGCTCAGGTCACGGTATATGAGCCGATGGGTCAGTATCAGCTCAAGGTCGAGGATATGCAGCCCGACGGAGTAGGTGTGCTCGCTATGCAGTTCGAGCAGCTCAAAAAGAGACTGACTCAGGAAGGACTGTTCAGTGACGAACATAAAAAGCCTTTGCCGGAGTTTCCTCGCACAGTGGGCATTATAACTTCACCTACAGGCGCCGCGCTGAGAGATATCATGGATATCCTGGCACGACGATATCCTTGTATAGATGTAGTACTCGCCCCTGTATTGGTACAGGGTGAGGGCGCTCCCGAACAGCTCATAAAGGCTGTAAAGAGCTTTTCAAATCACAAGATCGCCGATGTTGTCATCATCGGCAGAGGCGGCGGATCTATGGAAGACCTGTGGGCATTCAACAGCGAAGGACTGGTCAGAGCCATTTATGACTGCGATATACCCGTTATATCCGCTGTCGGTCATGAGACCGACTTCACTCTATGTGATTTTGTCAGCGACCTCAGAGCGCCGACTCCGTCAGCAGCAGCCGAGCTGGCTGTGCCTAACCGCGTAGACCTGCTCGAGCGCGTATATGCTTCGTTCAGACAGGGCGAAGCTGCTCTGGAGCACAGAATAGAGGTGCTGACAGGGGAGAAGGATAAGCTCACCGAGGTTCTGCTAGCGCGTTCTCCGATGCCTAAGATCGATTCAGGCATCGAGATCATAGATTCTTTGTCGGCTCGCGCTGATATAGCAGTGCAACATACCGTTGACAGTACATCTGCCGCGGCACAGGAGCTCACCGCTAAGCTGGAAGCTCTCAGCCCGACTGCCGTGCTCAAACGAGGATTTTCATATATTATGAGCGGTGATATAAATGTCCGAAGCACTGAGGACGTAAAAGCCGGAGACTTTTTGGAGATAACCCTAAGCGACGGAAAGATAACCGCTCTTGTTACCGAATGATCAATCACTAAAGATAGATATCAGAGGAATAACGAATGTCATTTACACACCTGCATCTACACACCGAGTACAGTCTATTAGACGGCGCGTGCCGTATCGAGCCCCTTGTCAAACGTGCTAAGGAGCTGGGTCAGAGCGCGTTGGCTATAACTGACCACGGTGTGATGTACGGTGTGATCGATTTTTATAGGGCATGTAAGAGCGAGGGAATAAAGCCGATCATAGGTTGTGAGGTCTATGTTGCGCCGCGTTCTCGCTTTGACAAGACTTTTGAGTATGACCGTGAATACTATCATCTTATTCTTCTTTGTGAGAATAATAAAGGATATCAGAACCTTATCAAGCTGGTATCGCTCGGTTATACCGAGGGTTTTTACAGCAAGCCGCGCATAGATGAAGAGCTGCTGGAGAAGCATCACGAGGGGCTGATATGTCTGTCAGCTTGTCTGTCAGGAGAAATACCCAAAAAGCTGTTATCTGGCGATTATATCGCAGCTAAAGCTAAGGCTGAGTATTATCGCGACTTGTTCGGCAAGGATAATTACTACATCGAACTGCAGGATCACGGTATCGAAGAACAGCGCAGGATAAATCCCGATCTTATCAGGATATCTCGGGATATCGGTGTGGGATTGGTAGTGACCAACGACTGCCATTATATCCTTAAGGAAGACAGCGATATGCACGGCATCCTGCTGTGCATACAGACCAACCACACGATACATGATGATAATAAGGCTGAGTTCAAGACAAAAGAATTCTATCTTAAGGGTGAAGAGGAGATGCGCGAACTGTTCCCTGATCTTGACGAGGCTTTTGAAAACACAGCAATAATCTCAGACAGATGTAATGTGGAGTTTGAGTTCGGCAAGCGTAAGCTGCCCGACTTCAAAACTCCCGATAATGAAGATCACTACGAGTACTTCAAGCGTAAATGCTATGAGGGACTCTATAAAAAATACGGAGATGACCCCTCCGATGCTCTGACAGAACGGCTCGAATATGAGCTGGGAGTTATCAACAGGATGGGATTCGTCGACTACTTTTTGATAGTCAACGATTTTGTCCAGCACGCAAAGTCGATGGATATACCCGTCGGCCCCGGCAGAGGCTCAGGAGCCGGCTCCTTGTGCGCGTACTGTATTGGGATAACCGGTATCGATCCTATCAAGTATAATCTGCTGTTTGAGCGCTTTCTCAACCCCGAGCGCGTCAGTATGCCTGACTTCGATATCGACTTCTGCAAAGAGAGGCGTTCCGAAGTCATAGATTATGTTATCCGCAAGTATCAGGCTGATCATGTGGCTCAGATAGTCGCTTTCGGTACTATGCAGGCTCGCGGAGCCGTGCGTGATGTTGGGCGTGTACTTGATATCCCGTACGCAACAGTTGACAGGATAGCCAAGATGATACCTTTCTCTATCGATATGACGGTAGACAAGGCTCTTGCGCTGTCGCCTGAGCTGATGAAAGAATACAACTCTTCAGACACCGCCAAGCAGATAATAGATATCGCGCGCAGCCTTGAAGGTATGCCTCGTCATATCACGCTCCATGCGGCCGGAGTAGTTATCACCGACCGTCCTGTCAGCGACTATGTGCCGCTGGCGAAAAGCGACGACGCGGTGGTGACTCAGTTCACCATGACTACGCTCGAAGAACTGGGTCTGTTGAAGATGGACTTCCTCGGACTCAGGAACCTTACCGTTATTCATGACGCTGAGACAATGATCAGGCGCAGAGTACCTGACTTTGATATCAACAACATAGACGATTCCGATAAGGCCGTTTATGATATGATCTCCACAGGCGCTACCGATGGCGTTTTCCAGTTCGAGAGCGGCGGTATGAAGAATGTTCTGACCCAGCTCAAGCCTAATCGCTTTGAGGATCTTATCGCGGTCATTTCACTGTATCGTCCGGGTCCGATGGATTCGATACCCACATATATTCGCAATCGACATGATCCCAAGCTCATCACCTATAAGCATCCGCTGCTTGAGCCTATACTCAATGTGACCAACGGCTGTATAGTGTATCAGGAGCAGGTCATGCAGATATTCCGCACTCTGGCTGGCTATTCTCTCGGCAGAGCGGATATCGTGCGCCGCGCTATGAGTAAGAAGAAGCATGATGTGATGGAGCGTGAGAAGAGGATATTCATAGAAGGACTTGTCGCCGATAACGGAGAGATAGAGGTAGATGGCTGTCTCAGGCGCGGTATCAGCCGCAGCGTAGCGGAGTCAATATTCGCCGAGATGGAGAGCTTTGCGTCTTACGCGTTCAACAAAAGCCATGCGGCGGCATACGCGGCAGTTTCATACCAGACTGCGTATCTTAAATGCCACTATAAGCGTGAGTATATGGCCGCTCTGCTCAGCTCGGTGATAGACAGCCGCAACAAGACTGCAGTGTATATTGGCGAATGTCACAGGATGGGAGTAGCCGTGCTGCCTCCCAGTGTGAATGAGAGCGAGGGTAAATTCACAGTTTCTGGCGGAAACATCCGCTTCGGACTGTCAGCAATAAAGAATATCGGTCTCGGTCTTATTGTTGAGATCATCAAGGAGAGAACCGGCAAGCCGTATGCCTCATATTATGACTTCTGCAAGCGTGTCGGCGCACGCGGTCTAAACGCCAGAGCTCTCGAGAGCCTCATCAAGTGCGGCGCTCTGGATAATCTCGGCGCTAATCGCCGCCAGATGCTATCGGTCATGAAGACCGTTCTTGACGATTTGGATTATGACAGACGTAAAGGTGCTGCAGGACAAATGTCGCTCTTCGATATGTCTGTCGGTACACAGCGCAGTGAGGGCATAGTGATACCCCCTTTGCAGGAGTTCCCGTTGATCGAACTCCTCAGTCAGGAGAAAGAGATAGTCGGAATGTATCTCAGCGGACATCCTATAGATGAATACGCTAGATTTGCCGCTAAGGTAGGATCTGACAGCATTATCGAGATATTGGATCCGGATAACGGTAAGTATAAGGATAAGTCATCGGTTCGTCTGATAGCTTCTGTGAGCAGGAACAAGAGCCAGATTACTAAATCTAATCAGATGATGGCGTTTGTTGAGGTTGAGGATCGTTATGGTTCATGCGAAGTGATCGTGTTCCCGAGTGTGTTAGAAGAATGTTCCTCGGCAATATATGTAGGAGCCGTTGTTCAGATCGACGGAACACTTAGCTGTAAAGAAGAGGAAGAACCGCGAGTTATCGCACGCAGGATAGTAGCTCTGCCTCCGGCAGACAAGCTGTCTGATCATGCGGTCAAGTCTTCTGAAAGTCAGTCTGAACAGAAGATCATGGCAGCTCAGCCGAAATCAGGAGAACAAAAATTGTATCTTAAGGTAAAATCAATGGATTCGCGCGAGTACAAAAAGGCTCGCAATATTCTCTTGATTTTCCGCGGAAATACAAAGGTCATCTTCTATCTGAGCGACAGCAACACCCAGATGATGGCCCCTGCGTCACTATGGACTTCTCTTAACGACACCATGCTGAGTGAGCTCAGACTGCAGCTCGGCGACGACAACGTTAAGGTAAAATAAATTCTTTTAAGCAAATTTATTTGTATAAATACTTGATTATTGCAATATAGTTGTATTATAATATATAAGTAATTTGTTGTATTATGTCAGGAGGTAGTTATATGTCTAAGGCATTAGCGGTATTAACCAGCGGAGGCGACGCCCCCGGTATGAACGCGGCTGTCCGCGCGGTAGTAAGAGCCGGTATCCACAGAGGATTCAAGGTTATAGGTGTATACAGAGGCTTTCACGGACTACTCAGAGGCGAGGTGAAAGAACTCTCTCTGCGCTCTGTATCCGATATCATCGGCAGAGGCGGCACACTCTTGTATACCGCTCGCAGTGAGGCGTTCAAGACTCTTGAAGGTCAGCAGAAGGCCGCTGAGTTCTGTCGCAGTCTTGATATTGAAGGGCTGGTCGTCATCGGCGGCGATGGTTCCTTCAGAGGCGCAAGAGCCCTGTCTAATCAGGGTATACCCTGCGTAGCTATCCCCGGCACTATCGATAATGATATCTCCTGTTCCGATTATACCATAGGATTCGACACAGCTATGAACACAGCTCTGGAGATGGTCGATAAGATCCGTGACACAGCGCAGTCTCACGATCGTTGCTCTCTGGTAGAGGTCATGGGCCGCCGCTGCGGAGACATAGCTCTGCAGACAGGTATCGCCTGCGGCGCTACATCTATCCTGGTACCTGAGATCCCCAATGATATCGAGCGCGACGTCATCGCTAAGATCTATGAGCAGAAGGCTACCGGCAAGAAGCACTTCATCATAGTTGTTGCTGAGGGCGTTGGCGGAGTAGAGGATCTGGCTAAGTATATCGAGAAGCGCACCGGCATCGAGTCGCGCGCTACCATCCTCGGTCATGTACAGCGCGGCGGTTCGCCGACACTTCGCGATCGACTGATGGCTACCGCGATGGGTGTTGAGGCTGTCGATCTCTTGGAGAAGGGAATAGGCAACAGAGTCATCGCGTATAAGGACGCTAAGATAGTCAACTTTGACATCACTGAAGCTTTGGATATGCCCAGAGACTTTGATAAGCATCTCTATGATGTTGCCATGGAGGCGTCTATCTAAACAAAGATAAGAATTGCGGTTGCGCGTTCTGCACAGCCGCTTTTCATTATTATTTTAAGGTTCACATTAGGAAATAGATATGAGTTTCAAGTTTTTTTATAATTTCTGCCTGACCGAGGTCGATGATAACGATTTTCAGGGAGATATCCTGTCCGGCATCAGGAGGAGCTACTTCAACGGCGTTGACAGGATACGCGATAAGATCACTATCAACAGCGATGGCGACTATATCTCATATGATTATTCTATCGAGAAGGATAAGCCTATGCGCTGGATCGTCAAGAGCAGCGACGGTACCCTGCTGCAGGAGTCCTCTCTGGCTGATCTCGGCAAGTATTATATATGCTTTTATAAGGATGAGGTGCTGTTCAAACGTTTGCTGTTCAGCCGCCTGCACACCCTGCTGAGAGTTGAGTACTTCGACAGCAAGACAGGCATACAGCATATGACTCTGGAACCGCGCAAGGCTCCCAACGGCCTTTGTATTCTGTATACTTCGCGCACTCTGCCCATGCCTGAGGTGCTTTATGAGATACCTCAAGCTGATAATGAGCGCGTTGAGAATGCTCTTAAGGAACGATTCAAGAACTACAGAGTCCTCGCGTCTACAGACAGCGGCATAATAAGGTTCCTTAGCAATAAGCAGCTCGAAGAGTATAAAGCTCTCAAAGAAGAGATAGAGTACGAAATCGCTAATGAAAAGGAAGAGAGCTTTGTAGAAGATACTCCTCTCTATGACAAGCTCAATGCCAAGGATTTCAACGTAAAGCGCAATCTATCAGCAGCGCTTGATATCACTATGGCGGATGAATTTACTTTCCGCTCTATGGATAATGATTTTATAGTTAAGTCCGAAGAACCGGTTGCTGAAGAGCCTGCTGCAGAGACTGAGATAATAGAACCAGCAGTAGAAGTATCTGAGATTGTAGATACTGTATTGCCTGATGAGCCTGTCGAGGATGAGATAGCTCAAGAGGACGCACCTGCTGTAGAAAAAACTGAACCTACAGACTTGTCCGATGAAGCTGAGTCTGAAGAATTAATCGTGACCGCCCCCGAAGCTGTTCGGGCTGAGGAGTTCGATGAAGATATTTCTGACGAAACGACTGCCTCAAAGCCCGACAAGTTGATAATGGCCGATGGCGCTTTGTACAGCTATTACGGCGAGCTTGATGAGCAGGGCAACCGCTCCGGCTACGGACGAACCCTTACCGATGAGGGAAAGACTGCCTATGAAGGTCATTATCTCAACGATAAGCGCACAGGAAGCGGATCGTATTATTATAAGAACGGTACGCTGTGCTATACAGGCGACTGGATCGATAATGTACGTCACGGTGTAGGTGTTGGAGTGAGCTCTCAGGACGGTTCTATCCACGTCGGAAACTGGTCGTATAATAAGCCTGTCGGTACAGGAGTCAGACTCACAGCCGACGGAGATATAAAGTTCGTGTGTAAAGAACTCAGCGACGGTACCACGGTGTTGATGAACTATTTGCCGGACGATACCGTTACGATAGCTAAGTATGATGTCAACGGCAAGAAGATCAGTGAAGAGAACCGATCGCTCAAAGATTTTTGAAACAGGAATAAAATAGAATAAACAGGCGATAATATTACCGTTGTACGATATCTTCGTGCAGCGGTAATTTTTTAGGAGGAACGATTATGAAAAAATGGATTACATTATTGATCGCCGCGCTGATCATTCTCTCAGCTATGTTGTGCGGATGTATGGAGAATACTAAAGAAGCGGTCAAAGAGGACGCCTCAGAACTGGTTTCTGATATCAAGGAGAACAAAGACAATATGGTCGATAACGGCAAGGTAGGCGATAACGACGGCTTTGTAAAAGATACCGAAAACACCAATGAGACGGTCAAAGCTACCGTGGAGCCTACAGTAGAGGTGAGCACCGATGATTACAGTGATACTGACACTCATAATGATGATAACAATAACAATGACAATGCGCTGATCCAGGATTCCAGCGACGTGATGGTATAAGTAAAGCAGGTACCTTTCGAGTACCTGCTTTACTTATA
>Ga0310696_10008832_pt1 | contig 11713 bp, 10 predicted proteins | sample AusTroGonzalo_MG_4_FD_203885 | JGI IMG/M metagenome (GOLD analysis project Ga0310696, IMG submission 203885) | Bovine rumen microbial communities from tropical cattle in Woodstock, Queensland, Australia - Gonzalo_02 (v2) (version 2) | ecosystem: Host-associated > Mammals > Digestive system >...
CCGTCGATCTCGGGAGCGGTCTTCACCACGGGAATGGAGTAGACCAGTTTGCCGTCCCCTCCCCGGGCGGCCTTGAATTCCACATTGTCGACGATCACGTTTTCGCCGATCAGTTCGACGGCGGCGTTGTCGATGCGGCACGCGGGCGGAAGCGAAAATGCCGTCGCGTACTTTTTCCACTCGGACGTGGCGGGCTCATCAACGAGATCGACCAGATAATCGACGAAACCGTTGCGTCCCTCGTGGAGACGTGCCCGGATGCGGCCGTTCTCGCCCTTGGCGTAGAAGGCCAGACGCATGGGACGGGACCGGGGCACGGCCAGGTCCCGCATGGGCGGCTCCATGATGATTTTGCCGTTGAGGAAGAGACCGCTGCGGCCGAAACGCTGGAGATCGCTCTCGCCGTGGGCGAAACGCTGTATGGTCGATGCGGTGTCGTCCTCGCGGCGTTTCCACCCCTGCGGAAGACCGTCCTGCCATGTTTCGAAGTCGGAAAAGATGAGATGCGGACCGCTCGCCGGACGGGGAGCGGCTTTGACGGCCGTCTTCGGCGAGGCGGGGGCTTTTTTCTTCGGAGCGGACGGAGCGGCAGAGCCGTCGTCGACGCGGAACTGCTCCAGCTTGAAGTCGTCGAAATCCACCCGTCCGTCCCGTACGGCGACCCGGAAGAGGAAACTGGCATCTTCCTCTTCGGGGATATAGGTGAACTCCACGGGCTCCCAGTTTTCCGAGTTCAGACGCTTGAACCCCGTCTCCTGCTTGCGGTGCCATTTTCTGTTTTTTCCGTCGGCGCCCCGGCGCATCACGCCTATCAGCCGCAGGCCGTTGCCTCTGACTTTGCCGGTGATTTTAAGTCCGTAGCCGGAGATCTTCTTTATCCCCGGATGGGCGATGACGCCCGCACTGGTCTTGTTCGGATTTTCGATGCGCAGAAAGCGTTTGCCGCTGGCGGCCGCCCGGGGATCCTCGACGACTTTTGCCGTGAATTTGACCGTGCTGGCCTTGGCCCACTGGGCGCCGCTCCACATGGGGAGCTCCTGCGGTTCGGTCCGCTCGAAATCGGGATCGCCGAAGGCGAAAACGCCGAAAGCGGCGAACAGGACCGCACACGAAATGCAGCTTGACTTCATCGACATATTCATTTCCTTTCACGATCAGAAAAGGGATCACGGTATTTCAGTTTCGGGGAAAGCCAGACGGCGGAGGTTTGCCTGTCGCCGCCGGCGGAAAGAAGGCTGATCTCCCGGCAATTTCCGGGGAGAGTCAGATAAAAATGCAGGGCCTCGTTCTTCCTGTCCGCCCGGCCCACGGCAAGCAGCGGCTCCGGCGCATCGTCGCACCAGACGCCGAAAACGACCTCCCGGTCCGACGCGGAATCGGGATGGACGCCCGCGAAAACATCCAATTCGCAAAAGACCGTTCCGGGGACCCGGAATGTGGCGATGCCGAAGGCTCCTGCCGCAAGTCCCCTTGCACCTCTGCGGCGGCGGCCGTCGACGATCAGCTCCAGCGGGATCAGATTGCCGGAACCGTCGTACGCCGCATCGAACGCCGGTTCGTAGGCGTAGGGATCGGTGGCAAGGCGGGCACGGCAGGGATCGGCCTCGGGAAACAGCGTCCGGTAAAAGGGGATCCCCGCGTCGATGTATTTTTGCCGGTCGTATTTTTTGTCGTAGCTCAAAACCATCCGGCTGTCGGTGAGATCGCGGAAGTCGAACCGCCGCAGATCCGCCTCTTCGAAGCGGTCGAAGGCGATGCAGAAAAGCGTGTGCCAGAGATCGACCGTATACCGCACGGCGTCGGCGTTGATCTCCTGAGAAATGCGGTTTTCTTCCCGGACATCGCCGTTTTTGACGGCCGCAAGGAACGGGACCAGCAGGCCGATGTTGTGCTCGACCTTGCAGATCATTTCCTCCATGAAGGCAAAGACCAGTTCTTCCTCGGTCCGCCCCAGCAAGCGGGGTTCGGCCGAGATCGAATCGGCATCGAAAGGGTGGTTGTCCACGATCCTGTGGTAAAAGAAATACCTGCCGTTCGCATCCGGAAAAAGCCGGTTGATCAAAATGTTGTTCATCGCGTGGACGGGGATGCAGGCATCCTGAGCCAGATGGGCCAACGTCCCTGCGAAGCGGGCGGACTCGACGACGTCGTTTTTCCGCATAAGATCAATGATCTTCCGGCAGTAGTACCTCACGGCGTATTCCGTGGGGGCCGGATCCGTATCCCCGGCGAAGGCGGCGCACTTGCCCTCCGAATCCACCGGACCGTGGGGGATCAGCCGCCCGTTGGGCATGATGCAGTACTTGCCCAGAAACTCGAACCGTTCGGGCGAGGGATCCCACTGCGCCGCCTGATGGTCGTCGGGATAGAAACAGTAGGCGGGCATATTCTCCGCCTCCTGTTTCCAGAATTCCCGTTCCCACGGCGGCAGCAGTTCGAGGGCCCGTTTCCCCAGCTGATCGTGCAGACCTGACATGTTTTCGACCTTGCTTTTTATGGGAGGACTACACGCCGCCCCACTTGCCGGTTTTCCTCACGAGGGGATCGTCCGCCGGGCTGTAGTGCTCCCAGTCGCGGACCTCGTTGTACTCCAGAGACCCCGCGTGTCCGTCGAAGAAGGCGCAGTTCGCCCGTCCGGCGTGACGGATGGAGACGCCGTACCAGACGCCGTTGTTCATCTCATAGACGCCGTTGTTGGCGTTGAAATAATAGCCGACAGCGCCGACGCCCTGCTTGGTGACGGGGACATCCATGAAAACGACGAGCTTCGAATTGTTGTGGAACTGGGAGATCGCCGTCTCCTTGTGCCAGAATTTGCTCAAACTGTCGCTGCCCCCGAACGTGCGGATATTCAGCCCCACACCCGTGTTGAGAGACCAGTCGTTGGCGCCGACCTTGTAGCTGGTGATGGCTTTTGCGGTCGGACAGGTGATGGACTTCATGGACGACATGAACTTCTTGTCCACCATGACATTGGGCCAGCGTCCCAGGTGGCCCGGGTAATCTCCGGCGTGCATGCGGAGACACCAGCCGTCGTAGGACTCCGAATACATCTGGTACGCCTGAGCCAGCTGTTTCATGTTGCTGGTGCAGTTGGACTGCTGGGCCCGTTCCCGGGCCTGCTGCAGTGCGGGCATGAGCATCGCCGCCAGGATCGCGATGATGGCGATCACGACGAGGAGCTCGATCAGGGTGAAAACCTTCTTTTCCGTTTGATGTTGACGCTGTTTCATGTTTCCTCCTTCGGGTTGTTAGAAAGCGTATCGACTATCACCATTCGGCAATGGTACCATCTTGCGTGCGCCATACGGGATTCTTCCAGTCGTGGCCGATCCGGGCGGCCTCGCGGACCTTTTCCTCATCGACCGAAATGCCCAGACCGGGCGCGTCATTGCGGTAAACGAAGCCCTGCCGGTACTCGAAAACGGTCCGGTCGGCAAGGTAGTCCAGCAGATCCGCACCCGCGTTGTAGTGGATCCCCAGACTCTGCTCCTGGATGACGGCGTTGGGCGTGCACCAGTCCAGCTGGAGCGACGCCGCGAGAGCGATGGGGCCCAGAGGACAGTGGGGCGCCACGGCGATGTCGTGACACTCGGCCATGGCGGCGATCTTGCGCACCTCGAAGATGCCGCCCGCGTGGCAGAGATCGGGCTGGATCACATCGACGCATCCGGAGCCGATGATCTCCTTGAATCCCCAGCGGGTGAAATTGCGTTCCCCCGTGGCGATGGGGGTGGCCGTGTGGCCGCGAAGCTCTTTGAAGAGCTCAAAGTTTTCGATCAGGACCGGCTCCTCGACGAACATCAGGCGGTATGGCTCCAATTCCTTCATGAGGATCCGGGCCATGGCCTGATGGACGCGGCCGTGAAAGTCGACGGCGATGTCGAAATCCTTGCCGCAGGCCTCGCGGATCGCGGCGACCCGGCCGACCGCGGCGTCGATCTTGGCGTAGGAGTCGAGGTAATCCAGCTCGGAAGTCCCGTTCATTTTGACCGCGGTGTACCCCTGGGCCTTCTTTTCGAGGGCGGCGGAGGCGACGTCGTCGGGCCGGTCGCCGCCGATCCAGCAGTAGACACGGATCCTGTCGCGGACCGGACCGCCGAGGAGCTCGCAGACGGGAAGGTCCAGCACTTTTCCGCGGATGTCCCACAGAGCCTGTTCGATGCCGGAGATCGCGCTGGTGAGGATCGGGCCGCCCCGGTAAAATCCGCCCCGGTAGAGCATCTGGAAAGCATCCTCGATCCTGTTGGCGGGGTGCCCCTTGAGAAGCGTTTCGGCTTCGCGGACCGCGGCGGCGACCGTCTCGGCACGACCTTCGATCACGGGTTCGCCCCAGCCGGTGACGCCGTCATCCGTGACGACTTTGAGGAAAAGCCAGCGGGGCGGGACTTTGAACAGCTCGAAATGGTCTATTTTCATCGTTTCACGGCTCCTCGTTTCCGATTATCTTTTCCGCATGGAGCAGACTGTTGACGAAATACGCGCCGTCTTTGCGGCACACATCCTCACGCTGGGCAAGATCCACCATGATGACCGTCCCGATCCCCGCGCGGACCGCGGGATAGAGATCGAAGTCCGGCTCGTCGCCGATCATCGCGACATTCTCCCCCGTGCTGCCGAGGGCCGCAAGAATGGAGGGAAAGTACGCGGGAGCCCCCTTCCCCAGAGGATCCCCGAAGGCGTCGCCGCCGAAGAATCCGCAGAAATCCTCCTCCGTGAAGCCGCCGAGAGAAAGTTTCAGAAGCGCGATGTACTTTGAATTGGTCGTCGCCGTATAAAGTTTGCGCCCCGAGGCTCTGCAGAAGCGGAGAAATGCCGCGGCGTCCGGCCGCAGGACCGTGTGCTGCGCCAGATCCTCCCGCAGTTTCGATGCGAATTTTTCGGGGCTGATGCCGTACTTCGCCAGCGTCTTGCTGATGCAGACGTCGGAGGGCGGGATATCGCCGCATCCGGCCGCTTCCTGAAAGTGCGAGAGGATGGAGCGGGCCATGCCCCCCGTCTTATCGACGGAGGTGAGCGTCCCGTCCACATCCGTCAAAACATATTCGATCTTCATGTCCTGCCCCCTTACGCGGAATCCCTCACGGCCAGTCCGCACTTGATGAAAACGCATTTTTTCACCGCCCTGCCCTCCAGCATATCCAGCACACCGGTGACGGCGGCTTCGGCAAAGGCGTCCAGACTCGGACCGATGGAGGTGAGCGGCGGCGGCGCAAACGCGCCGGAAGAGATGTTGTCGAACCCGGCGACGGCGATCCTGTCCGGAACGGAGACGCCTTCTTTGTAGAATCGGCTCAGGATGCCGATGGCCATATCGTCGTTGTGGGCCACGACGGCATCGCAGCCGGGAAATTTCTCGAGGACCTCCCCCGCGAGCCGGTATCCGGCGAAGCGGGTGTTGTACTGGCAGAAGACCGTTTCCAGACGGACGGCGCTGCCCAGAGCCTCCCGCACGCCCCGGAAACGGGGTTCGTTGTCCCGCGCCAGTCCGGCGAAAACGACATGTTTGCGGCCCTTCCCCAGCAGATAGGCGCCCAGGGTGCGCCCGCTCTCGTACAGATCGGGCTGGACCCACATCATCTGCGGATTCCCGTCATCCCGGAAATTCTCCCCCGCGATCAGCACGGTGGGGATTTCATTCGGCAGAAACTCCTGCGCCAGAGCGCTCCCGCACCCGGCAAGGATCCCCGCGACGTTGTACTGCCGCATGGTCCGCCCGATGCGCTCCATGTCCTCCTCGCGGGAACAGTTCTCCAGAAGCAGGACGTACCCGTGCGCCCGGGCGTGGGTGTAGAGTTTCTCCAGCAGTTCCGCGTAGAACCCGTATTCCAGAGGCGGCAGGATCGCGCCGATGAGATTGCTGCGGCCTTTGCGCAGCAGCTGCCCGGCGAGATTGGGACGGTATCCCAGTTTCTCCGCCAGCTCCTGGATATGACGCCGCCGCGCAAGCGAGATCTCCGGGCTGTCCTTCAGCGCCATGGAGACCGCCGCCTGCGAAATGTTGAGCAGCTTTGCGAATTCCCGCTGCGTCATATCGAAAAGCCCCGGCTTCTTATACGAATTAGTTGTTCTCGGATGCAATATAGCACTGCCTGCGGACCATGTCAACCGCGCCGGACGTTTTTTTTCGACTTTTTACGTCTTTTTCATCGACCGGGAGTTGTATCGGGCTTCACTTACGGCTATATTAGCGGCAGAAACCGGCAGCTGGAGGATCGATCATGACGGGCGCACGGAACGGAAAAAGGGAACAAGGCGGAGAAGGCGGCATGGATGCCGCATCCGGACGCGGGAGAGCGGTCAAGCTCGCGGACCGCGGCTGCCGGATCGTCAGCTGCGCCGTCATATGTCTCATGGTGACGCTTCTGATCCTCCGGCACAGTCCCTGGGGGATATGCCTGCCGGAAGAACTTGCAGAGGGAAGTCTCTTCAGGAAGTACCTGCTCCCCGTTTTGGCCTCGGCCGCCGTCGGCTATCTCACCAACGCCGTCGCCATCTGGATGCTTTTCAGACCCTATGAGAAGCACTGGTTCTGGCCGCAGGGGGTGATCCCGGGCCGCAAGGAGAGCTTCGCCCGGGAGCTGGGGATCCTGATCCCGAAACATCTCCTGAAGCCTGAAAAGATCTCCAATGCCGTCGGAAGGATCGCGCTGGAGTACCTGCGGGACCCGGCATTCGAGGAAAAAGTCCGTTCCTTCGTGAACCGTCAGCTCGTCAGCCACAACGCCGAGATCGCCGCACTGGCGGCGCCCTTCGTGCGGGATTTCGTTTCACGGATGGTCCGGGAGACCCTGACGCCGGAAAATGCCGGGCGGCTCTGCCGGTTCGCGACGCGGCAGTTCCTCTCGGATGACGCCGCCCGGAAGAAAACCGTCGACGGCGCCGTAGCTCTCTTCAGGGAGCTGCTCCCGGATCTGTCGGCCGAACTCCGGAACGTGGTTTCCGAAAAGGTGGCGGAGTCCTTCCGCAGGGAGCACCCGATCCTCAGCTGGTGGAAGGAAAACATGACCTCGAGTTCCGTCGGCGATGAGGTCGAGAAATTCTGGAATGACGGCGAAAAGGAACTGACGACCGCTCTCGAGAAGACGGAAACGCAGGAAAAGATCGCGGGCTATCTCGCCCGGGCGCTGGAGATGGGCCGGGACTGGGCGGAACGTCCCGAAAACGCCGGAAAGATCGAAAGTTTCCTGCGGGACAAACGCCTTTCGGCGGAGGAATACGCTTCCTCGGTCCTTGCGGAAAAACTCCCCGAACTGGCCGACGAGATCCTCCGCAACGAGCTTTTCTGGACCCTGCTCCGGGAAAAGGGGCTGCCCCTGCTGCAGCTTTACGTGGTCAAGACCCTGCGCGACGACAGTTCGGGTCTGCTGGCAAAAGTCGATCTCCCCGGCACGATCAGGAAGGCCGTGAACGATATGAAGATGAAGGAACTGCACAAGTTCGTCGTTCAGGCCTCCAACGACAACCTGACCCTGCTGCAGATCTTCGGCTTTTTCCTCGGCGGCGCCGCCGGAGCGATCCTCGCCTTCGTGCTTTGACGCCCCCGGGGGTGTTTATTGCCCCTTGACCAGTCTTTTTGCCTCCTCGATGCCGGTGCGCAGCACCCAGTTCTTTTCGGGGAGCCATCTGACCGCCCGCTGCGGCGCCGTTTCGCGGCACAGGGCGAATACCGGCACCAGCCGTCCGTCCTGCGCGTAGGCAAGGACGTGTTTTTTGTTTTCCCCGCCGCCCGGCCGGAAGAGGCGCACCCCGGTATCCAGGGAATACTCTTTGGCGGTCTTGCCGTAAGCCGACGGATCGACCGGGATGGTCAGAAAATTCTTTTCTCTGACCCGGATGGGGCCGCCGGTCTGTTTGTGCATTCCGATCCGGCCGAAAAGTCCCTCTCCGCGGATCTCCGCGCCGCGCTGGGAGACGTTGCGCAGCACGACGGCGTCGGCGATCTGTTTCCAGAGCCTGCGGCCGCCTTTTGCGCGGGCGTTGGCCCGTGTCTGGTTCATCACGCGGACGCCCCAGAACTTGTAGAGTTTCACGGGGTCGCGGATGCGCAGCATCAATGTCCACAGCCGCGCCGAAGCGAGCGCCGTGTCGACGGTGACGGATAAATTCATAAAATTTTCTCCTGGGCAAAAGGGTGCGCCGCCCGCCCGGGGGCGGAACGGCGCGGCGCTGTGGCAGGCGTGTTGTTTCCCCAAAAAGTTGCCGTCGCCGCCGTTTGAGGCGGCTCCCCCCGGCTGCGCCGGGGCTTCGGGTACTTTTCGGAGGGCCCCGCGCTCCGCCATTCCAATGCTCGCACCTGCGGTGCTCCGCGTTTCATGACTGCGCGAGTGGTTGTTTGTGATCGGAAATCGTCAGACCGGCTTGCCCGCCGTAGCCTTGGCGAAGGCGGGTCCGACAGGCAAAAAGGGTGCAAAAAAGCACACGGGGTGTTTCACCAGTGTGCGGTCAAAATGCGGCAAAAAGAGACGGTGAGGCGGTTATTCCTGCTGGCTCTCAAAGCGCCATCGGTAGGCGCTGACGCCTTCCGGCGGCAAAGTCGGATCCAGTTCGAACTGAATGCCGTGATCTCCCTCGTAGGGGGTCAGGTGCTCGACCTCTCCGCGCATGATCTCGAGAGGGATCCACCGGGGAAACGCTGCGCATTTACCCCTATTGTAATGCTTGCAAAACATACATCTCGGTCCCAACATGGCAGACATAACAAACCTCCCTCACTTTAATTTAACCTGTTTCAACCGTTTTTCAAGCATATTCACGATCTCTTTGTGTTTTTTCGGCGGAAAAAACGGATGTTGTTTTACCGACATGAAACATTCCGCGAGGGCTTCCTGCGCAAAGGTGACATCGTCGCCGCCCGTGTAATTTGCGGCATAGCCGCTGATTTTGTCGCGAACCAAGATCGGTTGCGATTTCAGTTTGCGCATATACCGCATGAACTCCGCGTCCTCGTCCATCCGCGCGGCGTAAAAAAGGAAGTGAGATATCTCGTGATCCGCGTAGGCGGCGATTGTACTGCAGCCTTTCGGATGGAATCCGTTTCTTTCGTCCTGTGACATATTAAACAGTAACTGGCCGGGCTTAGCGAAACGCGCGACATTGAAAATCAGTTCGGTGCGACCGGCCAGCGTACTCGGACCGCGTGTCTCGAAGACAGTTTCCGCGGACAGCGCGTTCATACCCTTCGAGTGTGCGTTTGTGCCGATGTAGGAGATCGAAAGACCATACTCCTTCATACGGGCCGCAATTCTGTCTGCCGCCTTCTTGACCAGATCTGCGGCGCTTTCCGGCATCCTGGAGAAGTCGACCGTCCCGTTTCCTTTCACACTTTCCAGCCGTTTGATCGCTTCCCGGACTTTGGGCCCGGGGCTCTGATCGTGGATCTTCACTTTCTGGGTTTCGTCCGTACCCGGAGCGCCGGCGAGCAGTCCGTCGTCGGAGATCTTGCACGCGAACGACCGCTTGAGCCCTTCCGCGACATTCGCGCGGAACGTCTCGTCCTTGATGCTCGACAGGTCGAACTCTTCGAACGCGTGGGCGGGATCGAAGGCAAAGCCGCTTTCGGCGGGCCGGACGTCTTCCGGGGCCTTTTCGGCGGGATCGTCGCAGTCCTCAACGGAGCACTTGCAGCCGAAGTCGCTGGGCGGAAAGATCGTGTGCCAGATCGGATCGTCTTTCGCGTAGACGTGGTTCGCGTACCGGGCGTGGCTGTCCCGCGGCGCGGCCGCGGTGCTGCCGACGTAGCGCCAGCAGGGGAAGCGTTTTTGATATCCTCCCTGCACGTTCGGGAGGGATGTGTCGTAAAAAAATGAGCGATCCGCCCGAAAAACGGTGGATTTTTCGCGTTTCAGGCAGTATATTACAGCCCCTGTGCGCGAACGACCGAAAAAACACTGAGGGACATCATGGATCGTCGGAAAATATCGGAGCTGTCACAGGCGGAACTGCTGGCGCTGTCGGCGGAACTGGAAGAACAATATCTCGAGTTCAAAAAACGCGGCGTCAAGCTGGATATGTCCAGGGGACGCCCCTCCGCGACCCAGCTCGACCTCTCCATGGGGGCCGCCGGCGGCGTGACCAACTTCGTCGGCGTCAAGGGGGCCGATTACAGAAACTACGGCCTGCTGGACGGCATCCCCGAGATGAAGCAGTTCTTCGCGGATCTGCTGGAACTCGAAGCCGAAGATATCATCGTCGGCGGCAACGCCAGCCTCAACCTCATGTACGACGCCATGGTGCGCCTGATCCTCCGGGGGACCGGAGGAGAAAAGCCCTGGAAAGACGTGAAGGAGGTGAAATTCCTCTGTCCGAGTCCCGGTTACGACCGTCACTTCGCCATCTGCGAGCACCTGGGAATCCGGATGATCGTCGTGCCGATGAAGGAAGACGGTCCCGATATGGACATGGTTGAAAAACTGGCGGGCGAAGACGAGACCGTCAAGGGCATCTGGTGCGTTCCCCTCTACTCCAACCCCCAGGGGATCTGCTACAGCGACGAAACCGTCGACCGGCTGGCTTCGATGAAGTGCGCCGCCCGGGATTTCCGCATCTTCTGGGACAACGCCTACGGGATCCATCACATCTTCGGCGAAACGAAACTCAAAAACATCATGGAGTCCTGCCGCAAAGCCGGAAATCCCGACAGGGTCTATTACTTTTTCTCCACCAGCAAGATCACCTTCCCCGGCGCCGGCGTCGCCATGGTGGCCGCCAGCGAGAACAACCGGAAGGAGATCCTCCGCACCATGGGCATCCAGACCATCGGCTACGACAAGATGAACCAGATGCGGACTTTGAACTTCCTCAAAAATGCCGCTCACACCCGGGAACACATGAAGCGGCTCGGCGATTCCCTCAAGGAAAAATTCGAGATCGTCCTCGCGACCCTCGACAAAAATCTCGCCGGGACCGGCGCCGCCACCTGGCATTCACCCCGGGGCGGCTACTTCGTGGCGCTCGACACGCTCCCCGGATGCGCGAAGGAAACGATCCGGCTCGCGGCCGAGGCGGGGGTCAAGCTCACGCCCGCGGGCTCGACCTATCCCTACCACATGGATCCCGACGACAGCAACATCAGGATCGCCCCCTCCTTTCCGCCCTGCGATGAACTGCGCGAGGCGATGTACCTCTTCTGCCTCTGCGTCAAACTCGCCGCCGTGAGAAAATTTCTGACGAAATAATTTGATGCGTCCCCCGGGACGCCCAAAAGTAAAGGACATGAATATGCTGACATTCGGATTTGCCGGTTTCCGCCACGGCCACATCTTTTCCCTGTATGAACGGGTAAAATCCCATCCCGAGACCCGCATCGCGGGAGCGTTCGAGGCGAACGAGGCCGCCCGCAAGGCCGCCGAGGGGAATGGCGTGGTCTTCGATTACGATTCCTTCGACGCCATGCTCGCAGACTCCTCCATCGACGTCATCGCCGTCGGCGGCGCCTACGGCGACCGGGCGGAGGTCGTCAAAAAGGCCATCGCCGCAGGGAAGCACGTCATCAGCGACAAGCCCTTCTGCATCTCGCTCCGGGAACTGGAGGAGATCGAGGCGCTTCTCAAGGAAAAAGAGACCGTCCTCGGATGCATGTTCGATCTGCGGACCAGCGCGAACTTCAACACGGCGGCGCGGCTGATCCGCGAAGGCGCCATCGGAGAGATCAGCGGCGTTCAGTTCAACGGCATGCATCCGCTCAATTACGGGACCCGCCCCGGCTGGTATT
>Ga0310696_10008833_pt1 | contig 11713 bp, 9 predicted proteins | sample AusTroGonzalo_MG_4_FD_203885 | JGI IMG/M metagenome (GOLD analysis project Ga0310696, IMG submission 203885) | Bovine rumen microbial communities from tropical cattle in Woodstock, Queensland, Australia - Gonzalo_02 (v2) (version 2) | ecosystem: Host-associated > Mammals > Digestive system >...
CTTATTGCCATCCACTTCATAAGTTCCATATTCAACACGGGAATCATCAGATCCTATATTGAACCAGCTGCCAGTCGGGAAATACTCGTCAGAATCATTAAAGTTATAAGATGTATAGATTAACTCTCCATCAGGATAGAAACGGTAACAGTTATTGATGCCGTCATCCTTCTCAATATCACAGTAGAGGCCGTCGTTACTGATCTCGTAAACTTTTGGGTCCTCAGCGTTACTGTTATTGATCAGGTAAGTTATGCCCAGCGCTCCTCCGCCGACAATGCCGGCTCCAAGAACAGAAGCACCGACGATACCGAGAACCTTAGGAAGCGAAGTTCCGCCTGCAGCCTTGGCAGTGGCACCTGCCGCTGCTTTTCCTGCTGCAGCCTTACCGGCAACTGCTCCTTTGGGAACAGCAGGAACCTTAACCGGGAAATTCTTGATCGCAGGTATCTTAAGAGAACCATAATAAGAATTGAAGAAATTCCCGAGCGTTCCTGTACCGGCTGCGCCAAGGAGACTGATCTTGTTGGTCTTCTCGAATTCCTGAATGCCAGCCTTGATCTTTACTCTTGCAGACTTAAGCCTGGACTTAATGGTCTCTACTGGGCAATCCATCACTTTTGCTATGTCAGCTATAGATAATTCATCGTAGTAATAGAGAAGGATCGTCTGGAACTGTGCATCAGATAATTCTTTTCGAAGGATCTTATAGAATGTATCTCTCTTATCCTTCTCCAATATCAGGCTGTCAGGAAGATTTTCGAGATTATCGTCAGCATCAGAAAAATCTTCCGTTCCTACAACGTCATCGAAAGAAGCGTTGTCTTTTATGGACTTGCGCTTATCAAGAGCTTTGTTGGCGGCCATCTTCTTAAGCCAAGGAAGGAATGACATCTCGTCTTCAAGATCACTTATCTTGTTATAGAGGTTAATGTATGTCTCCTGCATTGCGTCCTCGGCATCCTCTTTGTTGTTAAGGATACCGAAGCATGTTACATAAACCATCTTTTTAGTATTCTCATAGATCTCTGAAAAAGCAGATTCATCTCCACCCTTCAGTTTTCTAACGAGATCAGCGAAGTATTCATATGAATTATCGTTAACTGACATAGCATTTACCTCATTTACAATTATACGATTTATGTTTGCTTTTACTTGAACTATTTATTCTTCTTCCGTCGGAATACGATTATCAGTTTCAGGCACTTCAATATCATCTGCCCATGCTTGGAAAAACCTGGTAAGAAAAGGAACAGCATTATCCATAGCCACCCTCCTTGTAACGCATCAAATCTCTATTTCATCAGGATCAATTGTTGGGGCAGTAGTTTCTGCAGGTTCAGTCTCACTGCTCTCAGAAGTACCTGTAGTTTCCTGTTCTGCTTCATTATCAATGCACGGGTCTTCGTCAACGATCCATCCGCATTCGTCACCGCATTCACATGCATATACTACCAGCCACTGCGTTCCATACACTTCGGTGCGGACATAAATATCATAATGATGCATGTGCTCACCTTCAGCTAATACATATCCTGATGACGGAGGCGTACCCTCATTGCCGTTACCGAGACCGTAAACAGCATAGATATATCCATCAGAAGAACGAAGTATGCCTACTCCCGCACTGTAGCTGTCGAATCTCTGGTCTCCGCCCACGCAGCCACACAACATGGAAGATCGGTGTCCTGCGGAATTAAACCAAGCGCAATATACGTTATAAGCAAAATCGCCGCTTGCCGTACCTCTGTAGATACACTCGTTTCCAAGATCTGTTCCGCTAGATGAGTTGTGGGAGAAATCATCAAGCAGCTCACAGCAGCGGACATGGCACTTATCAGTTATTGACTGAGATCTTACAATCGGACAATACCAGGTAGATTGGTACTCAACCGCATTCTGCTTGCGCGCCTCATTGATGTATTGGATAACCTGATCTTCGACATCAGATAAGAATTCGCAATAGTCAGATGCATCGTCTTCTTCGTAGCTCTCCTCTTCAAATGTGCTCTCAGTTGTTTCAGTAGTTGTCGTTACCGTTGCCGCAACACCGGAATCTTCGGGCATTTCACTCACTGAGGTTTCACCTGATTCACTAACTGACTCAGGACCGGAAGCTGAAGTAATACCGTTATCAACTGCTACAACTGATTCATCAGATTCTTCAAGCCCTTCTGTTTCTTTAGGTTCTTCAGAAGCAGCCTGCACGTTCTCATAAACGATCAAGGCCTCTGAGATATCTCTTTGTCCTGCGCCTTCAGCCTGCATCGTCTCGATGATATCGATCTCTTCCTGAGTGATGTCGACTGCGCCTTCAGGCCTTTGAACTTCATTCATGCAGGCAGTTACAGACGTGAACGTAATAAGTGTTGAAAGGATTAATGTCGTGACCTTTAAGTGTTTCATATTGAGCCTCCTGATTTTGATGATTTTTTCATCTTTTACTTATAGGACGACTCGAAAATGACTGAGGGGTCAAAAACCTGAAATATTTTTACTATCCTAAAATGCCGTTTTTGAAGGAAATAGGATAGAAAAATCAGGATTTTCTATCCTTTTTCTCGAAAATTAAACACTTTAGGATAGCGGCTAAGCTATAACGACCACCATCTGTAAGCACTGCCCGTCTTGGCCGCAGTACTGATATAATGAATTATCTTAACTGATATGGGTGATCAATATGGAAGAGAATAACGTTGAACTCAGGAATGCAACAGCCGAAGAAACAGAATCGCTGAAATCGTGGGCTGACAAGAAATGCAAACAAACAAGAAAAGGGATTTTGTTCATCCTAATATTGTTCTTGGCTGCTTATATTTTTCTTCTGATTGTAAATGCGATCTATATTCAATCGCTGATATTGACGGGGTTTGTAATTTTCTTGATTGTTTATATAACTCTGTTTTGCGCTGCCCTATATTTATTTTTCGCACCAAGCCTTGGTAAGAATATCGAGTCAGGCGCTTTTAAGGTCCAACGTGGCAGGATCACAGACAGATGCGAAGATAAAAACACCGAAGGAAAGACGCCCTGCACTGTCGTATTCGTATCAGACAAAGGAAGCAGTGCATCCATAAACATTTATCCAAACCTCTATAAGTATGTAAAAACCGGTTCCTGCCTTATTCTAAGATGGGATGATCCCAAGAAACAGAAATATTATAGAGTCATCATGTCAGACGAATTGAAATAAACTGAATCAGCTCACCATTTACTATAAGGGCACTTACCCTTACGAGTCGCTGCCCTGATCTCGACATAGCAGCCACACGCAAGGCATGTTCCCTGATTTATCTTCTCGCAGTCTTTGCAGATCTCGAGGCGCTTTGCGGTAACTTCATCAGAAACAAGCTCGCCAGCGGGAAGCGCGCTTAACCCGCTGACGATTATCTTGTCGTAATCTTCTTTGCTGAAATCCTTGAGAAGACAGCGTGTGCAGATCTTAGGCATCTCAGATCTCTACTTCGATGTGCATTACGCTGGAAGCAGGAATGGAGAACTTGATCTTGTCACCTTCGAAGCTTATTGCATCGAATGCCTTCTCGGAAACAACATCAGGATCATCGAATGTGTTGTGATCGTCCATCTTGCCGCCGACAATTGATGCCTTAACTGACTTGATATCAGATCCCATAAGTGTGCTCTCAACGTCATAAGAATCAGTGCAGGAGAGGTTGCCGAGAGTAATGTGGATCTTTCCGTCCTTGCCCTTGGATACTGACTCATGGAGATTCGGAACCATGTACTCGTCTTCGAGACCGATCTTTGTTGTATTGACAGAGCTCTCGAGGAGTTCGCCGTCCTGGTGGCAGCTGAACATCTTGAAAACATAGTATGTAGGTGTCTTGATCATCTTCTCGCCTTCGGTGAGGATTACTGCCTGAAGAACATTTACGAGCTGGGCGATGTTAGCCATCTTTACACGCTTGCAGTGCTTGTTGAAGATGTTGAGGTTGATAGCAGCGATAAGTGCATCTCTGATTGTATTCTGCTGATAGAGGAAGCCGGGGTTGGTTCCTTCTTCAACGTCATACCAGGTTCCCCACTCATCAACCATAAGACCGATCCTGCAATCAGGGTCGTATCTGTCCATGATGGCAGAATGCTTTTCGATGAACTCTTCCATAGCGAATGTCTTAGCAAGAGTCATGTACCATTCTTTGTCGTTAAAGCCTGTAGCACTTCCTTTGTGATCCCAATCGTAAGGAAGTGTGTAATAGTGAAGCGTCAGGCCGTCCATATAGCCGAAGTTCTGAGGGAATGAACCCTGCTGTCTGAAGCACTCGTGAAGAAGCGTCTCAGTCCAAGCATAGTCTTTATCTGTAGGTCCTACAGCGAGCTTCTTGATCTTCTTGTTCTGGTCGTAGTTCTTAACGAATGTCTGATACTGCTTGTAGAGGTTTGCATAGTACTCAGGGACCATGTTGCCGCCGCAGCCCCATGTCTCGTTGCCTACTGCGAAGTAATCAACAGTCCAAGGCTTCTCTCTGCCGTTTGCTCTTCTTAAGTCAGCCATGGGAGATACGCCGTCAAAGGTCATGTACTCGACCCATTCACTCATCTCTCTGACAGTTCCGCTGCCGACATTGCCGTTAACGTATGTCTTACAACCGAGCTGTTCTGCAAGTTCCATGAACTCGTGTGTACCGAAGCTGTTATCTTCGGTAACGCCGCCCCAGTTGGTGTTGATCATCTTCTTACGGGATTCCTTGGGACCGATGCCGTCCTTCCAGTGATACTCATCGGCAAAGCATCCGCCCGGCCAGCGGAGAACGGGGATCTTCATCTCCTTCAATGCCTCGACTACGTCATTACGCATGCCGTTCGTATTGGGGATTGAGGAATTCTCGCCTACATAGACGCCCTCATAGATGCATCTGCCGAGATGCTCTGAGAAGTGTCCCTGGATCTCAGGATTAATGTGTCCTAATTCTTTGCCGGTGTTGATAAACAGGTTATACATAATGACCTCACTTATACTTCTGTTGTTGGTTGATTAGATTCGGGTTCTATTGGTTGAGCAGCAGGTTCTGGCTGGGCTTCAACAGGCTCACTTTGTAGAGGAGCAGGTTCTGCCTGAACTTCGACAGGATCACTTTCTAAAGCAGCTGGTTCTGCACGAGCCCAAATAGGCACACTTGCTTCGGGTGCTGGTTCTGTGAATGTTTTCGGAGCCTCCGCAACAGCATTCTCAGTAGCAATTGCAGACTTCTTGAACTTCTTCAAGACTGCGAAAAGAACCAGTACCGCAACAAGCAGCACAACGAATATGACTGTTGTAACTACTGCACGGAGAATGCGGTGAGCCATAATGGCAGGATGGCCTTTGACGCCTTCTTCCTTCTGGTCGAAAACAGTCTCAACAACGTCGTTGATGAACTGCTTTTTGACGAGCGGATCTACGCCTTCTGCAACTACTGTGGCCACCATGCCCTCATCATTACTTATGCAGACAATTACGATCTGATCATCGGAAGTAAATACTCTGTAGTAACCTTCTGCATCGTATTTATCCGTAAAGGTATAGTACTTATTCAGGATCTCCAGCTGACTGTCTTCTTCAAGGAAGATCTCATGACCTGTACGCAAATGGAATAACGCCGTGTAAAGTTCCGAAGTATAGACCTTTGTATTGGTGTTATGAGTAGGGATCATGGCATTATAATAATCTACCTGCACAAGTTTCTTCAGAGATTTTCCCGTTACGTCATGGATTAGATCGCGCATCTTGTCATAATCATTTGTCAGGTCTTTGGCATCGATCTCACCCTGTTCGTAGAGATCATACATAACGATCTCGCCCATGACCTGATAATAGAAATCTTCTTCAAAACAATCTTCTTCAGAAGTCATCTGTTCAATGGAATCACCATAAAAGAACGCGGTCCGCATATGATCTGCTGCATTACACATACCACTGCCACGCTCAACATCATAAGCATCAAATGTTTCCTGCAGAGCGCAGTTCAGAGCATAAGACTCATCTTCATTAATATTTATCTTTACCGTACGGAAGAACATCAGCTGCCAGCATGGCATGTGGTAAACCTCATTGAAAACGACATCGTACTGCTTAGCCTTCCTGTCCTCAGGATACTTGATCTCGATCATCATTTGAGAGTACAAAGAAGGATCATGCTTTCTTAAGCTTCCCTCATCAATAAAATAATCGAAATTGTCGGGATTGATGCATGCCAGACGCAAATACTCTTCACGTGTCAGCTCGTACTCATCATCGACATACTCAATATAGTATTTATCATTTTTCTCATAGATCCTGATAAGTTCCTCATCCGAGATATTTGAATACAAAGAAATGTATTCCGGAACGGGAAACAGCGGTTCTTTCTGAGTTACGGTGAAAAATCCGACAAACATTGCAGCTACATAAGCAACCACTAAACCTAATACGGTAAATACTCTAAACTTCATTATTAACTCCTAAATACCCTTTTAATAGTGATACTTCACCGACACCTGTCAATTATATCAGAGATTTAGGAATTACCCGTATAAGAAAACAGTGAATAATTACCTGTAGCCGTAATAAAGTTCAGGAGACGTATAAGGAGCCTTTATCTTGCCGTACGCGATTACGTTACCTGTATTGCCGCCGGCAGAAACATTCAGGAAATCAGCCTTTGTGCTGATGTCACCTGTAGACTGATCCAAGGCATATTCCAATTCATTCGGAACTTCCTTCAATGCAATTATGTAGACTTCGAAGTCATGTGTTCCCGGCGGATATGGTCCGACGTAATCCTCAGCGTCCGTATAAGCACCGTAATCCAGATGTGTAACATCAACTATCTCATACCAGAAGAGCCAGTTGTTAGTAGAAACGTCCATCATTATGACCGCATAACAACATGCGCCCTCAACCTCATTCCAAGTAAGCTCGGGAGAATTATTGCCCTCCATATAGCCGATCTCTGTAAGCCATTCACCGTCAACAATGCTTTCTGATGTAACTTCTATTACAGGAAGACTGTCTAAGTAAACTTTTGTCTCATCTATCTCTTCACCCATTGCTACGTCGTAGTCCAATTCCGGAATCTGTACGGCTTCCGTTCCGAAGCAGATAGTAATGGTCTCACCTGCTGCATCGAAATCGAAGTAGAGTTCACCTGAATCTGTCACTGCACCACCAGTGATGGTAAGTTTCTTATCTATTATTCCGGAGCCGCTTACCCATGAGAGCTTTGCTGAAGTTCCCGCCATAACAAAGTGGCGTTCTGTTGAGGTGTAGTCACCATTTTCGAGGTTGAAAGCAAAAAGACCCATGTTCTTAAGGATCTTGATATACAGCGTACCTGAACCAACCTCTTCTCCCATAAGCTTATTTATCGTTTCCCGGTCAAGCGAATCGCACTTCCAGCAGCTGCCTTTTACGATCGTGTTATCAACTTCACAAGCTGTTGTTGTCTCTTCGAGAAGATCCCACGCTCCGGTTTCCTGATTAAAGTAATAGACTGAGTTCTTAGATACAGACTGAGGCAGAACACCGCCCATATCATCTGCCTGATAACTGAGACTGACTGTATCGCGTGCACTGTACTGCTTGCCAAACTCGGATTCCGTTATCGTTTCAAAGTTATGTGAAGTAATCTGTACACCTGTAGCACCTTTGCTGCTTAATGCTTCAATGACCGCACTATCTTCTATTCCCGTAGCCGGGGCCTGCACTTGCGAAGTGCATCCGGTTAGAATTCCAAAAAACAAACTGACTGATAAAAGTCCTGATACGAGTCTATTGTTAAGCATATTAAAACCTCCGTAAGATACAGACCATCTCGATAGTAATTACCTTAAAAAGAATTACATGTAACCGTAGTAAAGCTCAGGCGAAGTATAAGGAGCTCTAATCTTGCCATAAGCGATTACGTTTCCCGTATTACCGCTGGCAGAAATGTTCAGGGAATCAGCCTTTGTGGAAATGTTGCTGGTTAACTGATCCACGGGGTAATCCAATTCATTAGGAGCTTCCTTAAGGGCGATAATATAGATTTCAAAGTCATCTGTACCAGGCGGATATGGACCGACGTAATCCTCAGCATCTGTATAAGCACCAAAATCCAGATGAGAAACATCAACTATCTCATACCAGAAAAGCCAGTTGTTTATAGACACGTCCACCATTATGACCGCATAGTAGTTTGCTCCTTCTACTGCTTCCCAAGTCAGCTCGGGAGAATTGTTGCCTTCCATAAAGCCAATCTCTGTGATCCATTCGCCGTCAACAATGCTCTCTGATGTAACTTCAAACACGGGAAGACTGTCAAGATAAACTTTTGTCTCATCTATCTCTACGCCCATTGCCACATCGTAGTCCCTCTCCCCGATCTGTATAGCTTCTTTACCGAAGCAGATGGTTATGGTCTCGCCTGCCGCATCGAAGTCAAAATACACTTCGCCTGAATCCGTGACTGCTCCTCCTGTGATACTGAGTTTCTTATCAATCGTTCCGTTATCGCTAACCCATGAGAGCTTTGCCAAAGTTCCCGCCATGACAAATCGGCGTTCAGTTGAAGTGTAGTCTCCGTTTTCGAGATTGAAAGCGAAAAGGCCCATATTCTTAAGTATCTTGATATAGAGTGCACCTAATGCAACATCTTCTCCCATGAGCTTATTAATCGTCTCCCGGTCAAGCGAATCACACTTCCAGCAGGTGCCTCTGATGATAGTGTTATCAACTTCGCAAGCCGTTGTTGTCTCTTCGAGAAGTTCCCACGCACCGGTTTTCTGATTAAAGTAATAAACAGAATTCTTAGAAACTGACTGAGGCAGAACACCGCCAAGGTCGCCCGCCTGATAACTGAGACAGACTGTATCGCGCGCACTGTACTGGTCGCCAAACTCGGATTCAGTTATCGTTTCAAAGTTATGTGAAGTAATCTGTACGTCGGTAGCGCCATTGATGCTTAATGCTTCAATGACCTTGCTATCTTCTATTCCCGTCTCCGGCGTTTTAAATTGAGATGTGCATCCGGTCAGCATTCCCAACAAAACACTTACTGATAAAAGTCCTGATATGAGTCGATTATTAAGCATAATAAAACCTCCGTAGAAGCAGACCATCTTAATTAGAGTCTACTTCCGGAGGTTATTTCCGGTTAGAAATATAATCACCGATTATAGTAATATCTGCACAACGTCAGGATTTCCTATATTGGGAAGGCGTCATTCCAACGTTCTCCTTGAAGACCTTTGTGAAATAATTCGGATCCGGATATCCGACGCGGTCACTGATCTCGCCAATGGGTAATTCAGTCTTAGTAAGCATTATCTTTGCCAGATCAAGCCTTAAGTTAAGAAGGTACCCCAAACACGTCATTGAAGTCTGCTTCATGAAGATATCGTTTAATTTGTTACGGTTGATCGCAAACTCTTTGGTAATCGTAGCAAGTGAGATATTCTCTTCCAAATGCAGTTCAAGGTATTCGGCAATCTTTGTGAACTGTTCCTTATCAGAATCTTCCGAATATTCTTCTTCAGGATCGACAAGATAATAGGAATAAACAATAAAATGCAGTATCTCAATCAGAAAAGACCTGCTCCTGCAAGGCCAGAATCCATCTCTCTGACCTATGAGCTGATTATCCATAGAGTTAAAGAGAAGTTTTATCTGCTTTAGCGAATTAGCCGGCAGAGGAATAACGCACTTATTCTCGTCGCTCAAAAAGCATCTGATAAGAAAGTAATCCTGATAGATTATCTGCCCCACAGTATCTTCAAACTCTCCGGAATCGATCCTCTCATACGAGAATTCTTCTCTGATAGCTGAAGGCTTGAAGAAGATAATGTCTGCCTTGACGGATTTGACGATCTTATAGTCGATACGGTCTTTTTCAGTCAGCATTATGAGCGCCGGCGCCTTAACTTCACCCTTATAAAGATCAGTCTTCACCTCAAGAACACCCTTCTCAAGGATAATGATCTTATAAGTGGTCTCATCATTAATATATTCGGGCAGAGAATCGTAAGTAGAACTGTATATGTCTACTATCCTTTCCCACTCTTCCCAATGGCACTCAGTGTAGAGCTTCATCTGATCAACCTCATAAGCATTTATCTGCACTAATTATGCTATTAACAACTATCTATGGCAAATCTTAGAGACTATGCTTTCTGTATTTAATCTCGAAAAAAGTCATTAAAAAACACAGTAAAACGCGATTTTCCGTATTTTTCGAGGCAGTTATCGAGCAAAAAACACAGAGCAAAATAAAACCCTGCTGTTTAAAACAACAGGGTTACTCAAAAAATGGTGCAGATGGCGGGACTTGAACCCGCACGAGATTGCTCCCACTAGCACCTGAAGCTAGCGCGTCTGCCAATTCCACCACATCTGCGTGCGGGTTAGATTTTATAACAAGCGCATTGATTTTTCAATAACTGCAGGAGGTCATAATGTCCTTTGAAGAGAAGCACACTAATATTATAATCGTCCTATGAACAGCATTAGTGTCTCCGTTACAGATCTGGCCTCATATGTATCGCGCCGCGGCAACCTCGCCGGCGGTTCTTACGGGTCTGTGTCAGGCGCCGAAGGAACGAAGCTCCATCAGAGGGTTTTCGCAGACTTGAAGAAAGCTTATGGGGACATAGTTATCACAGAAGAGGCTCTCATCTACGATTACATATCAGAATCCGGACTTATCCTGTCGGTCAACGGCAGGTTTGATGCCATGATGCTTAAGCCCGGGAAGGCGCCCATGCTGTTTGAGATAAAATCGTTTAACTCGACCAAGGAGAGCTTCGATGCCTTGGTCCGCCCCGAGCACGTTACGCAGCTTAAGCTCTACGGGGCTATGTATCTGCTTACAAATTCCGAGGTTCTGGATATCAGTCTGACACTCCGTTATGTCTCGATAACGTCACTCGAGAGCTTCGAGAACACCTATACGATGTCCTACGAAGAGGCCGAGAAATATTGGGAAGAGATCTGCTCAGAGTATTGTATCTTCGCTCAGACTCTTCTGGACTACCACAACAGTCTTATGGATACGGTATCCCAGATCAGGTTCCCGTTCGAATCGATAAGACCCGGACAGAAGGAATTCATGAAGAAGGCTCTGCTGGCGCTCAATTCGCAGGAAGCATTCTTCGTTGAGGCGCCTACAGGTATCGGCAAGACTGTATCCGTCCTCTATCCCGCTGTTAAGGGACTGGTTAAGAACAGATACGATAAGATCTTCTATCTGACTGCAAAGGAAGCGACCAGAGGCGTTGCAGAAGCCACTCTGAATGCCATGAGAAGATCGGGACTCATAATCAGATCTATCACTTTGAGATCCAAGGAGAAGATGTGCCCATACGGCACCGAATGTGATGCCAAGTTCTGCCCTCTCGCCAAAGACTACTATGGCAAGCTCAAGGCTGCACTGACAGAATCACTTGTTCTCGACGAGATAACACCTGAGAAGATAACCGAGATTGCCTTAAGACACGGCATCTGCCCTCACGAGTTCATGATCGACACGATGAATTACTGTACGGTGATCATCGGAGACTATAATCACGTCTTCAGCCCGAGAGTCTCATTAATCGAGAAAGAACCCGGCAACCAGAGGATTGCGGTTCTTGTCGATGAGGCTCACAACATGATAGACAGAGGACGCGAGATGTTCTCTGCTTCATTCTCGTTAAGCCTCATAGATGAGATGCTTAAGGACTTCAAAGGCCGTGATACAAAGTTAGAGGCCATGATCCA
>Ga0310696_10008834_pt1 | contig 11712 bp, 10 predicted proteins | sample AusTroGonzalo_MG_4_FD_203885 | JGI IMG/M metagenome (GOLD analysis project Ga0310696, IMG submission 203885) | Bovine rumen microbial communities from tropical cattle in Woodstock, Queensland, Australia - Gonzalo_02 (v2) (version 2) | ecosystem: Host-associated > Mammals > Digestive system >...
GTCAGCAGCAGCGGGAAGAAGGCGTCGAAGGTCCGGGAACGGATGATGTCGCCGGCCTTGGTGATGTCCGTGATGGCCACGTATCCGATGATGGACGTGGACTTGACGAGCGCGACCATCTGGTTCTTGTACATCGGCAGCGTGCGCAGCAACGCCTGGGGCAGCACGACCCGGCGGAACACCTGAACCCGGTTCATCCCCAGCGCGGCCCCGGCCTCCCGCTGGCCCTTGCCCACGCCTTCGATGCCCGAGCGGAAGATCTCGCTGAAGAAGGCGCCGAAGTACATGGTGAAGCACACGACGGCAATGTGGACCTTGCTCAGGCCGGACGAGGCCAGCACCAGGTAGAACATCACCAGGAGCAGGAGCAGCAGCGGCAGGCTGCGCATCAGTTCGATATAGAATTTCGCCGCGCCGCGGAGCACGCGGCTCCGGCTCATGCGCAGCGCGCAGATGAACGCGCCGGCGAGCGTCGCGAAAAAGATGGAGAGCAGCGAAACCTGCAGCGTCACGTCAAGCCCCTCCAGCATCATCTTCCACCGGTCTTCGACCAGCAGATTGGCGTGGATGCTCTCCCGGATGTCCGGCAGGGCCGCGGATATGAAAGGCAGGACGGTCATATTCTTTTCCAAATATAATCTTTTTTCGCGCGACTGAAGTCGAAAAATTTGGAGAATTAAAAAATATGCGTACCTTTGCACTCCCAACCGCTGGGTTCGTATAACGGTTAGTACTCGAGATTCTCAATCTCGCAATAGGAGTTCGATTCTCCTACCCAGTACCAGAAAGGCCTCTGTCGTCGACAGGGGCCTTTTCTGTTATTTCATCCGGTAGGGTGCGTCGGCGTAGAGGACGTAGCGCTTGGCCTTGCGTATCCATTTCTGCTCCTCCAGCTTGACATGCTCCTGCACCACGTCGAAGGTCAGGCGCCCGCGCAGGTATTCCTCGATCACCGGATCCGCCACCTTGACGAAGAGCGAGTCGAAGAGTTCGAACTGCGAATAGCGTTCCGACAGGAAGTGCATCAGCTGGAGCGTGTGCAGCAGGGAATGGTACTGCGCGCCCGGCTGGAGCATGATCTGGTAGCCGTAGCAGCGCTCGCCGGCGTAGCGGCCCGCGGCCGGGGTGAAGGAGCAGGGGCGCATCATCACGCCGGGCGGCGTGGGCAGGAAGCGCACGTCGCCGCTCTTGATGAAGGGCGCGCCGAAATACTCGTACGGCCGGGCCGTGCCGATGGCGGGGGTGATGGAGGTGTTGTTCCACAGGCCGCCGCCGGGATACATCTCGCAGGTGAACATGCCCGGGATGTCGGAGGCCGGCGCGATGGTCCAGGGCAGCAGGTCCTTGCCGACGTCGGAGACGAAGGCGGAGATGATGTGCAGGGGGAACTTGGCCCCGATCTCGCTGCACCAGAGGTGGCAGAGCTCGCCGAGGGTGAGTCCGTGCCGGTGCGCCACCTTGGGCGTCCAGATGTCGGATTCCACGGCGGGCATGGTCCCTTCGACCACGCGGCCCGCCGGGTTGATGTGGTCGATGACGAAGATGGAGGGACTCCCGTCCATCCGGGCGCACATCGACAGCAGCCGCATCACGTCGCGGGTGTAGTTGAAGTAGCGCGTGCCGACGTCCTGGATCTCCACCACCACGGCGTCCAGCCCTTCCAGCTCGTCGGCAGAAAAGTCGATGTGGTTGGTGTCGGGCGTCAGCTCGGTGTCGCGCGGGCTGAAGATGCGCTCAAGGTTCCCGCGTTCGCGGAAAATGTCATACAGGTAGCGTCCGCGGTGCGGGTCCCAGCAGTTCTGCGTGCAGAAGCAGGCGACCCGCCCCTCGCGCAGGCTCCTGTCGAGCTGCTCGTCGATCGGGGTGGTGCGGAAGGAGAACATGGTCTATGCGCCGATGATGCGGTGGGCGAGTGCGATGACCTCCTCGCCGAGCCGCTGCGCCTCCTCCTCGGTCTGGGCCTCGGAGTAGATGCGGATGATGGGCTCGGTGTTGGACTTGCGCAGGTGGACCCAGGTCTTGTTGGCTTCGAAGTCGATCTTGACGCCGTCGATGGTGTTCACCTTCTCGTTCTTGAACTCCTCCTTCATCGCGTCCAGGATGCGGTCGATCAGGGCCGTGTCGCTCAGGTCGATGCGGTTCTTGGCGATGAAGTACGGCGGGAGCGTGGCCTTGTAGGCGCTCACGCTCATGCCCTTGTGGGCCAGGTGGCTGAGGAACAGCGCCACGCCCACCATGGCGTCGCGGCCGCAGTGGCTGGCGGGATAGATCACGCCGCCGTTGCCCTCGCCGCCGATCAGCGCGTTCACGGCGTGCATCTTGGTAGTCACGTTGACCTCGCCCACCGCCGCGGCGTAGTAGGTGCCGCCGTGGGCCTCGGTGACGTCGCGCAGCGCGCGGCTGGAGCTGAGGTTGGAAACCGTGTTGCGCGGCATCACGCCGGCCTTTTCGGCCCGCTCCAGCAGGTAGTCGGCCACGGCCACAAGGGTGTATTCTTCGACGAAGGGCTTGCCGTCCTCGCAGATGAAGGCGAGGCGGTCCACGTCGGGATCGACGCTGATGCCCAGGTCCGCCTTCTCCCGGACCACCGTGTCGCTGAGCTCCACGAGGTTCTTCGGCAGCGGCTCGGGGTTATGGGCGAAATCGCCCGTCGGCTCGCCGTTGAGGGTGATGCACTGCACGCCGAGGCGCTCCAGCAGGCGCGGCATGATGATGCCGCCGACGGAGTTGACGGCGTCGAGGACCACCTTGAAGCCGGCCTTGCGCACGGCCTCGGCGTCCACGGCCTCCAGGGCCAGGACGGACGCGATGTGCTCGTCGGTGAAGTCATGCTCCACGATGCTGCCGAGCTCGTCCACTTCGGCGAAGTCGAACTTCCCGCTCTCCGCGAGGTCCAGGATGGCCTGGCCTTCGGCGGCCGTCAGGAACTCGCCGTGCTCGTTGAGGAGCTTGAGGGCGTTCCACTGGCGGGGGTTGTGGCTGGCGGTCAGGATGATGCCGCCGTCCGCATTCGCGAACGTGACGGCCAGCTCCGTGGTCGGGGTGGAGGCGAAGCCGCACTTCACGACGTCCACGCCGCAGGCGACCAGCGTTCCGCAGACGAGCTGCTCGACCATGGCGCCGCTGATGCGCGCGTCGCGGCCGACGACCACTTTATAGCGTTTTCCGTTGTTCGGACTGGGTTTGCGCTCCTTCAGGCAGGCGCAGTAGGCATAGGTGAATTTCACGATATCGACGGGGGTCAGGGCCTCGCCGGGGGCACCGCCGATCGTGCCGCGGATGCCGGAGATGGATTTTATCAGTGTCATAGTTTGCAAAATTACGAAAATAATTCTTATCTTTGCGCCTCGATTCAAAAACACTAGTGTAATGAAAAAAGGAATCCATCCCGAAACCTACCGTCTTGTAGCTTTCAAGGATATGTCAAACGAGGACGTGTTCATCACCCGCTCCTGCGCTACCAGCAAGGAGAACATCACCATTGACGGTGTCGAGTACCCCCTCGTAAAGCTTGAGATTTCCAACACGTCTCACCCTTTCTACACCGGCAAGATGAAGATTGTCGACTCCGCCGGTCGTGTTGATATGTTCTATCAGCGATACAAGAGCCGCAAGAAATAATTTTCTGCGTCACAATAGGTTGAATGATCCCGATCGCCAGGCGACCGGGATTGTTTTTTTCTATTTCACGATTTGTTATCTTTGTGATTCGAATCACAAATCCGATCATTATGTCAACGAAAGGCAAAATCATTACCTGGATTGTCGCCATCCTGCTGGTGGCGGGCGCCGTATTCGTGTACTTCAAATTCTTCTTCGTCTTCGGCGAAGGCGTCAAGGCCGGCGAGCTGAACCAGATCGTCTACAAGGGCTGGGTCTGGAAGACCTACGAGGGACGCCTGATCCAGACCGGCTTCAAGAGCAACCAGAAGACCGGCGGCAGCCTCCAGTCCAACGAGTTCAACTTCTCCGTCGTGGACAAGGCCGTGGCCGACTCGCTCATGCTCTGCAGCGGCAAGAACGTCGAGCTCCACTACAAGGAATACAACGGCATGCTCCCCTGGCGCGGCATGCAGCACTATATCGTGGACAGAATCGTGTCCGTGAGCCCGGGCATCGGCAGCTCCGAGATTCCGATCTTCACCGGCGGCGAGTCGCTATGATCCACCTCGCGCTGCTGCTCGTCGCGGGCATCCTCGCGACGCACCCCGAGGGCAATCCCAACGCCCGCCTGCTGACCGTGGCCGAGTCCGTCGGCCAGGGCGACCGCTCCGTCAGTCCGGAGCAGGTCCGCCTGTACTGGACCGCCGACAGCCAGCTGACGAAGGAACTCCCGAAGCGGGAGGCGCCCGCCTGGAAACTGCCGGAGCCGGAAGGCCCGGGCATCGTGTACGGGCAGTCCGTGAGCCGCAACGAGTTCGGCATCAGCGGCGGCGTCTTCCCCGCCCCGGACGGCACGCACCTCGCCGTCTACCGCAAGGACGAATCCGCCGTCACGCAGTACCCGCTCTACAACATCACCACCCGCACCGGCGAGGCGATGCTGATCCGCTACCCCATGGCCGGCATGGCCTCGGAGCACATCTCCGTGTGCGTGACCGACTTCGACGGCAACATTTCCGCGACCCTGCAGGTCGACGATTTCGACGACGAGCGCTACCTTACCAACGTCACCTGGTCGCCCGACAGCAGATACCTCTTCGTGCAGGTGCTCGACCGCGCCCAGCACGAGATGCACCTCAACATGTACTCCGCCGCCGACGGCAGCTACGTGCGCACCATACTCATGGAGCAGAACGACGCCTGGGTGGAGCCGCTGGACCCGCTGTACTTCCTGAAAGACAGCTACGAGTTCCTCTACCGCACCGACAACCGCGACGGCTACCGCAGCCTCTACCGCTGCGACACGCTCGGACGCGTGGAACGCATCACCCCCGTCGACGCCGACGTGGCCTACGTCGCCAACGACGGCCGGTACGTATACTACACCTCCGCGGAGGTCTCCCCCATCGAGAACCACCTCTTCCGCGTGCGGCTGGGCAGGCGGCAGGGCCTCGTCGGCGAAGCGGTGCGCCTCACGCCCGAACAGGGCTGGCACCGGATCGACATGTCCCCGGACTGCTCCCGTTTCATCGACCGCTACTCCTCCTTCAACACGCCCGGCGTCACGCAGGTGCGCAAGGCGGACGGCGAGCTGGTCGAATGCATCCTGAGCGCCCTCGACCCGCTGGACGAGTACGCACAGTGCCGCATGGAGCTGGGCACCACGCCCTCCGCCGACGGACTGTATGACAACTACTACCGCCTTTTCTACCCGCGCGGCTTCGACCCGTCGAAGAAATATCCCCTCATCGTTTACGTCTACGGCGGCCCGCACTCGCAGATGGTCAACGACTCCTGGCTCGGGAACATCCGGATGTGGGAGATGCTGATGGCCCAGCGCGGCTACGTGGTCTATGTCCAGGACAACCGGGGCACGCAGAACCGCGGCGCGGCCTTCGAGAAGGCCATCAACCGCCGCTGCGGCACGGCCGAGGCCGAGGACCAGATGGCCGGCATCCGGGCGCTGCTGGACCGCGCGCCCTGGATCGACCGCACGCGCATCGGCGTGCACGGCTGGAGCTACGGCGGCTTCATGACCCTCTCGCTCACGACCCGTAACCCCGGCTTTTTCAAGGTCTCCGTCGCGGGCGGCCCGGTTATTGATTGGCAATGGTACGAAGTGATGTACGGAGAAAGATATATGGACACGCCCCAGACCAACCCGGAAGGGTTCGCGGAGGCATCCCTGATCCCGCGGGCGAAGGACCTGACGGGGCGCGTGCTCATCTGCCAGGGCCTCCTGGACGGCACCGTGGTGCCCCAGCACTCGCTCAGCTTCGTACAGGCCTGCATCGAGGCGGGCGTGCCGGTGGACTGGTTCCCCTACCCGCTTGACGAACACAACATGCGCGGCAAGGCCCGCGTGCACCTTTACGAGAAAATAACCGACTATTTCGAGACGTTCTTATGAAAAAAGTCCTGACCGCCGTCCTGGTCCTGCTGCTGGCCGCCGCGTCGCTCCCGGCCCAGAACAAGGCGGAGACCAAGCTCTACCAGAAGACCCTGTCGAAGCCCTCGGTCGAGGCCTTCGACAAGTTCCTCAAGAAATACCCTTCATCCGTCTACGCGCCCGACATCCTGGCGCGCAAGGACACCCTGCTCAACATCTCGCCCTACGACATGACGCAGGCCGCGGCCATCGCCGGCTCGCTGCTGCCCTCCGACGCGGTCTTCCGCGCCATCGCCGACCGGCGGGAGGCCGTTGACCGCATCTATGCGGTCTGCCTGTCCGGAGAGGGGCTCGCGCTGGACCAGGTCCGCATCGTCAGCTTCCGGCAGGTGCGCGGCGACTGGGAGCAGGAGGGTGTCTATGACGCACCCGCGGCGGATCCCGGCGAGACCGACTGCCGCTATTTCGTGGACAGCACCTCCGTGCTGACCATACGCGACACGCGCTACCTCCGCTTCAACTACCTGCTCTCCAGCCTGGACGGCTTGACGCAGATCTACGTCGCCGCCGCCTACGCCCCGCAGACCGACGACTTCGGCTGCGTCGCCTTCGAAGGGAACAGCACGCTGAAAGACGGCGACAGCGCATCCTACCGCCTCAGCGGCCGCGTCAACGAGATGGCGCTCAGCGGCATGGAGCGGCCCTTCATGCGCCTGATGCTCCAGGACGTCCGCAACAACCCCCTGCTGGAGGAAATCCCGGAGAACTTCTACCTCACCGACGCCGCCATCCACTGGTGGCTGACGGAGAATCCCGACGCCCTGACCAGCGCCACGCACCTGAAGTTCAACATCCTTCCGGAGGGCAGCTCCCTCGTGGAAGAATACAAGGCCGCCAAGGGCAAGAAGAATTCGTCGAAATACGGCGCCGCGATGTTCGACCACCGCGGCTACACCGTGATCGTCGTGTACCAGAAAGACGACAAGAACTACGTCCTGGCCTGGGCCGAGACCGAGTGCGCCGACCATTACCGCGACCGCCTGCTGAACAGCATCGCCTTCGACGACGCCAACACCATCTCGATGTCCTACTACCACGGCAACCGCACCTTCAAGTACCGCCTCAATCTCACATCGAAGAATCTTCGGCGATAAGAGCGTTCAGGCACGATAATTGCGCATTTATTTGTCACCTTTTTAACTCTCTTATTATTATGACCAAACTATTTAAATGGTTCGTAGTGGGTGCGATGCTCCTGGTGGGAGCGTTCACCGCAAACGCGCAGGGATTCGGCGGCGGCCAGATGCCGAGCGCCGAGGAAATCGCCAAGATGCGCGCTGATCAGATGAAGGAGACCGTCAACCTGACGGCCGACCAGTATGCCAAGGTTACCGTTATCTTCAAGGAGGAGATGGAAGCGATGCAGAAGATGTTCGAGGGCGGCGGCATGGGCGGCGACTTCGAGCAGATGCGCAAGGACATGGAGAAGCGCCAGGAAGAGCAGAACAAGAAGCTCAAGGAAATCCTGACCGAAGACCAGTTCAAGAAATGGGAAAAACAGCAGGAAGAGATGCGCGCCCAGTTCGGCGGCGGATTCTGATCGCTTTAGTATAAACACAACAAAGCGGGTGACCCGGTCGGGCCCACCCGCTTTGTTTTGAGATTCGCCGGCCAAGCCGGCGAATGACGCTGCTACAGCTCGCGGAACTTCGCGGCAGCGATCTTCGTGGGCTTGAGGGTGATGGTCTCCTTGATCTTGTCCAGCACCTTGCGGTCCTCGATCTGCTCGACCAGGCGCTCGATCTGCTTCTGGTCCTGGAGCATGTTGACGGCCATCTCCTTCACCATCTCGTCAGGCACGTTTCCGATGCCGTACATCGCGTACTGGTAGCGGGCGAAGGCCTCGGCCTGCTCGTGCAGGTCCTTCTCCTCCACCTTGAAGCCCCACTTCTGCATCAGGGAGCCGCGCACCAGCTGCCACTTGAAGTCCTCGGCGAAGCCCGGGAAATCCTTCTCGACATCCTCCTTGGAGAGCTTGCCGTTGTTGGCCTCGACGAGCCAGCGCTTCAGGAAAGCCTCGGGGAGCTGGACGTCCGCCTTCTTCACGAAGAAGTCGCGGATGTCCTTGGTCAGGCGCCACTCGGCCTCGCTCTGGTACTGGTTCTTCATGCGCTCGGACACTTCCTTCTCGATCTCCTCGTCGGTCTTGGCCTCCTGGCCCTCCTCCTTGTGCTCGGCGTAGTATTTCTTCATGTTCTCGATCATCGGCGCCTTGTCCTTGGCGGCGACGGAGACGGTATAGCTCGGCACGGTGTCGGTCTTCTCGACCTCCACGTTCACCTCCGGGCTGAGACCCAGGTCGAAGACGAAGGTGAAGTCGTTACCGTCGGCCCACTCGATCTCCGGCTGCTTCTCCGAGGCGAGCGGCTCGCCCAGGATGCGGAGCTTCTTGTCGTTGATATGCTTGTCGAGAGCCTGGCCGATCACCTGGTTCACGGCCTCCACGAGCGCCTGCTCGCCATAGACGCGCTTGATCAGGGACGCGGGCACCATGCCCTTGCGGAAGCCCTTGAATTCCGCCGTGCGACGGCGGTCGGCGAGTTTCTTCTTCTCAATTTCTGCATAGTCAGCCGCAGCCACCTCGATGGTCAGCTCGCGGTTGAGATCGTCAATTTTCTTTTCTTTTACTTTCATACCTTTATCTTGTTATTTTGATTTTCCTTGCGGATAGGCCACGCGCTCATGATGGATCTGCGCGAGGTATTGCTTGAGGGTCTCCTTGACCGTGCCCAGCTCGCTGATGGAGATGTCGGCGTGCTCGAACTGGCCCTCCTCCATCTTGCCCGCGACGATGCGCTCCACGAAAGCGGAATACGCCTCCGGCGTGTATTCGGTGAGGGTGCGGGAGGCCGCCTCCACGCTGTCGCAGAGCATCAGGATGATCTGCTCCTTGGACACCGGCTTGAAGCCGGGATAGCGGAACTCGCCGGCCAGGGACGGATCGCCGCCGGCCTGCAGGAACTGGCTGTAGAAGTAACCCGTGGTCGTGGTGCCGTGGTGGCTGCGGATGAAGTCGATAATCGTGTCGGGCAGGCGGTTCTTCTGCGCCAGCTCCACACCGTCGGTGACGTGGCGTATGATCTCGCGGGCGCTCTGCTCCGGGCTCATGCCCTCGTGGTAGCGGGGCTTCCCGTCGCGCGCTACGAGCGATTCGTTCTCGATGAAACAGAGCGGGTTGTTCAGTTTGCCGATATCGTGGTAGAGGGCGCCGGCGCGCACCAGGTCGGCGTTCGCATCGACCGCCCGCGCCACGGTGTCCACCATGTTCATCACCTGCAGCGAGTGCTGGAAGGTGCCGGGCGCCTTCTGCTCCAGCTGGCGGACCAGCGGATTGGACACGTCGCAGAGCTCGATCAGGCGGGAATTCGACACGAGGTTGAAGACGCGCTCGAAGAGGTAAATGAGCGGATAGCCCGCCACGGTGAGCATCGAGCCGATGAAGAGGCTCAGCAGCGCCGCCCACACGTTGCCGGCCACCAGCTCAGCGGCGCGGAAGCCCAGGTAGGTCAGCGCCAGCACGCCGAAGGTGATCAGCGCGGTGATGAACTGCTTCCAGCCGCGGTTGAAGCGGCGGAACGCCAGGGTTCCGACCATGCCGGCCACGAAGAACATCACGAAGAGCACGGAACCGTCGTGGCTGAAGATCAGCAGCGGCAGCAGCGACACCACATAGACCGGCACCACCAGGCGGTTCTTCATGAAGGCCTGCAGCAGCAGGGCGACCAGCGTGAACGGCACGAGGTACAGCGCCTTCTCGTTCACGCGGACCAGGATGAGCGCCGCCACGGCGCCCAGCAGGAAGACGACCACCAGGTACGGGAACCGGGAGTCGTTCAGGATACGCTTGTTGTTCAGCAGGATGGACAGGAAGAGCAGCGCGACGATGGCCAGGGCGATGATGACGTTGCCGAGCAGCATCAGCGCCGGTGAGCCCGTGTAGCCCATGTTGGCTTCGAATTCGCGTTTGTAGGAATCCAGCATCTGGGCGATCTCGCCCGTCACGATCTCCCCCTCTTTGACGATCAGCTGGCCGGCGTTGACGTAGCCGGAGGTCGGCGAGACGGTCGTCACGGATTCCGCGTGCACCAGCTCCGTCGTCTGCTCGTCGTAGAGCAGGTTCGGCTCCAGCAGTTCATAGGCCCCGGTGGCGCGCAGCAGCGAATCCACGTTCGCGCCGGACACGTCCGACAGGTCCGCCAGCAGGCGGGCGCGGGCGTCCGTCAGGTGATAGACCTCGGAGAGCGGCACCTTGGTGGCGCGCTTGTCCCGCTGGATATAGAGCACGTCCGGGTCGGACGCCCCGTGGCGGCGGGTCCGGTCATCGGCCACCACGCCCTTCTGGTAGATGGCGCGGAGCGAGGACACCGTGGCGCTGCGCAGCGAGCCCAGCTCCAGGCGCTCGGCGGCGCGCAGGTTGCGGGTGACGATCTCGTCGGAATATTTGTAATACGGAATCGCTTCGGCGGAAGCCTCTCCGCGCTCCGCGAGCATCTGCTCCTCGGTCTTGTAGATCGGGAAGTCGAACTGGGCGTAGAGCGTCTCGTATTTCCAGGTGCGGCCCTTGTGGTAGTCGTAGGCGAACTTGGCGTTGCGCGGCATCAGCAGGACCAGCAGGAGGAACGCGACACCGAGCGGAAACAGGATGCGGAAGAGCGGTTTCGTATTCATCGGGCGGCTATTTGAACGGGCTGCCCGCCTCGCGGGCGATGAAACGATAGGTCATACGGTCCGTCAGGCGCGGGAAGAGCCGGTGCATGAGCACGGTCGCGCGCCCGAGCACGGTCAGGATGACCTGCGAGCGGCGGCGGCGCAGCGCGCGGGAGAGATGCTTCGCGCAATCCTCCGCGCTCATCAGCTTGCCCTCGTCGAGCGGCGTCTCGCCCTGGGCGGAGCCGTCGGCGGTGAGGGCCGCGTTGCGGACGTTGGAAGAGGTGTAGCCCGGCGCGAACACGAGGACGTTGAGTCCGTCCTTGAGGTGTTCGATGCGGATCGTGTCCAGGAAGCCGCGGATGGCGTACTTCGAAGCGCTGTAGCCGGTCCGCGCCGGCAGCGCGGAATAGCCGGCGATGGAGATCACGCCCACGACGGAGCCCCTGGTCTCCAGCAGGTACGGCAGCGCGAACTTCGTGCAGTTGACCGTGCCCCAGAAATTGACGTCCATCAGGCGGTGGATCACCTGCAGGTCCAGGTCCTTGAACATCGCCCGCATCGAGAGGCCGGCGTTGTTGACCAGGATGTCCAGGCGGCCGAAACGCGCCACGGCGGCTTCGACCAGAGCCTTGCAGTCCTCCTCGCGCGTCACGTCGCACTGCACGCAGAGCACCCGCTCCGGCGGCGCAACCGACGGCGCCAGTTCCTGCAGCCTGTCCAGGGAGCGCGCGGCCATCACGACCTTGGCTCCTTCGCTGCCGAATTGACGCGCAGAGGCCAGTCCGATTCCCGAACTGGCTCCCGTCACGATGATTACCTTGTCCTTTAGATCTACCATAGTGCTTGGAGATTCCGGGTCAAGCCCGGAATGACGAAACTACTTAATGGTCATCTCTGCGATGTCGTCGCCGTCGTAGAGGCCGGCGTCGAGCTTGGCCTTGATCTCCTTGAACGCCTTGAGCGTGTATTCCACGTCCTCCATCGTGTGGGCGGCCGTGGAGACGATGCGG
>Ga0310696_10008837_pt1 | contig 11708 bp, 11 predicted proteins | sample AusTroGonzalo_MG_4_FD_203885 | JGI IMG/M metagenome (GOLD analysis project Ga0310696, IMG submission 203885) | Bovine rumen microbial communities from tropical cattle in Woodstock, Queensland, Australia - Gonzalo_02 (v2) (version 2) | ecosystem: Host-associated > Mammals > Digestive system >...
AACGTGTCGTCGTGTGCGCCTCTGCGATCTTGGGGTTGACGTAGTCGGCGTAATTCCCTGTTTCCTGCCCCCTCTTGCCTTTTAGCTCCTGCAACTCCGCGAGGAGCTGCGGATGGATAGGAATTGTCACCGGGCGACCGTGCGCGTGCTTCTTGGTCTTCTCGGGGATGACCTGGATCACGCTGCGTTCGAGGCTCACGCACTCCCACTTGAGGCGGCAGCAGTCTCCGAGGCGCAGCCCCGTGTAGATGCCCGTCATGACGAGGAGCTTCCATTCAGGCCCCTGCTTCCCCGCCGCAATGTAGACACGCTTGACTTCGTCGAGCGTCAGCTCCCTGCGGCTTAGGCTGTCGTCCGAGAGCAGGCACACGCCGTGCCACGGATCACAGGCAAGTCCGGCCTTGTCCGCCAGCAGGCGGAACACCTCGCGCAGGACGCACACGTGCCCGTTGTAGGTGCTCGCCGAATGGTGGCAGCGGTACTGCGCCAGGTATTCGGCGATTGCGTCGGACGTGACCTGCGCGAGGTCGGTGATCTCGATGTGGTTCTCCTCGATCCACCGGGCGAACCTCATCCATGCGACGCGCTTCGCGTTCAGCGTGGACTTTGCCAGGTCCTTCCGCTGCGGCGACATCTCGTAGTGGTTCCACACGTTGGCGAGCGGAAGCCGGTGCGCGCCCAGCCCGAACGGCGCCAGGAACCGCTCAAGCATCCGCTCAGCCTTGTCCCTGTCCGTTGTCCCGGTCGAGCGGCTCAGCCGCCGTCCGTTTATCCCTACGCGGATCGTCCAGCGTCCGCTCTTCTCCCTCTGGAGACTTCCCGTTCCTTTTTCTCTGGCCATTTTTTCTCCTTTGCCTGTTGGTTTCGCACATTTGGACGTGCGACTACTTTCCCCCTACCCCTTGAGGGCGAAAAATGGTATACTACGACTAAATGATGAGCTCATATACAGTAACATACCGCAACAAAGCCGGCAAACTCGACCAGGTCATTATCGAGGCAGAAGACCGCAAGGCCGTCTTTGCAGAGCTGTCGAAACGCGGCATAAGCGCGGTTCGCGTCGAAGAGGCGGCCGGCAAGGTCAAGCCTCGCAAGGCGAAACGGGAAACCTCCTTCGCCAAGGCTGCGGAGGTCGAGGCGGGGAACCTCCTTCGCCAAGGCTGCGGAGGTCGAGACGGGGAACCTCCTTCGCCAAGGCTGCGGAGGTCGAGACGGGGAAAGGGGAAGACTTTCGTTCGCGGCCTTGTCGCCGGCGTCATTGTCGTGATCGCCGCCGCCGGAGTGCTCTGGTTCTTCTTGCAGGGGCATTCGGAACCACCGAAGGAGAAGAGGGAGAAGAAGGCCGCAAAGGTTGCCAAGGCTACGTCGCCTGCGCCTGCAAAAGTCGAAGAGCCCGAGCCGGAGCAGCCCAAGCCAATCGATCCGAATGCTCGCCCCACCAAGGTGGGCGAAACGCTGAACGGATACATCAAGCTTCCTTCGGGACGCCTCCACCGCGTGCTGGGCGTCGTGACGAACTCCGCGACGGCGTCCATAAAGGGCAAGTACGAGATCTTCGACCACTCGTGCGAAAACGAGATTGCTGGCTTCATGGCCATGGAGCCGGGGCAGGGGCTGGTGGGGACGCCTCGCTACAACGGGCGCTTCACTAGGGACTTCCTCGAATCCCTCAAGCATCCGATCATCGTCTCGCAGGACGACACCCCGGAGGACGCGGCCCTCAAGCGCGCCGTCATACAGGCCAAGATCGACCTCAAGGACGCCTACGACCGCGGCGAGGACATCGAGCAGATCATGCTCGACACGCGAAAGGAGATGCAGGACCTGGCCCGCTACAAGCAGGAACTCACCCAGCAGCTCCACGAGATGGTAAAGGGCGACTCCGAGATGACCACCGAGGAGATGGAAGACCTCGTGGAGGCCGCGAACCAAATGCTTGACGCCAAGGGCATCGCGCCCATGAAGTTCGGCCCCCTCACTCGCCGCAAGATAATGCTCATGCGCGAGCAGCAGTTAAACGAAGGAAACTGACGATCTGAAAGGAAACGAGAAGATGAACAAACTGATTCTTGCAGCATTTGCGGCGGCGGCGTTTGTCGCAACGGCAGAGGAGGCGTTGGACTCCGGAGCAAGCCAGGAGACCAAGCCCAAGGCAACGGAGGAAGCTCCGTTCGACCTTAGGAAGAAGCCCCAGACGGAAGAGGAGAAGGCCGCGCGCAAGGCATACATCGAGGAGCGCTTCAACAAGCACACCGGCGGCAGGCTGACTGTCCCCGGGTCGCTCAAGGGCAAGTTCGTCTACGTGAACGCCCAGAAGCGCGCCCCCGTCAAGTGGCTGGAGGACAATGCGGACGTCTTCCACAAGTCCTCTAAGTTCACAATCGAGGTCGCGGAAGGAGAGTTTTCGTTCCCCAGCCCGAAGATCCAGGGCGAGGCCACGCTCTTCGTCGTCGACGACGAGAACCTCCCGCCGCTCCTCTCTGCGCCGGAGTCCCGCTGGGCCATGGTGAACGTGGCACCTCTTGCGAAGGGACGAGGGGAGAAGCCCCAGTTCTTCGCCGCCCGCGTCCAGAAGGAGCTGACGCGCGGATTCTGCCTGCTGGCCGGTGCGCAGAACTCCGGCTATCCGGACGCGCTGGTCGGCTGCATCACCAGCGCAGACGAACTCGACAAGTTCGCGGATTGCCGCCTGCCTGTAGATGTCCTTGCCCGTTTCGCGCCCTACGCCAGGGGATACGGGATAACTCCGGCAATTGAGTCGACCTACCGCAAGGCCTGCAAGGAGGGATGGGCGCCGCAGCCCACGAACGACTACCAGAAGGCCATCTGGGATTCTTTCCACGAGCTCCCTACAAAGCCGATCAAGATAGATTTCAATCCCGAGAAGGGGAAATAAAGCGCGGCATGGGCGATGGCGAAGTACCATTACTTCTACCAGTCCAAGGCAAACGAGAACCTTGACGGATGGGTTGCGGCCAAGAGCCGCGACGATGCCTACGCGCAGCTTCGCAAGGTCGGCATAAAGCCATACAAGGTCGTCGGGAAAGACCCTCTGGCATGGAAACGCTGGACGGCGATTGCCGTCCTCGCCTGCGCTCTTCTGGGGACGGTTCTGTACATAGTCATCTCCCCAGGTTCCCGGCGCCCAGGTTCCGATTCCCAGGTGTTCCGCCACCAGATATACGGCGCGGAGAGCGTCGTCAGGAACGGAATGTCCACGGAGTGGGCGGCGTGCGGGCTTGACGAAGGCGAGAAGTTCCTTGCCCGCTATGCCCAGCCCGGACTCAAGGTCGCCTACGTGCGCCCCACGGCTCAAATGGTGGCCGCCGTGGACAAGTCCCTTGGATCGCGCCTTGCCGCGGCGGACTTGGATCTCATCGAGTACCGCCAGCTCAAGGAAATCGTCGAATCGATAAAGGACGAGCTTCGCCGCTACAAGGGGCAGGGCGGCAAGACCGAGGGCTTCATCGAGCGTCTACAGGAGCGCCAGTCGCAGGAGGTGGCGTACTACCTTGCCGCGAACCAGGAACTCGAAAACGCAAAGAAGACGATGTCCGAAGACGACGTCTATTCCCTCTGGTCGGCCAAGAACGCCGAGCTGCGGGCCATTGGGCTGCCGATGCTGAAAGACCCCGGCGACGAATAGGGCGATTGCGTCGTCGACCGGCGCGGGCGGGGAATTTCTCGACGAGGGGCTCCGGCAGATGGCCGCGACCAGGGCGGAGAGCGAACGCAAGCTCCAGCGGTGGGGCGCGATTGCGGATCGGGCGGCGAACCTCTCGGACTGCTTCGCGGCGCTTACGGGCGAGGCGGACTTCATGCGGATGGTTCACGACTTCGACGAAGGCACCAAGGCGATGTTCGAGGGCGAGAGCATCCCGTCCATCGGCGCGTGGCTCATCATCGGAAAGCGCCTTACGGACGCGATGAAGAACGGCTCGGCCGTCCCGACGAAGTACGAAGATGAGCTAAACTCGGTGAACAGGGAGATCGCGGCCGCGACAGCCGTGAGGAACATCCTCCGCTCGTTCGTCTCGGCGAGTGACAACGACTACCGCCTGCGGTGTGCGCCCGAGCGCTTCCGCACACGGGTGTTCCGCGACCTCTCGCAGGACTTCGGCGACATCGTCTCGGCTGCCTCGCAGATCGACCTGGACGACCTGCCCGCCACGGTCAACGGAGTGACAGACGCCCTCAAGGTCATCATCGACGTCTCGCGCAAGATGCAGGGCATCTGCCGTCGCGCGAATTTCGGCGGACATGTCCCCTTGATGGCGGAAGAGAAAGTGTGATAAAATATCAATATATTCTGTGGTTGCTAAAGGCAAGGTCATGAAGTGTGCAGCTGCGATAATCGCGACGGTAGTCTGCCTCGGTGCATCGGCGGATACCTGGACCGACCCTGAAACCGGCGTTGAGTGGACGTACACCGTCTTGGACGGCGAGGCGTCTCTCGGCGGCTCCGGATCGCAGACTGCAATCACAAACAACCCTACGGGGGTCCTCTCGATACCGGGCACACTCGGCGGCTGCCCTGTCACAGGAATAAGCAACTGGGCGTTCGGCGGTTTGGACATAACTGGCGTCGTCATTCCGGACGGCGTGAGGAACATTGGATATGGTGCGTTTTACCGGTGCACCAACCTGGCGAGGGTAGCTTTTCCGCAGGGGGTGACGAACATCGCCGACAGGGCGTTCTACTATTGCGACGGACTGGAGGAAGTGGTCTTTCCGGACGGCCTTGCAAGCATGGGCTCGGATGCGTTTACCGGCTGCCGTGGCATCAAGTCGGTGACCCTGTCGCAGTATGCCTGTTCTCGGGGGAGCGGTCTCTTCTGGACGGCCAGCAGATACATTGAGACGATTACCCTGTCCGCCTCCGTGACGAATTTCAACGCCGCAGGGTTTTCTTCGTTCGGCGGGCTCAAGTCGATACTTGTGCAGGAGGGCAACGCCAGCTATTCATCGGTAAACGGCTTGTTGCTGTCGAAGGACGGGAAGGAGCTTGTTCGTGGCGTGAATGGCGATGTCGTGATTCCCGACGGGGTGGTGAGCGTCGGCCGCTGCGCCTTTACGGGATGCACAAATCTCGTGAGCGTGACGATCCCGGATGCCGTCGCCGACTTCGGGGAGTTGGCATTCAAGGACTGCTCCCGACTTGCCGGACTCTCGTTGCCGAGCAACATGACGAGAGTAGCGAGCCATATGTTCTCCGGCTGTGCACAGCTGGAAAGCGTGGTGATACCTGAAGGAGTGACGTCAATCGGCCAGTACGCGTTCGAGAAGTGCAGGGCGCTGACGAGCGTGTCCGTTCCGCGAAGCCTTGCATATTCCGAAATGCACGCATTCTCCGACTGCGTCAATCTCGCGGCGGTGCACATAACTGACGTCGAGTCGTGGTGCCGAATCGCGTTTGAGGGAGCTGGGGGCAACCCTTTGTACTGCGGTTCCGCCCTGTACCTCGACGGCTCCGCCATAACCGACCTTTCCATTCCCGCCTGCATAACGGAAATAAAGGACAATGCTTTCCACGGGTGTGGGGGACTTGTCAGCGTGATGATCCACGACGGCGTCGCCGGGATCGGTGCAAGCGCATTCGAGAGCTGCAGCGGACTCAGACGCGTGCGCCTGCCGGACGGTATGGCGAGCATAGGTGCGGCACTGTTCCGCAATTGCGGTGCGCTTGCTGAGGTGACAATACCGAGCGGTGTCACGAGTATCGGGGGATATTCATTCCAGGGATGCGGAGAAATTGAGTGTGTCACGATCCCCAGGGGCGTGACGGACATCGGCGACTACGCTTTCGAGGGTTGCCGCAGCCTCACGAACATCGTATTCATGGGCAACGCTCCAACGGTTGCCTGGTGGAGCAGCGGACTTATCCCCAAGACGTTCAACGGAGTCGGGGAGTCCTGCGAGGTTTACGTGTCGAAGAAGTCTACCGGGTGGGGCGTGTCCGTGGGGGATGAATGGCTTGGGATGACGCTTCAGTACTGGCCGGATGTTCTGACGCCTGTTGACTCCATCGCCGCAGCAAGGGGGGTCGTCTCGGAGTTCGCAGACGAGAGGGTCGCCGCGTGCGTTGAATCTCTGGACGACTATGCGCAGCTGGCGGCCTGGGCAGGGGAGAAGGACATCTATCAGCCCGCGCTGAAGGATTCGCCGCACGCATGGTCCTCGTTTGCGCTTGGGACGGCGGCGCTGTTGGAGAATGAGCCGGGGATTGAGCTTGGAGATGTGTCGGTGGTTACGGATGCAGGGAGCGTCCCGTCGATGACCATCTCCGTGGTCGTGAGGGACGGCGACAGCATGGTGCTGGCAGATTCTGCGAAGGTCGCCGAGATGTTCGAGGCTGCGGGCGACCTCGCAGACTGGACTGGGTCGGCGCTTGCCCCTGATGTCAGGTGCGTCGGCGTTTACGACGGCGTGATGCGCTTCGCAGTTGGTCTCGGCGACGTCCCGGACGGTCGGGCGTTTCTGCGGATACGCAAAGAGCCTTGAAGTTGTTATGACATTTTGTCAAGCAGCTTCTTTAGCCGATTCTTGAGTTTTTCCAGTTCGTCCCAGTCCTGATGTGCTTCCGCCCAGGCCATCAGACCCTCCAGCCGCTGGATCTGTTCAATGTAGTTGTCTCTCTGTGGCATTGCCATGTTAACATTCTCCTTTCGCCCAGGCATCAAGCATGGCCCGCGCTATTGATCCGTGGCGCGGTATCTCCGGCAGATGCTCGCGGTCGAACCATCCGGACTCCACGACCTCCTCGCCGTCGGGCTTGAGTTCGCCGGAGGCGTACTCCGCCCTGAAGCCGATCATGATGTTCGACGGGAACGGCCACGTCTGCGAACCGAAGTAGCGGAGGTCCCTCACCTCGATGGACGCCTCCTCGCGGACTTCTCGGCGGATGGCGTCCTCCAGGCTTTCGCCCGGATCGACGTGCGGCTTCATCTCCGCGCCGCAGCGTCCGCAGAATCGGTTGCTCTCGCGCCACTCGGCGATCTCCGCCTCACGCGACGCCTCGCGCATCTCGTCGGGCGTCATGTCGCGGAACGTATCGCGGAGGTTCTTCACTGTTCATCCTCCACAGGTTCAAATCGCTTCATTGTCCTCCCATCGCGCTCTATGGTCTCGAAGAACATCTTTGCTGGGCGTACCCAGAGACCACCCTCGCCGTAGAGCGCTCGGTATACAACCATGTCCTCCAGCGTCTCGGAGTCCTTTGCGACCCCCTCAAGCCGGTAGAGATTGCCCTTGAAGTGCCGGAACGTCCGCCCGACGAGTTCTGCCTGTTTTTCTGTCATACGCCCACGCATGATCATTTGCGTAGTATTATACCAAAACGTGAGTTTGCCTCTGCCGAAGCGCCGCCTCGAAATCTTTTGTCAGAAAGTTCCGGCGGATCGTCCTGTCTCTGTGTAAGCGCGAGAATGGGCTTGCGCGGACGACGAAAGGAACACGACAATGAACAAGATCAAACTCATCGCGGCCTTTGCCGCAGTCGCATTCGCCGGAGCAGCGCTCGCCGGTGGACACATGGATGGCGGCGTGATCGCACACCATCATCATCATCACCACCGCCACCATTGGAGGATGCCGCCTCCGCCTCCCCCGCCTCCGCATCACTGGGGAATGCCGCCACCTCCACCTCCGCCACCTCCGCCGCCTCCGCCGAGGCGCGGGTGCCGTTGGTAGCATGGAGGAGCAGATTAAGGCTGACGAGGGCGACTTCGTCGGCCTTATGTTTTTGCTGTTGGAATCGCTGTCAGAGCTATCCATCTCCGCTATGCTCTCGCCGGAGGTTTTTCAAACTCCCCCATACATTCACGCCGAAAATCTGGTACAATACTTCTGAACCCCTCGATGGGTTTCTAATCTGTCGGATTGCGGTACTTGGCATGTCTACCAGATTACGAAATGAACAGCCAGCCGTTTTCTTCGGCAACCTTCGCAAGCCGCTTGCCTGAGACATGCTTCATACCGTGACCTGCATCAGTGAAGAGTGTTCGATTTCAGAAGGCGCGTCCTCAAGATAAAGCGCTATCGCCTCGCGCACATTCGCGTTGAGCTCATCCAATGTGTCCGCTTCCGTGTAGCAGCCAGGCAAATCAGGCACTTCGGCCCAATACCCGCCTTCCTCTGCTGAATGGACGATAACGTTGTATGTGCTCATGTCTAACCCTCTTAAACTTGACGCATGGTATTATCCCATTTTTCCGCTACGCTGTCAACCGCTCCTTTCGTGTTATCAATCGACTTGAAAGGCCCGCCCGCGCATTGCGGACGGGCCTTTCGCTATGGTTGGGTCACGCATTCCACGTGACCATGGACCAATTACGCACGCCTGCGCCTGAGAGCGAGTCCGGCGACGCCGAGGAGGAGCAGAAGCCCGCTCGTCGGCTCCGGGGCAATTTTCATTTGTCCTCCATTTTTGATGTGTGAATTATGCCAAAGATTGCACATGCCAGCAACGGGACGGATATGCGTAGTACGCTCTCAAGAAGAGGGCGAAAGAGACAGATTGAAGTTTGGTCGAGTACCTATTCTACATTTCGACGGTGGTGTAATAGGCTTTTGGACGGGCTGCTAATTGACTTTTGGTCGGATTTTTTGCTATACTATGCGTCAAACAATGGAGAAACTTGTTAGCTGATTCATTGCCGGATTCAAAAATTTGACCTGCGAAAATCAATGTTCATTGCCGAACTGCGGCAGTCAATCAGCCAACTAGTATGGAGAAAGGCACATGATTGACAGATGGCAGCTTGGCAATGTTGTTGAATCTCTGCGGTATCGACGCATTGTCCATATCACAGGTGCCCGTCAAACGGGCAAGACGACGCTTGCGGCGGCAACTCCGCTGACAAATGTGCGTCGCTACACAATGGACAACGACAACTTGCGCGATACCGCCAGCGAAAGCCCCATCGAGTTCACCGCTAGGAAGAGCGGCGAGACCATGATAATCGACGAGGTGCAGAAGGTTCCGGAACTTCTTAATGCAATCAAAATACATGTCGATGAATCAAACGAGCGCGGGCAATATCTGCTGACCGGCAGCTCGTCCCTTGATTTCATGCGAAAGTCGGCTGACTCGCTCGCTGGAAGAATGCACACGGTACGTCTGCGCACTTTGGCATTGGGAGAGATCAACGGAAATCCACCCACTTTCCTTGACATGGCTTTCAAGCACGAGTTTAAAGAAGCCACGGTAAAGATGGGGAAGCGCGACGTAATTCATCAGGCTTTTGCTGGAGGATTCCCCGAAACAGTCGGTCTCCCGGAACACATAAGACGCGACTGGTACGAGGATTACGTTCGTACCATGATTGCAAGGGATGTGAAGAACGTTGCCCAAATTCGCAAGCTTGATCTTCTTGGCGACATTCTGAAGTGGTTGATTTCGAGGTCGTCCAAACTATGGACGACTGAAGATTTGTGTTCAACGATGCAGATGTCAAAGGAGACCGCCGCAAACTATGTCACGGCACTCAGGGCTCTTTATGTCATAGACCGAATCCCACCGTGGAACAAGACCGATTACGACCGCATAGGCAAGGCGGCAAAGTATTTCGCAACGGACACCGGTTTTGTTGCAAACTGCCTGGAATGGGACGAGGAGGAGACCTTTCTCGACAGCGACCGCTCGGGCAAACTGATTGAGAGCTGGGTTTACCATGAGATAAGCGCAATAGCCGAATGTTCACAAGGTCGGTACGCCATCAGCCACTACAGGGACAAGGACAAGCGGGAAATTGACTTCATTGTCACAAACGGCAAGGAAGAAATGCTTGGCATAGAAGTAAAATCAGGCGGCAGAGTAATCAAGGACGACTTCAAACATCTCAAATGGTTTGCCGAGAATCTTGCCAAGAGGCCGTTTACAGGAATAGTCCTCTATTCCGGACCTGACATTCTCCCCCTTGGCGAGGGGTTCTACGCCGTGCCGCTTGCCGCGCTGGGAGCATAAGACATGAAAAGAACTTCAGTGTTCGTATGAGCACTGAACTGAAAACGCAAAGTGATGAGTTGTATCGCGCTATTGGCATGACGCTGACTACTCGATTGGATTGGGAATCGTGCGCAATCCCAACCGCCGTAGTGCGTCGTTCTTCTGCTCCCAGACCTCCTCTGAGGTTTCCTTTTCGAGTTCGCGGCGAGTGCGTTCATAGATCTGTACTTCCTGCAATGTGCGTTCGTTGAGCCGACGCCAGTACGAGCGCGGCGTCCCGTTGCCGTTGGCCAGGTACTCGCGCATCTCCTCGCGCATTCCGTTGACGATCTGCTTAAGTTCGCACAGCTCCCGTGCCTCGTCCGCGTTAAGGGCGATGTCGCCGCTCGGCGAAAGCTCGCCGTTCGCGTATGCCTCGAACGCGGCGTACTGCGCCGCGTCAAGGCGGCGCGGGTCTGCCCCTCTGGCGCACATCAGTTTACCTGGCTGGGCAAAGACCGCGAGCATCCTGTCGCCGACTCGCGGCAGTATCGCCGCGAAGTCGCCTCTCTCTAGACTTTCCATGGTCGCAGGGTCGCCGTATATCTGATGACGCGGCGAGGATGCGGGAGCGACGCGCTCCTGCGCGTCAGGTGGCGCATGGACTCGCCATCCAGCCAGCCACGCCCCCGTACCGATCAGCGCGAGAACAACGAGCAGGAACGCCGTGCGGTGGACGGCATGCATCGGCGCCGGCGCGCCATTCGCCTTGCTGCCGTCGGCCGCGACGACCTTTATGGGCCTTATTCCCTGCCTACGCAGCGACTTGAACACGGCCTCGCGGCTCGCGGCCTCCATCGAGTCCTCGCGCCTGACTCCATCGCTCGTCTTGTATGCGTAGGTGTATCTCATCGTTGTCCGTCGTGTTCAGAACTGAATGCAAGTTCTGGAAGTAAACGCAAGTTTATCCGATAACTTTTGGCAAATTCTTTTGTCGCTGCGTGCGGAAGCTCGCCACGGTCACCGCTCCGACTCCGCCCTTCGGGCTTTCGTCGCTTGGGAAGAGTGACGACTGTGCGACGCGCCGCATGGTGCAGGCCGCGCTGAGCGTCACTCTTCACATGCCCGAGGCGACTTCCGCCCTCCGCTCCGTGCGCACCCGCCCCCTGAATTTTGATATAATGCTCCCGCTGCCCGGTGCCAGACGTGAACTTGCGGTTGCTTTGCTGGCGTCGGGTTGGTCCTAGGCCCTTTAGCGAGGGCCTATTTTACTTTTCCGTCTTCTTCGGTTCGAGCACTCCGTTCTTCTTGAGCACCGCCTTGTCTGCCGCCTTCTGGAACTTGCGTCCGAGCAGGAAGGGATGCAGCGTCACCCGGTCCTGCGGGATGCGGACGATGCCGAGCTTGTCGAGGAACCTCTTTCCCTCGTCGCCGAACTCTTCGACGAACAGGTCGTACGGAGCCCTTCCTCCGAGAGAAGGCCTTGGATAGCTGTTCAGGTGCGACATGATCAGGTTGATCTGCTCCTGGCTGAGCGGGTTGAACGATACGCCTTTCTGGAGAATGCGCCTCAGGTCCAGGTGGAAGCGCTCGATGTGCGGCTTCTGGCACGAGCAGTATGGGTCGCAGTAGAACACCCTCACGCCGCGCGGCATTAGCTTGTACGGGTTGTGCTCGGGGTCCGGGCGGTAGTTCTCCACCATCTCGGGGTCGCTGAACTCGGTGCCGTTGTCCGGGACTATGCAGCGGAACAGCTTGCGGAAGAGTTCGGGGCCCGCAACCT
>Ga0310696_10008838_pt1 | contig 11707 bp, 15 predicted proteins | sample AusTroGonzalo_MG_4_FD_203885 | JGI IMG/M metagenome (GOLD analysis project Ga0310696, IMG submission 203885) | Bovine rumen microbial communities from tropical cattle in Woodstock, Queensland, Australia - Gonzalo_02 (v2) (version 2) | ecosystem: Host-associated > Mammals > Digestive system >...
TCCTTTCATTTTTCGGTATTGGGCAAACCTGAAGCATTTCATGTACATCAGGTCAACAATCTTGGAATAATCACGGGGTTTGGAATTCCATTTCATGATAGTTTCAATTCGGCTGAAGTTCATTTCATTCAGTTCAGCTATTTCAACCGTCAGGAACCGGAATCCGCAGCCAAGACATTCCCTTCTTCTGTTGATGTAGTAAGTGTGTTTCCGGGAATCCACAACCAGCGAATCCGAACAACCGCACTTGGGGCAGTTCATCCAGCGTCACCCCTTCCCGGCATACCGGGTACATTCCCAAAGTTCATATTGGCGCTTGTTCAGCATTTGCCAAACTTCATGAAGCCCGGTTGAAGTCCCAATCATTTCATGAATCCGTTCTTCCAGCAAATCCTTTTCAACCTGTTCCTTCAGGGAAACCACATTCAGGGAATCCCGCTGTTCCGCTTTCCTGTGAAGTTCCGCATCATTCTTTTTAATCAGACTGTCAACCGCATCCCTTAACCGCTGGACTTCTGGACACAATACAAGCGCCCTTTCCTTACACATTTCAGAATCAACGGTCACAGTATCGGAACCGGGTTCATATTCTTCCCCGTAGACTTCACAGGCAAACTTCACAGCATCCCCCAATTCCTTGAAAGGAAGGGTCTTTTTCACAACCGCCCACTGTGCGTTCACATTCCCGTCAGCGCCGGGAACACGGGCAAGGCAGTTGTAATAGTGTTTCTTATCCATCCGCAGCGCCCACTTTCCCAATCATCAATTCAGCATAGGGAAGCTTTTCAACGTACAGGCAGAAATCCCGCCATTCATCCAGCTTGTGGTTGTGCCTGTATTCCCACATATCGGACAGCGCTTCATAGGACATGCAGACTGTCCGTTTCTGGTTGAAGCTGGAAGGAAGAAGCTGAATCATCTGCCACCAATAATCTTTTGCGTTTGGGTCTTGATTCTTCACCGCCTTGATGAACATTCGCCTGTAACGGTTTATCAGGTTGATGGTGTCCGTCAGGCAGTTCATAGCGGTTCCGCAAAGATGTTCATAGCTGAAATCATCCCCGGTCAGATCACGCTTGTGAAGTGTGTGCATGGTGGAACAGGAATTCTTTTCAACTCCAATGCGGTAAGTGTCAAATTCCTTCCACCAATAAAGCGGGGCGGTGATATCAGCCCAAACAAAAATCATCCGTCTGTATTTGGCATGAACAGAACCACCGGAAGAAAGCTGAAGGGCAAGCTTCCAGTCATTGTCACCAATCCAGCACCCCGCTTCCGTTTCCCGGTTCAGTTCCGTATCAGACAGGTTCCAGCTATCCTTTGGGTTCCGCATTCCGTGAAGGGCTTCCGGTATCCCTTCCACTTTCAGGGTATGAATATTTATCATGTCACATTTCCCTTTCTTTGGCTGTTTTCAGCGCCTTTCATAAAGAACGGGTGTTTGGTCACCCAATCACCCACACCCGCCCGGAATCAATTTATATAGATAATCCGGGGTATTTCTTCAGGTCTTCTTCCATTCGGCTTTCCGTTGCGTCCCGCTGTCCGTTGTACTTCCCGTGATAGGGGTTCTTGACTTTGGTACAGTCAAAGAAAACCAGTTGGGCAACCGGATAACCGGGAACAAGGAAGATGGTTGAAGGGGATTCATTGACCAGTTCAAGGGTAATGGAACCGTTAAACCCCGGATCAATAAACCCGGCATTCTGGACAGTCAGCCCAATCCGACCGATTGAAGACCGTCCCTGAACAAAAGCAGCAACGTTGACAGGCATGTAGATATATTCCTTGGTTGTGGCAAGGATGAATTCACCCGGTTTCAGGGGGTATTTTTCATCATCACCCACCGCCCGTCTTCCGTAGGGCAAGCGTTCACCAAGGGTTATTCCGTCCAGCATTTTTGCGGGAATTGCAAAGGTATTCCCAAGCCTAAGATTGATACTGGCGGGGTTAATCATGTTTTCTTTCGCATGGTCAATCGCACCCGCCATATACATTTTCCGATAGATTTTCTTGTCACCCCAGATCATTTCAATCATCCCTTTCCGTGAATATTTTTCCGAACTTCCGGGGGGAAGTTTTCAAGTCCAAAGCTTTACAAATTGCCTTACTGAATTCTGATTTCTGCATGGGCTTATATCCACCGCCCACACAGAAACCCACATAGTCATCATAGACTTTCTGTGTCAGTTCATGGACAATCTGTTTTCCGTCTTCTTCCTGATATTCTTCAATAAACATCAGAACCGGGTTATTGGACTTTTCAAAATCGTTGATTTCTTCCTGAACCTTTTCAGAAATCGTGAATTCATTGTGTTTCAGAATCCGGGTCAGCCCTTCCAGCGCTATCTTAATCAGGTATTCCATTGAAGACTGTGACTTCAGCAGCGTTGTTATGAAGGGGGAATAATCCGGGTCTTCCGGGCTGAATTTGGCATTGAAGGGGATAATGACCATTCTTCTTTTGATAGCGTCCCAATCCCGCCCTTTTCCCATGCGGGGAATGTTATTGGCGCTGAAGTAAAGCTTCACATAAGGGGAAAAGGTGAAAACAGGCTGTCCCTTGTGTTCAGCTTCAATCCGGTTTCCGGTCACTACCTTTTTGAAGAAGGAAGTATCCACCACAAATTCATCTGAGATATCATCACCGATATTGGCAAGCTTTCCGAACATGGTCACCTTGTCAAACCGCCCGGACAGGTTCTTCAGATCAAGGTTGGAAACGTTCTTTTCCCCAAGCATGTAGGAAACTGTTTCCAGATAGGTTGATTTTCCGTTTGAACCAGTCCCGGTCAGGAAGAAAGCCTTTCCAAGTTCATTCCGTCTGAACAGCGCATAACCCACAGCTTCTTCCAGCAGCAACCGGATATTCTTATCCTGACAGGCAATCTTGTTCAGGGTCTTATCCAGTGTTTCATCATAAGCGTTTGGGTTATAGTCCCATTCAATACGGTTTGTGATGATGATATCCGGGGTATTGGGAATCAGCGCCCCGGTCATGATATCCAGAATCCCGTTTCTGAATGCTATCAGGTTGGCGGGGGCTTGTTCTGTGTTCTCAATGGTTCTGACTTCAATACATTTCAAAACTTCAGACCGCTTTGAACTTGGAAGGTTGGGTATTTCATCCAGCATAGCAGCTTCAATGTATTCATACCCGCTTTGATAAACCCCGTTCTGGTAAAGGTGTAGCTGGTTGTTTATCCGCTTGATTTTGTAAGCGTCCTTCATATAGTTTGCAAAGCGTTCAAACAGGAAAGTGTTTCCCTTGAAGAACACAGGTTTCTGGAAAGCAGCGTCCCTTAGAATGACTTCCAGTTCTTCATCAGACAGGGGTTCTTTCAGGACAAAGCGGTTAATCAGCCTGATACATTCCCGGCTTTCCTCAATCTGGAAGTCATTGCTTTGAAGGGTCAGGATATAGTTGAACAGGGCTTGGTTCCGTCCGTCCCCGGTTTCCATGCTGACAAAATCAGCGGTTCCCTTGACGGGGAACAGCCACTTGGGGATTTCCTGATAATCCTGTCCTTCCTCAATGTCCCATTCTATGAACCGTTCCTTTCCGTCATACTTCAGGACTTCATAGGAACACTTGAAACCAACCTTGATATCAGCGGTAAGCCCACAGGCAAGGGTTGAATGGTTGGAATTGTTCTGGATGTGGGTATTGTAGAAGATGAAGTGTTTTCCCCGTCTGGTTTGGTATACCCGGCAGTTCAACTGAAGTTCTTCAACCATGTTCATCAGGATTTCAGCTTCTTCACCGTCATCAATATCAACCATAATGGTATTTTTCTTCAGCACCCCGCCGAATTCAGGGGAATCCTTCACAGCGTCATAACCGGAAAACTTTGTCCTGTCCTGAAGCTTTTCCAAAGACCGCTTATTCTTGGTCTTCACATATCCCCTGTACAGTTTGTCACTTTCAACCATTCCTTCACCCCCTTTCTTTCAGGTGACTTCATATAATCACCCCAAAATCCCGCAACCGTTTGATTGCCATTTTGACATACCATCCTTTATCAAGTTCTTTCGGACATTTCACCCCGTTCACATCATCGTTGAAGATGAAGCAATGTTCCGGGGAATTTGATATCTTTTCAGGTTTCCCGGTTCTTTCGGATACCTTGAAAACCCCGCCCTTTTCAGGATCAGTGGAAGCAAATATCCTGACACACTTTTCATTGATTCTGTTTCCGGGCTTGTCATACACCAAGGATTTTGAAATACACCCCTGTTCATAGTGGTAGTCAGCCCCGTGAAGGATGTATTTGTACTTATTGGATATCTTGGTCACAAGCTGGAATTCCTTCAGATCATCGCAAGCGCTGATAGTCTGTTCCGGGTGAATGTGATGAACCATGTATTCAATCAGCGCCCGGTTGACAACAGGCAAGTCATAGTCAAGGGAATCCAGCTTCTTAATGTAAGCGCCCTTTGACTTATAATGCCCTTCAGCGTCAATCACTATGTAGTTGTTCACATCCTTCTGGAAGACTTCCCGGTATTCGTCAAATTCCAGCTTCAGCCCCGTCCGCTTTTCCCATTCATAGCAGATATCGTCAATCTGTTCATAGGCAGCGTCAGAACCGTCCTTCAGCTTTATCAGGATACCGTCTGTATTGGACTGGATGATTTCACAGTGGGCTTCCAGCCGTTCCATCAAGTCCAGAAGAAGCATCTGACCATAGATACAAACCCGGTTGGCTTGCAGCGGATCATACAAAGCGTTGTTTTCATCCTTCATAACCCCGTAAGTGGAATTCAGAACCAGCTTCAGGGGAAGTTGCAGCGGGTTCTTTTCCTTTTTGTACTTCAGGCGGGTTTGGTAGATTTCAACGTATTTTTGCGGGTCAGCCATGTTCCGGGAATGAAGGTTGTAACGGATCATCAAAGACGGATACAGGGAAGCAACATCCATGTTCAGGAAATATCCCCGTTCATGGTATTTTTCAACCGCCCCGTGAAGACCACCCCAACCGAACTGATGGGGAATCCCGGCAACCATCGTCTGAAGAACGTTCTTTTCCCATTTCTTTTTGTCCGGGTTCCATTTGGTATAGCAGCGGTTTTCCGGGTTCCTGTACCAGTCCACAACATGGGTGTATTTCTCAATCCGCATGGTGTCCGGGAAGTCAATGTCAAATTCGTCATTGTGTTCCTGTCTGGTAGCGTTCAGGATGATTGCTGACAGTTGGGGTTTGGTTTTCCCAATCAGGGACAAGTCCAGCGGGTTTCCTTCCCCTGAAGCAATCCTGACAAGACCCATGTGGGCTTCAAAGTCTTCCTTGCGCTTCAGGAACACTTGGATTGTCTGTTCCACATCATGACGGCAATACTTCACGGTTTCCGCTATTTCTTCATCCGTCAGTTTCCGGTCAATGTCAAAGGGGACTGATGTTTCCCGGATACTGTTTCCCATGAATCCTTCAAACACTTTCAACCCCCGGTCAACGTTGTTCATCACATCATAGTTGTTCAGGGGATAGTTTCTGAACAGGCTGGAAAACTGATAACCGGGTCTGTCCTTAATGATTATCCAGTCATTGATTTTCTTGGGGTCAAATCCGCACAGAATCCCTTTGAAAATGTATTGGTCATAGTGTCTGGAATTGAAACCCGCCCAGATATCTTTCCTGTTTTCATTGTACAAACGTTCCAGTTCATCAGGATCATTGACAACCACATGTTCTTCCTTCCGGGTCATGTCAATAATCACAACCAGCCAATCATATTTGAAAACTTCAAAGTCATAGAAAAGAATTGTAACCAGTCCCCCTTTCTTTCGATATAGGGAAGCGCTGCAACCAGCAATCAGTTGCAGCGCCCCTTTTATTGGGTTATCTCTTAGTCAACCGCAAACACATCTGTGATTTCAAAGGTTGCGTAACCTTTCCGGTTGTGACTGTATTTCAGCCCGTATTCAAGTTTACCGTCAATCTTTTCCATCACATCCATCAGCAGATTTCCGAACTGTGTATAGGATTCAAAGTCAATGTCCAGTTCAGTGTCAAGGCTGATAAGGAACTGTTTGACAAGGTGGATTTTGAAAGCTTCATCCACTACCTGATTCATGAAGATCAACTGTCCCTTGTATTCACCGGACAGAATGCGGAACCAGCCTGAAACCATCGGTTTATGTGTTTCCTTGGTGGCAACCAGTTCCAGTTTTTCAACCTTGATTTCATAATCCCCGTCAGGAACATCCTTATAGACCGGGGAATCAGAAGAATTCTTCACATCTTCCGCAAGCGCTTTCACATCAACAGCCTTATCAAATTCAGCAAACAGATTACCCATAACAGATACCATCCTTTCAATTATTACTTATAGGTTATATTTCCAACATTGTTGGGTCATTCTTCCCGCTTTTTGCGGGTTCTTCTCACAGGGGCTTCAGCCGGGGGTTCAGGGGTTTCCGGGATTGCTTCAGCAGCGGGGATGTCATCCAGTTCCTTCACCTGTTCCGCAAGCGCTTCTTCCTTGGTCTTGCGCTTCCGGGTGGGAACTTCATCAGCCTGAACCGCTTCTTCCGCTTCAATTTCCTTCTGTTCTTCAGGGGTTGCCCCTGTAATGGTTCCGGTTCCTTTATCCACTTCCCTGACGGGAACAGGAGCTTTTCCGCTGATTACCTTTGCAGCGTTGGTATTGGCTTCTTCATACAGGGCAATGAATTCATCATAGTCAGCGTTGATTTCATCTTCCTTCACAATCAAGCGCCCACCGCCGAAAACCGTTTCAGAATTCTTGAAGGTCAGCTTGCGGGTATCCCCTTCAGAAACCAGCCGGGTAACCAGATCAACCATACCCGCAACCTTGTTACAGACTTTATCCTGCATGTTGGGCTTGATTGCGGTTACTTTATCACCGCCCTTCTTTGTGATATCCCGGCTCATGTCCTCATGTGAAATCAATATGATATTCTCATAGTCCAGATTCACAAGTTTCCGAAGGGTGGACAGGAATTCAGTTCTTACCTTGTCCCATGCCCGGAAGCTGTCATCAGATTCATGGGTGATTCCCATGTCCTTATAGATGTACAGTCGGCACATTTCATAGGTGTCTTCCAGAAGGTCAACCACAATGGTTCTGAAATCATTCTGTTTCTTCTGAAGTTCAGCAATCACATCCTTGAACACTTCCCATCCAAGCTTTGTGGAAGTCAAGCGCCCGTTCACGGTCACTTCATCCCGAATAGGAATATAGGGGGCATCCACATACTTGATATTTCCGTCTGTGTTCAGCATCAGCACATCCGGGAAACGGTTGGTGAACCAAGTTTTCCCACTGAAGGGTTTTCCGTAAATCCACAGAACCTTCTTCTGGATAGCGGTTAAATCCCGCCTTTCGTTTTTGGGCAGTAACATATAATCCTCACCTTTCTGACAATAGTCTTGGTATTCACACCAGCTACACAGGTAGCTGTGTTTTTCAGGGTATTCCGTTGCTTCCAGACAGCGCTTGCACCCGGTCAGGAAGCTAATTACCTTGTTGGGATCATACTGAACCTGAATGAATTCAATTTCCTTCTTTTCCAGTTCCGTTTCAATCCGGGTTCTGAAATCCAGAAGGTCTTCATTCTTTTTCGGTTTGATACTCACCTTGGGGATGACCCAATAGGTAAGGTTCCTGATGTATTTCCCCGGATTCAGCTTTTCAAAAAAGTATTTGTACAAGTGCAGTTGTTCTGAATCCGCATAGCGGGAAGCGCTGGAAGCGTACTTGAAATCAACAAGGTCATACAAGTTGGGCATGGGTTGGTCATGGAAACCAAGCGCCGGGGTCAGCAGATCAATAAAACCGATGAAGTCAGGGTCTTGAAGCTGGAATTCAAATTCCGCTTCAGGATCAATCAGCGCCCGTACACGGGGAATCCAGTATTCCAACTTGATTTGCTCATTGATATGACTGTCTGTGATGACCGGATAAGCGTTCAGGTATTCTTTCACCCCGGCTTCCGTTCCCTGTTCAATTCCTGTGTGCAGCGCATGACCAAGAATCAGCGGGGAAGCGGGATCATCTGAAGGGATAGTGCTTATCTGGTTCAAGTACCGTAGTTGAAACTTAAATGGACACGTTTCAAAGCATTCAAGGCGGGAATGACTGAATTGCATTCACACACCCCCTTTATCAGCGTTTTGAATTCCTGAAATCCGTCTGGATAAAGGATGATTCCCAAGGAACCGCAAGCGTTGATTTGTCGGATCATGAACTTTTGGATTTCCGTTGGTCTTCCGTTTTTCTGCTTCAGTTCCACATCCAGATTGATTCCGTTGACTACTACATGCAAATCAGGCAAACCCTTCTGACTGTACCCGCCACCCCACCGCTTTTCAAAATACCCAACCGGGGGAACCGTCATCCTGTCTTCAGGGGTTCCAAGGGCATAGATTCCAGCGCCCGTCAGCCATCGTTTCACCTGATTTTCAAAGGCTTTTTCAGGGGTCATTATCCTTCCACCTTCCTGATAACCCGTCCGCTGGAATCCCGGATATCCTTCACCGGGTTCATCATAGCCCGGAATTCACGGGGATGTTTGATGACCCCTTCCACATAGGCTTTCCAGTTATAAGCAGCCTTATTAGCGGAAATTTCATCCGTCACCTGTCCGACAAACACACCAACTGACCGGGCAAGCCTACGGGGACTGATTATTCCGTTCTTCCGGGCTTCCCGCTGGTTGAACTGTGTCAGCTTCCGTCTGTAATGTGCAGCGCTTCCTTTGATATACTTCCGGTTCTTTTTGCTCATGCGGTTAGGCTTCTGCTTTTTCATTCTTTTCACCACCTTTCTTCAGCAGTTCACACTTGATATAAGCTTTGGTCTTTTTCGGCTTCACACAGAACTTAGCGTAAGTAGCCGGGTCAGTTTTCTTGAACAGGTCTTTGTCAAATTCAGTGGTTTCAGAAGCGTGAATGTAGGTAACCTTCATGTGGGTATTCTTCTTCAGGCTGGTTTCATGATATTGTTCCATCAGGCTTTGAAGCGCTTCCTTCAGGGAATCTTCCTGTTCCTTCAGTTCATTCTTCTGATTCAGTACCGCTTCAAGCTTCTGAAGCAATACTTCAGCTTGCCTTTCACAGTCCCCATCAGGAACATCAACCAGCAATTCACACAGGTCATTAGAATCTTCAGCGCATACTTCATTACAGGTATCATGTTTTTCACACATGAAGCAGCAGCGCTGAATCTTTAGCACCGGGCATAAGTCCTTACAGGCTTTCATTTTTCAGCACCCCCAAATTCTTTTTGATAATTTCAACCCGCTTGAAATAATCGTCAGCGGATGATTTCAGAATGGAATTGAACTGGTTCAGCCATTCATTGAAATCCTTCCGGGTGATGGGTTTGTCCGTTGGTCTGGACAGCACCCAACCTTTCACAATTTCATCAGCAAACTTTTCCAGTTCAAAATCATTGGTGTAGATGGTTTCATTGCTTGCATTCTTTGAACAGTTCATCTGTGAAATCCCGCCTTTCTTCCAGTGTTTCCAGCATCACTTCTTCCACACTGTTTTTGCAGATCATCAGATAATAGAAACAGGGTTGGTTCTGACCAATCCTGTGAATCCGTTTTTTCGACTGTTCAAACAGTTCTGACTTATCCGTCAGGGTGAAATAGATTATCTTGTTGGCTTTCTGAAGGTTCAGCCCCATTGCCCCGGCTTGATACTGAATCAGGGTGACGGAATCAGATTCAGTTTCATAGGCTGTCAGGTCTTTGGTGGAACCGTTCATAATGCTGATGGGCTTTCCCATTTCCTGAATCAGCTTGGTCAGCGCATCCAGTTCAGCGTTGAAGTTGTAGAACACAATCAACCTGTCATTGGTGGATTGCAACAGATCAGAAAAGGCTTCCAGCTTCTTTTTATTGAACTGTCCGCAAAGCATCCGGGAATACAACCGTTCCTTGAACACGTTGTCCCCAATCAATTCCTGTCCTTCCACTTCAACAATCTTCTGCTTTCGGAACTTCCGGTATTCCTTGGTTGTGGAAACGGAAACCGGAATGAAATTCTGTTCAGGAAGGGTGAAACATTCTTCCGTCTTCAGGAAGAAAGCCCCATGTTCACGCAGCTTGTTCTTCAGCCTGTCAACATTCTTATAGGGGTTTTCCCGGTCAACTATCCAGTGACGGAAACCCGCTTCATCTTCTTCCGTCAGAATCCAGTTCACATACTGTTTCTGATACAGTTCATTGGAAATATCCCAACCCAACAGGTGGATTTGTGACCACAGGTTTTCATATTTCCCTGACACCGGGGTTCCTGATAACAGGATCACATTAGCCGGGTGAAGGTTCAGGATGAACTTTGACCGTTTGGCTTTGTCATTCTGAATCAGGCTGGATTCATCCAACAGCAGCGTAAAACCGGACAGGTTTAGAAAGTCTTTCCTTCTGAAGATCAGTTCATAATTGACAACCCCGATAGTTGGAACAAGTGGATTTGGTGTATCATTGAAGAAATTCTGTAAATCCTTCTTTCCGGTCAGATCATATAATCTACAATCATAATTAGTTCTGAAGTGTTCCAGCCAATCACCAATTTTAGACTTCTGACAGACCACCAAATTGATTTGTTTTCCAAGCTGAATCAGCTTTTCAGAACCAATGAAGGTTTTACCCAAACCCATATCCCAATAGTAAGCTACCCGGTTCAGCCCTTTGGAATCCTTCAGGGCTTTCTTCTGATGTTCCATCAGTTCCATCAGATCACCCCGGCAAAGACCGCTATATCACGAATATCACGGGGAAGGTAAACCCGGTAAGCTTGCCAGTTTGTCCCGTAGGTGTTCCAAGGGAAAACAGGAAGGTTGGTGTTGTCCAGCGTCCAGAATCCCTGATAGGAAGCATGTTCACCGCTTTTCCGCTTCCATCCCCACCGACACAGGATGATTTCAGGCTTGTCCCGGAAGGTCAGCGCAACAAGACAATCTTCAGTGTTCTGAAGGTCACAGGCTGTCAGCGGTTCACCCAAGGGAAGCTGAATAAACCGCTGTTTCTTTGTCAGAATCAATTTTCAAACCCCCTTACTGGAAATATCCAGCGTTCATGTATTTGACTGACCGCTTAACTTCCGGGTGTCTTTCATGGTATTTGGCTTTCTTAATCATCCGCTTGATATTATCGTCTTCATCCCGGTCAGGTCTTTCCTTGTAGGCAACAAAGGTCATCACGGCAACAATCCAGACAATCAGAAGCAACACGGTCAATCATCCTTTCTTATTTGTTCAGTAGTTCTTTCAGCCAATTCAACAGGGTCTTTACTTCATCGTCCCGCAACAGGAACATTCCGTTTTCATCAATGCGGTTTTTGTCTTCCAGCGCTTTCAAAGCCCGTTCCCGTTTTCCGGTCTGAATTTTCATAGCCCGTTCCGTCATGTTCAAACCCCCTGATATTCAGCAAACCGCTTGGGGCTGATGTGGTAGCACCATTTCCCGGAAGCCATCTGGACAGCGAATCCAAACGGGGCTTTTCCCCGCTGAAGGGAAACCCGGACAAACTGTTCAGATTTTCCAAGGCGCTTTGCAGCTTCTTCAACGGTCATCTTCTTACAGGGCAACCCTTCAGGGGTGATATCCGGTTCCTTGGTTTCATCCAGCAGGAAAGCAACGGAAGTTTCCAGCGCATCAGCAATCTTCTTCAGGGTTGTTTGCTTGGGTGTTCCGGTTACCCCGGATAAATACTGACTGATAGAAGCAGCG
>Ga0310696_10008841_pt1 | contig 11706 bp, 5 predicted proteins | sample AusTroGonzalo_MG_4_FD_203885 | JGI IMG/M metagenome (GOLD analysis project Ga0310696, IMG submission 203885) | Bovine rumen microbial communities from tropical cattle in Woodstock, Queensland, Australia - Gonzalo_02 (v2) (version 2) | ecosystem: Host-associated > Mammals > Digestive system >...
CTGTTGCAGTTCCTGCGTGGCTTCGTCGATGTGCACATGGCTCAGGAAACGCTCGGTGCGGAAGTCCTGCAGGTCGGGGTGCTTGCTCATGAGGTGGTCGAGGAAGGCAAGGCCGCGTCCCTTGCCGCCCAGCGAACCGTCACCAATGCGGGCGAAGTTGGAATATTGGTCGAAGCGTCCGCGCTGGAATACCGCCACCACGCCCTGGTTCTTCATGCGACGGTAGGCGACGATGGCTTCGAAGATCCACTGACGGTGTGCTTCGACATCCTGCAGGCGGCCCCACGTGATGCGCTTCAGAAAGTCGGACACGGGGAAGAGTGCGCGTGAGCCCAGCCAGCGCGACACGTTGTTGCGCATGACGTGATACATCAGACTCTCCTTCGGGATGGAGAGGATGTTGTCCTGCAGGTCCTTCAGGTTGTGGACGTGGAGCTGCGTATTGAATTCGGGATGACCGGGGAAGGTGGGGTCTTCGATGTTGAAGATGAGGTCGCCGAAACCGAAGGCGTTGTGCACAATGTCGCGCAGATCGACATCCATCTTCTTGGAGTTCTTGTCGATGAAATAGTAGCCCTTGCGATCGGCCTCCTCGAGGTTCTCGCTCTCGGCGCTGTCCATGATAAGGGGCATGTAGGGGTCTTCGGCGCGGATGGAATCGAGCAACAAGAAACCGGCACGGGCATCCTTCTCGTCTTCGGTGGGATTGGCACCCAGAACGGGTTTCAGCGGGAAGCGGCAGTCGGATATGACACCGAGGGTATTGTCCTTGAACCGGCTGTAGAGCTCCCATGCCTCTTGGAAGTTTCGTGCCAGTACAATCTTCGGACGACCACGCATACGCAACGTTTCAAGCGCGGCATTGAGCGCTTCGGTGGCAAATTCGAGGCTCTGCTTGAGCACGAATTGATAGAGGCTGGGGAGGATGGACGAGTAGAAGCGGATGTTGTCCTCGACCACAAGAATCATGCGCACACCTGCCTCGACATCGTGTTCGAGGTTCATCTTGTCCTCAAGCAGTTTGATGATGGTGAGCAGCAGTTCGGTGTTGCCCAACCAGCAGAAAACGTATTCGAAGAGCGAGAGGTCGATGTCGCGCATACGTGCCGTGATGCCGTGGCTGAAGGGCGTAAGCACGACGATGGGGATGTTGCTGTGCTCGAGCTTGATAGTCTTGGCAATCTCGAAGACGTCTTCCTCCTGTGCATCAGCTGTACGCGAAGGCATGACGATAACGAGGTCGATGTCGTCGGTCTCGAAACGCTGTTCGGCCTCGTCGAGCGAAGATGCCTTGATGAAACGGGGTGGGAAGCGTAGTCCCAGGCGGGCGTATTCTGCAAAGATCTTCTCATCGACGCGGCCATCGTCCTCGAGCATGAAGGCATCGTAGGGGTTGGCCACGATCAGCACGTTGCAGATGCGGCGCTGCATGAGTTCGGTGAAGTTGGTATCTTGGAGTTGAAGCACGGGAGGAGGGGTGAGGGGTTATGGGTTATGGGTTAGGGGTTAGAGGTTAGGGAGGGTGGAGTCGGAGTGGTCGGAGTAATCGGAATAATCGGAGTGATCGGAGTGGTCGGAGTACTCAGAGTAATCGGAGGATTCCGATTAGGAAATTCTTAGTAGCCGAGGTCGTAGGGGGCATCGACAGCGGGGACGCCGTCGGACATCCAGCGGGGGGCGGGAGCGCCCTTGAGGTAGTGGTCGAAGAACTGCTTCATGCGGATGCACCAGTCCTTGCGATTGGCCATGCGGACGGGCCAATGGGGCTCACCGGTGTAGTTGAGCAGCCATGCCGTCTTGCCAAGGCGCTTGAGGGCCACGAACATCTCGATGCCCTGGTACCACGGCACGTGTCCGTCCTGGTCGTTGTGCATGATGAGGATGGGGGTGTTGACCTTGTCCATGCGGAGCAGTGAACTGTTCTCGGCATAGATCTCGGGGTGTTCCCACATGGTGGTGCCCAGACGGCTTTGCGTATGTTCGTACTGGAAGCTGCGCGCCAGTCCCGAACCCCAACGGATGCCACCGTAGGCGCTGAACATGTTGACCACAGGTGCACCGCTTTCGATGGCAGCAAAGCGGTCGGTGCGCGTGGCGAGGTAAGCGCTCTGGTAGCCGCCCCAGCTGTGACCGCAGGTGCCGATGTGCTCCTTATCGACGAAGCCCATGCTTTCGACCATGTCAAGACCTGAAAGGATGCAGTCGTAGGCCGATTCGCCGGGGTGTCCGTCGGTGTAGCGGATATCGGGCACGAAGATGAGGTAACCGTCGCTGGTGTAGGTGTGGAAGTCGCAGATCGAGCGTTGGGGAGCCGGTGTGCGGTAGTCGAAGAGCGTCTCGCTGTTGCGCTCGTAGTAATAGACGATGAGCGGATATTTCTGATTCGGGTCGAAGTTGGCGGGCTTGAAGAGCAGGCCTTCGAGTTCGATGCCCTTGTAGCTGGTCCACTTGACAGGTTCGGCAGTGCCCCAAAGGAAGGGCTCCTGCTGTGCTTCGAGGTTGGTCAACCTGACTGTCTGACGGAAAGCGTAGGTCTTGGCGTTGAGGTCGGAGCGGCGAACGTCGGGGAAATGTTCGAAGGTGCATTGAGTCCAGAGGATTACGGGTGCGTCCTTGGCCTTGGTAGGCAATGTGCCGAGCATGAAGTTGCCACTGTGGAGGGCAAGGGGTTTGGCTGGACGTTGGAAGGTCGTGCTGTAGTAACCGGTGCCCTTGCTTGTCTCGTCGAAGGTGCGCAGCATTTGGATTTCCTTGGCGTTGATGCCTTCACGTTCCTTTTCGGGGTCGAGCCGCAGCAGACGGTATTGGCGTTTTTGTTCACGTCCGTAGAGTGTGAGACGTTTCAGTGTGCCGCCTTGGGCAGGAACACTCCAGATGTCATAACGGTCGTAGAGGAGCAGGGTTTCGTCGTCGCTGAGCCATCCTGCAGCACCATAGGCTTCGGGATAGTCGGGATGGTCGTCCTCCTCGTCCCAGCCGGCGAACGTCTGGGGCGTAGTGACACGAATGCGCCTATTGTTGGCCAGGTCGATGGTGTACCAGCAGCTGTCGGTGAGGTTGTAGCCGTAGGCATAGTGGCCTAAGGGCGATATGCGGTAGGTGGTGTAATCAGCTTCGGAGATGGGGTGGCGTTCACCTGTCTCGATATCGACGATGGCGTAGTCGCGGCGTGTCATTCCCTCCCACATCGAACTGAGGGAGTAGGGCTTGCTGTTGGAAAGCAGGGCATAGCGTCCGTTGGCATCGGGGTCGCCTGCGATGTTGGGATAGAGGCTGTCGGCGAGCTGTACGATTCGACCGTTACCGAGATGACAGACGGCCATGTGGGTGCGCTTGCTCTCGCTGTCCTTTTGGAACGACTGCACCGTATATTGCACAGGCTCGTCCCAGCTCCATATCTGCACTTCAGGACGGTCCTTTTTGAGCGTGAGCGTATCGGCCTGACGCGGGGCAGCGGCAGTGCCGAAGAAGAGCCGTGAGCCATCCTTCGAGAAGTTGAGCTTGCCGTTGGGGCTGAGCACGTAGTTCGAGGGGAAGGCATCGTTGATGCTGTCGGACAGCTGACGCACGTCGCCATCGGTGGTAGCGAGCCAGAGCTGACGTCCTGTGCCCTTCGGCTGCTTCTTGTCGGTAGTGCCCCAAAGGAAGGCCAGCTTCGTACCGTCTTCGCTGAGTGTGATGCTTTCGGGCTTTTGTCCGATACCTTCCTTGACGAGGATGGGCTCGGGACAAGAGATTACGGCACCTTTCTTTTTCGTTTCAGTGCCGGGCAAGGCGAGCATGTAAAGGCAGCAGGTGTCGGGTTTGCCGCTCAGCAACGTGGTGAAGTAGAGTGTCTGGCCTTTCTTCGAGAATCCGTAGCTATCGACGTGCTCGAACGACGTCGAGACTGTGCTGTCGGCGATGAGGCGCACGTAGAGCGTGCTGTCCTTCGCACGGAGCTGATAGGCCAGCCAGTCGGCTTCGCCAGCAGTCTTGTAACTGCGCAGCGAATCGATGCGCTCGGCCGTACGAGTCGAAAGATTATAGAGGAAGAGTGTGTCGAGCGGAGTGTTCTTGTCCTTCTTCGCCTTGTCGTCACCTGCGTTCTGCTCCTTGAGTTCGCGGGCCTTGCTCACGGCTTCGGTCTCGTGGGTCTTGATGAGCAGGTATTTGGAAGAACGGGTGAATGTAAAACCGTTGATGGGGAAGAAGGTCTCGATCTGCTGACCCTGGGCATCGAAGAGCAAGGCTGTGGCATCACCGGGATAATCCTTGACCTTGGCCGTCTTGTCACCATCGCCACGCCAGGGTTCGTGCACGATGAGGCTGTATTGACCATTGTCGGAGATGGCACGGTGGGTGATGCGCTGGAACTCCATGATATCGTCGATGGTGAGGGCTCGCTTTTGAGCCGACAAAGGCAGCATGACGGCTGTCGCCATGATTGCTGCACAGAGAAAATTCAGAAAAGTTTTTTGTGTCATCGTATTATATATATGTGGGTGCAAAGATAGTGTTTTTTGCGCAAATGACAAAAAAAGCATGAAGAAATTTGCAATTTTAGACTAAAGATGCTATCTTTGCAGTGTCTTAATGAATATAAAAAACTATGGCAACCGAATACATCACGCTCAGTCGTGCCGATGGCATCACGAAGAACAACACTCCCTTTGCACAATTCAAGATTGCTAACGAGAAGGAAACCATCAACCTCGCCGTTTGGGATTGCAGCCCAAAGATGGGGCCGCAAGTGGGACAGCTCGTGTATTTCATGAATATGCAGGAACGTAATGGCAAGAAATCGGCCAATGCCAGCGATATGCGCCTGGGGCAATATGCCAGTGAATCGCATCCGCTCTATCATCTGATACCGAGACCCACAAAACGTGCGGATTGGGACGTTTGTCTCGACAATCTGCTTGCTTTCTGCAGCGACGAGAAGCTGAAGCCCATCATCGAAGAATGGGGTCGCAAACTTTATGACAAATACGACAAATGGCCTGCTGCAACGGGTATGCATCACGCATTCCCCGGAGGTTTAGCGACACATACCTATCAGATGCTGCACATGCTCGAGGGACTTTATCCCTGCCTGCCTTATCCCATCAAGATCGAGCGTTGCATCCTGGCCATCCTGTTCCACGACTATGGTAAATTGCGTGAATATGACCAGGCGGGAGAGAAGCAGGAAGATATGTTCCTCTTGGGACATATCTACATCTCGGCCTATACTTTGCAGCATGTCCTCGAAAAGGCCGGTTACGGCCCAATGGATGATGAAGTGAAGTGTATCATCCATTGCGTGCTGGCTCATCACGGCGAGAGGGAATTCGGTTCACCGGTAGTACCCTGTCTGCAAGAAGCTGTCATCATCAACATGCTCGACAATCTTTCGGCCAAAACCGACAGCCTGGATGGCACAGGCGACATGGAATATTGCCCTGCCCTCGGCACCAGCGCGGTGAAGAAATAACCTCAGCCCTAAATGAGTTAAAAAAATCGGCTGCCCCACACGGGGCAGCCGTCGTTATATAATGAGTAGTTTCTGAGAAGAATATCTTAGAATACGCCCTGAGCCATCAGCGGATAAACCTTGATGGCTCGCGTATCAGAATACGCCTTGAGCCATCAGCGGATAAACCTTGATGGCTCGCGTATCAGAATACGCCTTGAGCCATCATGGCCTTAGCGACCTTCATGAAGCCAGCCACGTTGGCGCCCTTCACGTAGTTGATGTAGCCGTCGGGCTCTGTGCCATACTTCACGCAGTTGGCGTGGATGGTCTCCATGATGGTGTGCAGACGTGCATCGACCTCCTCCTTGGTCCAAGAGAGACGCTCGGAGTTCTGCGACATCTCGAGGCCGGATACCGATACACCACCGGCGTTGGCAGCCTTGCCTGGAGAGTAGAGAATCTTTGCCTGCTGGAATACCTTGATGGCTTCGGGAGTAGAAGGCATGTTGGCACCCTCGGAAACGGCGATGACACCATTGGCTACGAGAGCCTTGGCAGCCTCCTCGTTGATCTCGTTCTGGGTGGCTGATGGCAGGGCGATGTCGGCCTTCTCGAACCAAGGCTTCTTGCCCTCGACATACTTGGCAGTCGGGTACTGCTCAACATACTCCTTGATACGGCCACGCTGTACCTGCTTGAGGTCGAAGATGTAGTCGAGCTTCTCGCGATCGATGCCATCGGGATCGTAGATGTAGCCATCGGAATCGGACATGGTGAGCACCTTACCACCCAGCTGGAGTACCTTCTCGGCTGTATATTGTGCCACATTGCCGGCACCGGAGATGAGGACGGTCTTGCCCTTGAGGTCGAGACCACGTGTCTTGAGCATCTCGCAGAGGAAATAAACGTTGCCGTAACCTGTAGCCTCGGGACGGATGAGAGAACCGCCGAACTCGAGACCCTTGCCGGTGAGCACGCCCTGGAACTGACGGGTATATTTCTTGTAAGCACCGAACATAAAGCCTACTTCGCGGCCACCTACACCGATGTCGCCTGCGGGTACATCGCAGTCGGGTCCGATGTGGCGGGTGAGCTCAAGCATGAAGGCCTGGCAGAAACGCATTACCTCAGCGTTCGATTTGCCACGTGGCGAGAAGTCGGAACCACCCTTGGCACCACCCATAGGAAGGGTTGTGAGTGAGTTCTTGAAGGTCTGCTCGAAAGCAAGGAACTTCAGAATGCCGAGGTTCACCGACTTATGGAAACGGATACCGCCTTTGTAGGGGCCAATGGCGTTGTTGTGCTGAACGCGGTAGCCCATGTTGGTCTGAATGTTGCCCTTGTCGTCCATCCAAGTGACACGGAACTGATAGATGCGATCGGGGATACAGAGACGCTCAATCAGGTTGACCTTGTCAAACTCAGGATGCTTGTTGTAAGCTTCCTCGATGGTTGTGAGAACCTCTTCTACGGCCTGATGATACTCGGGCTCATTAGGAAATCTGCGTTTCAGATCCTCAAGAACTTTTTTTGAATCCATAGACTTTGTAAAATTTACAGTTTATAATACAATACCTTTAATAATTTGAATATCCTTTTTGATTTTGGCGGTGCAAAGATAAAGCATTATTACATTTGTTCCAAATTTTTCGCGCAAAAAATCGTTATTTTAGCGAAAAAAGTTGATTTTTGTTCAAAAATCGGCAAATCTGTGGCTATTTGCAATCTGTACTTGCTTCATTTTGTTCCTATAAAACTGCATATAATATGCAAAAACCGCAACTCCGATGCGGGAGTTGCGGTCGAATATGCGGATATTTATGCAGAGAGCTTACTTCACAACCTTCTTGCCATCGATGATGCAGATGCCATTGGCCTCGTTGACGCGCTGACCAAGGAGATTGTAGGTAATGCCAGACTTCTGGGTCTTTGCCTCAACGCTTTCGATGCTTACGATATCCTTTGGAGTTGCTGGAGCACCGAAGCCGCCGCGAAGGTTGGCCACGCGGAGTTCGTAAGTACCTTCCTCCTCCATGTCATAGCTGGTGGCATCGGCACCGAGGATGGTGACGATGGCGCCGTCCTTGACGATGGCAAAGCCTTGAGCACCTTCAACGGGTGACCAGATGAGGGTTTCGCCGTCGGTGAAGAAATCTACAGCGTCGAACTGAGCGGTATATTGCTCGGGCTTCCAGTCACCGAAGATGTTGTCGGTGGTGAGTGCAGCAGCCTCCTCGGCGGTGAGGACGGTCTCATATTCGAGGTTGCCGGTGTTGTGGGTGAAGGTGACAACGTTCGAAGCCGGTGTGGTCACATTGCCTTCGGCATCGGTGGTGTTGTACTCCTTGAAGCAGTAGGCTGCAATGTTCATGCCCGCGTAGGTCCAGCGGCTTTCGGCCAGCGAATTGTCGAGCACCTGGGTGTTGATCCAGTAGCAGGTCGATTCGCCGCCCCACGAACGTGCGAAGGTGAAGGCGTTGCATTCGCTCTTGACGGTGCAGTCGAGGAATACGTAACCATAGTTCTTGCGTGCTTCGGTCGAGCTGGTGCAGTTGGGTGCTGCGATTACGTCTTCGCCCGACTTGCCTGTTGCCGAACGGCTCTCGTTGACGAGGGCTACACGTTTATAGACGACGTTGCCGTCGCCGCAGAGGTAATCGACGGTGCCATGGATTTCGGAGTCCTCCCAATAGCGGTTGCTTGCGCGGTTGCTGTAGTAGGTATCCTGGTAAGAGAGCATCTTGACGTTCTTCTGGATGGTGTTGGTGCCCTTGTCCTGCAAGCAGACGGCACGACCGGCGCTGCCCGACTTGTAGTACTCAAGTGCATTCTGGATGGTGATATCCTGCAGATAGAGGTTGTCGGAAGTATTGAGCAGGGTAGCCGTTGTGCCGATGCCTTCGATCTCAACCGAAGGAGCATTGACCAGGATGGTGCCTTCCATCGACTCGCCGATGATCGAAATGTTGTTACCGGAAATCTGGGTAAGCACGAGGTCACCGAGATCGTATGTGCCATTGGGCAGGAAGATCTTGGCATTGCCGGTAGCATTGGCCGAAGCCAGTGCGATCAGGAAGCTGTTGGCATCGTTGGCTGGGATGAAGTAGTAGCCGGTAGCCTCGTCGAATTCAACGAAGTCAACCACGTTGTAAACGGATACCTTGTGGATGTAGGAAGTGCCGCCGAAGGTGATGGTGAGGACGTCTGCCTTGTCGCTGTCGTACTGGAAGGTGGTCTCTGCACCATCGTTTTCGACCATAACGGGGAAGGTGGCAACGGTTTCGCCAGCCTCATTGGTCACGACGGCCTCGGCGCCTTCAGCTGAATAACGGCAGTTGCCGACGCTGATGATAGCCTTGCCGGCCACGGCAATCGACAGGCTGTTGCCTGCGCTGAATGCCCAACCGTGCTGTGTGTCGTGGAACGAACCACCATTGTTCCAGATGGCCTCGTGATCCTCGATGTAGAAGTTCACCTTGTTGAGCTCATAGATGTAGCGTGAGGTGTTGGTGGGAACTTCGATTTCGGTAGCCTTGGCATAGAGGTTGAGATTCTCCTGTACGGAGATGCCTTCGGCAATCTTCACGGCACTTGACTGTGTGGAGTTGAACCAGCCACGGAACTTCTGTCCCTCGGCTACGGTGACGTTCTCGGCGCCGTAAGCGAACTTCAGGGCAGAGCCGCCTTCAACCTCCTCTTCGCCGATGATGGTCTTGCCATCCACGTCGTAGTAACGGACGGTGCACATCGGGATGAGTTCGCAAGCTTCGGCATAAAGGAATGGACAGTAGTTGCCCAAGTTGAGGGTAAGGGTAGCGGGCTCCTCGCTGTTGTAGGTCCATGTCACGAAGTGGTCAAAGCTGGTGTTGGTGTCGCAACCTGCAGCGCGTGTGTCGAGCGTAGCAAGTACATTGCCTTCGGCATCAGCTACAGTGGCTTGGTTGCTATAGCCGCAACCGCCGACGGTGAAGCGTACCGGGCCATCAACTGGCACGGTGACAAGGGTGTTGGAGTAGCCGTGCTGGGTGTCGTGGAACGTACCGGTGATGGTGACGCCTTCAGGCAGGCCTGTTTCGGGAGCAAGGACGGTGTAGGGATCAGTGCGGAAGTCAACCTTGAAGTCGGTGAATGCACGTCCCTCTGCTTCGCCGTCAACGGTGCCGTTGATGCGGATGTTACCGATTGACATCTTCTTGTTGTTGGCCACGTCTGAGATATAGAAACGCAGCTTGAAGGTGCGACAGGCAGCGCAGTTGATGGCCTCGTCGTGCGTCAAGGGAGCAACGTCGCTGTTGGCGTTGTTGTTGCGCAGAATCTGTGTCTTGGGGTCGGAATAGGCCACAATCTCACTTTCCACATCGTCACAAACATACGACCATGAGAAGAAGGCATTGTCAGTTCCCTGCTTTACGGCATCGAACACAACATTGGCCACGGCGATGGTCATGCCTTTCTTCATCTTGACGGTATATTCGATCATGTCGGTCTCTACACAGCCTGCATTGCTTGTGGCTGGCTGATAGGTGGCAAGGGTGCCACCGCCGTTGTTGGTGGCATCGTAGGTCGAAACGGTAAGGTCGGTGCCGACCTTGACGCCGGTCTCAAGCACGGCATCCTCAATCTCAGCTGTGAGGACGGCGGCATTTTCGTCGCCGACGGTCCATGTGGCGGTGCCGTCAACTGCTGCAGAGACGGAGGCTGCCACAAAGAGGGCTAATACTGAAGTAATAATCTTCTTCATAAGCATAGATAATTAATTGTGGTTAGTAATATAGTGTTAAAAATGTGATTGCGTCTATTGGGGGTGTCCGATAAAGAAATGTGCCAATACTTGGGGCAAAATTAGAAAAGAAAAATCGAAATTGCAAATATTTAGACACATTTTTAAATATAAAATGAAAAAAAGGGGGTAAAATTGTTCAACTTATTCATTTTATTACTATTTTTGTCCCCAAAATACTAAAGTTTTATTGTTGATGAGAATCAACGACCTACGATTTGCATGAAAGAGTCCAAAGATAAAAAACAGAATATTTTCCAATCTGTAGCCGACCGATTGACCCGTATATTTGGGAAGGAAGAAGCCAAGGAGCTGAATTCGTCGCAGACTACGGATGCTGCTTCCGAGCAGGATGCACCTGTATCAGCAGTGGATAATAATCCAGTTGCAGAGAACCCCGAGCCCAATGCTTCTGACAAGCCCAAGATAGTGCGGCGCAGTCGAATAAGGGTCAGAAGAACAAAGTCCAAGGCTGCTGAGAAAGAGAAAAATGAAATGGATGATGCAACGTCCCCTATCTATGAACTGCCGAGCGAGGAGATAGGTTCTGCCATCTACGATTATGTGCTTGCTCATCTTTCAGACGAGAATCTCAACGTCGATCTGATGGCGACCCAACTGAAGGTCAGTCGTACCAATCTCTATACGTTGGTTCATCGCGAATTCGGTGTCACGCCTGCCAATCTCATCCTCAACCTTCGACTCAATTATGCCGCGGCTTTGTTGAAAGAGGGCTTGAAGGTGCGCGAAGTGGCGATGAAGTGTGGTTTCATCGATCCTAAATATTTCAGTAAGGTGTTCAAGAAATATTACGGCATTCTGCCGAGCAACTATGGTGCATAGCAAATAAGCATCAATACAATAATTCTCTTTAAGAATATGTTAGATATTTTTCCATCATTAATCTCCAGGGCGCTCAGCATTCCCGAGCCGCAGGTCAAGGCTACCCTCGACCTGTTGGAGTCGGGTTGTACCATACCGTTCATCAGCCGTTATCGCAAGGAAGCCACCGGCTCACTCGACGAGGTGCAGATAGCTTCCATTTATGACCAGTACGAGAAACTGGGCGAATTGCAGAAGCGCAAGGTTACCATTCTCTCTACCATCGAAGAGCAGGGCAAACTGACTGATGCCCTCCATCAGCGCATCGACAACTGTTGGAATGCCACCGAACTTGAGGACATCTATCTGCCCTATAAGCCGAAGCGTAGGACCCGAGCCATGGTGGCACGAGAGAAAGGTCTTGAACCTTTGGCTCTGTATCTTCTGTCGCAGGCAGGAGACTTGAAGCAGCGTCCTGCAACATCTTCAGATATCGAATATGAGCTCTCGCAGTACGTTAATCCCGAGAAGGGGGTGAACAATAACGAGGAAGCACTGAAGGGTGCCCAGGATATCATTGCCGAGATGGTGGCCGAAGACGAACAGGCACGCAACACCGTGCGTCGCAACTTCCAATTCGATGCTGTCATCACATCAAAACGAGTCA
>Ga0310696_10008842_pt1 | contig 11705 bp, 8 predicted proteins | sample AusTroGonzalo_MG_4_FD_203885 | JGI IMG/M metagenome (GOLD analysis project Ga0310696, IMG submission 203885) | Bovine rumen microbial communities from tropical cattle in Woodstock, Queensland, Australia - Gonzalo_02 (v2) (version 2) | ecosystem: Host-associated > Mammals > Digestive system >...
GTCTGTTCCTCGGGGAAATGCTCCACGAGTCCGACGCTGAACACGAAGTCGGCAGGCTCGAACGAGGCGGTGTCCAGCGTTAAGATGTCGGCGCAGACCGCCTTGCACCAATCCGAGCAGGGGTGTTTCATCCGGAACAGCAGCGTGCCGCGCGGATTGCTGTCCACCACGGTATAAAACCGGTGGAACGGAGGGTGTCCTGGGGCGAATAACCGGTCGCAGAACGAGCTGTTGCCGCCGCCGAGTTCGATGATGTGGCGGCTGTCCGGGAGTTCCCCCGCGGCGAGGACCATTTTTGCGATCCGTTGCGCCGTGATGCGCCGCGTGATGTGCGCCGTGATGAACGGCTTTTCGTAGTAGCGGGTCCAGTCTGTGGCGGGCGTGTCCGGCATGGCGTGTGCGTGGTGAGGCTTGAGAGCCGCCGGCTCAGAGGATGGAATCGCCCCGTCTTTCGAGCGTGCCGTCGGCGATGGCCGCGCGGATGCGCTCCATGAGGGTGATGAAGTAGTGAATGTTGTGGATCGTGAGCAGGCGTGCCCCGAGGATCTCGTTCACGTTCAGCAGGTGCCGGATGTAGGCGCGGGTGAAGTGCGTGCATGCGTAGCAGTCGCAGCGCGGATCGAGCGGGGAGAAGTCCTCGGCGAAACGCCCGGCCTTGGCGGGCAGGGTGTCGCCGCCGCGCATGAATGCCGCGCAATGCCGCGCCAGCCGTGTCGGCATCACACAGTCGAACATGTCGACGCCGAATTTCACGCTTTCGAGGATCTGTTTCGGGGTGCCGACGCCCATCAGGTAGCGCGGCTTGTCTTCGGGGAGCAGCGGCGCGACGAACGAGGTCACGTCGAACATCTCTTCCTGGGATTCGCCGACGGAGACGCCGCCAATGGCGCAGCCGTCGAAGTCGAGCGAGGCGACGTGCGCGGCGGATTCGGCCCGCAGGTCGTGGTACACGCTGCCCTGCACGATGCCGAATCTTAGCTGGCCGTCGTTCAGGGGCTGTTCGCGGGAGATTTCCTCCCAGCGTTTGGTCATGGAGAGGGACTTTTCAGCCGCCTCGCGGGTGCACGGGTACGGGGTGCATTCGTCGAACGCCATCACGATGTCGGAGCCCAGGTCGCGCTGGACGCGCATGGACTCGACCGGGCCGAGGAAGAACCGCGAGCCGTCGATGTGCGAGGCGAACTCGACGCCGTCCGGCTTGACCTTGCGGAGCGGGGCGAGGCTGAAGACCTGGAATCCGCCGCAGTCGGTCAGGATGGGGTGGTTCCAGTCTTCGAACTTGTGAAGGCCGCCGGCGCGGCGGATGAGCTCCGAGCCCGGGCGCAGCATCAGGTGGTAGGTGTTCCCGAGGATGATGCGGACGTTCAGTTCTTCCAGCTCGCGGGGCGACATCGCCTTCACCGTGGCGCGCGTGCCGACGGGCATGAAGATGGGCGTCGGGATCGCCCCGTGGGCGGTTTCCAGGACGCCGAGCCGGGCGTGGGACGCCTCCGAACGGCGTTCGACTGTGAAGCAGCGGCAGCTCATGGGCGGACGAACATCCCGTTCAGAACGCCCTGCACTGTCGCTTCGTTCACGCCGAGCGCGCGGGCGATCTCGGCGGCGAAGAACGGCGTGGCGCCGGGCGCTTTGCCGGTGATGATGTTTCCATCGTGCTCGACCGTATTTCCGGTGAACTTGAGTCCGGGGCGCGTGCTGAGCTTTTCGGTCCCGGGGTAGCCGGTCACCGTCTTTCCCTCGAGCACCCCGAATGCGTGAAGCGCGATCGGGGCGGCGCAGATGGCCGCGGCGATCTTGCCCTTCGCGACGGCTTCCCGGACCATGGCGCCGAGCGCTTCGCAGTTCATCAGGTTGGTCGCGCCGGGCAGGCCGCCGGGCAGGATGATGGCGTCCGCATCGGAGCCGGGCGTGTGCTCCAGAAACATGTCCGGTGCGACCCGGATGTCGTGCGCGCCGGAAACGATGGATCCGGAGATGCCGGCGAGCATGGTCATGATGCCGCAGCGGTTGAGGATGTCGGCGGTCCCGAGCGCTTCGATTTCTTCGAAGCCTTCGGCGAGAACTACGATAGCCTGTTTCATGGCGGGGTCCCCCGTGATGTGTGGTTCAAAAAAAAGAAGTCTTCATAATATAGCATTCGGGCGGACGGAATACAATCACTTTTTCGTCTTTTGCGCTTGCATATTCGCCTGAATGCGGGTAAATTATCTTCCGAAATCAACCGGGAGACCGAACGAACCATGACCGAAACGATTCGCGACGACGGACTCCGGGGCTTCCTGTCGTACCTGTCGGCGGAGAGGAACGCCTCGGAACACACCTGCTCGTCCTATGCGCTGGATATCCGGCAATGCGCTCAAATCTGCCTGAAGACCGACCCGTTCACGGACGGGGCGGCATGGGCGGACTTGAGCGTGTACGATGCCCGCGACTTCGTGGCGGCGCTGAACGGCGACGGACTGTCGCGGACTTCCATCATGCGGAAGCTTTCCGCCATGCGCTCGTTCTTCCGTTACCTCATCCGCGAGGGGCGGGCGAAAGCCGATCCGTTCATCGGTCAGGCTTCCCCGCGCCGTCCGAAGCTCCTGCCGAAGTACATGACCGTCGACGAGGTCGGACGCCTGCTCGCCGCACCTCGGACCGTCTGGGCCGACCATGCGGAGTTCGGCCTGGCGAAGACGCCCGAAGCGGCGGCGTTCGCGGCCGCACGCGATACCGCGATCCTCGAGGTGATCTACTCCGGCGGACTCCGCATCAGCGAGGCGCTCGGGCTGAACTTCGGCGACGTCGACGCTTTTTCCGGCGTCATGAAGATCCGCGGCAAGGGTAAGAAGGAACGCCTCTGCGCCCTCGGGAATCCCGCTCAGCGCGCCCTCAGGTCCTACCTCAAACACCGCCGCACGCTGTCGTCCGACCAGTCGCCCCGGGCCGCCATCTTCCTGAACCAGCTCGGCGGCCGCCTCACCGCACGTTCGTTCCAGCGGTTTTTCAAGCTCTACCTCGCGCAGGCCGGACTCCCACCCGACCTGACTCCGCACAAGCTCCGGCACTCGTTCGCCACGCACCTGCTGGATGCCGGCGCGGATTTGCGGAGCGTCCAGGCGCTTCTCGGGCACGAGAACCTCAGCACCACGCAGATCTACACGCACATCAGCACGGAACACATGAAGAGGATCTATGAAAAAGCCCATCCGCACGCATAAGAGCGGCCCCGCGACGCATGATTCCGCGCCGATTTCGCCGGAGCGCCCGGACGGGCATGCCGCAAATTCCGCCCTGTCCGAAGTCCTGTGGCGGGCGGCTGAGGTCTTCGCGTGCCTGCTGACAGTGCTCATGCCGGTCAAATTCGCCTCGTTCGTGACGGTGCCGGAAGTCGGCGCGCTGTACTGGGGCGACCCGTTTTCCCTGCTCATCATCAACTGGCCGCTGCCCGCCTTCATGGTGGCGGCGCCGCTTCTGCTCTTCCTGACCGTCGTGGCTGCGCTGTGCCGCAATGACATGACGCAATGTCCGCCGCTTCTGAAATACGGCGGACTCTGGATCGTCCTGGGCGGCGTGAGCGTCCTCGGGCTCGCGGACGCCTCGTGCATGGGGTATCCTCCGCAGATGATCGCCCACACGCTGGCGCTGGCCTCGTATGCGTTCTCGCTGGCGGTCCTGCTCTCCGGACGCAGGGGATTCGCCCGGATGCTGACCGGATCGCTTGCTCTCGGCGGCGTTCTCTCGATCGCCTACGGTCTGTACCAGTACCGGTACGGTTTCGAGGAACTGCGCGAACACGTCCGGTCTCAATCGGAAGCCACCGGACGCGGTGTCCCCGAGAACATGCGCACGCGCCTCGACGAAGAGCGCGTCTACGCCAATTTCAGCTCCTGCAACGTGTACGGGGCCTACCTCGCCGGACTGCTGCCTTTCCTCACGGTCCTCTTCTGGCGGTTCGGCAACGAGCGCGTTTCGCCGCCGAAGCTCTCCCGGCGTCTCTTCGGCGGCCTCGCGCTCGCCGTGACGTTCTTCCTGCTCGTGAAGACGGACAGCCGGGGCGCGGTGTTCTCCCTGCTCGCCTCGGGCGCCGCCGTATTCTTCTTCTCCCGTCTGCCGCGCAAATGGAAAATCGCGGGCGCCGGTCTCCTGATCCTCGGGGGCGCCGGTCTCGCCGCCATGATCGCGTTCGGACGCGGCGCACTGTCGATGTACGTGCGGTTCGACTACGCGCAGGCGGCAGCCCGGATGATGTTGAAGCACCCTCTGACGGGCACGGGCTGGGGCGATTTCCTGTACGACTACGGGATCTTCCGACTGTGGCGGGACAAGGAAGCGCCGCATTCGCCCCACAACATGGTCATGCTGTTCGGTTCGCAGTGCGGGATCGCGGGCTTCGCGGCGGCGCTCGCCGTGCTGGCGTACCCCGTGTTTGCCGCATGCCGCCAGGTCCGCCGGACGGACTGGCGCAGTCCGCAGAGCATTTTTGCGCTTGTCCCCGGCATTTCCTGCCTGATCCTCTCCGCGGGGATCCTGCTCGATGTCGGATTCGAGACACCCGCGTACGCCGGCGTCCTCATCGCGTTTTCCCTGCTCGTCCTGATGCGGGACGCCCCCTCGGAACCGGTCGGCAGCCACGGGGATGTCCTGCCGCGGATCGTCGCAGGCCTGCTGATGTTTTTTACGGCGGCGGTGTTCCGGGTCTCATGGAGCGTGTTTCAGGAGGATAAAGCCTACTCCGCGCTTCTGCACGAAGTGAATCACCCCGAATATTCGTTCGAACACCGGGGCGATCCGGGCTACGTGCCGTCCTTGAGCCGGGTGCAGTTCCTGCTGAAGAATGCTCTCCGGGCTTCGTCCCTGAATGCCCAGTCGCCGTTTCCCTGGAAGGTCGCCGCGGATTACATGTTCAAGGCCTACATGTTCACGGGCGGACATCCGGACAGAGCCATGACCTGCATCGACCGGGCAATCGAACTGGATCCGCTTCAGTCCTCCCGCTATGTCGAACGCGCCTGCATGCGGTACAAAATCGCGGACGAAACCGTCACGGATGAGGTCCGCCGCGACCTGGAGACCGCGCGGCGTCTCACCCCGAAGAACCCCGAACTCGACCGGCCCGACGCGGAGATATGCCGCGAAGCCTTCATCCGAAAGGAGCAATGACCATGAAAAGCGCCTGGGAACTCGCACTCGAACGCAGCGGCGGAGCCCTGCGGGAACTTTCTCCCGAGAAGAAAGAAAAGATCGCCGAACTCGAACGTGCCGCGCACGCGAAGATCGCCGCCGCGAAGATTACCGCCGAGCATAAGCTCGCTTCCATGACCGACCCGGACGAGATCGAGCAGCTCAAGGAAGGTCTCGTGAACGAAATCCGTTCCATCGAGGAGTCCCTCGCACGCAAGAAGGAGGCCGTGCGCGCCGAATGAAGCTCTATTTCGACAATGCAGCCGCGGTCCCCGTCGGACCCGACGCGATGGAGCGTCTGGCGGTCCTGACGCGGGATTTCTCCGCCAATCAGGAAGCGTCCGGGGCGGCGGGCGAAGCTGCGCGGTCGGCCCTGGCTGCTGCGGAACGCCGACTGCTGAATGCGTTCTGCGGCTCAGCGGCGCAGGGGTATTCCGTCCTGTGGACGAATACCGGAACGGATGCCGTCCGCGCCGCCGTCATGGCATTCCTGCTGACGCCGGAGAAACACGGCGGCGTGCTGTTCACCGACGGCGAACACGCGAGCTTTCCTCCCGCGCTCGATATGCTTCCGGCGTCCTGCCCGCGCAACCACGTGAAGCTCCTCCGCGACGGCCGCATCGACCTCGACGACCTCGCGCGGAAACTCGGCGGAAATACGCGCCTCGCGGTGTTCCACTGGGTGCAGAGCGAAACGGGCGCGGTCCAGGATCCGGCCGCGGTCCGCAATGTGCTGAAAACCGCCGCCCCTCAGGCGGCCTTGCTGGTCGACGGCATTCAGGGCGCGGGCAAGCTCCCGTTCGACTTTGCCGCCGCCCGCCCCGATTTCTTCCTCGTTTCCGGCCAGAAACTCGGTTTGCCGTCCGGCGCGGCCATGCTGTATTCCGACGCGTTTCGTCCGGCTGTGAAGAAGATCCGTTCGGAACGCCATGCCATCGGGCGCGTGCCGCCTCCGTTCTGTCTGCTCCTGGCGGAAACACTCACGGGACGTCTCGCCGAACTGGAAAATCGTTTGACGCACATCCGCGCCATTCGGACGGCATTCCTGAACGAATTGAAAAATGTGCTCCCGGACGGCTGCTGGCGCGAAACGGTCCCGGCGGAAAAAGCCTCGCCGTTCATCGTGCATCTGCTGTTTTCCGGCGGCCCGCGGACGTATCAGGGCGCGATCCTCACGCGCATCATGGCGAAGTACGGTGCATCGATCGCCTCGGGCAGCGCATGCGACGCCGAGACCGGGACGCCGTCGCGCGTATTGACCGCGATGGGATTCGGGCGGGAGGAAGCGTTTTCCGCGGTCCGGGTGTCGTTCTTCGACCGGAACACGCCGGAAGAAGCCGCCGAACTCGCGCATCTGCTTGCGCGTGCAGTCCGCGAATACTGATTCCGAGCTCGTCCCCGCTCAGGAGACCGCCTCCGCCGCCGCGATCAGCGACGGCAGGATCTTCGGCAGGTCGCCCGCGCCGATGATGGCGGCGACGTCGCCTTTTTTGAGCTCAAGTCCGGCTTGTGCGCCCATCTCGTCCCATGTCCCTGCGAGCGCGGCGCCTCCGGCGGCTTCGGCGAGGTCTTCCGAAGAACGTTTTCCGCCGCCCGTCCAGGCTGCGAAGACCGGCGTCACGAGCACGCGGTCGGCTTTCCTCAGCTCGACGGCGAACTCGTCGAAATAGCGTTCGAGGCGGGCGTAGCGATGCGGCTGGAAGATGACGACGAGGCGGCGTCCGGGGTAAAGCTCGCGGAGGGAACGGATGCTTTCGCGGAGCTCGGTCGGATGGTGCGCGTAGTCCTCAATGACCGTGACCGCGCCGCCTTTGCGCAAGGAGAGACGGCGTTCCACTCCTGGAAAACCTCGCAGGACTCTTCCCGCTTCGATGGGGTCGAATCCGAGGAGCGCGGCGGCTTTGACCGCAATCGCGCCGTCCAGCCGCTGGAAATGCCCGAATCCGGGCAGAAAACCGTCGGGGAGTCCATCGAGCTCCAGCCGGATCGCGTGCGGATGGTCTTTGAACAGCCGGTCGGTCTCTTCCGAGGCGCAATGGAGCAGCGTATGCGACTGCGCCGCGAACGTCCGGAAATTCTGTTCCAGCGCCTCGAAACCGCCGAGGCTCCAGGCATGGTCGTCCTCCACGTTCGTGACGATGCCGAGATGAGGATGGAGCAGCGCGTGCGTGCCGTCGCTCTCGTCCGCTTCCGTGACGAAGAGGTCGCCGTTGCCCGCCGCCCCCGCGCTTTCCCAGCCCGTGACCGAACCGCCGATCATGTATCCGGGCTCCGCTCCGAGTTCGCGGAGCAGCCACGCCAGCATCGCGCTCACGCTCGTTTTTCCGTGCGAGCCGCTGACGGCCACCGGCCGGGCGCAGGAATCCGCCGTGATCGCAAGCGCTTCGCCCCGGCGCAGCACGGGAAGCCCGCGCCGGATGGCCTCCGCGATTTCGGGATTGTCGGGACCCGCCGCCGAGGTGCGCACGACCAGAAGGCCGTCGTTTTCCGGCGGGAGGTTTTCGACGCGGTGTCCGGCGGGCGCGATCCGCGCACCGTGCCTGCGGAGCGATTCCGAGGCGGCATTGTCAAGCAGGTCGGAGCCGGAAACGCGGAAGCCTTTTTCGAGCAGAATGCGGGCGAGGGGAGCGCATCCCGCGCCGCAGCAGCCGATGACGTGGACGGATCGGAAGGACGAAAGCGGAGGGAGGTCCATAAGTGCGTTTTGGTTGAAAGATTAGTCGGAAATAAAAACAGTAAAAATTACAGCGGAAAACGGAAAAATCAAGTGAAAGAAGCAAAAGTGGGAGGAAAATCGCAAACGCGAGGCGGAAAGTCGTGTTTTCTCCTTGATATTTCTTTATTCATGGAGTATATTAAACATTTACAGTCTTTTTGCCGCGATTGACCGGTACGGTGCCGGGCAGGGACGGCGAACGTCGTAAGGAGACGCCCATGAGAAAGATACAAATCGTCGATGTGTCGTTGCGCGAACAAGCCGCGTGCAACGGCAGTTCCTTGAGTTTTAAGGAAAAGATCGAGGTGGCGCGTCAGCTTGACAAGCTGAACGTGGATGCCATTGAAACGGCTCCAATCGTGAACGGAAAAAACGACATCATTTTCCTTCACACGCTTGCACCCCTTATGACTCGCTGCGTTCTTGCCTGCCCGGTTGGGCTTGATCCGGAGCTTCTTCCGGATACCTGGGAGGCACTTCGCATCGCGAAACGCCCGCGCCTGAATGTGGTGGCGCCCGTTTCGACCGTGCAGATGGAATACCAGTTCCACAAGAAGCCTCCCGTGGTGCTGGAAATGATCAAAGCCCAGGTAAAAGCCTGCCGCGAACTCTGTGAAGACGTCGAGCTCACGCTGCACGACGCCACGCGTGCCGAAGCCGACTTCCTGGCGCAGGTCGTCCGCGCCGGCATCGAATCCGGCGCCGGGACCATCACGGTCTGCGACACGGCGGGCGTCATGCTGCCCGACGAATTCAACCGGTTCGTGTCTGCACTGAACGAAGCCGTGCCCGAGCTTGCAAACATCGCGCTCTCGTTCGAGTATTCCAACGCCCTCCACATGGCCGCGGCCTGCATTTTCGCCAGCGTGAACACCGGATTCGCCCAGATTAAGACCGCCTGCGCAGGCATGAACGAACCCAGCCTCCGCAGCATCGCGCATGTTTTCCGCGCCAAGGGCGATGCCCTCGGCGTGTCCTGCGACCTGAACATGACCGTGCTGGAGAAGTCCTGCGACCAGATTCGCCAGATCCTGAGCGGTCGAGCCGAACAGGACGAGTGTGCTCCGGCGCCCGTTTCCGGCGAAATCAATTTCAGCCTGACCCAGTCCGATTCCCGCGAGGCCGTGGCCGATGCCGTGAAGCAGATGGGCTATGACCTCGACGACGAGGCTTTGACGCGCGTTCACGAGTCTGTCCGCCGCATCGTGCTGAAGAAGACCGAGGCGGTCGGCCCGAAGGAACTCGAGGCGATCATCGCCACGGTGTCCCTCCAGGTCCCGCCCACCTACAGCCTCAAATCCTTTGTCATCACCACCGGAAACATCATCACGTCCTACGCCGACGTCGTGCTCGAACGCAACGGCGGGGAAGTGCACGGGTTCAGCACCGGCGACGGCCCGATCGATGCCGCATTCCTCGCGGTTGAGAAGATCCTCGACCACCATTTCGAGCTGGACGATTTCCAGATCCAGTCCGTGACCGGCGGCGCGGAAGCCATGGGCTCCGCCGTCGTGAAGCTGCGCTATGAGAACAAGGTGTACACGGGCAAGGGCCTGTCCACCGACGTGATCGGCGCCAGCATCCGGGCATATATCGACGCCGTGAACAAGATCTGTTTTGAGGCAGGTGTAAAATGAAATTGTCGTTCTCGACCAACCGTTGGGAATCGTGCAGTTTCGACGAGTTCATCCGGATCGCCCGCGAATACAAGTTCAACGGCATTGAGATCCACAGCATCGATACGCCGAAGCTCCGGTACGATTTCCAGCCCGAACGCCTCTCCGGCGTCCAGCACAAGCTCCGCAACCATAACCTGTGCATTTCCTGCCTCGACCTCGTGACCGACATCGCCGCCGATCCGGAGGCCGCGTTCCCCGAGCTCATGCGCTGCCTGGAGACTGCGCGCCGCCTGCACGTGCCCTATATCCGCCTGAAAGTGGCCGGAAACACGCCCGACGACGATGCTGCGGCCCGCAGGTTCATCAGCCGCGCCCTGCCGTTCGCCGAACAGGCCCGCGTGGTGCTGCTCGTGGAAACCGTCGGATACTATGCCGATACGCAGAAGCTCGGCGACATGCTCGCGAGCTTCATCACGGACAACCTGGCGGCCCTCTGGGACCTGCACTATCCTTACCGCGTCTGCGGCGAAACGCCCGAGACCACCGTCAAGAATCTGGGGGCGTACATCCGCCACATCCACCTGAAGGACTCCGAGAGCGCCGAGGTCCACGCCATCGTCGGCGAAGGCTCGCTTCCGCTCGACCGCGTGATGAACGCCCTGCACTCCGTGAACTACGACGGGTTCATCTCCATCGAATGGGACCCGAAGTGGGTGGCCGAAGTAAGTTCGCCGGACGTGATTTTCGCGCAGTTCGTGAGCTACATGAGCCGTTTCGAGCTCGCGCGCTCCAAGGCGACTCTTTACGAAAACAAGCGCCATACCGGCAAGTTCATCTGGAAGAAGGACATCCTGATCGAAAAGACCTTCTCCCAGGTGCTCGACGCCATGGTCCGCGAGTTTCCCGACCAGTATGCATTCAAGTACACCACGCTGGACTACACGCGCACCTATTCCGAGTTTCGCGACGACGTCGATACGTTCGCCCGCGCGCTCATCGCGCTCGGCGTGAAGCCCGGCAGCAAGGTGGCGATCTGGGCCACGAACGTGCCGCAGTGGTACATCACGTTCTGGGCGACTACGAAGATCGGCGCAGCCCTCGTCACTGTGAACACCGCGTACAAGATCCAGGAAGCCGAATATCTGCTGCGCCAGTCCGATACGCATACGCTCGTGATGATCTCCGGCTACCGCGATTCCGATTACGCCGGCATCGTGAACGAGCTCTGCCCCGAACTCGCGCAGACAAAGACGGGCGACCCGCTCCACGCGAGACGCCTGCCGTTCCTCCGCAACGTCATCACGGTCGGTTTCCGCCAGCCCGGCAGCCTGACCTGGGAAGAGGCTGTGGAGTATTCGGGCAAGGTGCCGATGGAAGAGCTTCGCCGCCGCGCCGACGCCGTCGACATCCATGACGTCTGCAACATGCAGTACACCTCCGGCACCACCGGATTCCCCAAGGGCGTGATGCTTACGCATTACAACGTGGTGAACAACGGCAAGTGCATCGGCGACAGCATGGACCTCTCCACGGCCGACCGCATGATGGTGCAGGTGCCCATGTTCCACTGCTTCGGCATGGTCCTCGCGATGACCGCGTCCATGACGCACGGCACCACCCTCTGTCCGCTGCCCTATTTCTCCCCGAAATCCGCGCTCGCCTGCATCAATCAGGAGAAGATCACGGCGTTCCACGGCGTGCCCACGATGTTCATCGCCATGCTGGAACATCCGGATTTCCCGAAGACCGATTTCTCCTATATGCGCACCGGCATCATGGCGGGTTCGCCCTGTCCGGTTGCCGTCATGCAGGACGTTGTGAACAAGATGAACATGACCGAGATCGTGATCGTGTACGGCCAGACCGAGGCTTCCCCGGGCTGCACCATGAGCCGAACCGATGACCCGCTGGACGTCCGCGTGGAGACCGTTGGCTGCGCCATGCCGGAGATCGAATGCCGCATCGTGGATCCCGCGACCGGAAAAGACCTCCCGGACAACGTGCCCGGCGAATTCCTCGCCCGCGGCTACAACATCATGAAGGGTTACTACAAGATGCCGCTCGAAACCGCCGCCGCGATCGACGCCGACGGCTGGCTTCACACCGGCGACCTCGCGCTCCGCACCCCCGAAGGCAACTACCGCATCACCGGCCGCCTGAAGGACATGATCATCCGCGGCGGCGAGAACATCTACCCGAAGGAG
>Ga0310696_10008844_pt1 | contig 11704 bp, 3 predicted proteins | sample AusTroGonzalo_MG_4_FD_203885 | JGI IMG/M metagenome (GOLD analysis project Ga0310696, IMG submission 203885) | Bovine rumen microbial communities from tropical cattle in Woodstock, Queensland, Australia - Gonzalo_02 (v2) (version 2) | ecosystem: Host-associated > Mammals > Digestive system >...
CTGTTGATCGTCGCACCGGCGACCGTCATATGCCCGTGGTACGTGCCGTGACCCAAGAACCAATAGCTATGATTCGCACCAGACGCAAACGTTCCCGTCTCGAATCGCACGTATGCGTCACCTTCGCTTGCATTGCCGTCCTTGCTGCCGGTGTCGCCTCCATTGTACGCCGTGCCGATGTAAATACCCTCCGCTTTTTTCCGATCTGTTTCAGTTGTATCGCCACTCGTGAGGCCGCTCGTGGCATTGTTGGCCCGCAGGACGATCGGCGCAGAAGCCGTGCCGCAGTTGCAGAAGAACGTTCGCCAGTTGTTTGTGTGTGCGGCATTGAGCGTGACAAGGTAGGCTCTGTTGCCGCTCTTGAAATTATTGTGGAACTTGTCGCTGCGGAAGTATGCGCCGTCATTGTCCGGCACCTTGTTGCCAGTTGTCCAGTTCGCGACAGTCCCCCAGTCGGAACTTGTCCCGCCTTCCCAGAAGCAGTTGGCGGCCTGCACTGTCTGCGCCGCTGCAAGCGCGAAAACAACGGCGAGGAAACAGCGTAAAGTCTTCCCGGCCCACCTCTGAATAACGGTAATCACGTCCATAATGTTTTGTCTCCCTGTTTTATTTATTTGCGGCAGCGGAAATCCTACCGATGACATTGATAATTATATCATCGACCGCTTTTTGGCGCAAGCGCGAAAATCCGCATTGCACGAAAGTCGGGCGCCCCAGACCCATCAAGCGCCAATAATACGGTCGAGAACGACGCGTCCGTTGAACACGTCGTGGACGACAAGTCGAAGCCGACCATCCTCGACCAATCCCTCTACAACCGTCGGGAACCTCCCGTCGTCCGGCTTGCCGCCAGAAACGACAAGTTCCGGCCCCCCGCCGACGACCTGTGCCCACTGGCGCCCTGCCGTTGGCTCATCGAAATGGAAGCGATGCTGATGGCCACATACGACAAGCTGCACGCCGGAACGAGTTATGATCGGCCCCCATAGCTCGGCACACTCGCGCGACCAATGCGCAAAATCATTCGGATCGATCTTTACGCCATCATGCGGATACGCGCGGCTGCCCTCCGCGGCGAACAGCGGAATATGGCAGAACACGATCTTGAACTTGGAGGACGCGATCTCCGGCCTGGCAAGCTGTTCTTCAAGCCACTTCGCCTGTGCACGGCGATACGCCTCGAAGTTGGCAAGCCCAAACCACTTCGGGTGCGCGTCGGGCTTGTCCTCGCCGGTATCGAGCCCTATAAGCGCCACTTCGCCAAGTCTCACTGCGAAGTTCCACTTGAGATCCCATTGGTCGCCGCGCCTCTCGGACGGATCACGAGGGAGAATCACCTCTTCCTTCTTCGAAATCCAGCTGCCCCGGAAGTCGTGGTTCCCGCTCTCGAACATGACGGGCACATCCGCCGACCAATCCCTGTCCTCGATCTGTGGATTGAGGAATATCTCGACCGCCGTCGACTTCTTCTGGGTCGTGTTCGTCGCATCGCCGTTCCACACGACTACAGACGGCGCAAGCTCCTTTAGCTTTCGCGCAATCATCTGGTATGACTGCCATTTTGCATGCGTATCGGTGATCATGCAAAAGTGGGCTACTGCTCCTTCTCCCAAAGTCGTGAACGAATGGACCTTGGATACTATCGGCTCGCCGAGCTTTGCTTCGTAGATGTTCTTGTAGTCGGTGAACGGCGTCGTCACCGTCCTGTACCAGTATTTCGTCGCCGGCTTCAACCCACTCAGGCGCACCTGCAATGCAGACACGTCGATAGGGACAAGCCCGTAGCCACCGCCTTTCGCCGTCTTCGCATCTCGGAAGTCGGGATTGTCCGCATATTCGACAACGCCCTTCGAGAGCCCCGACACCGCCCACGACACCCCCATAGTCGTCTCGCCCGGCGCCTGCAGGCAAGGAGCGCCGACTGCCAGCGGCACGCCGCCGGTGCCAAGGAAAGGATATGCAGGCGGTGTAGGCGGCGTTACGGCAACGTCCTTGTCCGCAAACGCAGCGCTCGCGGCCAATGCGCCGCCAGCCGTCATGAATCCTCTTCTCGTCAGTCTGTCTACCATCTTCCAGCCTCTCTTTCTTAAATATATATTTATATTATACCATATTCCTCCCCTCCAAAACACCGCTTTGTGTCTCACTGTGAGACGGTGGGAGGAGTATCACTCTGAGACGCTACACAGAAAACCGCACTCTGCCCAGGCGGCACAGGACCCAGGTCTTGCGCCTGGCATTCCCGTGGAATCGCGCGTGTCAGTTTCCCCGGAACCGCACTCCTGCTGGGCCAACGGGCATCTTGCCCGTTACTGCCAAACACCACCCTCCACTTCACGTCACGCTTCACGGGCACCGTCAGCGCGACGCGTACCGTGCCGTTCGTCTCGACCGCGTAGGCCTTCACACCCGCCGCGCTGTTGATCGTCACCACGTCCGTTCCGCCATGCCACTTGCCTTCGCGCAAAACAGTCGCGCCCATCAGGCGGCGGCGCCAGGGGGCTGAAACTAGAAGGCCGCAGGGGGATTGCTCCCTCTGCGACCTCTGTCTGTGACTCCAATGAATCAACGCAGGTAGAAGAACATCCCATTAGGGCTGACCTCGACGACGATTTCGTCGTTCTCGACAAAAACGCCCTTCACCCAATCTGGATTGCCGACGGCGCGCGAAACATTGGCGTCTTTAAACTTGCCGCCGGACGTGAGCACGTACTTCCCGGCGTTCCCAAACACGGGGCGAATGCCTCCCGACGCGGAAACATTGACATCCACCGTCCCATTCTCGGGGAGAGTCACGCTTGTCGCGACCTCCAGTACAGGCGCGTTCTTACTCGAAGTGAAGTTGAAGCCAAGGATTGCACCATCGGCGAGCGTCAGGCTACTGACGGTATTCGTCACAGACTCCGCAACCTGAAGCGTCGCACCGGAATTGACCGTTACAAGGCCTGTGCCGATGTTCGCCCCGGCATTCAGCGCAAGCGTAGCCGTATCCTGCACATTGAAGGGATTCACGCGATTACCGGCGTCGGTGGCAATCGTCGCAACGTCGTAGTTGGCAACTACTTTGCCCGTCCCGACGATGTTCACTGTACCATCTCTCTCTATCTCGCCGTTCGTGCCGTCGCCTATTGTGATTGTTGCGGGGTTGCCATCGGCATCCGTCGTGTTTACAGTCAACGTCCCATGGTTGCCCGTCCTGGTCGAGACCGTGAAGCCACCGGCAGTCGGCCGTATCTCAACCGACTTACCGGTAGGCACCCAGAAGTAGCGGCTTCCAGAGATACCGTGGTCTCCGACAATCCAGTTCGCCGGCAAAGACCCGTTCGAGTGGAGGCGAAACGCCCATTGGTCGGTGTTGGCCGTTGCGTTGTTGACTAGGCCACGCGCCTGCACAGCACCTGCGCTGGTGCTCCTGCTGTGGTAGAGATAGGCATCAGCCGTGAATTCGATATCGCCAGTCACCACGAACTTTCCGCCCTCGGCGACGGAATAGACGACATACTTGTCGCCGCTGCCGACGAACACGAGGTCGCCGTCGAGCGTAACCGTCGAATTCGCGCCCACCGCAATCTTCGAGGTGTCGGAGATGGCCTCGAATGCAATCTCGCCCGTGAAGGTGACGACGCCCGAGCCCATCGTCGCCGTGCCGAACGTCAGGCCAGCCGAGGTTCCCGTCACGCTGATCGTGGTCGCGGCGGGAAGCGCGCTGAAGTCGACGTTATCGCCGGCGGAAGGAACGATGCCGTCCTCCCAGTTGGCGGGCGAGTCGAAGTCGGCGTCGCCGCCGAGACCCGACCACACGCCGTTGCGCGCCGCGCCGTCGAACACCGCCCAGATCTCGACGCGACGGACGGAATAGGCGCTCGCGCTAAGCGTATCAGCCGCGCCATCGGTTGTGCTGGACGTAAACGTGTAGTCCATCGTGAAGCTACCTCCGAGAGTTACGCTCTTCCCGAACGAACCGATGCCGATTTCGTCAACGCTAGCAGCATGCTCTCCGCCCCACTTGTCCCACGCGAAGAGAACCTCGGCTTCGCTCTCGGAAAGGATGCGGTGAACCTGGAAGCAGCCGTATCCGTTAGCGGATTGCAAGGTGTCGTTCCAGCCGTACCCGGCAGACACGTCGGCAGGGACATTTTCGTTGTCATCCCCCGAGCCGTAGTTGTGCCACGTTCCCTCCACGGCGCCGCTCACGGTGTCGTCGTTAGCGGCAACGTTGTGGATGTAGGGATCGTTGGAATAGACGTGCAGTTTCTCGGCCACGAAGTCGAGGTTCTCGCCCTCCCACGGGAAGTCTATGTCGCCGAGCGTCTTGCCCGTTGCGTCGAAGTCAACCCACACGTACCGGCGGCGGTTCGTCCCCTTGCGGACGAGTTCCATGTAGTAGCCGGCCTTCAAGACGGGGCGAGAGAGAGCCGAATGGTCGTCTATCGTCGTGTAAGGCGCAGACGTGAAGGCATTTGTCGCCGCCGCGTCGATTGTGAAGACGTGCGTCATGCCGTAACGGTAGTCGGCAGGGACAGTCTCCGCCGCGCCAAGTGCCGTCTGTTCCTCGTCCGTAACCGTCGGGTCGGGAGCGCCGGAAATCGCACCTTCGCCCGTGAGCGGAAGAGCCGACATAATCGCGCCCGCAAACGCCTCGCCCGCCGCGACACAGCCCTTCCAATGCAGGTGCAGCCTGTCAGTGAGGAAGTTGCCTGACTCAGCGAGCGGAACCGCGTCGTAGAGGTCGAGCATCACGAAATTGGCGGGGAGCCTGTTCGCCGCGTAGTCCGTGCGCAGCAGCGCGTTGAATTCGACGATGCCGGCCTTGGCCGTGGTGTTGTCGCCGCGGTCGAGGATCGTCGCGCCGATTATCTTGGCGTTCGGACGCTGCGCCGCAGTCGCGAACACAACGTTCGTAAACGCGTCATACGCCTCCTCGCCGGTCTTGCCGCCGTTTCCAATGTCGTTCGTGCCGATGAGGAACGTTATTGCGTTGACGTCGCCAGCGATGTCGAGATAGACGTGCATGTTGTCGCGCACCCCACCAACATTGCCGCCCGCGATGATCCGCTCCGCGCTGATGCCGCTGTGCCACGCCCAGTCTTCGGGAAGCATCGTGTGCGAGCCGTCGTAGTTTGCGTACTTCCACACGCCCATGAGCTTCGGCTTGTAGCCGCTCGCCGCAAGCCGTGCCGCGATGGTCGAGCGGTACTGCGGAGTGTTGCCGCTGTTGGCGGCCACACCCTGCGTGATGGAGTCGCCAACGGGGAGGATGCGTATTTCCTTGGCATCGCGGTCGTAGTCGCCGACGGTCAGGACGAGCTGCTTGCGTCCGTCGCTCGGATCAGGTGCGTCCTCGCTCGTGATGGCGTATGTCGCGCCGGAGGCGATGCTCGAAGCGTCAAGGAGCGAGCTGAGGTCCGCGGGGAGCGCGGCATAGTCTTCCTTGTAGGTGAGAAGCACGATGCGTCCAAGCGCCATATCTGCGTAGTTCGGCGTCAGCACGAATTTCGTGCCGGCGCTGACGCTCAATGCGACGTCGTTTGTACCATAGACGTTTATCGGTGTCTTGATCGGGTCGAAGACGATTCTGCCGGTCTCGGGAGAGGCAAGCGTTTCGATGTTGACGCCGCCTGCGCCGACGATTATCGTGTCGTCGTTCACCGTGAACGCCGTTGTGCGCTGGTTGTCGGCCACCACGTAGTTGCGAAGCGGCGTAACAACTAGGTCGTAGCACGAAAAGCCAGTGTTGTAAACAACTGCATACGACCTGTCCGGGTCCGTCGGCGGTACGAACGATATCTTCGAGTCGTCCTGGTCGATAAGGCCCGTGAGCTGGAAGCGGGTGACCTCATAGACCTTGGAAACGTCAACGGCGGAGCAGTCGAAGCAGATCGCGCCGGACGAGCCGAGCTGCACGGGCGCGCCGGCGATATACACCGCGCCGTATTCGTTCGTGATGGGCGAGTTGATGATTGCCGCGCCAGACACCGTAACGGCGTGCGTTCCGTCTGAGACGAACCTGAGCGCCGAAGTGCCGCCAACCGTGAACGTATCGAGAACGACGTCGGCGTTCACATCAATCGTCGCCGCCGCGTTCGCCGTGAACGTCGCGGACGGGTTGTAGTAGACCCCATCCACCGTCGCGCCGGCGGGAACATCGAACGTGCCAGCCGCGCCGTCCTTCGCCCAGGCACCAGTCTCGGAGAACGTGCCGTCCGCCGCGACCGTGCGCGTGTAGAGTCCGCCCTGCGAGACGTATGGATACATGTTGAACACCGCCTCGGCCTGCGCGTCGCTGATTGAGTAGTCGAACAGGCGCACGAGGTTCACGACGCCCGTCTCCGTCTCCGGCGAATTCGGAACCGCCTCGTAAGTGCGCGATTCCTTTATCTTTCCGCCGTGGTCGGAGCCAACCTGCACGCCGCAGTCGTTGGCTGCGCCAAGCACAAAGCCCTCGCCCACGTCGAAGTTGCCGCGCTTGACGCCGTCAACCCAGACCTCGAACACCGTGTCATTCTTGTTGATCACGTAGGCATGGCGGGCCGTCGCCGCGTTCGGAACTGACGCCTTCACGCCGCCTGCAACATCGATCTCGTTGCCCGTGTTCTTCGCAATCAGCACCTCGTCGTCCTTATCAGTCGTTGCGATGAGCAGTCCCTTGTTGGAGTTGTTCGAGTTGCCGATGTGCAGGAACTGCGTGTTGTGCGATGGCGACATCGTGCCAACCACGACGAGCGTGAAGTCGCCAAGCGCATTCATTTTCGCCGCTACGTTCGACACCCACGGATGGTGCAGAATGTACATCCCCGTCGTCTCGTCGTTCGCGGCGTTGTTGTACAGCGGATTACTCACGTCCACACCATTCCCCGCGTTCCAATCCGGAGCCCTGTACGCATAAGCGACTGTGTTGGTATACGTCGCGTCGAACGCCGTAGCCGCGCCATAGATCTGTGGAGTCTCCGTGAGTGTCATAGTGCCATCGACGGGCGTCATCTCAATGCTCGTGCCGTTCGGACGTACCACACGCACGTTCACTCCGGAGGCGACATCCGTCACCGTCATCGACCCCTTGCCGAACTCCTCGCGCGTCTCGGCAAGCGCAACGTAGTAGGCCACACCTTCGGGAAGCGTCGGCGACGTGAAGCCCGCGAGGGCGCGAGTTGTCTGATCCGCCGGCGAAACGACGAACTTCTCGAACGTCGCCGGATAGAGTATCGTGCCCGGCGTGGCGGCGGTCGCGCCGGAGCCGAGATTCAGCGTCGCTTCCGTAAGAGCCGTTCCCGTGAGGTCAATCGTGCCCTGGTTGTCGAGTGCACCAATGGTCATTGACGTAAGCGTTCCGTCGGAGATCACAAGCGTCGCCCCAGACGCCGTAGTGAACGAAAGCACAGACGAGGGGTCAAACCCGTTGATCGTACCAGTGCCGCTTGCGACAGCAATCGTGCCAGTGCCTGACACAACAGCCGTCCATGTCTTGCCAGCTGCAATCGTCGCCGTCGTGCCGGAGACGACCGTGATCGTGCCGCTTGAAGGATTGAGCGACGTACCGTTGCCGAGGATGACGCGCGTGTTCTTTCCGTTCGGGATGTCAATCGTTCCCGTGAACGCCGAGACGTCCTTGAACACGTAACGCTGCGAGGTCGTAGTATCGGACTTGAACGTGCCGTCGCCCTTCAGTGCAGCAAACACCGTCTTGCCGTTCGTGGAGAATCCGTTGCTTACTGTGAACGCAGGCGTCGCGCCGTCATCGACGAGTTCAAGCGCACCTGCGCACGTCATCTCGGAGTCGCCGTTGTTGAAGTAGCCGGTAACGCCCGTAAGACGAAGCGTAGAGTTCGCGCTCGCGAGGTTCTGCGCCAAGAGCCCGTTCATCGTGCCGTCCCTGAGCCACAGGACGCCGCTCCACAGGCTGTCGGTGAACGTAACGCCCGAAGGCGCCTCGCCGCTGTAGACAAGCGTGCCGTCGCCCTTCACGGTGCCAGAAAGCTGGGATGCGCTGGCGACAACCGTCTGGCCCGCACCCGTCGCCGTGATATACTGCGCCGCTATGTTGCTGCCGGCGAGCGTCAGCGTCTTGCCGTCCGCAACGTTGAACCTGATCGCAAAAATGTCAAGAGCAGAGTCGATCGTAAGGGTCGTGTCCTCGTTCACGTTGATGACGACTTGGTCGCTCAAAGTGAGGGAGGCGGGAAGCGCCGTGTCCCAGTCGAGAGAGGAGAAAGTCTTAGAGCCGCCGTCAGAGATCGTGACCGTGTAGGTTGTCGGCATATACTCGACGATCTGGATTGCCGCGATGTTCGCGCGTGCACTGGCGCTGATGCGGTTGGCGACTATTGTGGCCGACGATTTGGTCATAACAGGCGAGACGAGGTAGTTGAGGCCCTCCTTGAGGCCGTAGAGATAGCCGTCGGCCGTGCTGGTTTTGCCCCATGCGCTCGTTCCTGTCATGGTCGTCACCGTGTCTCCCGCTAGAGCGTCGCCGGAAATCGTGTAGTTGACGCCGTTCACCGTCAGATAGCCGTACTGCTTGTTGCCACCGTCGCCGGACATGTACACGACTATGCGGTAGAACTCGTAGGGAACGCCGGTTGCCGTGATCGTCGGTCTGTTATTGACGTCAGAATCGTCGATATACTCACGACGGACGTCTCTTGCGCCGTTGAGATTGTTGCAGCCCCATCCGCCCTGCTGCCCAGTTACCGTAAAGACGACTCCGCCGATTGTCTGTGGATTGCTGCCGGCTGCCGGCATGTTAACCCACGCAGTATAGGGCACTGCGTAATCGCCAGCGCCATAACGCACTGACGAGGACTTATCAATATTGTTGCCGCCATTCGTGAAATTGACGTTGATGGAGTTGGAAACGGGTTTGACGAGCCGGAAGTCGTATGGAATGTAATTGCTCGTCCCGGGATTGCTGTCCAGCGGATCCGTGCCGAATTGATTCTGGTAGCCGTAGTTCGAATAGTTGCCGTCAACAAGCTTTACATAGACGCCGCTCGCGTCAGCAGTAAACTCCACCTTGGCGGCTTTCGTCCAGTGATTACCGCCTGTATAATCGTCAATCGCCTGAAGCTGGTACGTCACCTTCGTAAGGATGTCGTTCTCCACCGTCTCGACACGGTTGAAGAACGTGGCCTCCACGCCATCGGCGTCGAAGCTGCTGCCGCCCATCCTTGCGCGGAGGGTGTGGGTTGCGAGGTCGGCAAGCGTCGCGCCGGGGAACACGAGTGTGGCAACGGAACCGACTACTGTGACCGTCAGCGACTTCTTGTCGCCAGAGAGGGCGAACACGGCATTGGCCACATAGCCGTCCGCGACTGACGCCTTGAGTTCGTCGCCGTCCGTAAACGTATCCCCTCCCGTGATCGTGACAAGCGTGTACGTACCGGCAAAGGTGGGAATAAACTTCAGGGTGTTCAGCCCAGAACCGAGAATCGCGTCCTTCTTCGCTGCAGTATCGACCAGCACGGTCGTTCCCGCCTCGATTGTCGTGCCACCAGTATAGCCAACGTTACCACCGAGCGTCACGCTGCCGCCACCCTTGAAGGTCATGCCGCCGCCGGTGGAGGACGAATCTTCCGCAATCGCGAGAGGCATCGTAACGGCATGTCCCCCAGCGTCGATCGTACCGCCGCCCGCCGCGACCTTGAATTTGAAATAATCACCATAATTGCCAACGCAATCAGAAACCGTCAGATCGCCATCGGCCGCAGCTTTGAACGTACCACCGTTGAAGACAACGTTCGCAAGTGCGTTGCCATTGTGATAGTTGAAGCCCTGCGACTCGAAAACGCCGCCGTTCAAATAGAGATTGGCGAGATCCCCGCTGCCCGCATACCATGATCCAAACACAGCCTTCCCGCCGACGGTCACTTCGCCGCCGTTCATGTAGAATTCGCCGGAGCCTTCGTGCTGGATCACGAGGTGTTGCGCAAACGTCGACGTTCCGCCGTTGTGGTAGAACCACGCCTGGCAATCTGCCCCATATGCCACGTCCAGCGAAAAACCGTAGTAGTCGCTGCCATCGGCCTTGTTGCATACGAGCGTTCCGCCCTCCTTTACGAAGGTGCATTCGCTGCCGCTGCCGCCGCCAAGCCTCACTTGGCTATTGAATGTCACTGTTCCGTCCAGCATCGTGAAGATCGCCTTCCGGTTGCCGCCGTTCATGGCAAACTCGGCCTCATTGTGGACATATAGGTTCCCTGTTTTGTTTGTGAAGCACGCAGTCGTGTTGTTCTTGTCGCGTGCGAGACAAAAACTGTAGTTGCAATACCAGTCCCCTTCCTTGGTCACGGATACGCTCTCGCCCTCGGTATCGTAGCAAAGCGAAGGCGTATGGAGATTCAAGTCGCCAATGATATTGAACACGCCCCTTGTGAACCGCAGGTTCTGCATGGTCAGCAAGGACGAATCGGACGACACGGTCAGAGGAGAAACCCCATACGTGAAATAGAGGTTGTTGTTGGCCGGCGACCCCGCAGGATTCCAGTTCGAGCTTTCGGTCATAAAGGCGGGGCCCGGCCCGCCGTTCCAGTATAGCTCCGCCCCCTGCGCGAACTGCGCCGTTGCAAGCGCGAAAACAGCGGCAAGGAGATAACCTGCGGTTTTACCCCACCTTCTGCGGATACTAGCGATTATTGTTCTCATGACTTATCTCCTTCGAATTTACTAGGCGACAATTGCAACGGTATCAAATGATAACTTTATGAAGTATATCACCAGCCGCTTTCTGGTGCAAGAGCGAAAAACCGCCGCGCCTAACCACGTAACCACCGAACCACTAAACCACTTAACCAATTCCCATGGCGGCGAGGGCGCCGCTTCCCCGAGGGCTGAAACTAGAAGGCCGCAGGGGGATTGCTCCCTCTGCGGCCTACCTTGGTGTTCACATGGATCAATACACCAATATGAATGTCCCAGGCGGAATGAGCTTGAGGACGATATCGCCGTTTTCGTCTATCGAAACACGCTTCGCCCAATCCGGCGAACCGGCGGCGCGCGAAACATTCGCGCCTGTGAACTTGCCACCGGACGTGAGCGTGCACTTCCCGTTGCCATAAAATGCGGGGCGAATGCCCTCCGACGAGGAAACATTGACATACACCGTCCCATTCACAGGGAGAGTCACGGTCTTGTCCGTCAAATCCAGGACTGGCGCAACCTTCTTCTCTGTGAAGTTGAAGCCGAGCACCGCACCATCCGCGAGCGTCAGCGCGCCGCCATGCGTGACCGTGCCGGACTCAGAAACCGCAAGCGTCGCACCGGAGTGGATCGTCGTCGCGCCATTGCCAAGGCTCGCGTCGGGCTTGAACGCCAAGGTCGCCGAGTTCGTCACGACCACCTCGGGCGGATTGGTGTTGCTGGCGGCCATGTTTACCTGCAGCTTGCCAGCGCCGGACACCGTGATTCTCGGCGAATTCGCGGCCCGCGTGACTGCGTCTATCGTGATCGTGCGGCTCGTGCCGCTCTCGTCGTCCGTGCAGAATACGACATCGCGCATCAGCTCAAGGCCGAAGTCGCCCACGCCCTTGTCGGCGATTGTGAAGTCGGAATACCATGGGCGAATCGTCACAACATTACCGCTGGAGTTTCTCCCGAAGCAGTAGGCACCCGACCCGGAAGCGTTCAGGAAGTTCAGCCCGCCCTCGCCGATGTAGAACACGTTCTTGCTCGCTTGATTGGCATCGGCGAAATAAAACCAGTTGTCCGTCAT
>Ga0310696_10008845_pt1 | contig 11704 bp, 13 predicted proteins | sample AusTroGonzalo_MG_4_FD_203885 | JGI IMG/M metagenome (GOLD analysis project Ga0310696, IMG submission 203885) | Bovine rumen microbial communities from tropical cattle in Woodstock, Queensland, Australia - Gonzalo_02 (v2) (version 2) | ecosystem: Host-associated > Mammals > Digestive system >...
TAGCGGAAATGAACGCATTGCGGCCTTCTTACGTCCAGTAAAAGTAGATGGCGAAATAGATGATGCAAAAAAAGTTTGGAATGAGACCGTAAATGAAGCTCGCGCTAAGCATGGGCTTCCATTAGTTGAAGAAGTACAAAGCCGCCTTAATCAAGGCGGCTTTTCTAATGCCAAAAATGAGCGCATTTCGCGCGGACAATACTCCCCAGCAAAAAATATTGTTTCCTTGTTCCAGGACGCCGATCAGTCAACCTTTATGCACGAAATGAGCCATTTCTATTTGAACGAATTGGAGCAGCTTGCGGCAATCAATCCGAACGGGCAGGCCGCAAAAGACTTTGCAACGGCTTCCGCTTGGGCAGAGTGGCACGCAGGCGACGCCGAAGCTTTCAAAGGAACTGCGACGGCAAAAGAATTTGCGGAACTTGAAAAGCAGATTCAGGAAGCGGAAAGGAGCGGCAACACAGAAAAAGCAGATGAACTTAAATACAAATGGAAGCAGGAAAAATTTGCGCGCGGTTTTGAAGATTATTTGCGAAGCGGCAAAGCGCCAACAACCATCCTACGAAAAATATTCCGCGCATTCAAGACGTGGCTGACTAAAATTTATAAAGACGTTACCGGCGCAGGCGTGAAACCTTCCGCAGAGGTTGAAGCGGTAATGGCGCGCATGGTGGCAACGGATGAAGAAATCGAAATGCACAACGTAATGAAGGAGGCCGAAGCTGTTGCACGCATAAACCCCGATTTGCTGGACAAAGAAACAAGCGCAATGTATAAGCGTTGGGAGCAGGAGGCAAAGGAAGAAGTAAAAGAAAAATTACTGAAAGAACTTATCAAGGAGCAAGAAGCAAAAGACGTAGCGGCGCACATGTACGAATTTGAAGAAGAAGAACGAGGACGCATGGCATTAGATCCGGCTTTTGCTGTAGAACAAATGATTGCGCGCGGGATTATAACGGAAGAAGAAATTGTCGGAACCGGGCTTTATGATTCTGTTGAAGCGTGGAAGCAAGACTTGAAAAACAAGGGCGGCAGTTTTGAGGTCGCCCTTGCTTCATCTTTGGAAGCGGAGCGCGAGCGGTACATAAAAGAAATGCCGAATCAGGAACGCATTTCTGAATTGGCAGAAGAAGCTCTTGCTTCGTCGGATTATTCACAGCAGCTTGCTGCATTGGAAGCTGAAATATTAAAACGCAGGGCGAACAAATACAAAGGCAAAGCTACTTATTTATTGTCTCGCGCGTTAAAAGATTTGGAGAACGCCATTGCAGGCGATCCGAAAACATTGCACGCCAAAATTCTCGCTCTCCGCTATGCGCATAGATGGAACCAAGGCGAATCAGAACAAATTGAAAAAATGAACAAGATTGTTGACGATGTAACGCTTGCAGAAGAAAAAAAGCGCGAAAAGCTGAAAGCCGAGTATCAGAAGCTGAAAGAATCGACCGTATTAAATACGGAGTGGTTGCGCGGCGTACGCGACGCGGCAAAGGGAGTTACAAAAGAAATAAAAGAAGTCGCGATCCAGCAGTTAAACAGCATGAGCGTCAAAGACGCAACAAACGTGCGTCATTGGATAAACGAGGCAAAAAAAGCCGCACAGGAAAGCGCAAGACATTTGGCAAATGCGGCCAGGAAAAACAACGGAAAAGACAATGCAGACAATGGCGACAGAAGCTTTGAACTTGCGCGCCAAGCAAAGATGCGGCAGACGTACTATACAATCATGGCGGCTGAATCGCTGAAATATCGCCGTGAATTGCAACGTATTCAAAACGATATGAAGCGAGTACAGAAGGGCCTTGTCAAAGCGAAAGGCGAGATTGACGCAAGTACGCGCTATTACTTGGGGCATATTCAATATATGCTTGGTTTCCGTGGCAATGACGCGCTGATGCCGCAGAATCTTATTAGCTTTGCGGCGCTGTTCAATTCCATGAAAAACATATACGACCACAAGACAGGTGCGACGGAAAGCATAGGCGACATTGACAGCGATATTGAAATTCCGCAATGGCTTATGGAATTGGCAATTTCACAAAAACGAATACCGACGAAGTACGCCGATTACACGATTGAAGAATTGCGGGATATGCGAAAAGTCGTGGATATGCTGTATAAGACTTCACGCAACAAAAACGCGCTGCTCTCCGAAAACTTTGAAGGAAAGCAAGTCGGAGAAGTCGAGAACGAGCTTCGCGAGGACTTCCAAAAGACGGTCACGGTGGAAACTGGCGACGAGGGAATCAGCGAGTTTTTTGCAGAACTGTTAAAGCCCGTTGTTATGTTGAAAACATTGGGGGCGAAATGGAAACAGTATTTTTACGATCCGCTGTTTGATGCTTTTGAAATGCAGGAAAGAATGTCAATGCAGGCGGCAGAAGAGCTGAATAGGCTCTTTAGTGATTACTGGACGAAGAAGGAACGGCGGCAAATCCGAAACAAGGAATTGTCCGTAACCATGCCGGACGGGACAAAGCTGACAAAAGAAAATGTTCTTGCAATGGCTTTGAACTGGGGCAACGAAGGAAACCGCCTGCGGCTGATTCAGACAATGTTCCCGAACGGCGGCGTCGCATATCCTGAAGTGGACGTCGCAAACCTTTTCAAGCAAGTGCTAACGGCAAAGGATTGGGAATTTGTGCAGCGGGCTTGGGATTATATCAATACGTTTGGCGACAATGTAAACGACGTTGTAGAAAAACTGACGGGCGTACCAATGACGCGCGTTGAGCCATTGGAGTTTATCATTGAAACGAGCGACGGCAAAACTCTTAATCTTCGCGGCGGGTATTATCCGATAGCTTATGATCCGAAGAAATCTTCCGTGACGGCAGAACAGGAACTTACCACTTCACAAAAAGCCTTTGGCGGAGCAGTATTCAGCACGGGCATGGGAAGCACGAAAAACCGCGCGCAGGCCGGGCCGCAAGAAGCAAAGTTGCTTCTTTCTATGGACGTACTTTTCCGGCACGTAAACCAGCAGATTCATATTGCGACGATGCGGCTGGCTTGCCGTGACGTTTACAAGCTCCTGCAAAACAGGGGTATTCGTTCCATGATTGAAAGCTCTATTGGCATGAACGCTTATAGAGAATTGAAGCGGTGGGTAGAAAACGTATGGCAGGAGCCAGTTGAGAGAATGAGCAAAGCAGAGCGTATCCTTGAAACCGGACGTAAAAACACGGTTGGAAACATTATGGCATACCGTATAAGCGTTGCGCTTTTGAACTTTGCTAATCCTACGCTTATGGCGAGAGAGCTTGGGGGCGCTGGGAATGCGTTGCTTGCAGTTGTTGATTACTGGAAGAATGGCAACAGGCAATGGATTTTAGATGACAGTCCATTCCTCCGTAACCGCGCCAATAATATTGACCGTGATATAAAGCGGGCGCAGAAAAATTCTTTCTCTCCAAGTGTGTATGATGACACAATCGCGCGTACAAGTGCATGGCTTATGGAACAGACGGATATGCTGTTCTCTTTGCCGACGTATAATTGGGTTTACAAGCAAACGCTGAATGATGCGCTTGAAAAAGGAATGACGCAGAACAAAGCCGTAAAAGAAGCTCACCGTGCAGCGGGCGAGGCCGTTAGAAAAATCTTTGGCTCGGCAGACACGATAGACCAGAGTTATTATCAGCGAACAAATAAGCTGATAATAAAAGCGATTACGCCGTTTTATACATACGTTTCCACGCAGGCCAACGCCGTTTGGGAAGAGTATATGAAGGCGCGGTATCAGGGAAGCAACGTGACCGTCGCAGACAATGGCGAACTCCAAAGGAAGAAAAAAACATTTATGGAGCGCTACGGAAAATTGGCGCACGCTTTTCTGTATACCTATATTCTTGAAACGCTGATTGAGCAGTTGATGCGTGACGCCATTTCCTATGTGACGGGCGACGACGATGATGATCTGCTTGACGCAAAGGAATTTGCCAAACGCTGGGCGGCACAGGGACTTACGACATTTACCTCGGCCGTCCCTGTGGTAAATATGGCGGGCGAATATTTAGGCAATAAAATCATGGGCAAGAATTACAGCTTGCGTGGATTTGGCGTTGTTTCTGCTGCGCAGGAGCGATTGAAGAAAGCGGCAGACGACGTTGATAATCTCATAAAAGGCAAAGGCGACGCAATCGAACTTGGACGCGACGTATCGAAAGCAGCGGCTTCATTTACGGCTTTCCCCGACGTATTTACGGACGCGATTTTCAATGCCGCACGCGCCTACAAAGATAATTACGGTATCGATGAGTGGTTTATCAGATCACTCTTTGATAAAAAACTAAAACCAAAGAAGAAAGGAAGATGATGCAATATGTCCGTGCAAAACCAAACGGTCAAAAATGTTTACGCGGGCAACGGCTCGGCTACCGTGTTTCCGTACACATTTGCCTTGCTTGAAAGCGACGGCGAGTACGTTGGCGTCTATGTAACAAACGACGATGGCGTATCGGAAGCGACAACGAATTTTACGATTGACACGACGGCCAAAACTGTAACCTATCCGACGGTTGGCGATCCGCTGGAAGCCGGAAAGAAAATCACAATCAAGCGTGAAATACCAAACGAGCAGGAGCTGAACCTGGAAAACCTCGGCCCGTTTTTCGCAGACGACGTTGAGGGCGAGATGGACAGGGAAGTCATGATGATTCAGCAGCTTGCCGAAGCTGTCAGTCGTGCCATTACAACGGATATGGCAAGCGACGAAACGCCGGAGGAATTTAAGGACAGGCTGCTTGCAAGCTCCGAAGCGGCTGCAGCAAGCGCGGCGGCGGCGGCAATCAGCGAGACAAACGCGCACAACAGCGAACTTGCGGCGGCGGCTTCCGAAACGAACGCGGCGGCCAGCGAACTTGCGGCGGCAGGAAGCGAAAGCAATGCGTCGGACAGCGCAACACTCGCGCAGAAGTGGGCGGAAAGCGCAACGTCTCCCGACGGCGAGATTGACGCAGATTCCGACACGGGCTATACGCAAAGCTCCAAGTCGTGGGCGCTCGCGTCAAAAGCGGATTCGTTGTACGCTGACGAGATCGCCACGCAGCTTGAAGGAATTGCGGCTCCGCTCGCTTGGGATGATACAGCGACGTACAATTACCCGGATATTGTGGCCTATACTGACGGCTACACTTACCGTTGCGTCGGAACAAGCGTCACGGGGACGGACGTTCCCGGACAATCGACGCAATGGGTGTCTTTGATGTATGGTATCGGTGCGTGGCAGCTTGACGCGAATCAGGACTTGATGCCTGCCGCCGCTATGATTGGAGACGACGATTGGGAATACGACGCGCAAGGCGATTTAATGCCTATGAGCGTATAAGGGAGGTATAAAATAATGGCAACAAGAAACATAGTGCCTCGTGCCGACGGCGAAGGAAAACTTGGCACGACGGCAAAAAAGTGGGGCGAGGTACACGCTGGAAGCGCGACGATAACGGGTGCAGTTTCAGCGGGCAGTGTGGCTTCGACGGGCGCCGTGTCGGCAGGCAGTGTAACCACGGCAGGCGCCGTGTCTGCCGGAAGCGTAACCACTACTGGCGCAGTGTCGGCAGGCAGCGTGAAGGCTACTGGCGCAGTGTCGGCGGCGGGAATTACGACTCGACAAAACTCTACGGCTTATGCTGTGGATGACGTCGCATTTTCCGCGTCTATTCCTGGAAAACTTGTGCTTGTATGCACCACGGCAGGAACGACGGCGGCCAGCGAGCCGGATATGAGCGGCGCGGCGGCAGGCGGGACAGTCACGGATGGCACGGTTGTTTGGACTTATACACCGTTTGGCACGTTGTCCCGCGAAATTACTCCCGCTTTTAACAAAAGGGACGTTATCACGACAAGCGGCACATACACCGCGCCCGTTACAGGTTGGTATCGTATCACCGCCAAGGGCGGCGGCGGCGGTGGTGCCGGCGGAGGAGCATATTCATCTCAGCGACTGTCGGGCGCTGGCGGCGGCGAAGGCGGTACGACAATCGCCTACGAATACATTACGACTGGAGATTCCATACCCGTTGTAATCGGTGCGGGCGGTAGCGGCGGAACCGCGACTTACGGAAGCAGTGATGCAACTGATGGCGGCAATTCCACGGTTACCGTCAACGGGACTACATATACGGGCGGCGGTGGTACGCATGGCATTTCTGGTTCTTCAAACGGCGGTGGCGGTTCAGGAACTATTATTGGGGCTCCCGGAGGAATTGGTGAAATGACATCAACGACTTATTATGCGTTCGGCGGAAACGGCGGGGGTCAAGGCGGGGGAAATGCAAATAGTCCTTTGGGAAAAAACGGCGGCGGGGGGCAAGGCGGGTCGTCCGGCCCATCAGACACCGCAGGGGGAGCCGGAGGCGCTGGTTTTGTATGGTTTGAATATTTCGACGGCTCACTGAATCCATAAGGAGGTATAGACAATGGCAAGATATTATAGTCCGCAGGGCAATATAGAGATATGGGACGAGGGCAAGCAGCCCGCAGGATATATGACAGAGGACGAATGGAATAAACTTCATCCGGCCCCGGAGCCGCCGCTTGACGAAGTAAAAGCGGCTAAGATTGACGAACTGAAAGGAATCCGCGACGCAAAAGAGGTCGAGCCTATCACTACGGACAAAGGCGTTTTTGACTATGACGACAAGAGCAGGGACCGTCTCTCTATCGCTCGGCAAGCCCTTGAAGATGCCGACGGTGCAGGGACAATCACTTGGACGACGGCTGATAATCAGCGCGTGCCGCTTGGCGTTGCTGATTTTGCGGCAATCAACGCGGCTGCGGCTGTTCGCTCCAACGATTTGCACGTTTTGTATAACGACTTGAAGCAGCGTGTCAACGCCGCGACGACGGCGGACGAAGTACGGGCGATTGTTTGGCCGCAGCAGGAGGCGGCGGCAAATGAATCCTGAGTGCAAAGCTGCGCGTTTGCAATTAAAACAATCAACGCGAAGCGAATATAATGCCTTAGTCTATGAGGCACAGCTAACGCCGGAGCAGGAAGAAATACTGAATCGTCATATCCTCCGATCCGAAACGATTGTAAAAATCGCAGACGCGCTACATTGCAGTGAGTTTCACGTTAAAAAATCACTCCAAAAATCTTATATTAAAGTTGGCAAAGTAAAAAGCGCCTCCAAATGAGGCGCTTTTTATATCCTTCTTTAATCTTTTATTCGGCCTTAAATTTGCGATAATTTTTGGCAGGGTGAGATGATATGTTTGTCTATTACAATCCGAATCCGGCGCAGGCCATTGTGGGCGATTGCGTGATACGGGCAATCGCAAAATTGCTGGAAACCGACTGGCAATCTGCCTACATGGGCGTTGTCGCGCACGGATATAAAATGTTTGATATGCCCTCCTCTAATTCTGTATGGGGTGCGTACCTGGCGGATAACGGGTATAAACGCCACAAGTTGCCGGACACTTGCCCGGATTGCTACACAGTAGCCGAGTTTTGCCGTGATTATCCGTCGGGACGTTACCTCTTAGGGACAGGCTCGCACGTTGTAACCGTTGTGGACGGAGACTATTTCGACACATGGGACAGCGGAGACGAGACGCCGATTTACTATTGGACGATGGAGGGAAAGGACAATGACTTACCCGAATAATTTATTTACTCCCATTACGAATCAACCGCAGGCGCAAAATCAGACTATGCTTGTGTCTGTCAACGGCGAGGCAGGGGCGCAGATGTACCCCGTAGCCGCTGGCACGACAGTTGCATTGATTGATTTTTCGGCCTGCAATTTTTGGTTAAAGACGACGGATCAAAACGGCTTTCAGCAGCAAATGAGAAAATTTGAGTTTAAGGAAATATCGCCGCCCGGAACCGAAAACGCCGTAACGCGCGAAGAATTTTCCGAGCTGAAAAAGAAATTTAACGAAGTCTTAGAGGCACTTGGGGAGGGCAAGAAGAATGAATAATCCTTTGGGAATGCTCCAACAGTTTCAGCAATTTGCCGAGAACTTCTCCAAGATGCAAAAGAATCCTCGCGACGCGGTGCAGGAACTTTTGAACAGCGGGCAAATGACGCAGGCGCAATACAACCAACTCTCTCAAATGGCTTCGCAGATAATGGGGCGGAAATGAATATACTCCTGCGCAGGGTATAAATAAATAATAGGAGTGATTTTTTATGGCTTTGACTGAGGGCGGCATGACTGCCGCAGACGTCGCCGCCGTGCTGAACGGCGGGAACAACGGCCGAGGCTTCGGATGGGGCGGAGACGGCGCTTGGTGGGTGCTGATTCTTTTCCTGTTTGCTTTCGGTGGCGGGAATTGGAGCAATTATGGAAACGGCGGCGCGGCGGCTGATATGCAGCGCGGCTTCGACCAGCAGGCCACGCAGGGGACGCTTGCTTCTATTCAGACGCAGATTGGCGCAGGCTTCTCCAATGCGGCAATCGGACAAGCGAACGCGCAAATGAATTTATTGCAGACGCTCAACAGCAATCAGATGGCGACGAATCAGAGCATGAACGCGCTCGCAATGTCGCTACAGAATTGCTGCTGTGAAAACCGCGCGGGAATTGCTGATCTGAAATACACGATTGCGACGGAGAATTGCGCGGATCGTCAGGCAATCAGCGACGGCCTCCGGGATTTGATGGCGCAGAATACGCTGAATACCAATGCGATTATTCAGTCGCAGAATCAGGGCTTTCAGGGAATCCAAGACAAGCTTTGCCAGCTTGAAATTGACAATCTCAAACAGGCGAACGAACAGCTCCGCACGCAGCTTAACATGGCGGCGCTTGCGGCCTCGCAGACGGCGCAGACGGCTCAGCTTATTGACGCGCTGAAACCTGCTACTACGACGGCGGCGGGGTGATAAACGATGGACAGAGTAATGAATAAAATTTGTGAAATGTTCCAAGAGGTTTTGCGTGATTACGCGGAGGAAGGCCACTTCAAGGACAAATCTTCCATCGAAACGGCGAAGGCCGCCGTCAGCGGGATTACGAAAATCAAAACTATTGAGGCAATGGAGCAATTCGACGGCCACAGCTTCCGTAATTCTTACGATGACGACGGCAACAGCTATCGTCGTGGGCGCGGTATGAACGGACAATTTGTGAGCCGCGACAGAGGGTACAGCCGGGACGGTATGCGCGAAAAACTTGAAGCCTTGATGCAGGAAGCACAAGGACACGACAAGGAAATCCTCCGTGAAATGCTTTCCAAAATGTAACGAGGTCAATCAAAAAGCGGGGACGGTGCAAGCCTTCCTCGCTTTTTCAATATAAATAAGAAAGGAGTGGTTGATTTGATTCGATGGTTGTTTTATCTGCCGTTGTCATTACTGGCGTCCGTGTTGTGTTACATTACGAATCCCATAGTTTTGTTGTTTTGCGACGAGGACGGCGAGCTTCCCGGCCCGCTGCACTTGTGGCAAACGTGGGACAATTCTTGCAATCCAAGCGACATAAAAGAGATTGCCCCGGATTGGATGCTGTTTGATTGGGACGCCCACTACAGGGAATACAAAGACACAACACAAATACTGAGGGCATGGAATCGGGATCGGTGGTTTACCGATTGCATTAACGACGATTGGACAATTACCGAAAGACTTAAAAGGTATTTGTGCCGTCTGCTTTGGTTGACGCGCAACAATGCTTATGGATGGGGCTTTTATGTTTTGGGCGCGACTGTCTCCCCATTGCTTCTTGTGGATCAGTCTAAAAACACTGTATATGTGGACGAGGTTGACGGCGACGCATGGATGTATAAAAACGACGCTCCTATAATCAGTCTTTTCGGCTATACGTTGCGCTGGAAAAATATCATCGGATGGAAAATTGCTTTAGGCGAAAGCTATGATACCCGCGCTATGATTGCTAACCGCATAGCGTTCTCAATCAAAAAGGAGGAATGATCAATATGAACATGGAAACATTGGCGCAAGTGGTGGCGGTTGCGTCAGCATTTGCCGCTATCTTTCATTTTGCCGTGCTCCGGCCTTTGGATAATTCCATAAATCGAATTGAAAAGATGCTGGATAAGTTTGAGGAACGGGCTGACCGGGAGGAAGCCGCGCGACACGAAGTCGAGGTAAAACTTGCCGAGGTCGATCAGAGAGCCAGGGCTGCGCACGCGAGATTGGACGAAGTAACAAAAATTTTAGCGGGGCAAAATAATTGACCGCGAGAGAGCGACGAGAACGAACGAAAAACAAGCCTTCAATATAAACTATCGCGTACATAAACAAAAACCGCGCACGGGCTACGAGAAGAAGCGACAACGGAAAGGGGTGATATTTTGGCGGCGACGATGGGGAAAATCAAAAGTTGGATATTGAATTTAGCTGATTGGTCGAAAAGGCATTTGGAAAAACTAATTATTTTAATCGGGACAATGATTTTATTTTTTATTCTGCTGGTGCTTTTTTCTTGGGCCGTTGGTTTTTACATGAATGGTTTTTTCGGTTTCAAGTTTGATTTATCGTCAGTGTGGCAAGGATTGGGGGCGTGTATCACCGCAATAAGCGGATTGCTGACACTGGCCGGAGTAAATCTTGCAAAGCATTACGTTGATTCCCGCTACAATAGCGCGCAGGGTGAAAAGCCAAAAAGTGAAATGGAGGGTAAAAAATGAGACGGGTATTTATCAATGAAGTCCGCGATATTGCAAACGCGAGCCGGGATGAATTGTTTGCGCAGTCGCAGTCGGTAGGCCGTGACCGTCCGCTTGTGATAATGCACTGGACGGCAGGCTGGGGGGATTCGTTGTTTCCCGATTATCACGTCAGCGTAACGACAGACGGGAAGATTTACGTCGCGGAAGATTCCTTTGCTGAAACACTCTCTCACACTTGGCGGCTGAACACTGGCACGGTAGGCGTGGCAATGTGTTGTTGTGTTGGCGCTGACACTGAGGACTTGGGCGAGGAGCCGCCGACGGAAAGCCAAATTGAGGTATTTTCGCAAGTGATAGCGGCGATCGCTGACGGTCTTTGGCTGACAATAAACGACAATAACGTCCTGACGCATGGCGAAGCGGCTGACAGTTTGGAGTTTTACGATCCAGAAGATTTGTACGGCCCGCGCACGACGTGCGAGCGGTGGGACTTGGAATATCTTGGGACGCAGGAAAGCCCGTCGTTTAACCCCTGGGCGTCTGACGGCAGCAGGGGCGGCGACGTGCTGAGAGGAAAAGCGAATTGGTATCATAACTACTGGGCTGATAACGCAAAGAAAGCATGATTGCATTTTAAGGCAATCTTAAATGTATTTGCGCAATTAAAATTTTGGGCTTTTAATTTTAGAAGGAGGGCGTACAATGTGGAAAACAAAAGTGTTTTGTATTATGGTTTTTGCGCTGCTGTCGTTGTTTTTGTCGTGGCCGTCTGTTGGTATCTGCTCCGAGAGCCGGACATACACGATCAGCGAGAGCGAGCTGACGACGTTATCCAATCACTTGAACGAGTTGGAGCGGAACAACGAAATACTCAAAGCGATATTGAGCGAATCGGGCGAGGAATTGACAGCAGCATTGAACGCGCTGACAGAATCACAGAAAGAGTTGACGATGCTACGGGCAGAATTGACGCAGTGCAAGAGCGACGTGCAGAGTGCGAACGAATCATTGATGAGAGCGAATCAAGAATTGCAGAGAGCCAGCGAATCATTCAAAGCATCCGAACGCGAGCGGGACAAAATTGAAGGACGGTTGCGCACACAACGCAATATTTGG
>Ga0310696_10008846_pt1 | contig 11703 bp, 5 predicted proteins | sample AusTroGonzalo_MG_4_FD_203885 | JGI IMG/M metagenome (GOLD analysis project Ga0310696, IMG submission 203885) | Bovine rumen microbial communities from tropical cattle in Woodstock, Queensland, Australia - Gonzalo_02 (v2) (version 2) | ecosystem: Host-associated > Mammals > Digestive system >...
TTCGAGCAGTTCATCGTAAAATTCGTCGTACATATCCACATAGTTGTCGTCGTCGGGATGTTGGAGGACGGGTTTGCCTGATTTTTCCACGTAGGAGAGCAGTTTCTTCTTGATGTCCTTGGTGAGGGCGATTCCGTCGGAGTAGTCGATGGCGGCCTGGATGATCTGGTCGTAGCCGGGCTTGCGGAAGTGCTTGAGTCCGGTGGTGGGGATGTTGGTCTGTTTCAGCTTCTTGGCGAAGTTGGGGGAAAACTTGTCCGGGAACTCGTCGGGCAGGATGGAGAACACAATCTGGGTGCCCTGCAGCAGCGGGTCGTCCTTATAGACGGTGCGGACGAACATCGGCACGAGCGCAGAAATCCAGCCGTGGCAGTGGATGACGTTGGGGTCCCAGCCCAGCTTGCGGACGGTCTCGATGACGCCCTTCGCGTAGAAAATCGCCCGCGAGTCGTTGTCGGGGTAGAAATTGCCCTGGGCGTCATGGTACTGCGTCTTCCGTTTGAAGAAGTCCTCGCTGTCGATGAAATAGATCTGCATGCGGACGTTCTGCAGGGAGGCCACCTTTATGATAAGCGGGTGGTCGGTGTCCTCGATGATGATGTTCTGTCCGGAGAGCCGGATGACCTCGTGGAGCATGTGCTTGTGGTCGTTTACGCAGCCGAATTTCGGCATGAATGTGCGGATTTCGTTCTCCCGCTCCTGTATCCCTTGCGGCAGGAAACGGCAGATGTTGGCGATGTATCCCTCGGGAAAATAGGGATAAATCTCGGGCGTTATGAATAAAACCTTCTTCTGAGCCATTATAATAATTTTAGCCGGCAAATATACGATTTTTTTGGACACAAAAAATTTTTTTTGAAAGTGTGCTACCATATCAAAAAAAGTGTATTTTTGCCGCGCCATTTGCCCAGGTGGTGGAATTGGTAGACACGCTACTTTGAGGGGGTAGTGGGAGTACTCCCGTGCAAGTTCGACTCTTGTCCTGGGCACCACAAAAAATCCGACCGTTCGGCCGGATTTTTTTTATCCCCGCGCTGAGCTTTGTGCGTATAATGAATATGTCTCGGCATATCGGTGGCAGAAATATGCTTTTGTCAATACAATTTATATTTATTCAAGTTTCGCATGCTCTTTTAGGTTGCAGTTGTTGGCCTGTTTTCGTGATTTTCCGTGGGAGATTCCGCTCGCTCACTGCGTTCGCGGCGGAATGGTGCGCGCTGTCGGCGAGGGAGGGGGAAAAAGATGGGCGGCGGGGAAAAGCGTGCCGTAGCCAGACATCTTACAACCGCCGCCCATCTTTTTCCCCTTTTGACTCCAAGCCCGTGCACCATTCCGCCTGCGACGATAGGAGCTGGCGGAATCTCCTACGTTTAACAACAAACCTCCCGAAAACAACATGAACTGAACTTGCGAAACTTCAGTATATTTAAATCATGTTTCCGCAACCCGCTTGCAAGATATAAGTTGTACTTTTGCGGCATCAAAAAAGAGAAGTATGCAAATAGAGATAATGGATCGGATTGCGTTTAGTGTGGTGAGCAAAACCTGCGTGAAGGAGCTGTTGAAAGTACATTCTGAATGGGATGGACGCATCATCAAGCGCAATGCAAAACCGAGATTCAAGAAGATGCTGCAAGAAACACCCTCTATTGGCTCACATTGTCAGAATTGTATGAAGATGAACCTGACTGGCGGCGCCGTGTGGTTTGCCATTTATGAGGCCGTGGAGAAATTGTATGGCCGTATGACGGATGAGCTCTACAGCCAGATGTGTAACGCCACATACGCCATCCCATTGATGGCCAGAAAGTTTCGGAACATGCAATTCTTCAGCCCGGAGTTCCAGGAGAAATACGCAAGAAGGATTGACAAGGCAAACAGGTTCAAGTCGGAATACAACTGGACTTCCGACTATGGGAAAGGTGCGCCCGATTTCAGCACGATGCGTTTCACCACCTGCGGACTGTGCGCCCTCGCCAAAAGAACCGGGCACATGGACATCCTCCCCATCATGTGCCGCACGGATTACACCGTTGCGAGCATGATTGGCGCTAACCTGCACCGAAACAAGACCTTGGCCACTGGCGACCCCGTCTGCGATTATCTCTACACCCGACCAGGGTCGGAGATTGAAAACCAGTGGCAGGCGGAGCATCCGGAAGGAACGTTCAATTCCAAATAACAATGAAATACAATTAGTATATTCACCCACCTGAATATCTCGCTGCTCTCTTGTCATCATGATGAGGGTAAGATTGCGGCACCGTGTAGCAGCGACACCTTTCAAAAGGCCACCGATTTGGAGCTATCTATAAAATACACTTTTTCAATGAATTACAATTTTTAATTGCACTAAACGGTAATTTTTTGATTTCCTAAACTGCACTAAACGGTAAGATTTCGAGGGGATAGATTGCACTAAAGGCAAAAGCGATTGTGGCAGTTGTGTCTTACTCCCCTATCGGAGATGGTGAGATGCGGGGAAATCTGATCACCTCTTCCCGCTCACATTCCTCCCACGGGAACGGCATTTACAGTGGGGTTAGTGTTTAAAATGAAAGGAAGCATTACAATATTATATGAGGATGTCTGTTTTTTCAGTATCTTTGCGGACGATAAAAATATTGAAGTTTATTTGTTACTATTATGTACAAAAACAAATTGACAATCAAGAATATAGGGCCTTTGAAAGATGTCGTTGTTGACATTGCAAAATTCAATGTCTTTATTGGTCCGCAGAGCAGTGGGAAAAGTTGTATCCTGAAAATAGCTTCGTTTTGCAAATGGGTGGAAAAAAGGATAGAGTTGAGCCAGTCTCCAGACAAGTATCTCAATGATGACGTGTTTATGAAACGCTTGATTGACTTTCACAAGCTTGACGGCTTCCTAAATGAGGATTTTCTGATACAATACGAATCTTCACACATGTCATTCACTATTTCCGGGTCTGCTTCTAATTTAGAATACAAGTTCAACTGGAACAGGTCGGAACAATGGACTTTCCGACGTCCTAAAATCGCTTATATCCCCGCTGAACGTAATATTGTAGCTGTCATTCCAAATTGGTTCGATATTTCTTTTTCCAATGAAAACAATACGCTGAACTATCTGTCTGATTGGGAAAACGCCCGCAGTTTCTTTTCCCAGAAGAATCATCTGGAAATCCTCGATTTGGGGATGTCGTATTACTATGATAAAGAAAATCGCAGGGAAAGCGTTCGGGTTGACAATGAAAAAGAACTGCTGTTCTCTAATGTGTCAAGTGGACTCCAATCGGTCATTCCGCTTTGTGGAATCATCGAATACCTGACATTGTATGCACGAGCCCAAGAAAGACGTCATGGGGTTGAAATGAAAAATGAGTTAGAGAACCTTGAGAATTTGTTATATCAAGAAAAATTTCCGTATTTGGGTGGGGGCAAACTTGTTTTAAGACAGGAACAACAATCCTCTGAATCTTCGGAGTTGCGTGCCAAGCCCTTTGATGATTATGAAACGGCCAAAGAATTCGATCGGATACTAAACAACTATGCGAAAACGCAATACACTTCCCTTTACCTTGAAGAGCCCGAAGAGAATCTGTTCCCGTCCACACAATACGCATTAGTGAAATGGATGGCAGAATGGATCAATCTTGTGGATGATAATCAAATATGGATTGCCACTCACAGTCCGTATATTCTATCATCGTTCAACAATCTCATACAGGCGGCAGAATCTGACAACCAAGCAGCCGAGACAATTATAGGCAAGAAATCTGTAGTGCCTTTTGATAACATCAATGTGTATTCTGTTTCTGATGGCACAGTAAAAGGAATTAAAGATCACGACCTCCGCCTCATCTCACAAAACGATTTGGACGCTGTTTCCGACATAATCTCATCCGACTTCTCAAATCTCATCTCACTATGACAACTACATTCCCTGAAAAATGTGTAACAGCGAAAAATCATTCTCAAATTGTTTTCGGCGAGAAACGCTCGAAAATCACATTTGAAAACCCTACAGCCGCCCAATATCTCGCCATTAAGGTGGATGGTTGTGTGTTTAACGAACAGGATGGACGAAAATGCGACTTTTTGTTGCAAAGTGTTGACTACGGCGACCAATATTTCGTGGAATTGAAGGGCAGCGACACCTCCAGTGCAGTTGAGCAGCTTAACGATACGATTGACAGGATTCCCCCTTCCAAAAGCAATGCATCACGAATGGCATTTGCTGTCTTTTCAAACCGTTGTCCTAAGAACGATTCAACCAGGCAGGCCATCGAGAAAAGGTTTTATAAAAAAGGGGTGAAGTTGTCTTTTTGCAGTACGGGTACAACGTACAAACTGAGCAGATAAGTTTTAGGAGGCTGTTTTCACGCGCCTCCTTCTACCACCTTCACCTCCTCTTCCGTCAACCCATACAACTCATACACCAGCCGGTCGATCTCTCGTTCCCACGCACTCGTGTCCGCCTGAGGGTCCGCCTTCTTCGTAGTGAGGATCTTGTCAACCAGGGAGATGATGGGGCTCTGCTGGGCGGGAGTGACTGCTTTGATAGGTAATTGTTTCATGTGATTGGGATAGAAATGAGTCCCATCATACATTAATTCGTTAAAGTAGAATTTGATCAAATGCGAGTTGAGAATACCTTGAATGTATTTGTACGAAAATTGTTCAGATGTTCGGATTGCTTTAGGCGAAATTGTCCTCACTATGGTTGGATAATCCACGCCTTTCATCAGATACCATAATGTCAATATGACTACTGAATCATTACAATACATGCCCTCATCATCATATATAAACCGCAGTTTAGAAATGTCGCTCAATGTTCTTATACCAACCAGTTTCTCGTTTGAAAACAATTGAGGGAACATGGCATTATACATAATGTCGGGTTGATAATCAAGATATTGATAGGTGTTTACCAACCAATATCCCATATCTTTTCCTTCAAAATACTTCTTATACTTACCAGAAAAGTTTGAGGAATGAATAAATGAATCCTTTTTTAGTCCGAGTTTTTCACTGCTTGGTCGTAATCCATAATTTACAGAACATATCTCTTCTACAAACAAACAATTAGATTTAATTTTCGACAATAAATCTGTCTTTTCATTGGTAAGACTGATTCTGAAATTATTCTCGTCCGTTTCATAGAAAAGAGCTTGATGTAATTCGCTATACAACCTCTGTTCAAACAAATATTTATCGCTCTTTTCATTAACATCTATTACGAAAATGTTATTATCTTTCGTTGGTTTAGCATTCACCAATGAAAGAATACATGTTCTTACAGTAGCTGAATCAAATACGTCATAGTTGAAATTCACCAACCTAATTATTTGTTTTTGCAGTAATTTTTGGCGTAAAAGTAATCCATAACCTTGAGACATGAATTTATTAGAAGTGATATATGTTAGATTACCCCCTTCTTTCAGAAGTTTTATTCCAATTTCATAAAACAATACGTATAGATCAAATTTTTGATATGCCGTTGAAAATAGTTTGATGTTATTTTTTATTGTTTTATCAATTTTTTCTACATTCACATACGGCGGATTCCCAATCACCACGTCGAACCCGTCTTTTGCCCCGAACATCCACTCGGCATCGAAAAAGGGCGAAGAGGCGTTCTGGTCGTAAGGGTTCCAGGAGACGAGCTGGCGGGCATCGTCGCTGCCGAAACCCAACAGATTGGCAATCATCCCTTCCAATTCCTCCCGTATAGCGTCATCCTCGGCACGGAACTTCTTCTTGTTGCGGGCGGTACGGGCGTAAAATAGTTTCTTCCGAACATCCAAGAGTTCCTCCTTTTTGTCCTCGATCTCCACACTGGAGATAGTGCCGCCGCGCCGGTCAACGCCAATCAGCGAGTTGGCGCATACGAACTTGGTCTCCAAATTGGGCAACGGTAAAATGCTGTCGTTGTTCTGCTCGCTGATGAGTGAGATAAAGAAACGGAGCTTGGAAATTTGCATGGCTATGGGCTGGATGTCAACGCCGTAGATACAGTTTTGAATGATAAAGAGCTTACGGGCATAGTCAGGGTTGGCCAGCCGGAGGTTGAAGGCGTTCTCGATTTCATCGAGTTGCAGTTTGCGCGTCTCCGCGTCGTTGGTCTTGGTGTAGGCTTGCTCCGCCTGCGCACCCGCGGTGGTCTTGATGAACGCCTGCCAATGGGCGTTGTCGGGGTCGATCTGCCGCAACACATGCACCATCTGCTGTAACATACCCATCGGAAATGCACCCGAACCGCACGCCGGGTCGAGAATTTTCACGTGGTAGAGCGAGGTCATCACCTGCTTGCGCTGCTCGTCGGTGAGCTCGGTCTGCGCTCCGTCGTGGTACTCCAACAAATCGCGGATATGTTTCTCATCAATACCCGTCTTGATTAGATGCTGCACCAGCGACTCGTTCACCATATACTCCACGATTTCACGCGGGGTGTAGTAGGAACCTGTCGCTTTGCGGGCGGTCTCCTGCGTCTCGGGGTTATACGCCCCCAAGAGGTTCTCGAACACGCGCCCCAACAGTTCTGGATCAAGCGAGATGTCCTGTTCAATGGGCGTATTCTCCTCCACCGTGAAGACATATTTCTCGAAAAGGGTAATCAAACCGCAGTGTCCATCATTCACATCTTCACGGAAGAAGAGCATATCAGGCACCATGGCGCGGCGTCTCGCCTCTTTGCTGAAACCGTCGTAATAGTTCTGACCGCTGTCCAGCCGTTCAAACAGGCCGCCGTTCAGATAGGGAATGTCTTTGAAGAGAGTCATAAACTCCTCTTTCCCGATGTTCAGCAGGTCGTCGCCCCGGTAGAGACTGTTTACCCCGTAGCCTTCGTTCCTGCCGTGAAAGGATTCGGGGATAAACTTGCGGTCCGGTTTTTCGCAGTTGAGCGTCGCAAAGAAGAGGTTCTGCAAGATAGCATTGTAGTAGTTATGTGCGCTGGCATTTTGAGGATTGAAATCCTTCACGATGCGTTTCAGCTCACGCTTGTTAAACAACGTGGCGGGTATCAGTCCTTTCTCCTTGATAAACCAAATGAAGAGCATGCGGGTGATGATGCGGATGACGGTCTCGTCGCGGCTCTCTTTGCCATGTCCGTCTTTCGGCCAGGCGGGGAAACGCATCTGCCCGCTGCCAACCAGCGACATAGCCCACTGATACCACTCGAAAAGCTCGTCATAGAACCGTTTCGAGAGCAATTTGACATCAAACACTTCAAGCCATTTCTTGTAGAGGTTATCGAAATTGGAGGCGCGGTTACCCATCATCCGTTTCAGCAGGTCACAATGGCCTCGGTGGGCGTTGGCGCAGTTGATGTTGTGGAGTACCGACACTTTGCCCAATTTCTCGCCAATATTGCCGCTCCGAGTGTAGTTCCCGCGCTCGCAGGTGGCGATGGACAATCTCTCTGCCTGCCTGATCATCACCACCACCGGTTTGTCAACAGCCAGCTTGTTGAAAGCGCGGGTAATGTTGGCGGCAACGGTGCGCGAGAGTTTGGCATCAGGCATCACCTCAATGGCGAAAATGAACATGCCTTTGTATTTCTCGTCTTTGGCACCCTCTATAGCCGTCCGCAATTCCAAATTGTCGCGGTAACCGTCAAAGGTGCGTTCGTCAATCAGTGCCACGAACCAAGTGGCCGTCACGATATCCAACGCCTCTTTGGCCGCTTTTGAAAGGGATTTGCCTGCAAACAGATCCTTCGTCTGCAAAGGCTTCCCGGTACCGAGGGTGTAACGCATTTCCAATTGGTCGAGCAGGCATAGTGATGCTTTACGCAAGTCGCTCTTGGTGAACAGTTTGAGTATCTCTTTCATAACTTTGCTGTATTATTCGTGATTCATTTCCGATACCAAATCCCAGGCAATGAGGTCGTATTTGCCGATGTCGGTGCGCTCTTCTATGGTCTCGTCGCGATTGCCCTGCACCACGTTGTCGGGGTTGCCATTCAGCAAATCCATCACGGCATTGATGGTGGTCTGTTGATCTCGCGGGGCGAACCACCCCGTGATGACGTGCGCCAAACGTTTCAAAGCTTTTGGATTTGCGGCGAGAATATCCTGAGGCAGGAAGGTTTGCTCTTTCTTATGGTCGGCGAGCAGTTTCAGCACCTCGGCCTTGTCAATTGATTTGAAGTCTGGGGCGGATTGCTCATCCGTAGGCAGACAGAGCAGATGGAAACTTTTGTTGTCATCACGATGGCGCAACAAAGCCACAAGACATTCAGGGAAATCGGCGTAAGGTTTCAGGTTCCAGCGGAAGCCCGAGAAAGCTCCATTGGGCATCTCCTCCAACTCTTTCAAACGGTCGGAGTTTTGCACAAACTGCTCGGCATCGGCCTTGAATTCGGATAGCGACAATAGATCGAAGGTTGGTGTCCCCATATCCTCAATCTCGCCCACCAGGTCATCGTGTATCGATTTCAGACTGCGAGCATCCTGACTTTGGCGGAACTGGTTGTTCACCTCCATTTGGGCGATGGTTTCGTTGGCCTGCAACGTTTCCGAACCGGCCACATTCATCGCCACCATGCGGTTGCTCACGCGCTCGGAAAGACCAAGATAAGATTCAATGTCCTTCGAAGGCCAGAAGTTGACGCTCTGTATCTTGCTGTTGGGCGACCCTATACGGTCGATACGGCCGAAACGCTGGATAAGGCGCACAGGGTTCCAGTGAATGTCGTAATTGATCACCGTGTCGGCATCCTGCAGGTTTTGACCTTCGCTAACACAGTCGGTGGCCACCAGAATGGTGACAGGATGCAGGAGCTGTTCCTGCACCGTTTTGTACGCCGGCGATTTGAAAATCAACTCTTTCCAAATGGAATACAACTCTTTCGGCTTGTCTTTGTAATCTCCATGGTTGATGTGGTTGGACTTGTAAAGCGCATCCCACTTCTTTTCCATAAACAGTTTGCTGTACGGCGCAAAGCGTTCCAATTTCCCTTCCAGCACATTTGAATCAATGTCGCCTGTGACTAACTCCACATCGGCGAACAAACCGTTGATTTGATAGTAAAGGTATTGTGCCGTATCGGCATAGGAGGTAAAGACCACCACTTTCCGACCTTTGCGCTGACGGATCACCTCTTTGAGCGTTTCCAATTTCTCATCTTTCCTGCTTCCGCTCTTAATTTCATTTCCATACTGTTCAAGATTAGCGATAAGGCGGTTCAGAATGGCGATGTCTTTCTTCAAATCATGGACATAATCGTCAACCCGCACCATCTTTGAAAAATCGATGGTACGCTTGCCAATGGTTTCCATATCGTCCTCGTTATCTGTGATCTCATCTTCGTCATCCAATTCGGCATTGGCTCGCTGTTCCGCCAACTTCAACCATCTTTCGTGCAAGTCTCTCACTTTGGTCAGCGTGGACAGACAAGAATCCCAGCAGCTTTCCAACCGTTTGATAAACAATGAAATCATCATGCCAGCCAATGAAAGCTCGCGTAGAGCATTGTTGTCCCAAGGGATTTTTCCACCGTAATGGCTCTTGATGGACTGCTTCACAATCCAATTCTGAATCACGATTTGTTGCAAAGCCTCTTTGTTTGTCTCGTTCCTCAAAGCCACCAGTATGGTGTACAACAGTTCCTCGTCATCAGTCAAACCTTTTTTGGTTTTCTGATTCTCAGCCATTTGAAGAACTATGCCCGCCTGCTTGATGAATGATTCTTTCAGCGCGTAATTGTATTGGGTGGGTTGGTATGCCGTCAGTCGGAGGATCTTCATGTCGTCGTACATGGCATCAATATCCCTGTACTTTCCGATGTTTTGCACGCCCACATGTTCGTTCTGGGGTGGCAGCTGCGATGGGAATTGCAGACTTGGCTCGAAAGAAGTGACGAAAGCGCGGTTGCGGGCGATGATCAGTTCGTCAGTGAGGGTGAAGAAGTGGTGTACATTGCTCAACTTTCCGCGAAGGGTATTCACGGTATGGTTGGGCTCGCTTGCCCATTCGGTGTATTTGGAGTTGGCCTGCTGGAAAATGGTGCGCAGCATATCGGTTTCAGCATCGGGTGCCGGTAATTTGAACTCGTCATAGAAGTGTCGGTTCTCGTCATAGCCTATGAGTTTGAATTGGTTGCGGATGTCTTTCAACCCCGTGTTGATGGGCGTGGCAGACAACAGCAGCACTTTCACGGTGTGCCCGCGTTTGGCTGATTCGTTGATGATGTCGTCTAACAACATGTTGTATCGGCAAGATTTGTCGTTGCGGAGATTGTGGCTCTCATCCACCACCACGAGCAGCTTTTCATAATCTTGAATGGCAGATTTGGTGATATTGTCGCGATAGTTGCTAAGACGATTCTGCTGCAAGTCCGTATGGCAGCGCACCACATAGTTGAACCGATCCTCTTCGAAGCGGGAATTGGCATTCACCAGATATTTGGTCCAGTTGTTGCGTAGCTTCTTCGGGCAGAGAACAACTGTGTGATAGCCGTTGTTCTGGAAATACTTGATGACTCCGAGGGCGGAGAAGGTTTTACCGAGTCCTACTGCATCGGCGAGGATGGCACCGCCGTAGCGGGTGAGCAATTTGACCAACGAGACAACCCCGCTTTGTTGGAAACTGTACAGTGTCTGCCACACCTTCGACTTCTGCAGAAACTCCATATCACGCTTATACTCAAGCGATTCATTCATCTCAATGTCGGCCTTGAAAAACTCGAAGAGAATCTTGTAATAGATTTCCTCGGGGGTGTAGGCCTTAAACATCCGCTCAATCTGTTCGATGATATACGCTTTTGCGTTTTTGTTCTTGATTTTCCCCTTTGCGGTGGGTATGGGAATATCCGTGGCTGCCACATGTTCCCAAATATCCTTGAACCAAGTTCTCAAATCCCGAACTGTGGCATTGTCGCGCCCAGTCTCCACCATGTTCAGCTCCACATTGGCGCTCTCTTTGATACCTAACCCAGCTTCGGTGAGATTAGAACTGCCTACAATGCCATAATCGTGAATAGCATCGGTCTTGTCCTCAAACAGATAAGACTTGGCGTGACAGAAAGTGTTGTTGATGGTCCGAACTTCCACGGAAGCCTGTTTCAGAAATGTAACGGCGTTTCGGGCATAAAACGGTAGCTGGAAACCACTTTCCAAGGCGTTGTCACCCTGAAGCAGGTCAACAGCCCGTTTCAGAAATTTCTCGTCGCGCATCATGTCGTGGATGTCGCCCAACACGATACGGTACTTGTTTTCCTTGGAAAGTTCGGTATAAAGGATATGCAGGGCGGCAATGGAGAAGAAGCCCGTCACAATATCCATTCTGCCTGTCCTGCCCTTTTCGGGGCTGGAATATTCGGCTATGCAGTCCCACACCGTCCGGATGGTCTGGGTGGAACCATAGATATGCTTGTTGTCTATCAGCATGGCTATACAGTTTTAGTCAGCACCAAAACTATATCTCCAGGCTTTGCTTACAGGTAACTACGAAAGACCTCAGGACACAAAAGAAGCGCGTTCATGGCTCTTCTCTTGTATCATGAGGTCGTAGGATTACCTGTACTACTAAGATATAAGTCATGCCCGCGCTGATACACGGGCATCGGCTGACTTATTCATAAGCAGTACATCAATGAAATTTCCTACGTTTCATGACACTCTGAATAAATAGCTGATGCTATAATATGAAATATGTTACTTTACCTTTCCTTTGTTATTATTCCAAATTTTCGTTATTATCTGATTCTTTGACA
>Ga0310696_10008847_pt1 | contig 11703 bp, 8 predicted proteins | sample AusTroGonzalo_MG_4_FD_203885 | JGI IMG/M metagenome (GOLD analysis project Ga0310696, IMG submission 203885) | Bovine rumen microbial communities from tropical cattle in Woodstock, Queensland, Australia - Gonzalo_02 (v2) (version 2) | ecosystem: Host-associated > Mammals > Digestive system >...
TCTCTATTCCTGATGCAACAGTCTCGGTTTTCCCGGTTTTCAAGTCGTAACGGTTTAAAATCCACGTGTATGGAGATACCCCATCTTCTGGTTCTAATGCTTTGTCGTACATGTAATAGAAAAACCCGTTTTCCAAGAAAAAGCCATCAGAAGATTCCGAGGTATAGATGATTTTCCTAAATGCACCGTCATTTTTTATCTCGTACAGTGTCTGCGAAACATACGCAAACAGAGTGTCGTCACATAGGTATAAATCACGTTCACAGCTCGCACAGTTCAGAGGACTCACAGTTCCCCTTACTGTCTTTGGATCAATATTCTTCAGTTTTGGTTTGCAGGAGCTCAGACAAGTCGCTAAAACTACTATTACAAGAGCCAAGGCACTTAGCCTCATTCTTGAGTTTATCCGATTGCTTCTATTATCAGTTTTCATAATTTACCTCCTTCTTTTCATTCATCTTGCCCTTATTGTTTGCAATACAAATGAACATACTTTGATTGCTATGGCAGGAACCTTTTTCGTAATAATCATAAAGCCGTTGGGAGAAAAGTGATAAGTTCAAACGCTTGTCGTCAGAAATCCTTAGCTGTAAACAATTATTCAGTATTCTCAAAAAAGGCTTAGCATTGTCATAGCAGTATCCATACCTGCCGGAAATAGACCTTTGTCATTTATATAATCGCTATCATTAAGTTCTAAACATAACCTTAACTGTCGACATTAAAGTGTCATTTAAAACTTGTCATACCTCCTTTCAGACTATACGATTTAACTTTGGTTTTTGTTTTCTTTTGCAGAAACAGAAAAATGCTGTTATTTGGCTGTTGCCGCTGACATTGTACTCTTTGGGATACAGCATTTCAACTATAAAACTAAAAAAGCGCAACAAATCATGCTTCAGGCATGCTTCTGCGCCTTATACCTCTTTTCCGTGCAAAAAGCAGGAATTTATTCGCTTAAATACCGGGGCTCGTTTTCACCTCTTGAAAGCCTCGATTGCATTCTGTGTTCCGAAATAGACCCATTTCCCCTCATAACCTGTCTTTACCTTGAATCCGACCTGTTCCATTGAAGACATCTGGGTCTCATACATCTGTTTGATGTAGGGGTATACCTGCTTTGCCTGCGACTCCGACTCGGTCATCATCGCAAAGATCATATCCGCAGGCTGTCCGTCACCGTCAATTCTTATCGCGGTCACACCGCTTCCGTCGTACTCCGCCTCATAGCCCTTATTCTTCATCTTTTTCACTGCCTCCTCGGGAGAACCGGGAAGAGTGCCGCAGGCGACAAGGCCAAGGCAAAGAATAATCAAAACCGCTGCCGAAATGATTTTTACCGTCTTTTTCATGATCAATACTCCTAATCAGTTGTTATTTCCCTATTTTTCGGGTATTTTCATTATATTCCCTAAGAGCCCTCAGTGTCAACCTTTCTTTGATTTCTCGATTATCTTGGCGAGTTCTCTTCTTGCCCTGACGATATCGTCGTCTTTGGTTGAGTAGTCTGTGATGCTCTTTGCAACTATATTTACAATCTTTTTGATCTGCGCGTCCGAGGCACCCGCCTGCTTTGCAAGGACTATGAGCTCGTAATCGTCGATACCGTCTCTTACCGCCTCAAGTCTCAGCGATGAGCAGGGTCCGTCAACACCGACCTGTCTGCCGCTGTAGAGGAGCGAGCCGTCGCCGTAGACGAAGGGAGAAAGGTCGTTTACCGTATTGGCGTCTTCCCACGGATTGCTTATTCTGTCCCAGTAGTTGGAGCTCCAGTAGAGGAACCCGTTCACGCCGTAGAGCTCGGCCTGCCAGAAGATTGACCTGTTTTTGACGCCCTCCATGTTCACGTAGAGGTTCGCGTACGGGTCGCCGGGCTCCCAGCAGACGTACCACCAAAGGTCGTCGCCGCGCTCAACCATCTTCTTCATGCGCTCCGCAAAAGGCGCTTTCGTCTTCGTCAGCGTCTCGGAATAGATGTTTTTCTCGTCAAAGCAGAAGAGCTTGGGGCACCAGATGTTCATATAGTCCTCTGCATAGTCGATTCCGTCCTCATCGCCGATTTCGGGGTCTATGAAGAACGGTACCACCATGCGGTATCCCGGGAAGAGAGACTCAAGCCGCGCTCCGGCAGCGCGAAGTCTGTTGTAGGCGTCGGCGTCAGCGGGCTCGTCAAGGGGATAAAAATATGCTTTCTTAAGCCACTCCTCTTTCTGCGAGAGCTTGGCGTAGTAGGCTCTTATAGTGTCGTCGTCCGAATAAGGCACCCTGAACTGAGTCACCCTCGGATCGTCGAGGAACCTGTCAACCCTACCGTCAAGTATATCGTAAGGGAGCGAGTAGGCGCAGATGTTGTGGTCGAGCAGAAACTCGTAATACCTGACGTACATCTCGGTTACTTTTTCGCCCTCGATTTTCTCGGTCTTGGCGATGCAGTAAGCCGAAAGGTCCGAAACCGCCGTCATGGTCCTTGTCTTTGGCATGCTGAAGTTCCAAACGTGGACCGTGATCTTGCCGCTGTCGATGACCTCACCGTTTGCTTTAACGATAAACTCAGTGCTGTAGTCGCCTGCCTTGGCGTCTTCGGAGTCAAAAAGGATGTAAAAAGGCGTCGCCTCGTTCGAAGGGATTATGAGGTCCTTCTCGACGGGTTTCAGTCCGTCAGGGTACGCCACAGTGATGCCGACAAGGTCCTTGTCCGTAAAAAACGGCTCCGCGTAAGTTGTCTGCACGTAGCCCTCCGCGAACACCTCGACGCCGAGTTTGTCCCCGTCCTTGTTTTCAGGCTGCGCGACCTCAATCTCAACCGGCCCCGTGACAAACTGATATTTCAGAACCGCCTGGCAGCCCTCTTTTTCGTCAGAGGCCATGTAGACCGTATATGAAGTCCTGCTCCCCGGCTTCTGGCTGTGGAGCACTTTTTTCGTCGGTGTCTCAAACCACATGGTATTGTTTCCTCCGTCATTTTTGCAGCCGCCAAGGCAAAGGCACGCCAGCCCCAGCAGGCACATCACAACTGCCGTCAACACAATTTTCTTTCGCATTTTAAGATTCTCCTTGGTTTTTCTGCGGCTTTTCGTCCGGGTCGTGCGCCGAAGGAAGACGCCAACGAAATACTGCCGCCAATAGTCTGAGCACAAATATCACACCTGCCCCGACAAACATCGCGACCATCTCAGGTGCAAAAAGTCTCACCAGCACAAACGCGCCGCAGCCCAGAAGCGCCGCAGTCGCGTAAAAATGTTTGACAAAAACGTAAGGCCTGTTGCCGGCCATCATGTCGCGCATGATACCGCCGCCGACAGACGTCACAACGCCAACGAATATGAGCAGGAATATGTTCTTCCCGTATCCGGCGGCAACCGCAAACTCCATTCCGACCATCGCAAACGTGCCGAGACCGAGCGAGTCCACTATGAGGAGCATCACGTCCCTGACTTTTTTCGCCCTGCCGTGTATTCTTCGCACGCCGGGGATGAAAATGATGAGAGAGGTTCCGATTGCCACGATGGCGTAGACGGGGTCGGTGAATGTCCTTGGCGGTGTCTGTCCTAAAATAAGGTCCCTCAGTATTCCGCCGCCTGTTGCGGTGACGAGTCCGAGAATTGCCACGCCGAAAAGGTCCATTTTCTTTTCAATCGCGACAAGCGCTCCCGAGATCGCAAACGCGACTGTACCGAGGATTTCGATTACGATTAAAACTATATCCATGTTGAAACTGCTTTGCCTAAACTGTTTTAATCAGCCCGCTTTTTCCTCCAGGTAGTCCTTTGCTGCCGTGATGAACTCGATCACCGTGGGTTTGCCGCGGCGCGGTCTGTAACTGTCGCCGAAGACCACCCTGAATTTGTCTCTGTTGCCCTCTTCCCAGCCCTTTGAAAGCGCGTCTCTGACCGATTTTTCAACCGCGGAGCCGCTCCTGCCGCGTTTTTTCGCAATCTGAGGGAAAATGACCTTTGTAAGCGAGCCGTAAAGCTCCTCGCGGCCGAGGGCCATCACCACGGCGTCGCGGCAGTCCGAAAAGCCGCCCGAGGCGCGCGGAAAGCCCAGTTCCTTAAGGAGCTCTGAAACTTCTTTTTGTTTTGAATCATCCGGATGGTTCATCTGCGGTTTCACCTTTTTTCGCAAAGAGTCGCCCCCTTTTCGGGGGTAATTCGGATGATACCATATTTTCAGGCTTTGTAAACATCCGGAAATATTTTTCTCAAAACTTCCGGGTTTATATTTTTTCAATCGTAAGACCGTTTATCGACGCTCCGATATTGTTTATGCGCAATGATACGTTTCCGGGTCTTGCGTCCGTCACAACCGAGGTATAAAGACCGCTGTCAATCCAGAGTGTCGCCCCGCTCTCCGCGGCCTCGAGCCTGAAGTTGTGGAAGTCCATCGACGTGAAGAAGAAGTTGTCTTTTCTGAAAAGCTCCTTCCCGCTGCCGCCGCTGACTTCCTTGATGACAAGCGTTCTCATGGGCAGGTTCACGCGGAGCTCCCTGTAAAAATCGCCTTTTTCTGAGAATCTGAGCGCGTAGCCTGCGTTGTCGGAAGGCGGGAGGCTGTCGATTCTTATCGCAAACTCGATGCCGAACGTGGTGAAAGATTCCTTGGCGGCAATCACGCTCTCTCTGCCGTGTGAGATGCAGCAAAGGTTTGCCTTGGCGTCTTCGGCTTTCGGTGCGGCGTTTTCGGGAAGAGTGAATGACCTCGCGGTTTTTTCGGCAAGTTTCTTCTCAAGGGCACGCTTTTTACCCTCCTCGTCCGTGACGCTCTCCATTCTGAGGCAGTCGAACACGCAGAAGCCGTCCCTGCCGGCGCCGTTTGACGCGATTCCGACGTAAACGTCAAGCCCCTCCTCGTCCTTCACCTCGAACGAAAGCTCCTCAAAGCGCGGGTATTCCGCCTTCACAACCTTCTCGCCAATGACATCGCCCGTCTGTATGACGCTCGCCGTAAGCTTCGCGCCGCCCTCGCCCGTGAAAACCTCGCAGATGAATCTGTGGGAGCCCATGCCGAGGTGGAGGCCCTGGACGACCGAGACGGCGCCCTCGTCAAAATGCTCGATGCAGCCCTTGAGCTTGTCGGCATAGATGACCGTGTGGGCCGATTCGGGGTTTTTGTTGCGGTTTATCGTGTAGTTTGCAAGGCCGCCGAGGGAGAAGTCGCCGTTTCGAAAGTCGGGCGACGAGAAAATGCCGCAGTCGGTGAGCACGTCCGTTGCGCGGATCGGACCGAGCGAGCAGATGCCCTCGTACCTGTTGTTGAAAATTCTGATCTGCTTGACGGGTGAGTAGTCGTCCGTCTCGGTGTTGTCGAAAGGCTGCTTGCCGTTGTAGGGGTTGTCAAACCAGGCGCCAACGGGGTTGACGCAGGTTAAGATGTTGTCCTCGGCTGTCACGTTGGAGATTTCCTCGCGCTCCTGATTCGGGTCGCTTGTGCCCCACGTGATGAAGCAGATTGCCTTGCCGCCGCCCGAGTTCAGATATGAATGCCTGACCGTGACGAACCTCACGGAGTTGTCCTCGCCCCTCGTGTTGGTCCACCAGAGAAGGCCGCGCGGGTCCTCGTAGTGTGTGCTCATGACTATCGCATCGTCGTTTGACTGGAAGAAGCACCTGTTTACGAAAACGTGTTTGCAGCCGCCGACGCCAAACCCGTCGCCTGAGACGCATTTGACCCTGTGGAGTTTCACATTGGCGATGTAGACCCTCTCAGAGTGCGAGAAACTCGTGTGGTAGTTGTTGCAGCGTATGATCGAGATGTCGCGCACCTCGACGTTCCTGCACATGAACAAGCCAAGGGGAATGCAGTGGATTCTCCTGTAGCAGCCGACCGAGTAGCCGGGCATCCCGACGTTCTCCTCGGAGCCCGTGTCGAGCATCCTGACAGTGCCGCCGCCCGTGATCTTCACGTTCTCAAGGTTCGCGCCCTGGATGAGAGGGAGATTGGCGGTGTGAAGGTTGTGCGTCCAGTTGATACCCGGAATGATGTCGTCGTGGCCGTAGGCGGGCTCGTAGGTGTAATGCTCGCGCCTCTGGGACTGCCAGAGAACCGCGCCCTTTTCAATTCTGAGCTCGATGTCAGACCTTAAAAGAATGTTGGTGACAATGTATCTTTTGCCGTAGAAGCTGCCGTCGCCCGGTATTACCACGATACCGCCGCCATGCTTTGCCGCACAGTCAACAGCCGCCTGAATCGCAGCGGTGTCGTCCGTCATCGCGTCGCCCTTTGCCCCGAAATCCGTGACCGAAGCCTCATACTTCGGAAGCTCAAACGCGTAAGGATTTTTGTCAAAACACTCATAATTTTCGATATAAAACCTGTCGCAGAGGCATACAGGCGCCTCGCCGGCCTTTTTCGGGAGCGCAAAAAGCAGCAGCTGGTAGGGAAGCATTGTCGTCCTGCTGTCGCGAAGAGGTATGCCGCCGATCTCAAAATCGCCGCCTTCAGCCGTGAGCGGAACCTTTTTAAGAAGCTTCTTTCCCGAAACAGTCTCAGCCGCCGTTCCGAAGCCCGTGTCGTCCGCCATAGTGCCCGCGAACACGCCAATGTCGCACTCGCCCGCAACCTTCCGCACGTCCTCTGTAAGCCTTACCTTCACCGCGAAAGTATCGTTTTCAGTATCGGCAACGCAGCTCTTCACCTCGCAGTAAGTCTTGTAGAAAGGCTTTTCCTGCTCAAACGAGTAGCTGTCAATTATCAGCTCGCCGCTGCCCTCGCTCTCAAGCCTGAAGCCCGTGAGCCTGCCGTCGCATCCCGGGCAGGCCGAAAGGTTAAAGTAATAGGGGTGCCGCTGTTTATCCGCCGCAAGCTCAAGGGTCACGGAGTTTTCCGGCTTGTAGTCCGGCGACGCCTCCGACGTGAACCAAAGCGTCGCCGCCTTGGCGCCAAGCATGTTGCGCATCACCGCAAAGACAGTGTTTCTCAGGGGCATTTTCATGCCGTACGCGTTGCCGGCATCAAGCGGCAGGTCCTTTGCCTCAATGTAGCCTTTTCCGCTGAGCCTAAGCGAAACCGCGCACCCGCTGTCGCAGACTTCCGCATTTCCGCCGCAGCCGTAAAAATGCGCCTGCCCCGGAAACTCCGAGAGCGTGTTCTTGACCCAGACGAAGCTTACCGCCAACGTGACCTCCGCGCCGTCCGTCTCAAGCACCAGCTTTTCGGGCTCAAAATCAAGTCCGTTCCTCGAAAAACAAATACCGCTCTTTGCAAAAGAGACCGCGCACGCGCTCGCGTAGCTCTTGGCGTTTTTCCCGAAATACACCGCGCGCACAACCGCGTTGCTCCCGCACGAAGCGTCCGAAAGCCTGATACCCGTTGTCGTATGAAGAACCTTCAGAAGCTCCTCCCCTATAGGTATAACTGCGGGCTTCTCTTTTGAGAACGTGAACACGCCAAGGCTCACCGCCTCATCCACCCTGAAAAGATCCGGGATGTAGTTGTGCGAGCATACGCCGCGCATCGACTTTGAAAAAGGCGCGTAGTCCTCACTGTATGTAAAATCCGTCTGCGGCCTTCTGTCGTAGGTGTACTTGTTCTTTACCAGGTATTTAGCCATCTGATATCTCTCCGTGTCTTTTGTTCAAATCTATTCCTGCCGGTCGTCCCGGTTTGTATTCTTGTTAATGTTTTGGAAGCGCCCGAATCTCTTTGAGGCGTGTTTTCCCGCCAATCCGCTCCGCCGATGAGCGTCAGTACTTTACGTCGGTGAGGAACAGTCCCTCGGGCGGCGCCGTGAACCCGGCAAGACTCCTGTCGCAGGTCTCAAGCACCTTCCTTACCGCATCCTCCGGCAGCGAGCCGCTCCCTATCTCAAGAAGCGTGCCGGCAATGATCCTTACCTCGTTGTACAAAAACCCGTCGCCCGAAAGCGTTATTCTGACCGCCTTGGGTCTCTTGCCGCCTTCTTCGGGGAGGCAGGTGTCGCTTACGGTCACATTGGCGGCAGTGATTGTGCGCACAGTGCTTTTCTTTTTTGGCGAAGCCGTGCAGAACCCTTTGAAATCGTGTGTCCCGACAAGGTCCGCGCAGGCCCTTTTCATCTTCTCACCGTCAACGTCTTTCCCGTAGCAGTAAACGTATTTCCTGTCGAAAACGGGCGCTTTTTTCGCCGTGAGAGCGTTGTATTCGTATGTTTTTTCCCTTGCCGAGAGCCTCGCGTGGAACCTCTCAGGCACCTCTTCGACCCCGTCAACGGAAATCGCCGCAGGCAGGTATCTGTTAAAGTAGTCCCTGATGAAGCCGGCGTCCTTATCGGAGTCAATCTTTACGCTTGCGACCTGCTTTCTTGCGTGAACTCCCGCGTCCGTTCTTCCCGCGCCGTCGACAGCCGTCTCGCAGCCGTTCAGGATATTGGCGATGTGCTCGAGCTTCCCCTGAATCGTGTCGTCCGCGGAGCCCTTCTGCTTCTGCCAGCCCTTAAAATCCGTCCCGTCGTAGGATATCGTCAGCTTGTAATTCTTCTTGCCGCCAATGCTTCCCATACTTTTCAATGCTTTTCCTAAAAAGCCCCTTCCCGCTTTTGGTGCGGAACGTGTATCCGCGCGGGATGGGGCCGTAAGTTACCGGTCAATCATTTAAACGATCAACCCGTCTGTTTCAGATTTCTTCTTCGTTTACTGCTTCGTCTTCCTTCTTGTCAGATTCGACTTTGACTTCGTCGCCTGCATCGGACTTTCTGCCCTTCTTGAGAATGAGGTTAACGAAGATACCGAGGATCAGAGCAGTTGCAACTGTTGTGATAGTGACCTTGCCGAATGTGAAGGAGAGGCCGCCGACACCGCAGATGAGGATGACCGAAACGGGGAAGAGATTGGCGTTGTCGTTGAGATCTGCCTTCTGGATCATCTTGAGTCCGGAGACTGCGATGAAGCCGTAGAGTGTGATGCAGACGCCGCCCATTACGCAGCTCGGAATGGACTGCAGGAATGCCATGATGGGCGAGATGAACGAAACAACGATTGCGAAGATTGCCGCGAAGAGTATCGTGATGATCGAAGCGTTTCCTGTGATGGCTACGCAGCCGATTGACTCACCGTAGGTTGTGTTCGGGCAGCCGCCGAAGATAGCGCCTGCGAACGATCCGACACCGTCGCCGAGGAGTGTTCTTGAGAGTCCGGGATCCTTGAGAAGGTCTTTCTCGATGATCGAGGAGAGGTTCTTGTGGTCTGCGATGTGCTCAGCGAAAACAACGAATGCAACAGGGATGAACGCAACCGCGATCGTAGCGATGTAGCTGCCGTTGATTGACTTGAAGCCTTCAAGTGCCTTTACAAACGTGAAGTCGGGAAGCTGTACGAAAGACGCTGTCTTTACGCCGCCTGCGAACAGATTGGTGAAAGACGAGAAGTCAACGATCTGAAGAGCGGGTGTGTTTGTAAGCATTCCGATAATCGTGAAGTAGCAGCCTGTGGCATAACCTGCAAGGATACCGATTATGAACGGAATGAGCCTGCCCATTTTCTTGCCGTATGTGGAGCACACGACAACGACGATCATTGTTATGAAAGCGCAGATGAACGCGATGTAGGGATTTGCGACAGCAGCACCCGAAGCATCTTTAACACCGCCCGTAACAGTGTCGCCTACGGCATTTGTTGCGAGGGAGAGACCGATGATTGCAACGGTGGGGCCGATAACGACTGCCGGCATAATCTTATTGATCCAGCCGACGCCCGCAAGCTTTACAACGATCGAAAGCACAACGTAAACAAGACCTGCGAATGCAGCGCCGAGGATGAGACCTAAATAGCCAAGGCTCATTGCAACACCGCCGCCGAATGCCGCGAACATCGATCCGAGGAAAGCGAACGAAGATCCGAGGAAAACAGGGCTCTTGAACTTTGTGAAAAGTAAGTAGACGATGGTGCCTACGCCTGCGCCGAACATAGCTGCAGAAGCAGACATTTCACTTCCGGTAACTCCGTTGACAATTCCCGGAACAGCGATTGTAGCTGCCATGATTGCCAGAAGCTGCTGGAATGCAAACATGATGATCTGTCCGGCTTTTGGCTTGTCCTGGACGTTGTAGATCAATTTCATAAATACCTCCATATCTTGCACGCACGGGTACAAATTAATATTATCTTCGAGCAGCGCTGTCCGCACCGCGTAAAGATCGAAAAAGTTTTGCGCTCCCTTACGGAACACGCCAATGCAGCTCAGCCGTAAAGCTCAACCGCGATTCTGTCGTCATAGGGCGGAATCTTGACCTCAATGTGCTCCGACTTTGACGTCGGCACGTTCTTCCCTATGAAATCACCCCTTATCGGGAGCTCTCTGTGACCCCTGTCGACCAGCTCGACAAGCTGTATCCTCGCGGGCCTTCCCTGCTGCATAACGGCCTCCATCGCGGCCCTTGCAGTCCTTCCTGTAAAAAGAACGTCGTCCACAAGGACGACAATCTTCCCGTTAATATCAAAATCGAGGGCAGTGCCCCCAACACAAGGATTCTCGTAAATTTTCGTAAGATCGTCACGGTAGAAAGTGACGTCGACAGCACCGGTCGCAGGTCTTGTACCGGTGATTGACGAGATATTTTCGGCTATCATTTCCGCGAGCGGGACACCTCTGCTTTTGATGCCTACAAGACAGAGGTTTTCGCAACTTCTGTTCTTCTCGATGATCTCATGCGCAATTCGCGTGAGTGCCAGCCTGACAGCTGTCTCATTCATCAACGTAGCCTTGTAGCTGCTCAAAAAGCGGGTCTCCTCCCTCCGTTCTTAAGTCTCGTTAATTTTAGCAAATGGCTGAAACTATGTAAAGCATTTTATTCGTTTTCCGCGCCTGTTTTGCGGCGTTTCCGCAGACAAAAAAAGGCGGCCGCGGATGATTTAACGTGCGCATTTAATTATTTTACTGTGAAAACTTTTGCATTTGTGGTATATTGGCGGTGTCATTATAAGAAACACGGTCTGTTCCCTGCGGGACGGGCGGATTAAGATACAGGACGGGACCTTTTGCATGGGCGTTGTGAGCGACTTGAAAATCGAAATGGAGAAGAAGCCGGAAGGAGTTTTCTTTCCGAATCTTTTGCGCTTACGGGGCTGTGATGCTTCCGGTGAAGCCGCCAATGTGTCCGTCCGAGCCGAAGGCATTGCCGCGATCTTCGAGCAGTCCGAGCCGCATATATATAAGAGCGATCTCATTGGCGGCAGTATCAGGGACGTCTTTTTCAGCGTCACCGAAGACGACGTGAAGGCCGCAGACGGGCTTCTCAAGAAGTATCCCGAGCGCAGTTTTCCGACAAATTTCGACCACTACGCGCCCGACTACAAAACGGCTGTCCGCGAAGGCATCCCCGGTCTCATTGCGAGGATTGAGGAGTCACTCGAAAAGCCCAAGCGTACGCCGATGTCGCTCGACCTTCTCCTTTCAATGAAGAGGACTCTCGAGGCGCTCATGAACCGCCTCAGGAACTATGCGAAAAAGGCAAGGGCTCTCATGGGCACCGAAGGCTACAACGACGACAGGCTCAGTTTTATTGCCTATAACTGCGATGCGCTCACGAAAGGCGCCCCCGAATCGTTCGCGCAGGGTCTGCAGCTTGTTTTCATGATTCACAACTGCTTCGTGCTCGAGGGCAGGTACGCGATGGCCCTCGGAAGGATCGATCAGTACCTCTACCCGCTCTACAAAAAGGATATCGAATCGGGGCTCTTTACGGACGCGTTCTGCGAGGAGCTTCTCGCCAATGCATTTCTGAAGATCTGC
>Ga0310696_10008848_pt1 | contig 11703 bp, 8 predicted proteins | sample AusTroGonzalo_MG_4_FD_203885 | JGI IMG/M metagenome (GOLD analysis project Ga0310696, IMG submission 203885) | Bovine rumen microbial communities from tropical cattle in Woodstock, Queensland, Australia - Gonzalo_02 (v2) (version 2) | ecosystem: Host-associated > Mammals > Digestive system >...
ATCTCCTAATATTGCAAAGCCTTTCCACGTAGGCCATGCATTCACGACTATCCTCGGTAATTCACTCTCGAACATCTATTCGAGACTCGGATATAACGTCATCAGATTTAACCACTTAGGCGATTACGGCACACAGTTCGGTAAGCTCATCACGGCTTACAGACTCTGGGGTGACGAGCAGGCTATGCAGGAGAATCCGATCGACGAGCTTACGAGGATCTACGTTAAGTTCCACGACGAGTGCAAAGTCAGCGAAGAACGCGAGAAGGAATTAGAAGATACTGCTAGAGACAACTTTAGAAAGCTCGAAGAGGGCGAAGAAGAGGAAGTTGCTCTCTGGAAGCGTTTCCGTGACTTGAGCCTTGAGGTATTCGAGAAGACATATCAGAGAATGGGCATCAAGTTCGATAACTATAACGGCGAGTCCTTCTATTCATCAAGGATCCCTGCTGTTGTCGAGATGCTTGAGAACAAGGGCCTCTTAGAAGAGAGCGAAGGTGCCAAGGTCGTTAAACTCGATGATGAAGGTCTGCCTCCGTGCCTCGTAGTTAAGAGCGACGGAACGACTATCTATGCTTCAAGAGACCTTGCAGCAGTGCTCTACAGACACGAAGAATTTAACTTCTATAAGAATATCTACGTAGTAGGACTTCCCCAGCAGCTTCACTTCAAGCAGGTTTTCGCTGTCTTGAAGAAGGCAGGCTACGACTTCGCAGATGACTGCGTACACGTAGGCTTCGGACTCCTGAAGTTCAAGGATAACACTGCTTTCTCAACACGTGCCGGAAACATCATCAAGCTTGACGATTTCCTTGATAAGACCACCGAGAAGACCGCTGAGATCATCAGGAAGAACAGTGAACTCAGAGGCGGCGACATGACTGACGAGCAGATCGCTGAAGTATCTGAAGTAGTAGGTCTCGGTGCCGTTACATACACATATCTTAAGGCAGGAAGAGAGAAGGACATCTTCTTCGACTGGGATGACATGCTCGACTTCGAAGGCGATACAGCTCCTTACCTCATCTACACATATGCGAGGATCAAGTCTATCCTCCGCAAGGCCGCAGATCAGGGCTTTACGGGCAATCTCGATGCGGTAGACAAGCTTACGGCAGAAGACGAATATGCGGTTATCAGAAGCCTTGCTGACTTCAAGGATTCTGTCGTTAAGGCCGCAGAGAGCTACGAGCCATTCATGATCTCACGCCAGATCGCTCTTATCGCAAGAAACTTCAACCGTTTCTACAATAACTCGAGAATCCTTAATGCAGACAGCGATGAGATCAGAGATGCAAGATTAAAGCTTTGCGAAGCTGTCAGCGACTGCATCAAGTCAGGTCTTGATATGCTCGGAATCGGCGTAGTCGAGAAGATGTAATTAGAAAGGCAGATTATGGATAACACTGCAAACAGTTCGGTACCGGATTTTAAGGAATTAAACTACACAAGACCGGATCTTGATAAGTTTACAGCGACCGTTCAGAACGTAAGACTGAGGCTCATGACCGCCAAGACTATCGAGGCGGCTGATGAAGCGCTCGGTGAGTACGAGATCGCGATCAGTTCATTCGATACCCAGTATGCGCTCTGCCAGATCCTTCATGACCTCGATACTTCCAACGAGTTCTATAACAATGAGATGGAGTTTTTCGATGAGGCATCGGCAAGAGTCCAGGAACTCTCATCCGCAGTCTTATCAGGACTTCTCACATGCCCGTGCGCTGACCTTCTCAAGGTCAAGTACGGCAACATGATCTTCCGCAAGGCGAAGAACCAGAAGGAGATCATCTCCAGCGAAGTAATCGAAGACTTGACCGAAGAATCCAGACTCGAGAACGAGTATGCGCAGAAGCAGTCAGAAGCTGAGATCACATTTGGCAAGAAGAATCTCAACTTAAGCCTTATCCAGCCTTATCTCGAATCAACGGACAGAAGTGTCAGAAGAGACGCATGCAAGGCTCTGGACGCTTACTATATGTCCCGCAAGGAAACCTACGACAAGATCTACGACGACTTGGTTAAGACAAGAACAGAGATCGCCAAGACTCTCGGCTACAACAGCTTTACAGAGCTCGGATATAAGCGCATGGAGCGCTACGACTATAACAGGGAAGACGTTGCGGCATTTAGAGAGAACATCAAGCGTTACATCGTTCCTCTCACGGTTCAGATCAGAAAGCTTCAGCAGGAGAGACTGGGTGTTGATGAACTGATGTTCCACGATCTGCCTTGTCTTTTTGCAGACGGAAACCCCGCGCCCGTTATCAGCAAGGCTACATATAAGGAAGCTGCAGGCGAGTTCTTCAGAAAGATTCTCGGTGCTACGCCAAGTTTCTTCGACGTCCTGACAGACCACGGTTATACGGACCTGCTCTCAAGACCTCTGAAGTCCACGGGCGGTTACTGTATGTATCTTGAAGATTACTGCATTCCGTTTATCTTCATGAACGGCAACGGCACGTTTGACGACGTTGCGACTGTGGTTCACGAAGGCGGACACGCTTATGCGGCTCTCGCAGGCGCTGAGTCCTCACCGTTCGTAGAGTGCTTGTCTCCTACGCTTGAAACATGCGAGATCCACTCTACATCAATGGAATATATGTCTTATCCGTTCATGGATATCTTCTACGGAAACCGTGCCGAGCAGTACTGCGAGCTCCACATGACAGAGGGCCTGCTGTTCCTGCCTTACGGCTGCATGGTAGATGAGTTCCAGCACATCGTTTACGATAATCCCGACATGACGCCCGAAGAACGCCATGCGGTATGGAAGCAGCTCGAAGAGACGTACCAGCCCTTCATCAAGTACGACGAGAACGAGACGCCTTTCCACGCGATGGGCGGCGCTTGGATGAAGAAGGATCACATCTTCACGACACCGTTCTACTATATCGATTACTGTCTCTCGCAGATCTGTGCACTTGAGCTCTGGGAAGAGTCCACCATGGACATGAAGACAGCCCTTGAGAAGTACAATACGCTCTGCCAGCTCGGCGGCAGCGATACATTCCTGAATCTCATTAAGAAGTCCGGCATCGAATCGCCGTTCAAGGTCGATGTCATCAAGCGTCTGGCTTACAGATGCGCGGATTTCCTTAATCTGTGAGGATCAGATGATACTTCCCGAAGAATTTATCTTAGAGATGAATGATTTCTTCTCGCGTTGCGTGACTGTTCCGCGCGAGGGATTCTACGAGAGCTTTGACGCTGAGCCCCTTAAGGGTATCAGGTTCTCGCGCTCGAAAAAGATCACCAAGCAGCAGGAATCAGACCTTCTTAGCGACATGAATGAAGAGGTAGTTCCTGTCTCCTGGTGTGAAGGCGGATACTACGTAAATAACGAACCCGGCGGCAAAGACCCGCTCTATCACGCAGGTGTTTACTATCCGCAGGAACCTTCGGCAATGCTGCCTGCACAGGTGATGGCGGCAAAGCCCGGTGAGATCGTCCTTGACCTTTGCGCAGCTCCCGGCGGCAAGGCATGCAGACTTGGTGAAGACATGCACGGAGAAGGAATCCTCGTAGCTAACGAGATAAGCTTCGAGAGATCCAAAGCGCTGCTACGTAATATCGAGCGCTCGGGCATCGACGGTCTGGTAATACTTAATGAGACACCTGAGAATATCGCTTCAAGACTTCCCGGTTTCTTCGACAAGATCCTCATCGATGCACCATGCTCCGGCGAGGGTATGTTCAGAAGAGATAAGGGCGCAACTAAGAGCTATATGAACTACGGCCCGAAGGTCTGCGTTCCTCTGCAGGAATCGATCCTCGAAGCTGCCGACAAATGCTTAAGAGAAGGCGGTTCGATAGTTTACTCAACCTGCACTTTCTGCGTTGATGAAGACGAGAATCAGATATTATCTTTTATCTCACGTCATCCCGAATACCACGTTAAGGCTCATCCTGAGATTGAGGGCGTAACTCATGCAGGGGAGGATTCGCTCCTGCCCGGTTCCATGAGGATCTGGCCGCATCTGTCTAAGGGCGACGGACACTTCTGTGTTAATCTCATAAAGGGTGAAGAGAAGGACCTTAAATCAGCTGAAGAATACCTGATCAAGGACGTTATAGGAGCCAAAGACAAGACTGCAGAAGCAGCTCTTGGTATGCTCGATGAAGTGCTGTCAGAAAAAGGCAGAGAAGACCTGCTTAAGGGACGTCTCATAAGTCACGGAACTGGCCTGTTTAAGATGACCTTCGATGAGAAACTTTTTAAGGGACTTAAGGTCGTAAAGACAGGACTTTATGTCGGTGACATAAAACCCCTGAAGTCGGGCAAGAAGGTTTTCGAACCCTCGAACAGCATAGCATTGTCACTTGGCAGGGAAGATATAAGGGAAGACTCTTATCTGGCACTCGGAAGAGATGACGACAGACTTAACAAATACTTAAGAGGCGAGACGATATCGGTATCAGGAGATGACGGACTTAAGTCATCAGGAACGATCCTGGTCGGTATCGGTGATTTCCCGCTGGGCTTTGCGAAGATCAACGGCAGCATGGCGAAAAATATGTATCCCAAGGCATGGAGGCTTATATGAACAACGAATTCAAACTCATTCTTGCAACTTCTAACAAGGACAAGGCAAGAGAGATCGCAGAGATATTAAGTGACACCCCCTTTGTTGTTACAACAATGAAGGAAGAAGGCTACGATCCCGATATCGTAGAGGACGGCAAGACATTTGAAGAGAATGCGCTGAAGAAGGCCAGAGCAGTTCATGAGCTCGCTTCCGGTGCATATGTCATGGCTGATGATTCAGGCCTCTGCATCGATGCGTTAGACGGCGCTCCCGGCATTTATTCCGCGAGATTCTGCGGCGAGGATTCCACATATCCCGAGAAGTTCGCGAAGATCTTCGAGATGCTTAAGGACGTACCCGAAGAGCAGCGCACGGCTAAGTTCGTATGCAGCATTGCAGTCGTAAGACCTGACGGCTCTGAATTTACTGTAAGAGGAGAGGTGTGCGGAGTTCTTCACGAGAAGCCCATGGGTGACGGCGGATTCGGCTACGATCCTATCTTCTACGTACCCGAGTTCGGCATGACGACGGCTCAGATGACCAAGGAGCAGAAGAATTCCATCAGCCACCGTGGCAAGGCTTCGAGAGCTATGGCCGATAAGCTGAAAGAGGAATTGAATTAATTAGCTTGCTTCTCCTGTGTCTGAAACGGGCAAAAAATATGTGTTTCAGACACAAAATGGCTTATTCTGTGTCTGAAATGGCAAAAAAATCGGCGTTTCAGACACAAATAATCAAAAGCCAATATAATCTTCCAACGCCTTCTTATTATATTTATTGAAAACACCCCTCAATCGTGATAATATTGTCAGGCGCGCACAAATGTCCGCCGTAGGAGGTATAGTCCTCCCGCAAAAATCTCGATGAAAGGTGATAACTTTATGCCCCAGGATAACCCTGAATATTATCTTGTCGATAAAAGAGTACTGCCTGAAGTCTTCATTAAGGTCATGGAGGTCAAACAGCGCCTTAACACCGGTGAATCAACATCGGTTAATGAGGCTGTAAGGAAGACCGGATTGTCCAGAAGCGCTTACTATAAGTACAAGGATTCCGTCCTGCCTTTCTATGAGGCAGCAAGAGGCAAGAAGGTTACGCTTCTTCTCTCAGTCGAGAATTTCCAGGGCATCTTGTCCGAGATAATCCGAACTATCGCGGAATCACGCGCCAATATTCTGACCATCAATCAGAATATCCCGATCAACGGCCTTGCAGACATCTCCATCTCCATTGAGACCGTGTCAATGTATGGTACAGTTGACGACATAATTAACGATATCTCTAAGCTCGCCGGTGTGCGCAAGTGCATGGTTCTGAGCAGGGAATAAGGAAAGGAACAACAGGAAATGGCAATTAACATTGCAATCATGGGCTTTGGTACTGTCGGATCAGGCGTAGCAGAGACCCTCGACGTTAACAGAGAAGTAATCGCGAAGCGCATCGGTCAGGAGATCGATGTTAAGTTCATCCTTGATATCAGGGATTTCCCGGACAGCAGATTCGGTAACCTGGTAACACATGACGCTGATGAAGTTTTTAACAGCGACATCAAGATCGCAGTTGAGACTATCGGAGGCGCAAGGATCGCTTATGAATATACAAAGCGCGCTCTTTCAGCAGGAATCAGCGTCGTAACATCCAATAAGGAACTCGTTTCAACGCACGGTCCCGAGCTCATTGAGATCGCAGCACAGAATAACTGCTGCTATCTGTTCGAGGCTGCAGTAGGCGGCGGTATCCCGATCATCAGACCTCTTTATAAGTGTCTTGCAGCTAACAAGATCACGAAGATCGCTGGTATCGTAAACGGAACAACGAACTATATTCTCTCCCAGATGAAGGATGAGGGAATCGATTTTGATACGGCATTGAAGCAGGCTCAGGCTAACGGTTTTGCTGAGGCTAATCCTTCCGCTGACATCGACGGTATCGATGCACAGAGAAAGATCTCGATCCTCTCAACGATCGCTAATGACGGCGCATACATCGCGCCTGACCAGATCTCTGCTGAAGGCATCTCTGCAGTTACGACAGAAGATATGGAATTTGCTTCATCCATCGGCTGTGACATCAAGCTCATCGCACTTTACGAAGCAGGTGAGAAGCCGGTCGTTTATGTTGCTCCCACATTGGTTGACAAGAGCAATCTCCTGTTCAACGTAGGCGGAGTATTCAATGCGATCATGGTTGACGGCAACAGCTTAGGCCAGGCTATGTTCTACGGTCAGGGCGCAGGTACGCTTCCTACGGCATCTGCAGTATGCGGTGACATTCTTGAGGCTGCAATGGGCAATCCTCTTGAAGCACGTGCCTGGACGAAGGACAGCGTTGAGATCACACCCTACGATGAGATCATGGCTGACATCGTTATCAGAGCTGACGTTCCCGCTAAGGTCATTGGCGCTGCTGAGAACTATGCATGCGAGATCTTATCTGATGAGGCAGTCCTCGTTAAGGGCATCGCTCACAAGGATATCGCGGATCTCGTAAGTAAGTCAGAAGCTAAGTCCTGGATGCACTACCTCAAGTAATCTTGGTTTTCCCAAGAGCTCGAAAACGTTATGGATAACATCAAGGTTTTTATTTGCGAAGACGAAAGCATCGTGCGTGAAGGTTTGCGCGATATGATCCCGTGGGAAAAATACGGGTTCGAGTTCGTCGGGGATGCACCTGACGGCGAGATGGCGCTCCCCATGATCCGCAAATTGAAGCCTGATGTCATTATCACTGATATCACGATGCCCTTTATGGATGGTCTCTCATTGGCGAGGATCGTCATGGGCGAACTTCCGAATACGAAGATAATCATCATCAGCGGCTACAGTGATTTCGAGTACGCCAGAAAAGCTATCGAATTAGGCGTTGAGCAGTATTTGCTCAAGCCCGTTACGCGTGCCGACATGATCAAGGCACTAGAAGGCACCAAGCAGAAGATCACTGAAGAATCCGAACAGCAGAACTACATCAGTAAGTATGAGCAGGAGTTCAAGAAGTTCGAGAGATTCTCGCACAGGGCTTTTTTCGAGAAGCTCGTAGAAGGATCACTCTCAGTAGAGGATATCTATGAGCAGGCGAGTGAGCTCCACTTAAATCTCAATGCAAACGGCTTCAACCTCGTTATCTTCACGATCAGCGACGCAAAGCAGTCAGGTTATGCTGGCGATGCCGCTAATGTAATGGAGAAGCTGTTCAATCACTTCATGCAATATCCGGATTACATCCTGTTCAGATGCAATCTCTTATCTTATGCAGTCCTTATCAAGGGCGATTCAGATGTCCTAACTCAGCTCGGCGACCGCTGTGTTGACATGATCAGACAGCACTGCGAAGAAGCAGATTCTGATCTCGAATGGTATGCGGCAGTAGGCGTTCCCACGAACAGATTGAGCGGCCTGTCACGCTGCTATGCAGATGCGAACAGAGCGTTTGCTTATAGACACTTATTCCCGGATAAGCACATCTTCACATCGGAACTTTTTAAGACTGAGCAGATCGCTCCGAGCCCTAAGGATCTTGATTCGCTTGACGTTACCAAGCTCGATCCCATGATCATCAGAAACTTTGTGCGCACAGGTACTCTGGCAGAAGTCGGATCATTTGCAGAAGAATATATTGCGAGCCTCGGCGCTATGGAGAACACGTTCCTGTTCAGATACTATCTGCTCGTCAGCATCAGAGTTAATGTTGAACTCGCGCTCCGTGACGACGGTATCGAGAATCCCGACATAAACTATTCCATGCCTTCGGTTGATATGGAGATTGATTCTGAAGAAGTTAAGACCAGATTCATCGATATCCTTACTGAAGCAATTACTCTCCGTGATGCAGAGACACTTAAGAGAAGCAGTGACATCATCGACAGCGCGCTCCGATATATCGACAGCCACTATGCTGATGATGACATCTCTCTTGATTCTGTTGCTATCGCGAGCAATATCAGTGCCAATTATCTCTCTGCATTGTTCAGCCAGAAGGTCGGTCTGTCATTTGTCGAGTACGTTACCAAAAAGCGTATGGACAGGGCAAAGCAGCTTCTGAAGAAGACAGATAAGAGGTCCGGCGAGATCGCGCTCGAAGTAGGTTACAAGGATCCGAGATATTTCTCGTTCGTATTTAAGAAGAAGACAGGATGTACGCCCAGCCAGTACCGTAACGGAGAGTCCGAAGAAGAATGACGAAGCTTCGAGATCTGTTTAAGTCTGATTCGATCCGAGGCAAGATGTCTCGTCTGCTCATGCAGATGTTTATCCCTATAATGCTGCTCTTCACGATCATCATCGTAATGGTCCTGACGCGTAATATCATGATCGCTTCCGTTAACGGTAACATCGCAGACGCTTCAGGATTCAACCGTGAGTTCAAGGAAGAAGTTGACCTCGAGATGTATCTCTACGTTACGGGTTATAACGACGAGCTCCCCTGGGAAGACGTAGATTCAGCGAGAGAACTTGCAGCGAACCTCTTGGAGAGAACAAAGAACGATGACAGCCGTAAGGCCATGAAGAACGTTCTCATCCTCTGCGATAACTTAAGCCAGTACATGCGTGACATCGAGCAGACCGAGCAGTACGACGAACGTATGCAGCAGCTCGAAAACAACATCTACGGTATCACACAGCTCATTGAGGATAACTTCTATTCCTATCTCTATCACGAGGCAGGAGAACTCGCGAGCATTCAAAAGCAGCTCGACTTATGGCTCATGGCCGAGATCTCATTCGTTATACTAGTTATCCTCGTTGTAACTCCTATCGTTTTGAAGCGTGCATATTCACTCAGCCGCAGCATCACGGATCCCATCATCGAGATGAACAGCCGTGTTGAGGCTATCGGTGACGGTGACCTAAGCGCGCATACGCCTGTTAAGACAGAAGACAGAAACCTGGCGCTATTGTCCATGGGTATCGAAGACATGGCGGAGAGATTAAGCAAGCAGATAGAACTTAACCGTCAGGAGCAGATCCACTTAAGAGAGACTGAGCTCTCCTTGATACAGGCGCAGATCAATCCGCACTTCCTATATAACACGCTTGATGCGATCGTTTGGCTCATCGAGAGCGGCAAGAACGATCAGGCAGAGCAGATGGTTACGAGCCTGTCCCAGTATTTCCGTTCGTTCTTGAGCGACGGTAAGGAGATCGTTACTATCGCAGAAGAGACCAATCACATCAGAAGTTATCTCGAGATCCAACAGGTCCGTTACAGGGACATCATGGAATACGAGATCAACGTTGATTCAGAGACCGAGTTCTTTAAGCTTCCGAAGCTTACACTCCAGCCTCTTGTCGAGAACGCAATCTATCACGGTCTGAAGCCTAAGCGCGGCAAGGGCATCATTACGGTAACGGGAAAAACTAACGGCGATAAGATCGTTCTTACCGTTAAGGACACTGGTGCCGGAATGGATGAAGAACAACTCGAGAATCTTAAGAACAAGATCAGGACCGAAGACGCAACATCATTCGGACTTGTCTCTGCATATAAGCGATTGAAGCTTCTCTATGGAGAAGAATTCGACTTCGATATCTTAAGCGAAGCAGGCAGCGGCACTTCAATTACAATCAGCATTCCCAGAAAGGCAGACATTGAAAATGAAACGATTCTTTAGTCTTCTTTTGAGCTTAGCGCTCGCGGTCAACATAGCGGGCTGCACAGTTAATAATGATCAGCCTCAGGATAAGGAACTCTTTGTCATCGGTTTCTCGCAGGTCGGTTCCGAGTCCGACTGGAGACTTGCAAATACTCAATCAATGCTTGAGACCTTCACGGAAGAGAAGGGTTACGAGCTTCGTATGGATAACGCAAGACAGCGTCAGGATAACCAGTTCGCAGCTGTCCGTTCTTATATCCTTGAAGACGTTGATTTCATAATCATTGCGCCCACCGTAGAAGACGGTTGGGAGCCCGTTCTTAACGAAGTCCGCGAAGCAGGGATCCCCGTAATCATCATGGACCGTTCCGTCTCAGTAGACGATAAGGATCTCTATCTTACCAACATCGGTTCGGACTTCCTTACCGAAGGTAATATGGCTGTCGAGTGGCTCGAAAACGAGACATCCGGCATGGCAGAAGACGATACATTAAGAATCCTTCATCTGCAGGGAACATACGGTGCAACCGCGCAGCTCTTGAGAACAAAAGCGCTTGAAGTTGCAGTTGCCCAGCATGAAGACTGGGAATTTGCAGCCCAGCTCTACGGTGACTTCACGGAAGCAAAGGCTTACGAGGTCGTTACCGACTACTTGAGAACTGATAAAGATATCGATGTCATCTACAGCGAGAACGATAACATGACCTTCGGTGCCATGCGTGCTCTTGATGATGCAGGCATCACATACGGTAAGAACGGTCAGGTTAAGATAATTTCTTTCGATGCCACGAAAAAGGCGCTCCAGTACTGCCTCGAAGGCAAGATCGACCTCTGTGTCGAATGTAACCCTTTGCACGGTCCGGACGTCGAGAAACTCATCGCAATGTACCGTGACGGTGAAGATATTCCCAAGCATGTTTACGTCGAGGAGACGATCTTCACACAGAGGGATCTGACGCAGGATTTCATTGATTCGAGAGAGTATTAGTCTTAATTGTTACAACTTTTATTTGCGGAAACATCTAAAGTAATAATACAAATGTAAAGATTGTTTGTTTTCTCCCTGCGCGCGCTGTATGATACATAATTGTAATATTATGTATTTTTATGCTTGTTTAGCCGTTCAAAAATGAATCCAGGGGGTCTGAACATGAATTTGAAGTTAATGGTAAAGAAGATCAGCGCCATATTGATAGCAGCTGCTATTACTTTTGGCGTACTGCCGAGCATCCTTGGTAATAATGTTGTTTTGGCGGATGAGCCTTTTGAGGTTAAACTCCAGGTCGTGACATATGATAAAGATGGTAATGTTATTTCTGATGAAGGAGGCTCTGCCACCGCTGATAAGTATCAAGTTTCAAGAGGAGAAACCATTACAGTCAATGTTGCTCTGAATACGAATTATGATTTGTATTACGTGGGTTATGGAGATGGCAATCAAGATTTTCAGCGTAGTAATGATGTTACTTCCTCGTTTATTGTGCCTGATGATTATTCACCGGTTAGTGACAATTACATTTTTGTAGATGTCCTTATTTATGAGAAAGCAACTTATCCGCTCTATGTTGGTGGTGTTCAAGTAAC
>Ga0310696_10008850_pt1 | contig 11701 bp, 8 predicted proteins | sample AusTroGonzalo_MG_4_FD_203885 | JGI IMG/M metagenome (GOLD analysis project Ga0310696, IMG submission 203885) | Bovine rumen microbial communities from tropical cattle in Woodstock, Queensland, Australia - Gonzalo_02 (v2) (version 2) | ecosystem: Host-associated > Mammals > Digestive system >...
GATGACGTACGAACTGCTGGCAGAGTGGCGTCCCGAGGAAGAATACAAATTCTCGATGGATTCGGCTGCTTTCACAGGAATGTACGGCCTGTCGTCAAAGAAATCGGACACCAATCTGAGATTCAATTCGCTGGAGAAATACAGTTCGTTCGTGCTGACAATAACGGGTCAACAAGCGAATCATGGGCACTTTGTGGCACAGCTGGTCGATAAAGGCGACAAAGTTATTCGACAGGTAGTGGTGGATGATGACGGACGGGCGGAATTCTATTTCGTCAAGCCCTCCACGTACTATGTGCGGCTGTTTTCCGATGACAATGGAAATGGTGTGTGGGACACAGGATTGTGGAACGAACATCGGCGTGCTGAGGCTGTCTATTATTTTGGTAAGCCTATTGAGATGCGCGAGAACTGGGATTATGCCGAAGACTGGAATCCATTCAGCACACCCATAGAACGACAGAAACCCGACGACCTGAAAAAGTCCAAGAAGGAGAAGCGCGAGAAGAAAAGCAAAAACCAGCAACGCGAGGAACAGAAACGGAAGAAACAGAAGAGCAAAAGATAGGATAGGGTCTTTTCGATTAAACCAACGGGACAACGGAATGTCAAATAGAGGAAGTTAAGAGTTAAGAGTCATGAAAAGGTTTGGATTGTTACTAATTGTATTGCTGGTGGCGGTCGTGAGGGGTTTTTCCGAAGAGGCCGAACAGCTTGACTATACGCTATATTTCAACTGGAAATTTGTTTGGATAAAAGCTGGAAAGGCCAGTCTTACTACACGACCGGTCACCTATAAGGGACAGGAAGCAGTGGAAGCGACCTTGTTGGCAAGTTCGACGGGAACGGCGGACAACCTTTATTACCTGCGCGATACGCTTACGACAACGGTATCTCGAAACGGTGTTCCGCTCTATTTTGAGAAGCATTGTATTGAAGGCAAGGATGTTGTTTGGGAACGGGCGTGGTACGGCCGGACGAATGACAACCGTTTCCGTGTTGATTTGCGCAAGGACTATGTTGACGGTCGCGTTCGCGAAGACCAGTGGACGGGGCTACAGCAGCCCTACGACCTGGTGAGCATCATGCTTCACGCCCGTAGTCTCGATTTGGACGCTCTCACCGTGGGGCAACGGCTGACGTTCCCCATTGTAGATAGCAAGAAAGTGCTGAATCAGACGCTTGTCTATCTGGGCCGCCAGCAGATAAAGGCTGAAGGAGGTGGGTTGGTTGATTGTCACGCCTTCTCGCTGAAGAACCGTCTAGCCAACATGTCGGCCAACGGAGAGGAGGAAAAAGAAGTTCTGCGTTTTTACCTGGCTACATCCGCTCAGCACGTCCCCCTTCAAATCGACATCAACTTCCGCTTCGGCTCCGCCAAAGCCAAGTTGAGGTAAAGGCTCATTTGTACATAGGTGGTATAGGAATACAATTTCAGCCTATTCATCGGCCTTGTTGGAAGAAGAAAAAAGCGGGGATGGCACTTTTGTCATCCCTGCTTGGTTTTTTGTGGGCCATCTAGGGCTTGAACCTAGGACCTTCAGATTATGAGTCTGCTGCTCTAACCAACTGAGCTAAAAGCCCGATTTCTGACGGTTTGTTGTTTCCGACGCTGCAAAAGTAGTGAGTTTTTTTGAAACTAGAAAAGAATTCTGAAAAAAAAGCACTACTTTTGCGGCCGATTATGAAAAAGTCTGCTGAAACGGTCGCTACTATTGGTGTGTTCGACGGAGTTCACGTCGGTCACCAGTTCCTGTTGAATAGGGTGCACGAAGTGGCGAAAGCACGAGGGATGTTGTCTCTCGCTGTTACGTTCGATCCTTCACCGGCAGAGTTTTTTAGTGGACAATCATCTGCTCACTGTTCACTATTCACAAATCACTCTTTGCTGACTCTTGCTGAGCGGCTGGAGCGATTGCTGGAGGCGGGTATGGACCGTGTGGAGGTGATGACATTTGACCGTGAGCTGGCCAGGATGACGGCGGCACAGTTCATGGTGCTGTTGAAGGAGCGTCTGAATGTCCGTGTACTGGTGATGGGCTATGACCATCGTTTCGGCTGCGAGCAGCATAAGGATGCGGCTTTCTACGATGCGGCGGCTAAGGAGGTGGGGCTTGAAATAATTCATGTTTCTGCTTACGGCGACGTCAGTAGCACTCTCGTCCGTGAATCACTGTTATGCGGCGATGTGGAAAAAGCGCAGATGCTACTGGGTTATCCTTATTATATAAAAGGAACGGTGGTGACCGGTGACGGACGCGGGCATAAGCTGGGATTCCCTACGGCTAACCTTGCTGTGGTATCCGGAAAGCTGATACCTGCTACGGGTGTCTATGCGGTCGGAGTCAGGATAGACCAACAAGTCGCTAATCACTGTTCGCTAATCACTAATCATTTAGGTATGATGAACATCGGGCTTTGTCCGACATTCGGCGGACGGACGGAACGGCGTATCGAGGTGCACATTCTCGACTTCGACGCCGACATCTACGGCCAGACGCTTACCGCCAGCCTGATGTGTCGTCTGCGTGATGAACGCAAGTTTTCTTCGGTGGAGGCTCTTGTCAGTCAGTTGGAAACCGATGCTGCCAGAATAAGATCGTTAAACATTAAACATTAAACATATTCATTCTATGAAACGTACAATCAAGCTTGTTGTCTACTATTTTCTCTATCAGTTGCTGTTTACGGTGCTGGTGATGTTTGGTGCCTTACTTGTCGAAGCTACCCGATCGGGCGGTGACCTGGAGGTGCTGTTGCAATCGGTTAAGTCGGGTGCCTTGACGAGTAATCCTCTTGTTATCGGTTTGGGAACGCTGCTGGCGGCATTGGCAATGCTGTGGCATTTGCTCCATTTTCGCTACATCCGTTTCTCCACCGCCTATCTGCAGAAGGAAAACGTGCCTCTGCTGCTTATCTGCATCCCGTTTGTCTATACGCTGATGTATGTGATGAGCACGGCGACCGAGTGGGTCAACCTTCCCAATCTGTTAGAGGACACTTTTATGGACATGAGTCACAGCATCGTGGGTATCCTCAGCATAGCTATTGTGGCTCCCGTGCTGGAAGAGTGCCTATTCCGAGGTGCCATCGAAGGTCATCTGCTCAACCTGTGGAAAGGGAAACCGTGGGCGGCCATCGTGGTCTCGGGTTTGGTGTTCGGTCTGGTACATTTGAATCCAGCTCAGGTGCTCTATGCATCACTTATCGGTATTGTGCTAGGCTGGTTGCGCTGGCGTACGGGCAGCATTGTGCCCGGCATCATTGCTCATATCCTCAACAATAGCCTCTCCGTGGTCTGCATGCGCCTCTTTGGTCCTGAGGGCAGTTTTGAGCAGGGAGCAGGCGAGGCCGCACAACCTTGGTTCGTTGTTGCCTATGCCGTCATTCTGCTGGCTTGTTTCTGGTATATCTACCAAAAGACGAAAAAAACTTCCACCGAATGCAACCTTTCGGAAGTTTCGAACGTCTAACGGGCAGAAACCAGAAACAACCGAAAGAAAATGAAATCATTTCTAGTAATTCCAATCGCCGCCCTGCTACTGGGCACTACCTTTAACGCTGAAGAGACGTCAGCGTCACCCGCTGAAAGCACACTGGAACGTTCCGTCAAGGTCGTTGAGGCACATATCAACCTCGCTCCGTTCACAGCCATCCACTCAGAGTTGCTGACGGGCATCCGCTATATTCCGTCGGACCGTCATCGTATTGAGGCTCAGGGCCCTGAGCGCGTTATCAGTGCCATTGATGTCCGTGTAGAAAAAGGTGTTCTCCACATCGTTGCCAAGGAAAAACTGCGTATGCGTCGTGGCGAACGGCTCAACCTTACCGTCTATGGCCGCGAGCTCTCTGCTGTCCGTCTCGACGGAGTGGGTAACTTCAGATGCACCGAAACCGTCAAGACCGACAAATTGGATCTTGTCAACTCAGGTGTAGGCAACATCTTCTTCGACGATATCCAATGCAGCGAACTTGTTGTCAAGAACGAGGGCGTGGGCAACATCACCCTGAAGGGTGAGACCACAAAGGCCACCTACATGTCCGATGGAGTGGGCAGCATATATGCCTACGACCTCCTCTCACACGACACGACTGTCAACCTCAACGGCGTGGGCAGCGTTCAGTGTCACGCTTCCGAGCGTTGCGAGTACACCAACAACGGTGTGGGCAATATCCTTTACAAGGGGCGTCCTGAAGTGCAGAATATCCACAAGAACGGTGTGGGTAGTATCCGGCCACGCTGATAAAGAAGTTTAACAGGTCAACAGGTCAACGAGTGAACGCTTGTTGGCTTGTTGTCTTTTTTGAAAATTAGTGAATTTTTTTGGTTTTTCCCTCGTATATTACTACCTTCGCAGCCGAAACTGAATAATTACATTTATGAACAGAAGAATCATCATGAGAAAACAAACTATACCGTTGCTGTTGTTGGCTACGGGTCTGATGTGGGTTGGAGCCATACAAGGACAGATACTTGAGGCACAGCGTGTGGCCTATGACGGGGCTCTCATCCCCGCTAGGGTACTGTTGGAAGGGCCACAAGCAAAACCCTGTAGGCTTGTAGATCTGCAGGCAGAGCAGGCCCGGCTGTTGCTCGACGCCCGCTATGCCCAGTTCCTTTCATCGGCTCACGACGGACAGGATGCTCGCGACATCGTTGCCGCTCTCCGCGACTACATGAAAGAACATCCAGATGCTCCACACCGAAACCGACTTCGTGCTATGTTGGCTGAGGCTTACTATGCTTGTGGCGACTTCTATGCGATGGACGACGAGATGAAGGGTATCGACATTGAGGCGTTACCCGACGAGGATTTGGAGAGGCTGGTGGTGACCTATGGAATGGCGCTGACCGAGCTGGGACGTTTGGACGATGCCCGCATCCAATTGCTCACGGCCCAGTTGATGGGTGGCCGTTATAAGGACGAGGCCACGTTTGGTGTTGCCTGGGTTGATTATGCTGAGCGCCACTTCGATGAGGCCGTAAAAGGGTTCTCTTCCGTGCAGGATGTTCCTGCGCTTCACGAGAAGGCACTGTTCTACAAGGCTGAGGTCACCCTCGAACAGGGAGACTACGAAGAAGCCCTCGTCCGTTCCGAAGCGGCTTTGACAGAATTGAAGTCCACGAGTTATAAGCAGTCAACAGGCCTGTTAGCAGAGTTGAAGCGGATACGAGGCGAAGCGCTGTTCGGCGTGGGCCGTTTCGAGGAAAGCGCCCTGCAGCTGGAAGAGTATCTGGCCGATACTGACTACCCCAGCCGCGAAGCCCTGTTCCGTCTCGGACTGGCACACTATAACTCCGGCGAATACCTGAGGGCTCCCGAGGTGCTTGCGATGGTCGATAAGGACGGCAGTGCCGACGATGCCGTTGCCCAATGTGCTGAACTCTACAGCGGACTCTCCTATCTGAAGTCGGGCGATGCCACCCGTGCCCGTATGAGCTTCGAGCGGGCGTCGTCCATGAAAGCCGACGAACAGTTGCGCGAACAGGCGATGTACAACCACCTCGCCGCCCTCCACGAGACAGGTGGCGGGGCCTTCGGCGAGGGTGTCACCGTAGCCGAACGGTTCCTCAACGAGTTCCCTGCCTCCCGCTGGACGCAGAAAGTAAACACTTACCTCGCCGAAACCTATCTCAACACCCGTAACTATGTTGCTGCCCTTCAGTCCATTGAGAAGATTAACCATCCTAGCGATGTCCTGCTCGAAGCCCAACAGAAACTCCTCTGCCGCGCCGGTCAGGAAGCCTTCGCCGGGGGCGAGATAGACAAGGCCATCGACTACTTTAACCAGGCTGTAAACATGGGTTCGTATGACCGTTCCACCCGTGCCGAGGCTCTCCTGTGGCGGGGTGAGGCCTACTATCGCAAGGGAAATTATGCCAAGGCCCGAGCCGACTACTCCAACTGCCTCTCCCAGTCGCCCGAGACCCGTACGGCCCTGTTGGCACGCTACGGACAAGCCTACTGCTATTTCCGTCAAGGTAACTACAACGAGGCCTATCGCCAGTTCGACCGTTTCTTTGCCACTTCGGGTGTTTCCACCTATACCGATGATGCTACGCGGGCTGATGCCTGGGGACGTATGGGTGACTGCCTTTTCCAGGCCCGTCGCTACAGCGATGCCGTTGCCGCCTATGACAAGGCTCTCGCCATCGATCCTCAGACAAGTGACTATGCCGTCTATCAAAAAGCCTTCTCGCAGGGGCTGTTGGGGCGCTATAAGGATAAAATCTCAACGCTCGACTACCTGTTGCAGCACTTCCCCTCGTCGGATTATGCCGATGATGCCCTTTTTGAGAAGGGACGCTCGTACGTCCAGTTAGAACAGCACGAAGGAGCCCTCAGCGCGTTCCGTCAGTTGCTGGACAAATATCCCCGTTGCAGCTATGCCCCCAGTGCCGGAAACGAGATAGCCCTGCTTCTCTATCAGATGGGTCGCACCTCTGATGCCGTTGCCGCCTACAAACGCGTCATCACCACTTACCCGGGCAGCGAGGAGGCTAACGTCGCCATGCGTGACCTTAAGTCGCTCTATGTCGAGGAGAATCAGGTCGACAGCTATGTCGAGTTTGCTTCGCAGACCAAGGGAATGGTCAATGTGGAGGTGTCGGAGCACGATTCCCTCACCTTTGCGGCTGCCGAACAGCTCTATATGAAGGGTGAGACCCAGAAAGCTCGCGAGGCCTTCGACAAATACCTCACCCAGTTCCCCGCAGGTGCCTACACCCTTAACGCACATTACCATTTGGGCTGCATCTATCGCAATCAGAATAACTACGACAAGGCGATGGCCCATCTCCGTCCCGTGGCCGAACGACGTAACAGCCGCTACTGCGAGGAGGCTACCCGCATGGTGGCCGATCTGGCTTACGACCATAAGGACTATACCACCGCTCTTGCCTTCTATAAGGAGCTGAGGACGATGACCAGCCGCTCCGATGTCCGTCTCCATGCCCAGACCTTCGGCGTACGGGCTGCCTGGGCACTCAGTGACTGGGACTTTGTCATCGGCGAAGTCGGTACGTTCGTTGCCGACAAGGGATTGGCTCCTGAAACCGCTGTCGAGATGCGCTACTACCGTGCTAAGGCCTGTCTGACAAGGAAACAGAACAACACCGCCACGACTGATCTTGCGCTCCTCGCCAAAGACACCCGCACCGTCTATGGTGCCGAGGCCAAATACCTGCTGGCTCAGCTCTACTACGACACGGGCCAGAGCGAGAAGGCCGAGAAGGAGGTGCAGGACTACATCAGCGTCAGCACTCCCCACACCTATTGGCTAGCACGCAGCTTCATCCTCCTGGCCGACATTTATATGGCCAGCGGACGCGACGTGGAGGCACGGCAGTACCTGCTCTCCCTCCGCCAGAACTACACGGCTAAGGACGACATTGCCGGACGCATCGAAGAAAGACTCGCAAAATTAAATAATTAGGATTTAGCCATTAGGAAATATGAAAAGCAAAGCATTCTATTCTTCATTTTTCTTTACTATATTGTTGTGCTTGCCGACGGCTGTGCTGGCGCAGAATGACACCATCCGCCGCACCGTGATGGTGGAGAGCATCTACAATCCCGTGCTGGCCTCGTCTGAGAAACGTTCGTTCGTTCCCGAGGAGCAGCTGCCCGCCGTTAATCGCGAGGCCGTTGTCTATGCCGACGAAAGCCACGATCCGGGGAACCTGTTTCGTGAACCCTTCGGTTCCGCTGTCGCACCCCTTCAGGAAGAACGTCTGCTGCCCGCCTATCTCCGGTTAGGCTATGGAAACAGGAACAATGTCGATGTCCTCGGACTCTACAGGGCCTCTCTCGGACGCCACGATGCGCTGGGATTCAGTGCGGCGGTGAAGGGCTGGAAGGGTGCAGTTCCCTTTGAGGAAGTACTACCCGTTGACAGCGGCACCTGGAACAGTCTCCGTTACGACACAGATCTCCACATCGGCTATGCGCACGAGGGGCGTACGCGCTTCGGATTAGCTGCCGACATAGGCTACTATACCCGCAATCACCTTGTGGCTAATCCGCTGATGGCTTACACCACTGCAGTGCAGAACAGCCTCTCCTATGGCGGCGACGGCTATGTCGCTACAGCCCTCCGTTCTATCCCTTTGGAGTTGGGCATCAGCGGCGGTTTCCACCGCTGGCAGAACAGTGCCTGGCAGGGTATGGCCATACCCAATGCCGAGAACCACGTAGAGGTCGATGCCGACGTGGCCTATCGTACCAAGAAATCCGGACGCTTTGTGCTGGGACTCACCAACGATTATCTCTCCTACAGCAATCTCCCCGATACCGTTGGACACTATTACCTGGGTGTGCATCCCCAGTGGGTCTTCGAGGGCAGGCAGAGCACCGTCGCCCTGGGCATGAACGTGGATGTCCAGACCGCCGACAGCCAGCGTGTGCAGGTGTCGCCCAACTGCCGTTTCACGTTGAACCCCGCTGCCCCCCTCCGTCTCGACCTCATCCTCGATGGCGGACGCGACATGCAGACGTTCCGTGACCTCTACCGCCTCTCCCCCTGGTGGACGGCCGATGTCCCCTTGCGGAAAGCCTATACCTATTTAAATGCTCGCGCGCACATGGGCCTGCGCGTAGCGGAAGGATTCCATCTGGGTGTCGGCGGTGGCTACCGCATCACCGATGACGCTCTCTTTGCCACCCAGCACGTGACCAGAGGACTGCTCTTCACGGAACTGGAGAGCCACAAGGCTCAGGTCTGGCATGTGGCGGCCGATGCCTCCTACGAATGGAAAGACCGCTTTCGCTTTACGACCGACTTCACCTACTACGGCTGGCTGGGCGTGAGCGACACACCGGCGCTGCTGGCCTTTGCGCCGCAGATGGACTGGAACATCGCCGTCCGTGCCACCCTCATCCGCGGGCTCCATGCCGATGCCGCCTTCCGCTATCGTCAGTTCTGCGACACCGGTACCGGTCTCGTTGCCCCTGTGGCCGACCTCAGCATCAAGGCCGACTATGCCCTCAACCGCATCGCCAGTCTCTATGTCTCGGGCAGGAACCTGCTGAACCGACAGAACGGCTTCTGCCCCGCCATTCCTGCCCAGGGACTCCATGTCGTGGGCGGCGTAGTGCTGCGACTTTGATGCCGCCAAAAAAGGATGAAATTCCCGATTCCTGATTGTTTTTTCATTTTTCATTTTTCATTTTTCATTTTTTGTACTACTTTTGCGCCCGATTTTAATTGACGCCATATAATAATGTATAAGAATCTTGTTATCGTTGAGTCTCCGGCCAAGGCCAAGACAATCGAAAAGTTTCTCGGGAAAGATTATAAAGTCATGTCGTCTTACGGTCATATTCGCGACCTTAAGAAAAAGACATTCAGTATAAACAAGGACACTTTCGAACCCCTCTACGAGGTTCCTGCCGAGAAGCGGAAGGTCGTCGAGGAGCTAAGGCGCGAATCGCAGAAGGCCCAGTATATCTGGCTGGCTTCCGATGAAGACCGCGAAGGAGAGGCCATCAGCTGGCACCTCTACGAAGTGCTAGGTCTCAACCATGAGCAGACCCGCCGTATTGTCTTCCACGAGATTACCCCCGATGCCATCAGAACCGCCATTGACAATCCCCGTTCCATCGACATCAATCTGGTCTATGCCCAGCAGGCCCGTCGTGTGCTCGACCGCATCGTGGGCTTCAAGCTCTCTCCTGTGCTGTGGCGCAGGGTGAAGCCCGCCCTCTCTGCCGGACGTGTACAGTCGGTGACGGTGCGCCTCATCGTCGATCGTGAGCGCGAGATCGAGGCCTTCAAGCCCACCTACACCTACCGTGTCGTGGCCACGTTTCTCGTGCCCTCGGCCGATGGTAAGGTGACCGAGATGAAAGCCGAGCTCGGCTCACGTTTCAAGACCAAGCAGGCCGCGAAGGAGTTTCTGGAGTCGTGCAAGGCCGCAGGCTTCAAGGTCGGCGACGTCCAGCAGAAGCCGCTGAAGAAATCGCCCGCCCTGCCGTTCACCACCTCTACGCTCCAGCAGGAGGCCGCCCGCAAGCTGGGATTCTCCGTGTCGCAGACCATGACCCTCGCCCAGCGTCTCTACGAGTCGGGAATGATTACCTACATGCGTACCGACTCCACGAACCTCTCCGACTTCTGCCTGAGCGCCTGCAAGCAGGTCATCCTCGCGAACATGGGTGCCGAGTACCACCAGCGTCGCAATATCCATGCCAAGATAAAGGGAGCCCAGGAGGCTCACGAAGCCATCCGCCCCACCTCCATGCAGCGTGCATCGCTCACCGTGGGCGGTGCTGCCGAGAAGCGTCTCTACGAGCTCATTTACAAGCGCACGCTGGCCTCGCAGATGGCCGATGCCCAGATGGAGAAGACCACCGTTACCGTGACGATGACGGGATCGAAAGAGGTATTCACCGCCACGGGCGAAGTGATTACGTTCGACGGTTTCCTGCGTGTCTATCGCGAATCCACCGACGAAGACGAGCGTCCTACCGAGGGTACAGCCGGCCTGCTGCCGCCCCTGACGGTCGGCGATGTCCTTACGGCCAGGGAGATTACCGCTACCGAGCGTTACACCTCTGCACCCCAGCGCTACAACGAAGCCGCCCTCGTGCACAAGCTCGAGGAACTCGGCATCGGCCGCCCTTCCACCTATGCACCCATCATCAGCACTATCCAGCAGCGCGAGTATGTCGTCCGCGAGGATGTGGCCGGCGTGGAACGTGACGTCTGCGTGCTGCGCCTCCAGGACGGTACCATCACCGACAACATAGTCCGCGAGAACTACGGCTCGGAAAAGTCCAAGCTCATCCCCACCGATGTCGGCGTTGTGGTCAACGATTTCCTCACCGAGCATTTCCCCCAGATTCTCGACTATAACTTCACGGCCAACATCGAGAAGGAGTTCGACGAGATTGCCGCCGGCGAAAAAGGCTGGACGGGTCTCATCACCCAGTTCGATACCAACTTCGAGCCCCTCGTCACGAAGGCTATGGCCGACAAGCCCGAGCATAAGGTCGGCGAGCGTGTGCTGGGCACCGATCCCGTCAGTGGCCGTCCCGTCAGCGTCAAGATCGGGCGCTATGGCCCCATCGTACAGATAGGCCAGGTGTCCGACAAGGAGAAGCCCCGTTTCGCACAACTGCAGAAAGGCCAGTCCATCGACAACATCACGCTCGAGGAAGCCCTTGCCCTCTGCACCCTGCCGCGCACGCTGGGCGAGGCCGATGGCAACGAGGTCATCGTCGGCAGCGGACGCTTCGGGCTCTATGTCCGCAACGGAAAGAAGTTCGTCTCGCTGCCCGAATCCTGCGACCCGCTGACCCTCACGCTCGACGAAGCCCTCCGGCTCTTCAGCGACCACGACGAACAGAAGCGCGAACGTATCCTCCGCACGTTCGACGAGGATCCCGAGGTGCAGGTGCTCAATGGCCCCTTCGGTGCCTACATCACGGCCCATGGCGCCAACATCCGCCTGCCCCGTAGCACCAAGCCCGAGACCCTGACGTTCGAAGCCGTCCAGGCGCTCATCCGGAAATCCAAGGACAACCCCGCCCGTCCCCGCCGGAAGAAATCTTGATCCTTCATGCTGCGTCTCTTCTTAGTCGGTTTCATGGCCAGCGGCAAGACCACCCTTGGCCGCGCCTTGGCCGAAGACCTTGGCATCAGCTTCATCGATACGGACAACTACCTCGAGCGACGCTATCGTCAGACCATCCCCCAG
>Ga0310696_10008852_pt1 | contig 11698 bp, 13 predicted proteins | sample AusTroGonzalo_MG_4_FD_203885 | JGI IMG/M metagenome (GOLD analysis project Ga0310696, IMG submission 203885) | Bovine rumen microbial communities from tropical cattle in Woodstock, Queensland, Australia - Gonzalo_02 (v2) (version 2) | ecosystem: Host-associated > Mammals > Digestive system >...
CTGCTCGCACGCCTGTTTCCAACGGAGGTGGTGCTTCAACTCGTTGCCTTGGGGCGGTGTCTTTTTGAAGTCACGCGGATGGCGGACAGCATAGGCTTCGGGTCTGCCTTCGTGAATGATTGTGCCACGGTCGTCGCGATAGACCTTGCGGCGGTTGATGATACCGTGTGGCGTGAGTGCGCCCTTGATTTCCTTGACGGGATGCTGGTAAATGATTTCTGCCATAGATTTGTCGTAGTTGTTATTGGTTGGTGGTTTATTGATGGTTAAACGGCGTATTGTCATTTGAGGTGTTGTGTCGGAATTGTCTGGCTATTATGAGGTGCCGGTGTGGTCTGCTGACGAACAGAGTAAACACATAGTTACCTCATAATAATCACATAATAATATCATAATGTTCCTCGCTTGAATCAGGCTGCAAAGGTAGGGATTTATGGCAAGATATGCAAGAGATTGTGAGATAAAAACAAGGCCTGCAGTTCGACTGCGGGTATATCAGCCCCTATTTCGTGACGAACACCGAGACGATGGAGGTGGAGATGGACAAGCCATACGTGCTTATCCACGACAAGAAAATCAGCAACCTCAAGGAACTGCTTCCCGTTCTCGAACCCGCCGTACAGTCCGGCCGTCCGCTGCTCATCATCGCGGAGGATGTTGATTCAGAAGCTCTGACCACCCTCGTTGTGAACCGTCTGCGCGCACAGCTGAAGATATGCGCCGTGAAGGCTCCGGGCTTCGGCGACCGCCGCAAAGAGATGCTGGAGGACATCGCCATCCTGACAGGCGGCACCGTCATCAGCGAGGAAAAAGGCATCAAATTAGAGAACGCCACCCTCGACATGCTCGGAACAGCCGAGAACATCACCGTCAGCAAGGACAACACCACCATCGTGAACGGCGCAGGCGACAAAGAGGCTATCACAGCCCGCGTCAACCAGATCAAGGCGCAGATTGCCGCCACCAAGTCCTCCTACGACAAGGAGAAACTGCAGGAGCGTCTTGCCAAACTGGCAGGCGGCGTGGCACAACTCAATGTCGGTGCTGCTTCCGAAGTGGAGATGAAGGAGAAGAAAGACCGCGTTGACGACGCTCTCAGTGCAACCCGCGCAGCCATCGAGGAAGGTATCGTTCCGGGCGGCGGTGTGGCTTACATCCGCGCACAGCAGGCTCTGGCAGACGTGAAGGGTGACAACGAGGACGAGCAGACGGGTATCGACATCGTATGCCGCGCCATCGAGGAGCCTCTGCGTCAGATCGTCGCCAATGCCGGCAAGGAAGGTGCGGTGGTGGTTGACAAGGTCCGCCAGGGCAAGGGCGACTACGGCTACAACGCCCGCAAGGATGTGTTTGAGAACCTGATGGCCGCCGGTGTGGTTGATCCCGCCAAAGTGACCCGCGTGGCATTAGAGAACGCCGCTTCAATAGCCGGTATGTTCCTGACAACGGAGTGCGTCATCACCGACATCAAGGAGGAGACTCCCGCTCCCGCCATGCCCCAAGGCGGTATGGGAGGGATGATGTAAGCCCCGGCACGCGATAAAACGGCTTCCAGCCGCTGCAACAGAGAAAAGGCATTCCATACGGAGTGCCTTTCTTTGTTATATAGCGGCGGGAGATAGCCCGCCGGGCAGAACCTCCCCTTGTAGCTTTTTTCGGCAGAGCCGATGTTCAAATCATCCACCCATTATTCCGCAACCATAAAGGGCCACCGGGCTTTCATGTGGACGCAATGAACGAAACCCTGTTCATTACAGGCGGCTCTGGGGAGCCGTGTCTGAATTCAATTCTAACGATCTGCTTCGCTGTACAGACGCAATTAACAAAGAAAAAAGCGGCTACCAGCCGCGACAAGAGACGAAAAAGGCCGAAGGCTATAAGAAACAGAAGGCTATCCGTGGGGGTAGCCTTCTGTCGGGATGCGGTGCGGAGAGTATCCGCACGGAATGGACGACACCAAGTTAAATGGCATCATACGGGTCACCGCCATCGGTTACGGGCTGGGTGTCGTGGGATGCAGGAGGCGTAACGCCACCGCTGGCACACAGCATCGTGACGGTCATGGTGTTTTCCGCTATCGTCAGCGGAGTCTGATATTCTCTTTTCATGGTTGTGTTGTTTTTGTTTTAAGTTTGTGTTTCTTTGTCCGCAGATTGAGCAGATTAAGCGGATGTTCTCTTTCTGTTGAATCTGCTGAATCTGTGGATTGTCCTTTGTCCGCAGATTGAGCAGATTAAGCGGATGTTCTCTTTCTGTTCAATCTGCTAAATCTGTGGATGTCTCTTTGTCCGCAGATTAAACAGATTATACAGATATTTCCTCTGTTCAATCTGCTGAATCTGTGGATGTCTCTTTGTCCGCAGATTGAGCAGATCAAGCGGATGTTCTCTTTCTGTTCAATCTGATAAATCTGTGGATGTTTCTTTGTCCGCAGATTGAGCAGATTAAGCGGATGTTTCCTCTGTTCAATCTGCTGAATCTGTGGACGGTTAAAAAGCAGCGGGCGGCGGAGACATAAAATGTACCCCTAAAATCAATTATGAAAAAACCTCCGCCGCCATACTGCAACTGTCACTCTCTTTTGGTCATCAATTGTCATCAATTGTTCAACAATCGCTTTTCTTGTCATTGCTGATTGATGGTTGATTGTCGGTAATTGATGACCAAGAAAATCATTCGCTGATGACCTGACCTACTGCGTTGTACTTCACACCGTCGCGCTCGATGACGAGAGAGCCGTTGCGGAGGTACTTCTTCGCGGACGAGCCGTCCGCGCCCCGAGTGGCATCCGTCTCCTCCACGCCTGTGGCTGTCTCGCTCTGCACGACGATACGGGCTCTCGGATGAACAGACTGAACCACTCCGTCGCCGCTATAGAAGTAGGCGCGGAAAGCACGGATCTTGTTGGCTACATTCGGCCAGTAAAGGGTGTTGTTCTGACCGAGGAAGAGGAAGCCGCTGTTCTCGCCTATCGCAAGGTCGGTCGGATGTACCGTGCCGAAGAACGAAGTCGCACCTACATTCGTGCCGGAGGTGTTGTTGGTGAAGGCATTGGCATCCAATGTCACGCCCGCAAACACGGGATTTTCGATGTCCGAGCCTGTGACCTGCACGAGATACGGCGTGCGGGCGGAAAGGGAAGTCACCTCGCTCACATTGAAGTCCAAGCCTTCGGCAGCGTCACCTGTAACGGACGTGAGGGTGTAGAACGTGGCACCGCTCATGTCGGAAGCGGCAATCTGCGATGACGACAGCGCAAAGGGGAAGCAGACGGTGTTCCACATACCTGCAAAGAACGTGCGCATGAGTTGGAAGTCCATGCTCCCCGTGAAGGTGGAGAGCGTGGTGCTGTAGTAGGCGGTCTCCTCGTTGTCGGCGAGCGTTACGGGAATCTCCTCGAACTCGGCGACGAGGGTGTGGTTGGCAGCAATGTCGTTGATGGTGTAGGATGTTTCCGTACCTACTTCGCTTGCGCTTTCCGTCCAGCGCACGAACTGATACCGTCTGTTGGCGGGTGTGGCGGTGAGGGTAACATCATCGCCCTCGTCATACGTGTCTGCACCTGTTACCGTGCCTGCTCCGACAGGAGAGACGGTGCAAACAACATCATAGGTAGGTGTGACAGGGGCGGCAGAAGGACAGCCAATGCCGTCAGAGAAGACAGCAACAACTTCATCTGGTCCCCAAGCAACGAAGGTGTAGGGGTTGTCGGTGCTGATAAAGTTGCCGTCGCCGTCCCGCCATTCCACGAATGATGCACTGCCGGTTGGAGTGGCGGTGATTTCATAATCCCAAGAGAAAATGTTAGCCATTCCACCGGTTTGTGCCGCCGAACCGGAACCGCAGGAAGTGAGAGTGTTGGCATACATGTATTGATAGTACATGCCGGATGGGACAAACGCCGCTTGTACATTGCCAGACGCATTATTCATAGACGGCTGGTGAAACTCCGTTGCCCGCAGATAAATCATTTTATGGTCGCCTGCGTGGGTTTCAAACACATACACCGTACCTCCTGTAGCGTGAAGATACTTGCCGGAAGATATTCCGCCCGTGCCAATGATGTCCAACCCTGACAGTCCTTGCGAAGCAAGTGCCGTGCCTACTGCCCCAGTGTTGGCGATGGTGTACGTGCCAACGGGTATATCGTCAATGGAACTAATCGACAGGCTTCCGTCCACAATAAGTGCGAGATACGCAGTGTTACCGTCTGAGGCCTTGAGTTGCACCCGCTTGGTGGCACCGACTGTGGTGACATTCATCGTGACATTTGCAAATGCCACACTAACATTGACTCCCGCGCCACTTGTTGCTTCAGTACCCCAGTCTTGTGCTTTCGCAGGAGCGGTGAAGCACAGCAGGGCGAGAGTGATTGCGCAAAGGAATGCGCGTGTTCTGGCGCGTAGTGCGCCGTGGATTGGTTGTTGCTTTTTCATAAGCGTAAAAATTTAAGTTGGTTAATGATTGGTTGTTTATCACGACCTTTATGTCGTTTGTATTGTGTTATCGTTGTTTTGGTGACAAATTGTCATTTTGCAAGGGTAGCGCATCCCTTCGGCAAGGGTAGCGCACGGGTAGCGGAGAGTAAGCCCTGTGGTGCGGCGACATTGTGTAAGCGATAGGACGGTTTTTGCGACATTGTGGCTTCGGATACGGACATAAAAAAGTTGGGTGGGTATCTCTGCTCTGTTAATAATCCTATATTGGTAACCTCGGGCTTCGACTCCCACTTCATCCAATATATGCAGAAATGCCCACACCTTACGTGTGAGCGTTCCGCGTTATTCTCGGAATGAAGTTCAATTTGTCGAAGATTGAGGTTATCCTTAAATAAGCGTAACGCTATGTATGTTTATGTCTTTATGGCTGTTATGTCATAGGCAAGGTTTGAGTTATAATGTTATTTGTTTAAGGTCGAGATACAAGGGAACAGTATGTGCATCCTCTTTTATCTCATTATCACTCAACATTTTCTTAAATCCGTTTTTCTCATAGAAAGACACCGCTTCCTTATAAGCATCCACGGTCAGGAAACGGCAAGCGGAATTACCTTTTTGCATGAGCAACATCCGCATAATAGCTCCCACCAACCTCTTTCCGAATCCTTCGCCTTTATAGGTGGAACTGACTGCCAAACGCCCAATCTTGACAGCCGGGTAACTGCCGAGATGCTTCTCATGCGGCAAGTTCTTACGCATCTTCCGCCATAAGCTTTTCGTGAAAGTGGTCTGCGAAATCTTATCGTTCAAAAGGCTGTAATAGCCAATCGTCGTTTGCTCGTCCTCAAGCACATACGTATATGCCAGATACTGCTCCTCATAATAACGAGCATCATCCAACAGAAAGCCGTTCAAGTCCTCGTCTCCGCAATCAAACGGCTTAATCGTATCAATATCTTCCAGTCTGACTAAACGCATGTTGAATCACATCGGGAAAGTCGCAATACTTTTCATCCAGTCGTAAGCTTCTTTGATTTGCTCTTGTCTCTCCCGAGGCAACGGCTGAACATGCTGCATGTTGTAAAGAAACCTTTCGGCATCTTTACCAAACAGGATAGGTGTTTCTGCAATCGGTCGTGCCATAACGGTGTCCTCCTTTTGGTTAAGTGTATAATGCTGCCATTTAGTTTCAGCGGGCAAAGGTAAGGTGTTTATGTGAATTAGGCAAGGGATGGAGTGTTTTTGTGTTATTTTTGTTAATTTGCGAGGGTTCAGCGAGGGTTTTGCAAGGGTGGCGCATTCCTTCGGCAAGGGTAGCGCAAGGGTAGCGGAGAGTAAGCCCTGTGGTGCGGCGACATTGTGTAAGCGATATGGCTGTTTTTTCGACATTGTGGCATCTGATACGGACATAAAAAAGTTGGGTGGGCCATCTCTGCTCTGTTAATAATCCTATAATTGGGCTACTCGGGCTACCACACCCATCCTTTCCAATTATGCAGAAATGCCCACACCTGACGTGTGAGCGTTCCGCGTTATTCGAGGAAAAGGATTCAATTTGTGGTAGATTGAGCAGCTCCTAAAATAAGCGTAACGCTATGTATGTTTATGTCTTTATGGCTGTTATGTCATAGGCAAGGTTTGAGTTAGGTTGTGTGTTATTGATTCGATATGCTTTTTTGAAGTGCGGCTCAACAAAGTCGCTGTTTTGCAGGAGTCTCATCACCGCATTCAGGTCATCGGCGGTAAGACAGCCCATCTTCTCGGCTTTCTTTGCTATCATCTTGCGCAACGGCATCTCCTTCGGGTCGGTGCAGTCCACCCAACTGTCATGCTCCAAAACACCTTTGTAATTGCTCTGCAACATCGGGTACTGTTCGGCTTTCCAGTCGGGTGCGTCGGAATAGTCGGCATCGGAATTTATCAAAACGACCCCGAACTCCTTGAGGTTGCTTTTGGAACCTGCGACCACGACATATTTAAGGCGCGTATCGTAACCCGCGTTGAGTGTCAGTCCGTCGCTTCTGTCCATCTCGACATAGATGATGTCGCCGACCTGCAAGTCCTCTGCGGATTTGACAAGGCGTTCCTCACGCAGTTGCCGCTGCAATGCCGACAGGGTCTCGTTCTCCATATTCAGGCATAATCAGCGGTAAGCAGTTCCTTGTCGCGGATATAAGCGACCATCTTTTCCGACGCGCCGCCCGCACGGGCAATCTCCATCAACGTAAGGCTGCCCTGCTGCGGGTCAAGGGTGTATCTCGCCCACGCTCTTTGGTACGCCTCGTCATGCGATTCGGGCGACAGTTCCTCTTTCGAGTCCTTGTCCTTGCAGAACTCATACCACTTGTCGAGACACTCACATTCTTTCTTTGACAGGTAGTCCAAGTCCGGATTGCGGCGCGCAAAAACGAGTTGGTTCTCAATGCGGATGGCATCCGCGAACTCCTTCAAGTCAGGGTATTCGTCTATGTCCTCCTCTTGCAGTTCCACCAGTTTGATAACTTTGTCAGAGAGTGCGGGGACAGGTCCGAATGTGCGGGCCTTGAAGGTGTCGGGACAAAGCACCTTGCCATAGTTCGCGAGGTAGTCCTTTTGGGCGAAGTACAGAATCTTGAAGAGTTTGATATAATCAACCCCCATCGGAAACTTCTGCACCACATAAAGCACTGCCGCTTCTATCTTTCGTATTTGTTCTAATGATTTCATTTGCTTTCTACTAAACACTGTTTTTATTGTTCTGCCTATAACTACAAGGCTTCAGCCCAGGACTTGAACTCGTCAAAACTGCCCTTGAAGGCGATGTTCCTGCCCCTGCGGGCATCCTCTATCACCTTCATCGTCTCCTCATTCAGGCACTCGCCCGTCTCCGGGTTATAGAGGCGCGCAGGCTCTTTGGCAGGCGCAATCTTCCACCCCATAAGGCGGATGAGCTGCTTGAATTTCCGTGTGTCCACATCCGGTACGGAAACGCTGAAAATACTATGGTTCAATGCTATGGATGACATGGGAGGGTATGTAGTGTTAAATCTTGTGAGATTAGTGGAACGATATTCATGTTTTATCAGCAGAACTCTATCCCGCTGCGGCGCAGCATGTTCCGCATACTGATAACAAACGGGTCGCTACCGTTAGAGCGTTGAGGCATCGACTCGTAACGCCTCTCCGCATCCTCCGCCATCAAGCGAAACCGTACGGCTTCTTCGCCGTAAAGCGTCGGGATGGCCTTGATTGCTGTTGCCATGGTGGTGTTTTCTGTTTTATTTTTTTGGGGTGTATAATCGTGCTGTTTGGTTTCGGGGGGCAAAGGTAAGGGGTTTATGTGAATTGGGCAAGAGAGGGAGTTTTTTCTGTTCCGGCAGGTGTCAGTACTCCCGCTTTACTACTGGAGCGACGGTTCTATTTGTCATCGTAATGACCGTAAGCGGTAATCACAAGGACAACAACTTCCGTCTCGTAAATACGATAAACCAGTCGGTGCTTTTTGGTAATCTGCCGTGACCATCTGCCTTCCGGCTTGCCTTTTAGTGGTTCAGGATGGCCTGTGCCTGTCTTGGGATGCTCTTTTAACTCCTGAATAAAAGATACGACTTTCTTATAGGCGGCAGGTTCATCTCTTTTGAGTTTAGCGATGTCTAACAACGCCTGCTCCCGATATTCAATCTCATACATAGCCAAGACGTATTAACATGTCATCTAAAGATTCGTCGGGCAACATCTTGTATCTTGGTCCCTTTTCTGCCTCGTCAATTCGGGCAAAGAACTCCTCTTCGGTCATCAGCGTCGGGTCAGGTGTCTGCAGTTTTTTTGCCAGATTGCGGACATAGCTGATCATCTTTTTCAGCATCTCCTCGCTGTCCAGCATCGGGTTCATCTCGCGGAACAACTCCGCACGTAATTGTACAGCTGTCATAATATCACACTTTTATCTTCCTTGTTTTTTATGATGATAATCGTTCTCATTGTACGGCTTTCAAGTATTCCTCAAACGAATGACATACAATCCCTTTGCCGCTTTGAATCTCTTTGATTGCCTTGCGGGTTTTCTTCTCTGCGGCAGACATGGCAGGGGCAGTGCCTGTCTTGAACAGTCCCAATGACAACAGGAAGTCCAACGCCTTCTGCGCCAAACTGCTGCGTGCGTCATAAGTCAAAGTGATGGTTGCCATAGGCGAAAATGTTAGTTGTTTATATGGTCATCATTATTGTCCGTTATTCCAACGATAGCATATCAAAACACATCAAACGGGATGTTAGCGGAACTATATTCATCTATTACCAGCAGAACTCTATTTTATTTTTAGAATTCGCGACACGCTCCTCCAAGGCTCTTAAGTTGGCTCGTCTTTGTTCAGGCGTAAGACTCTCCACTTGCTGCGCCCTCGCGATGAAACGCAGGGCATCATCTCCATAAAAGGATAGGTGTTTCTGCAATCGGTCGTGCCATAGTTGTGTCCTCCGTATGGTTAGTGTATAATACTGCTATTTAATTTCGGGGGCAAAGGTACGGCAACAATATGGCATACACAAGAGGAGGAGTGCTTTTCCGTTATTTTGCGAGGTTTTTTGTGCGGTATGGACTTTAAGGCGGGCATTAGAGTTGAGTGTCCCTGGCTTTGAGTCGGGCATAGATGACTGCTCGGACGAAGGCATCGAGACGGTAATAACGCTTGGGCTTGCCCGTCATGGGGTCGATGGGCGTGTCGGCTGTGGCATGTTTTCAATGTAACAGAAGAGTCGGTCTCCACCTAAAAAGGATTCTTAATTACAGCCAAAATCCGCACAAAACGCAAAAAATCAGAAAAACACGACCAGAAAGTTGCACACACCAAATGTTTATTGTATTCTTGCAGCGTGAAACAATTGTCAATATGGAAACCAAAGCACACCCGAGCGACCGAATCACCGAACGCGAACAGCGCAACCGCCGGCTCTCTTATGAGGCTGCCACAGAAGGCATAGTCCTGCTGTCCAATCACGACCTGTTGCCCATTCCACCCTGCAAAGCGGCACTATATGGTGCGGGAGCCGCCTATACACTGATTGGTGGGACAGGCAGCGGCGAAATCAATGTGCGGCATAATGTCACGGTCTTGGAAGGACTGGAAAATGCCAGATTTGAAATCGTCACCAAAGACTGGATTGACCGCTACGACAAGCAATGGAAAGCAGCCAAGAGCCGCTTTGTGAAAGCGGGAAAGCGAAAAGCCTTTATTCCTACGGCACGCGTGATGAACAGTCTCTTTGCTTTGGAGTTCCGTTATCCGACAGGTGATGTGCTGACGGAAAGAGAGATAGCGCAATGTGATGCCGACACTTGTTTCTATGTCCTGTCAAGACAATCCGGTGAGGGGCATGATATGAAGGATCAGCAGGGCAGTTTCAGATTGGACGAGACGGAGATAACCAACATCCGCTTGTGTGCGGCACTGTTCAGGCGCATGGTGGTCATCATCAACAGCGGTTCGCCCATAGACCTCAGTCCGATAGACGGCATAGAGGGGATAGGGGCGGTCGTGTATATGGGGCAATCGGGTATGGAAGGGGGCAACGCATTGGCGGCAGTCATCACGGGACAATGCACTCCGTCCGGCAAGTTGGCAGTCACATGGCCTGCGTCCTATCAGGATGTTCCCTTTGGCGAAGCATTCGGACAAGACCCTCATCATGCCTTGTACAAGGAAGGAATCTATGTGGGCTACAGGTATTACGACAGTTTCGGCGTGGAACCCCGTTACGCTTTCGGCTACGGAATGAGTTACACCACCTTTACCATTCACACCCTTTCCGTCACATTGTCCGAAGGGACAGTAAGGTGTGAGGTGTGTGTCACGAATACAGGCAGTGCCTGTTCCGGCAAGGAAGTGGTGCAGGTATATGTCAGTTGTCCAGGCGAGGATACCGAGTACCAACGACTGGTGGCCTTTGCCAAGACCGACAGCCTTGCCCCACACGCATCGCAGACAATACAACTCTCGTTCCCCGTTGCCTGTTTGTCATCCTATGACGAGGGACAGGCTCAAACCGTCCTCCAAGCGGGCGGTTATCTTGTTCGCATCGGCACCTGCTCACGCCGGACCGAAGTTGTAGCCGTTATACGGGTGGACATGAAAAAAGTTCTTGCCCGGCACCGCCATCTGTGTCCTGCATCGCACAAAGTGGCAGAACTGGCTCATGAAAACCGTTTTGACATCCCTGCCTCGGTTCCCGAACTGATTATCCGCACAGATGACCTCACCTCCATACAATACGATTACACAGCCACGGAAGAGCGTTTTGCCGAACCGGTGCAGACTCTGCTACAATCGTTCCGTGCCGAAGATTATGCCAAATTCTGCGCAGGAACAGGTATGTCGGGCGAGCGTGGAGGTTTCCGGACACCCGGAGCGGTGGGACATACCACCGCTGCCTTTATCTCGAGGGGAATACCCAACGCCGAGATGTGTGACGGACCTGCCGGACTGCGGATAGAAAAACGAGCCGTGCAATATCCGGACGGAAACATCAAGCCCGTTGATCCGTCCATATCCATATACGAATTGCTGCCCGACTATATACTCAAGTGGTTTGTGTTGGGAAATCCTAAAAAAGGACAGATGCTCTATCAGTTTGTGACAGCCTTTCCTGTTGAGGCTGTGATGGCACAGACATGGAATACATCATTGTCAAAACGCATCGGTCAGGCATTAGGCGAGGAGATGCAGGAATACGGTGTCACCTTCTGGCTGGCGCCTGCCATCAATATAGTCCGCAATCCGCTCTGCGGGCGCAACTACGAATACTACAGCGAAGACCCGTTCTTGTCCGGTCAGATGGCGGCAGCCGTCACTCTTGGCGTGCAGTCCCATAAAGGCAGGTATGTGACGCTCAAGCACTTCTGTGCCAATAATCAGGAGGCGTACCGCCAGTCCGTTTCATCTGAGGTGGACGAGCGTGTGTTGCGCGAAATCTACTGGAAAGGTTTTGAGATAGTTGTCCGTCTGTCAAAACCGCAATCCGTTATGATGGCGTATAATAAAGTCAATGGCACATTCTGTGCCAACAGCTATGACTTGTGTACCAATCTGTTGCGCCGTGAATGGAACTTTGACGGGTTAGTGATGACCGACTGGATGGCATCTGGCAAGGATAGAGCCGATGAGGCACAGTGTCTGCTTGCGGGAACTGACTTGATTATGCCCGGAGGCAAACAGGATGTCCGTACTCTCATACAAGCCTGCCGTAGTATGCGGCTGCCGCTGTCCGTACTGCGCCAGTCAGCG
>Ga0310696_10008855_pt1 | contig 11697 bp, 9 predicted proteins | sample AusTroGonzalo_MG_4_FD_203885 | JGI IMG/M metagenome (GOLD analysis project Ga0310696, IMG submission 203885) | Bovine rumen microbial communities from tropical cattle in Woodstock, Queensland, Australia - Gonzalo_02 (v2) (version 2) | ecosystem: Host-associated > Mammals > Digestive system >...
CACATGGTAAAACTATGCAAACGAATCGCCGTCTTGGCGTGTTTCGTCTGTGTGCTTATGTGCACAGGCGGATGCAAGTATTTTATCAATATGTTTTCGTCCGACGACCAGCAGGAGTCGGAGGTCGCCCCCGTTTATTTTGAGCCTCGTGTGCGCCCTGGCATTGCACTCGTCGTCGTTGTCAGCTCTGGTGCAACTACCCCGCCTACCACAATGCAGGTCCAGGTTGACCAGAACGGCGACATCACGCTTCCGCTTCTTCTGCAGTCTCCTGTCGCGTGCGACGGGTTGACGCTCGACGCCTTGAAGCAGAAGCTTGTGAAGCTCTATTCCGAATACTACAAGCAGCCGCAGATTACCGTCACTTTCGCGCCGTACGACGGCAAGGGCGTGAGCCCGTGGGGAACTGTCACGGTTCTTGGCCAGGTTGCCTCGCAGGGGCCTGTCAACATGCCTTCCACTATGGATCTCACTGTGACGAAGGTTCTGCAGGCTGCGGGTGGCTTGAGGCCGTTTGCCGACAAGTCCAATATCCGCGTGAGCCGCCGCGACAAGGACGGCAATAAGACGACTTACACCATAGACCTGATCGAGATAGGCGAGAAGGGCAGGATCGAGAAGGACATCGTCCTCCGCGCCGGCGACGTGGTCTGGGTGCCTGAAACATGGTATTGATTTCCACAAAAACGGGAGTAAACAAATGAAGAAACTACTGATGGTGATCACGATGGCGCTGGCGTCCGTGCTGGTCGCCCAAGACAAGACGATGTCGTCAGCTGACGCCCACGGCAAGATCAGCGAGATAATCAACAACCCTGCGACCATGACGTCCGTGATGAAGCAGTTGGCTGCGTCCGACCAGGCGGCCTTCCTCGCCGACGTGAACGCTGCGATTGCCGACATGCCCGGTTCCCCCGAAGAGAAGACCGCGAAGTACCTCGATGTAAACACCGCGGCGCTCAAGGGTGCGCAGAAGGGCAACCTCACCACGCTCGTTGCCGAGGTGTTTGCGACGGTTCCTCCGGAAGCGCTTACGGCTATCAACGAGAGCTTCGCGTCCGGTATGTTCAACCGCAAGGCCGACCCTTCCAAGACCTATACAGATGACCAGTACGTGGACATCTCTAAGGGCCTCCTTGCGAAGGTTCAGGAGCGCAACGCGACGGCCGACAATGCCGGCGTCCGCAATACGTTCGCGATCCTTATGCTCATCCGTGCTTCCAACGGGACGCCTGCCGACCTCCGCGACACGCTCGTCTCTTCCCTAAATGACGCGGAGACGAGGTCGCTTGCTCAGAACGAATGGATTTCGCCTGCGCTCGGCATTGGCCAGGAGAAGACTTACGATCCAATGCTCGGAGCATCCGACGCTGGTAGCCAGCCTAATATTGACATGGTGCTTGCGGTGTCGTTAAAGTCCGCTGGCGATGCGCTTGTCGCCGACCTCGCGAGAGAGTGCAGTCTTACGGATCCTTCCTCTTCGTTCACTGCCCTTCTTTCTCCTGCGTTCAGCGATCCGAACGCCATGGACATTGTTGACGGCGTCAGTCCCCTTTCTTCGGGCGAGTCTCTTTCAAGGCTGCCTCGCTCGACGGAAGCCGTCAAGTACAATCCCGCCTTCAAGCGTGGAGCTTCCGCCCAGGATGAGAACGAGAGCCCGTATGAACCAGGTGGATATCCGGGGCAGCGGTAGTCCTGATAATAGACAGACTTGACAAGAGGAGGTAAAATCAATGAACATCAAGTTTTCCGCTATTGCCACGACGATGGTCGTGTCCGCATCTGTCTTGACGGCGTCTGCAGACGTGGTGGACAGGCCCGCAGGCTTCAAGATTGGCGAGCGCATGACGCTTCGTCCTTATGTGTCGCTCTCGTACACCTATGACTCCAACGTAGACTCATCTAAGCATGCCAAGGATGGTTCCACCTGGGTTGTCAACCCCGGCCTCGGCGCTGAATACAAGGGCGAAAATTGGGAGCTGGCCGGTCGTGCATGGTATAGGTACCATGCCTACAACCGCTACAGCAACCAGCTCAACGAGTCAAGCTTCGGCGAGAATCTCACGTTTAAGTGGGCCGACTCGCTCCCCAACGAAAAGGGCTGGAGCGTCCTCCTTTCTGAGAACTTTACCCAGATTGCGCAGGACGACGACATGTCCGATCATAGCGGCAGAGGCCTCGGTCGCGACCGCAAGACATTCCAGACGGCTGGTGTTATTGAGCGTCGTATCAACGAGCGCCTCCATGCGGCCCTTGACGCCTCCTACTACATGCTCGACTACGAAAACAACGTCAAGTCCTATGCTCCGCTCTATGGCTGGAAGCGCACGCTCGTAGGCGGCGAGGTCGGCTATGTCGCATCCAAGTGGACCGATATTCTAATTGCCGCCAACTATGGCTGGTACCAGCAGGACAATGTTCCGAACAATGTTCGCTACGCCGACGAGTCCCGCGGCTGGTCTCTCATGGCTGGCTTTGGAACGCGCGCTACCGAGAAGATTGAGTACCGCATCTTGACCGGCTGGAGCCGCTTTGAGTACGCCAATGGCGATGCCGATGATGTGGACGGTTGGACCTATCAGGTTTCTGGCAAGTGGAAGATCTCCGATACGTGGAACACCATGCTCCTCGCATCAAGCTACTACCAGCCCTCCGAGCGTGAGAGTTGCAGCGCCATTCGCGTTGACACCATCAGCTGGGGTCTTGCGCACTCGATGGTTCGTGGCAAGCTTAACGCTACGCTCGACCTCAACTATCGCCACGAGACGCATGAGTACTCATATACGCGTGACTACAACTACGACGACGACATCATCACTGCGCGCATTGGTCTCAACTACACGCTCAATCGATTCCTCCAGCTTTATGGCAGGATTGAGTATCAGACCGATATGTGCGACGGTGGAAATGTCCGCGGGCACAACTACGACTACGACCGCTTCCGTGGCACGGTCGGCATGCGCCTGACGTACTGAAGTGCACAAGGCCATATCCAAGTACGGCCTGGCGGCGCATCTTGCCTTGCTGGCGGTTGCGCCGCTGTTCCTTTTCCCGTTTTGCGGCGACGTATGGACGGCACGGGTTGTCTTGTGGCTTTCATTTCTTGCTGCGACCTGGACACTCCTGGAACCGTCGCGCCGCGTGGACGAAACCCTTCATGACGCGCGCTTCCGCGTGTCGTCTGCCGTAGCGAGGGATCCTCTTTTCTGGCTGTCGATCTTGCTTGTTCTTATCGCCGCCATAAGGTGGCTAAACGGCGGCGTTGCGATGGCTTATGACGCGGAGAAGCGGGCGTGGGGGCTAACCGAGGCTGTGTTGCCGTTCCTGCCAGGCGGGGTGACGGGGAGCGGATATTTGCCTTTTGCCGCGGCTGTTGGGGCGGCGGTCCTGATGCAGGCGTGTCGTCATGCGCTTGGGAAGTCTGCGCGCGTCTGCTTTCTGTTCGCGTCTGCGTTTCTTGCGGGAATCGCGGCGGTTGTCGCGGCGCTCGCGTGCGTATTCGGAAACGCCGCCGCGCTGATTCAGGCGGCATGCTCGACGGTCGATGCCTCGTATCCGGGCATGGCTTTCGGGCTTTGTCTCGTTGGCTCCATGGTCGCCATAGTCGGTGCGTTTGAACGCAAGTGGAATCGTGCGATGCCTCTTCTTGCTATCGCTGTTGGCGGATGTGCCGTAGGGCTTTACCTTTTTGCCTCTGATATGGTCATACTGGCGCATTGCATCTGCGTAGTCCTTGTCTTGGCGTACTCGCTTGTTTATGCCCACCGCCGCATGGGCGGTCTAGTCGTGCCGAAGTGCCTCGCGCTTCTGCTCATTGCGGCGGTTCCGCCGGCTCTTTTCATAATGGGCGTCGTCCCTGAGGAAGTAAAGGTCCAGAAGCTTGCCTTTTTCTTCGGCGAGGAAGGCTCGAAACTGGTGTCGGACGGCTTTTTCGCGTTGCGGGCTGCACTTTCCGAGATAGCAGTGAAGGTCTGGAAGGAAAACCCGTGGCTTGGAACCGGGGTTGGAACGTTTGGCTTCGACATCCGCTTCAACGCCAAGGAGGCTGATTGGGCGGTGTTTGCGTCGAACCAGGCAGGCGCGCTAAATGGATGGCTGCAGCTGCTTGCGGAGCGCGGCATCGCTGGCATCTCGTTTTTTGTCGTCTCTCCGCTTTTCCTCCTTTGGACATATGCGTTTCGCGCTTTCCATGCAGTATCGGACGTTCTCTCGAATTCGCGGCGTGGTCTTGGGAGCTTGATATTCCATCCTGCCTGCGCGGTTGGGCCGATTGCCGTTGCGGTGGTCGCGGCGTGCGGGTTCTATGATCATTCTTTTTGGCGGCCCGAGGTGATGATGCTGACCATGGCCATGTTTGCAATGGCCGGCAGTGCCTTCCCGGCGCCTAAGAAGACGGAAGATGACTTGACGGAGAAATAAAACATGGCGGACAAACCTCTTTACTACGGGAGCTCAAAGGGCGCTGGGCCGATGTACTACGGCGGCAAGCAGCCTATGTACTATGGCGGCGGACGTGGTCCGATGTACTACGGCGGCGGCCCTAAGTATGGTGGGGCCTATGGCGCATACGGTTCGTATGGCTCGTATGGTTCGTATGGTTCCTACGGCAGCGAGGACGAAGGGGGATCCATCGTGGGAACGATAACGATGAGCCGAATGCTCCGCGTCGTGTCCCAGCGCTGGCTCTCTGTCTTCGTGTTCCTCCTTGTCGGGCTTATCGTGTCCTTCGCGGTGTACCGCATTTCCCCGACGATCTACCAGGCGACGAGCGAGTTCACCGTCGACATGAGGCGTGTCACGCGCGGCTCGTCGAGCGCCCTTGACGAGACACTGCCGGACTTCGGTGCAAACTACGCGGAAATCTTCAATACGCGCATCTCCGACTGGCGTTCCGAGAAGATCGTGCTGATGATCCAGCAGCAGTACAGGACAAGCAACCCGTCCTCGACGGTGTCTGACGACGACATCGTCGCCACTCTTGCCGACTCGAAGCTCGAGCTTCAGCGCAACTCGCGCATCATCACGATATCGGTGAGGTCCAAGTCGCCCCAGCTTGCGGCGGCGCTCGCCAACGCCTACGCAGAGTCGATCGAGGCGTATACCGACGAGGAGAACAAGGTCCGCTGCGACAAGGCGGTGAGCCAGACGCACGAGAACGTCGAGAAGAAGCGTCGCGACGTCGACAAGATCACCAAGCAGCTGCTCGACTTCCGCACGACGCACAAGGTCGACAACCTGCGCTCCTCGCGCGACACGATACAGCAGGGGCTTTCCAAGACCACGACCGACATCCTCGCGCTCGAGACGCAGGAGACGCAGCTCGTCGAATGGGAGAAGCTCCTCAACGAGGTCCAGAAGGATCCCGAGACGTTCGGCACCCTGTCCGCCGGCATTCCGCGCGCCGAAGACATCTCGAAGGAGTACCGCGCCTTCCAAGACGCCTCCGGCGCCTACCAGGGGTTGCTCGTCGCCTATACCGAGAACCATCCCGAGGTCGTGTCGAAGAAGAAGGAGCTCGACCTCGCCAAGCAGCGCTTCCTCGACGCCGCGTCCCGCGCCCTCCTGACTGGCCGCTCGACCCTGAACGTCGTCAGGAACCAGCTCGCGAACCTCAGGCAGAAGCAGTCGGACCTCAGGAACGACCTCGCTTCCGTGGAGCAGCAGATCGTCTTCGCGGAGTCGGGGCTCGGGAAGCTCGAGGCCGAATACGGCGTCGCGCACCGCCTGCTCGAGAGCCTCATCCTCGAAGAGAACAAGATGCGCATACAGTCCGAGGCGAACAACGAGATCGTCCGCGTCGCGCGCAGGGCCTCAGTCCCGTCTAAGCCGGTGCTCCCGAACCCGATAATGATCTTCGGCATCGGCGTCGTGTTCTCGATCGGCCTTGGGTTCCTGTTTGTCTTGGTAATCGACAACCTTGAGGATACGGTCGTTAACCTTTCCGATATCGAAGGTCGCCTTGCTCTCAAGGTCCTGGCCGTGTTCCCGCACGTCCGCCGCAAGCGCCGCGAGCAGGTCGCGCGCTTCCTCATCGAGGACAAGTACTCTCAGTTCTCGGAGGCAGTTGCTGGCCTTAGGAACCTTCTTGACTCTCCGCGCTACGAGGCCTTTACGCACTGTCTCCTCATCATCTCGACGCAGCCGGGCGAAGGCAAGACGATTACTTCGACGTCGGTCGCCATTTCGCATGCGCAGACAGGAAAGAAGGTCTTGCACGTCGACTTCGACTTGAGGCGTCCGCGTCTTGCTAAGATCTGGGGCCTCGAGCTGACCAAGGAAAGAAGCTTCTCGCACGTCCTGCAGACCGCGAATGGCGGCGACAAGCCGGACTTCGCAAAACTCGTGAACAATTCCGCCGTCCCCGGACTAGACGTCGTCTGCTCTCTCCCGCCTGATGGCGTCTCGCCGGCCACGATATTCGGGTCTGCGCCTGTTACCGACTTCTTCGAGTGGGCTCGCGCAAACTACGACCGCATCGTCATAGATGCTCCGCCGTATGGCGTTGTGGGCGACGTCGTATCCCTTGCCGCGCAAGCCGATTCCGTCATCATTATGTGCTGCCCTGACCGCACGCACTTTAGGCCCATACAGTACTGCTCGAGGAGCCTTACTGAGTCTGGTGCGAACATCCTCGGCGTCGTTGTCAACGACGTGGAAGTGTCGAATGTCTCCGTATTTGACCCGACGTCCCACCGTCATTACAGCTATGGTTACGGTTACGGCTATGGCTACGGCTATGGCTACGGCTACCGGCCGAAGAAGGGCAAGGGCGACGCGGAAGCTATCGGCGCAGACGGGCAGCCGACGCAGGGCAAGGGCGACGAGGCAAAGGATGTGAAGCGCAAGCTTGTCCACGAGGAGCTCGCCGATGAGGAATAGCAGCCGTTGCATCGTCATGGTAGGATGAAGTACGCTGGGCGGCAACTGGTGAAAGTTTGAAGTCTAAAGTTTAACGCATAAAGGAGGAAACATGAACCAGGCAGAGAAAGAGCGCCTTGCCCGTGTCGGCAAGGCCTTCAACGCGAAGAAGTACATAAAGGAGGAGATCGAGGCGATCAAAAAGCAGGTCGGCGACAAGAAGGTGCTGCTCGCGCTTTCCGGCGGCGTCGACTCGTCGGTCTGCGCGGCGCTTCTCTACAAGGCGATCGGCAAGCAGCTCGTCTGCGTCTTCGTCGACCACGGCTGCATGCGCCTGAACGAGGGCAAGATGATCAAGAAGGTCTTCAAGGGGCAGTTCGGCGTGAACCTCATCGCGCTTGACTGCGAGAAGCGCTTCCTCGACAAGGCCAAGGGCGAGACGGACCCTGAGAAGAAGCGCAAGATCATCGGCGGCGAGTTCATCAAGGTCTTCGCCGACACTGCGCGCGACCTCCAGAAGAAGTACGGCAACATCGAGTTCCTCGGCCAGGGCACGATCTACCCCGACATCATCGAGTCTGGCGTCGGCGGCCATAAGGCGGTGAAGGCCCACCACAACGTCGGCGGCCTTCCCAAGGACATTCTCTTCAAGGGCCTTGTCGAGCCCGTCAAGTACCTCTACAAGGACGAGGTCCGCAAGGTCGGCAAGCTCCTCGGGCTTCCCGACGAGATGGTCATGCGCCAGCCGTTCCCGGGCCCGGGCCTCGCGGTCCGCTGCATCGGCGAGCTCACGAAGGAGAAGCTCGACATCCTCCGCCAGGCGGACTTCATATTCCGCGACGAAATGCACAAGGCGGGCTTCGACAAGAAGGCACAGCAGTTCTTCGCGATCAACACGAACGTCAAGTCCGTGGGCGTCAAGAACGGCGCGCGCACGTTCGGCTACGTGATCGCAATCCGCGCGATCTCGACCCAGCAGTTCGTAAAGGCCGGCATCGTCGAGCTTCCGTTCAAGTTCGTGACCAAGGTCGCCGAGAAGATCGCCACCAAGGTCAAGGGCGCGAACCGCGTCGTCTGGGACATCACCCCCAAGCCCCCGGCCACGATCGAGTGGGAGTGAGGGGTCAGTAGTTAGGGGTCAGGGGCCAGGGGTCAGTAGTTGGAGTTAGGAGTCAGTAGTCAGGAGTCAGGGGTTAGTGAAGAGGGTGTTTATTGATGGAAGTGCCGGGACGACCGGGCTTAGGATCCGCGAGCGGCTTTCGTCGCGCGCGGATCTTGAGCTTGTTGTGCTTCCAGACGAAGTTCGCAAGGATGTCTTCGCAAGGCGCGATGCTCTTAACTCCTGCGACGTTGCCTTTCTCTGCCTTCCTGACGCGGCGGCGATAGAGGCGGTCTCGCTTGTCGAGAGCCCTAACACCGTTATCATCGACACATCGACCGCGCACCGCACGTCTGACGGGTGGGAATACGGTTTTCCTGAGCTCGCCGGTCGCCGCGAAGCGATCGCGAAGTCGAAGCGCATCGCGAACCCTGGCTGCCACGCCTCTGGCTTCATCGCCCTCGTCGAGCCGCTTGTCAGGGCCGGGATCGTCGCGAAGGACGAAAAGCTCTCGGCGTTCTCGCTCACCGGCTACTCCGGCGGAGGCAAGAAGATGATCGCGGAATATGAGTCTTCAGGTCTCTGTGCCTCTGTGCCTCTGTGTGAAACTTCCAGCGCACAGACTGTGTCACACGGAGCCACAGAGGGCACGGAGAAGTCGAATGTGTTGATGATGGGTGGTAGGCAGTATGCGCTGGGCCAGTCTCACAAGCATCTTCCAGAGATGGTAAAGGTATGCGGCCTTGCCTCCGCGCCTTGTTTCTCGCCGATCGTCGTGCCGCACTACAGCGGCATGGAAGTGACGGTGCCGCTCTTCGATCGCGACCTCGCGGCGATCAAGGCGTGCTACCGCGAATATTACGGGGAATCCGCCTTCGCCAAGGCTACGGCGGACAAGCCGGGGTTGGTGTGCTTTGCCGACGATCCTGCGGCGGTGGAAGGGGGCTTTCTCTCGTCTGCCGGGCTTTCCGGGCGTGACACCCTCGAAGTCTCCGCCTATGGCAACGGAGAGCGCGTTGTTCTCGTCGCGCGTTTCGACAACCTCGGCAAGGGCGCGTCGGGTGCGGCGATCCAGAACATGAACCTCGTCCTCGGGGTTGACGAGAAGTCGGGATTGATTTGTTGATTTCTTGCGGGACAGAGAGTACAGAATGCGTCACACGGAGCCGCGGAGGGCACGGAGAATTCGAATCTCTGTGTCTCTGTGCCTCTGTGTGAGACTTCCGGCATGCAGATTGTGTCACACGGAGCCACAGAGGACACAGAGAGGTCGAATTTGATTTCTAACTTCCACACCCACACGACATTTTGCGACGGTGCGGGAACGCCCGAGCAGATGGTCGTCTCCGCAATCGAGAAGGGCTTTGGCGTCCTCGGCTTTTCGTCTCACTCCGACATGGTGAAGGACCTCGACGCCTACAAGGCGGAGATACGCCGTCTTGCAGCGAAGTACGAGGGCAAGATTCGCATCCTCTGCGGCATCGAGGCGGAGTATGACACCGGCTTCAAGCGCGGCGACTTCGACTACATCATCGGCTCGACGCATTACATTACTGCACCTGATGGAGCGCGCTTTGCGTTCGATGCCACGCACGATGGGCTTTTGAACGGCGTTCGCGACCATTTCGGCGGCGATTTTGTCGCGTTTCTTCACGCGTACTTCGCGCAGGAGCGGGAGATGGTGGCGACATACGACTGCGACGTCATCGGGCATCTTGACCTTGTGCGCAAGTTCAATACGAAGTTCCCGTTCTTTGACGAGTGCGCCGACTGGTATCGCGCGGAGCTTGTAAAAACGGCCGATGTCGTCGCCGCGTCTGGCCGGCTTGTCGAGGTGAACACTGGTGCGATTTCGCGCGGCTGGATGGACGATGCCTATCCGTCGCCCGAGTTTCGTGCGCTTCTGCGGGAGAGAGGTGTAAAGTTCATCCTCTCGTCCGATTCACACGCGCCAGACACGCTCGACTGCGCCTTTGACCGATTTGCCACCGCCGAGTCCTACGTCGCCCTCGTCTAATCGCGCATCGTAAGGCAAATGCGCACGAAGGGAAAAATTTGGTATAATACACGGAAATTTCAAGGAGAGGAATGATGGAAGAGCAAATCAAGGCCAAGTTGGACGAGCTGCGCGTCGGGCTGCAAGCCGACGGCGGCGACCTCGAACTCGTCAAGATCGAGGGCAAGGTCGTCTACCTCAAGCTCGTCGGACATTGCGGCAGCTGCCCGTTCGCGATGATGACCCTCAAGCAGGGCATCGAGGCGGGGCTCCAGGAAATCGACCCCGAGATCACGGTCGAGCGCGTTGTCGAGGAGCAGATGCCGTGAAGACAGTAAACGTTTCGCTCGTCGGCGTCGGCGGCCAGGGAATCATCCTCACTGCCGACATCCTTGCAAAGACTGCCGCGCTCGCTGGGCTCGACGTCAAGAAGTCCGAGATCCACGGCATGGCTCAGCGTGGCGGCTCGGTGACGAGCCAGGTGCGTTTCGGCTCTTCCGTCGCTTCGCCCATTATTCAGGAAGGAACGGCCGACATCCTCGTCTCGTTCGACAAGGTCGAGGCGCTCAGGAACTCCGGGATCCTTTCGAAGGGCGGCACCGCCCTCGTGAACGACCTCTACCTCGTTCCCGTCACCGTCTCGTCGGGCCAGCAGAAGAGCCCCGAAGACCTCGACGGCCGCGTGAAGAAGTCGTTCAAGAAACTCGTCCTCATCGACGCGATGAAGATCGCGACCGAGGGCGCTGGCAACGCGCGCACGATGAACATGGTTCTCGCGGGCGCTCTTTCGACGCTCTGCCCCTTTAAGGAAGAGACATGGCTCAAGGCGATGGCGGAGATGCTCTCCGGCCCTAAGGCCAAGCTTCTCGAAGTCAACAAGAAGGCGTTTGCCCTCGGCCGCGCCGCCACTAGCAACTAATCACTAGCCACTAACCACTAATCACTAATAACGCCATGATGTGGAACCGCGAGAAGGAGACGCTGTCGCGCGATGAATACGCGAAGGTGCAGTTTGAGGGATTGAAGAAGTCGCTGGCCCGCGTGTGGGGCAACGAGTTCTACCGCGAGCGCCTTAAGAAAGGCGGCCTTGGTTCGCCCGAAGACGTCAAGTCGCTCGACGACCTCGCGAGCTTGCCGTTCTTCACGAAGGACGATTTCCGCGAGGCCTATCCGCTCAAGATGAACTGCGTGGACAGGAAAGACCTCCTCGAGTTCCACATGTCTTCCGGCTCGACCGGTACGCCCGTCGTCATGGCGTATACGAAGAACGACCTCCTGCAGTGGGCCGAGTGCATGGCGCGCTGCTATGCGATGGCGGGCTTGGAGAAGGGCGACGCGTTCCAGATTATCCCGACGTTCGGGCTTTTCAACGGCGGTTTCGGTTTCTACCACGGCGCGCGCAAGGCCGGGCTCTTTACGGTCCCTGCGTCTTCCGGCAACACCGAGCGCCAGATCAAGCTGATGAAGGACTTCAAGTCGAAGGGCTTCGCGTCCGTCGTCTCGTACGTTCCGCGCCTCATCGAAAAACTTGATGAGTGCCCCGAGGGCGAGCGCGACCTTCCCTATCTCAAGGTCGGCATCTTTGGCTCGGAGACTTTCTCCGACGAGACTCGCCGCCGCATCGAGAAGCGCCTCGGCATCGAGTGCTTTGACATCTATGGCATGACTGAGACAGGCGGCGTCGGCACGACTGGCCAGGACTGCAAGTGCCATTGCGGGCTTCACGTCTTCGAGGACCAGTACA